>Ga0190284_1000535_pt1 | contig 20990 bp, 24 predicted proteins | sample 48691812_MG_FD_161668 | JGI IMG/M metagenome (GOLD analysis project Ga0190284, IMG submission 161668) | Hydrothermal vent microbial mat bacterial communities from Southern Trench, Guaymas Basin, Mexico - 4869-18-1-2_MG | ecosystem: Environmental > Aquatic > Marine > Hydrothermal vents >...
CAACGGGAAGGGTTGTCCCTTCGGCGCAAGCGTGTCGATCGATACGTTGCGGTTTTCGGCGCGACCACGAAGCGCGATCGTAATGCCGTCGCTCTTCACGCCGAATCGAATCGATGTAACGCCGGCGTTGTGGGCCATGGCCAGCCAAGCGGCAAGCGTGATCTCGGCGGTGTCGGCTTTGGCTTTGGCGAGGCTTGCTGCTTCGGCGGGTGTGCAAGGGGCGGGTTTTTGGTCGGGCATGGTTATCCTTTCAATTGGGTGCGAGGTGCTTTGCACGCTCTTCGGTATCGTTAGCAAGCGCGGCTTCGATCTGCTCTCGATTCGCGTAACCGTTTTGCTCAGCCCATGCGATCAAGTGATCAAGGGCTATCACCCGATAGTTCGGGCGACCGTAACCGGGAATCGATAGACGTATACGCTCGTCGGTAGCAAGCGCGGCGATTGCGCTGCTAATGCGGCCCGTGCTCGGGCAATGCTCGTTGCCCACGTAAACCGACCAGCAACGCACAAGCGCTTGTGTGTTCACGCACAAGCGTTTTTGGTGCACACGGATCCAATACTGCCCGCTGGCGTTCGTATCGATTCGATCGGGCTCGATGAGATAGCCGACGCAGAATTGCAGCACAGCCGATCGAATGCCACTCGACGAGATAAGCCGACTGTGCAACTCGGCGTCGTCACCGTGCACGATAAACCGGCCGTTGGGTTTCCAAACGAAGTTATCTCGGAGCCACAAGGCATGCTCGGCAATCTTGTTTCCGTCGACCCAATCGCTTGCGTCGATCTCTTCGAGCATTTCGAACGCTTCGACTTGGCAAGGGACGTGAAGGTAACGATCGACGATCGCGCCTATGTCGTGGTTTGAAAGGTTTTCGGTCGTGGCAAGGATCTCTTCGTTGTTTGCGCTGATCACGAGACGCACGGCACCAAGCATGTCGGCGTTATTCAGAAACTTGCGGCGAAGCGGTCGGCGTCGGGCTTGGATGTAGTGACGCAACTCGGCGTTTAGCACTCGGCCGCGATAGTCGGTCGGCAACCGCTCGTCGGCGAACACGAGCGGGCAACGGAGTTGCGCATCGTTCCACGTCGTACCAAGCACGTCTTCGAGCGGCGTCGGGTAACCGAGCGGCGTCCAGAGGCGGCTTAGGCCTTCGGGTAAAAGTGTCTTGCCCGTGTGCCGATGGCCCGTGAGAAAAAGCGCCGTGCACGGTATGTCGAGGCGCGTCACGTTTGCAATCCACGCTAGGAGCAGATCGATTCGCTCGGGTCCTGCAAGCGCTTCGAGCCACGCCGCGATCTCGGCATGGTATCTCGGCTTGATCGGTCGCAAGGGGCACGGCGCTTCGACGAGTGTCCGGCTTTCTTCGTCGAAGTAGGCTCGTTGTGCGGATAAGGAAACGGCAACGTCGTTAGCTACGAAGCCATACTCTTGCACGAGCCGCGCGAGATCCTTTGGCTTGCGCACGCCGCTTGCTGTAATCGTGAATAGCTCGACGTTGGCGGTTGCCGCGGGCGCGAGATCTCGAAGCGTCGCGCTTAACGCTTCGTCTTGCACATAGGGGCCGTGGTATTCGTCGCCGACCAACGTGTAATAAGATTTGCCCTTTTGCACGAGCCAACGCGGTTTATCCGGCAAGGCTTCAATCTCTTCATCCGTATACGGATAATCTCGATTACTCCTGAAAGCGTCGCGGATCCGTTGGGCCATCGCGTCACGGTGCGCTTTCTCGCGCTTGTCTTGCTCGGCACGGATCGCGATCTGTGCTCGGGCGATCTTATACGCGACGTCTTCGACGGTTGGGCAGTCTTCGCCCATGGCTTCGAGGCTCGTTGCGAAGTGCGCCGCGATGCTCTCGGCGTCGCCGTCGAGAAAGCGCTCGGCCAAGGCTAGGGACAAGCGATAGATCGTCACGTCGCGCACGCCGGGATCGGCGAAGGGCTCGCCTGCAACGACACGTTTTAGGATCTCGCCGCGCTCTTGCGCTTGCTCGTCGCGCTTCCGACACAGCGCCTTTGAGAAACGGTCTAGCGCGGCCCGTGAAACGCTTTCGGGGGGCGTGGTAGTTGTCAGGTCGTCCGGCGGTGTCGACGCCTTAGGTGGCGTTCTAGGCGGGTTGCCGAGCAAGGCGTCGACGTCGACGGGTTCGCCTTCGATTACGTCGCTTGCGGCGGCGTCGCGGTCGGCGGGCGTGTCGGGAGCGAAAGCCCCGAAGTAAAGCCGAGCGGGATCCTTGCATTGCGGATCGCTGTGCCCGCCAAGCGCGTCGTTTACCGCTTGCCATACTTCGGGCCAGTCTTCGGGCGCGACTTCGCGATCAAGCGGTACGACGAGCCGCACGCTTGCGGGCTTGATCGCGTGGCTCCAGGTCGTGTGCAAGAGCATCGCCCAACCGCGCCGGGTGACTTCGGCGACGACGGCTTCGATCACGTCTTCGAGCACACCGTCGAAATCTCCTACCCAAAGGCTTAGCGCTTCGACGGCGGCGTTACCTCGTGTCGCGTCTTTGGGATAGGCGGCAGGTGAGAAAGCGTCGCAATCGAGTTTGCTGTCGAGCGGGCGGAATTCGTGCGGCAAGAGCGCGTCGACGAATTCTTGCCAGGTGTAGGCTACGGGTTTGGGTGCGTTGTCGCGGGCGCCAGCAAAGACGGAGATCCGATGTTTCACTTCGCGATCCCTTCGGGGTACTCACAAGCGATACACCGATCCGTAATCGGTACGTCGTGCGGGCACGTTGCGCCGTCCCTACGCTCGAAGCGGTGTGGCAAACGGGCTTGGCCGGTGAGAAGCCAATCGGCCGATACCCGGTAAAGTGTCGCAAGACGAGCGAGATCCGTTGCGCACGGTTCGGTGCGCGCACGGTCCCAATTACCAATGGTGGTCGCTTGATAGCCTAACGCGCTTGCGACTTGCTCTTGCGTAAGAGAAGCCGCCGCACGGGCCGCTCGAAGCCTTTCGGCGAAACCCTGTAGAGCCATGAGAGATCCCTTATACACGAATAGGGTAACTAACGGTAGGCGTCTCACCGTTTTAGTGAAGTGAGACACCTCTGAGACACCTAAAACCTTTTAATCTCCCATACTTCCTTTATTGTCTCACTTGCTCAGTAGAAATAAGAGTAAAGGAATAGAATGTAGAAGTGTAGGTAAGTATCCTACTAGTTACAACACTTTCCCTTATAGTAAATACGCGCGGGAGCGGTGAGACACCGGCGGTTTTATATCTTAGGTTTCCAGGGGTTTGGCGTGCTCAGAGGTGTCTCACTTGCAAAAAGCAGTGAGACACCTGGCTGTAAGTGCTTGAGATCGAAGGGTTTTCGGTGTCTCACTTGTCTAAGTACCCGTAAGGTCGTAAACTGCCCTTATGCCACGCCCTACCGAGTACGATATCGATCGACCTTGGACGCGTCAGCCTTGCGATACCGAAGCCCGCTGGCGGTGCTTTCAAGCGTACCGCGACCAACCGCCGCCGCGAACCATGCAAGGGGCGTCGAATGCTCTCGACGGGTACGACCTTCGAACCTTGCAGCGTTATGGGGCGGCCTGCGGTTGGTCCGATCGGTGCGCTGCTCTCGACAGGTATCTCGACGAGCAACGGGTAAGTGTGATCGTCGACGTGCTTGCCGAAGACGCTCGGGTTGTGGCGAACCGGCATGCGGCTATCGCACGAGACGCTATCACTTGCGCGCACAGTGTCGTTCAAGGTTGGCTCGTGCGGATTGCTTCGGGCGAGCACCTCGAAGGTTGGTCGCCCGGTGAGGTGCGCGGCATGTTGCGGGATATGATCGTTTTGGAGCGGTTGGTTAGGGGGGAAGCAACCGAAAGGGTTGATCACGGCTTGGCGGGTGTAGACTTGTCGAAGTTGTCGCTCGACGAGATCGAAACCATGAGGCTTTTGGAGGCGAAGGCGGGCGTGGTAGACTAGCGGTCTCTGGTGCCGGTTTCCTTTCGTGTGCCCCGTCGGCCCTTGCCAGCCGACGGGGCTTTTTTATGCAAGGGACGAGCCATAAGGAAAGCCTTATTAGGGTTCTTTATCGAAGATCCTTTGAAGGGTAAGGATTCCCTTATACTGAACATAGGGGAGGTAAAACCCGCCTAACGGGCTTTCGGCTCGAAAACGGGTACGGGGTAGGGTAGGGCCGTCGACGGCTCCTAGGGCCCTTTACGGGCCAGCAATGGGCATAAGGAAAGGTAAGAAAGGTAGTTATAAGGGTAGTCTTATATAAGGAAGTGTAAGTCTACTGAACAGAAGAGTAAAGCAAGACGGGTGCCAGGTTAGGTGGCGGTGTCGGGCATTCGGTTGTCGAGCGCTTCAAGCAAGCGAGCAATACGCAACTGCAGCGCGACAAGGCAATCGAGTTGTTTAACGCGCTTTTCCCCGAAGCGCCCGAAGACGCTTCCCAACGTGCGAAGACGCGTGCCGAAAACCTACGCAACGAAGCACGACTTGCCGCGGCACTTCCCATTAACCGCGTTGGCAAGAAGCCCGGTAACGTAGGTACCATCTGGAACGCCGCAACGTACTTGGTTGATCGACGGGCCGACGGAAGTCGACGCGAAACGCGCGGCGGCGCTGAGAACATGGTTTCGAGCATGCTCTTTGGTTCGCGAGCCAAGCGCCTCGAAGAGATCTCGAAAGTGATCGCGGTTGTCTTGACCGACGGCACGGTCGAAAACATGACCGTAACCGAAGCACAGGCACATGGGCTCGATGACAAGTCGATCGGCGGTGCTCTCGTCGACGCAATGCTCGACGACGAAAACTAAGGCTTTCCTGACCCCTAGCACGGCCCGAGAGCGCTTTACGCGTCTCGGGCCGTAGGCAGTAAGGGGACCCGGCAAGATGCCTTAGAAGCCCCGTAACGCGGCAGGAAAGGGCAACCCCAGCAAGTAACCAAGAAGGCCCCTAGCTTCGCCCGAGAGCGCCCTACGGCGTCTCGGGCTTTCGTGGTATAAGGAAACGTGGCAAGGCTCTTAGGAGCGAAAGGAAGCGGCATCATGGCGAAGGTACTTTGCGATTGCGAGCACTGCGAAGCGGTTACGGCGAAGGCACTGTCGAGCGACTTCGAACGGGTAAAGCGCGAAGTCGAAGCGCGTTACGGAGCGGGTTTCTTTCTCTGTATCCATGGCAACCCCTGTCCTAGTGTGTCGCCCGACGGGCGCGCTTTCGTTGCCGGTTGGCAGGCAGGAAAGGAAGCGCTCATGTCTTGCAAGAGCAAGGCTCACGCTTACGCGCTCGGTGTTGTGTCGGCTATGCCTACTCTTCGCAAGGGGCCCCACAAGTGATCGTCGAGGGGGGCCGCGTAATCCGTACGCCTTGGGTGTACGACGACGGCGGGCGCAAGGCGGCGGGCTTCAAAGGGCACACGGGCGATTGCGTTACTCGCTCGATCGCTATCGCAACGCAGATTCCTTACCTCGAAGTGTACGCCGGGCTAAACGAAACGGCGAAGCGCGAGCGCCCGCGAGGCAGCCGCAAGCGCTCTTCGAGCCGTACGGGTATCGCAAGGCCCACGATCAAGCGTTACCTCGAAGGCGTGCTCGGTTGGCTTTGGTGGCCTACCATGGGGATCGGTACGGGTTGCAAGATACACCTACGGCCCGACGAGTTGCCAAGCGGGCGGCTTGTCGTGTCGTGTTCTCGTCACTTGGTCGCTATGATCGACGGCGTGATCCACGACACACACGATCCGAGCCGTGGCGGTACTCGTTGCGTGTATGGTTACTGGCAATCCCCTGAGGTGTGGCGTGCTCGGTAGCTATTGGATCACTTCGGCTGTCTTGCTTATCAACGGCGAGTCGCGACCCTGCGTCGCGCTCGTCTTCGACGCCGACGACGGTGCTCGTCGGGCGTGGTTCTTTGACACGCCCGACGAAGCCGAAGTCGCCCGCGGGATCTTTACCGCTGTCGGGCATCCGCCTCTCGAAGCCTACGGGGCGCACTAGTGACGGTGCCACCTTGGTGCACCGTGATTGAAGCGCTCGAAGCACGCGGCTTGCTCGAAACGGTGCGAGCAAGGGCCCTAGCGCGGCACGTAACGCTCGAAGAGGTGTGCGGGCGGGTTAGGACCCGTCAGGTAGTCCGAGCCCGCCATGATGCCTGGAAGGCCCTTTACGAGCTCGGCTTCTCGTACCCTGAGATCGGGAGGCTCTTCGACGTGGGCCATATGTCCGTCTTGCGTGGCGTGCGCGGTAGGCGCTAGCCTTGTCGGCGTCGGCGTGGCCCTATCCCGCCGGCGTGGGCCCTAGCGCTTCCCGTGCGTCTTAGCGTTAGGGTCCTTTTTCGTTGCCTGTCGAAGTCGATGGTAGTGAGTGCCCTTACCTCGATTCGGTCGATAGCGGTTGCGCCCGCTGTCTTCGACACACCGCCGTAATTCATAAACACGCAACGGGCGTTTCCCTTGCACGTTGCGAGGTGCCTTCGCAAGTGCACGGCAGCGGCGTGCACGGCTCGGTAGGTCGACAACTCGTCGACGCCGACGAGCTCTTCGGCGCGGTACTCGGTGCCAGGTACACCCGCCTTCGAGCGTTTGCCACACATGATCTGGAAAAGGCCCCATGATCGACCCTGGTCGCCTTTGACTTTGCCAACGTGCACGCTTCGAGCGAATGTCGATTCATAGCGAGCGACGACGAGCAGCAAGAGCGCGAGCCGTGGATCGTCTTCGGCTTCCCTTGCGATAGCGTCGGCAATCACGGCGTAGCGAGCCTTTGCGTCGGCTTCGCTTTCGCCGTTGTGTTTTTGGTTGGCTGGCGAGACCAGAGAGATCATGAGAGCCAAAAGGATCGCACTTTTCATAGTGCGCCCGATCTATCACAACCCGTCGTCTTCGTGCTAATAGGGATCTATGGCAAAGCGTAAAACGATCGTTGGGCCGTGCCGCGACGTGCCCTTCGGCACAATCATTCGCGAAGCGTGGGAAGCGTCAGGCATGACGCAACGCGAATTCGCGAAACGGCTCGGCGTACAGCAACCGCGGATCGTCGAGATCTTCGCAAGTCAATCGATAACCGAGCACCTACTCGATAGGTGCGTCGCCGCACTAGGACACGCACTCGAAGTGCGAATCGTAAGAAAGGGCAACCGATGAGCAAACCACCACAAGGGAAACCGGCCTGGAGAAACGTCGAAGTAACGGACAGTAGCGGGCGCCGCTATTCGAAACCGTCGGGCGAGGTAGTCGGCAAGGCAGAACCGACGACGCCGCTCGACGAGTTGATCCGCGCCTTCGACGACGGCGACGGGGCAACGATACAGCAACGGCGAAACGAGATACGCGAAAGGCTCGTCGAGTTGCGCCGTTATCGTGAAACGCTCCGTTGCGAGATCTGTAAACGTACCGTGCTCGGGCGCGAGCCCGTTTGCTATGAATGCCACGGGAAAGCAGTTTCGGAGTTTATCGCATGATCTCGTCTGCTATCGAGCGAAGACGTATCGCGAAACAACCAGGTGCCGTCGAGTGTGTTGCTTGTGGCGGCACAGGTGAGGCCTCTAAAGGTGGCGAGTGCGTACCGTGTAAAGGTACGGGTTCGATCCAAACGGACCTTAGAGGTAAAGGGGCGGGTCCTATCGTGCAACATTCGAGCGAATCGGCCGAGCACTACACGCCTAGTCCGATCGTCGAAGCCGCTCGAAGCGTGCTCGGTGCGATCGATCTCGATCCTGCGTCTTGCTCGTTAGCTAATGAAGTCGTACGGGCCGCGGCGTTTTATGGTCCGGGCGGGCTCGCGCCCGACGGGCTTGCCGAGCCGTGGATCGGTCGAGTGTTTCTAAACCCGCCCGGTGGCAACGTGCCCGACGAGTACAAGGGTTGTGGCACGAAGAGTAACGCCGCGCTTTGGTGGGCGACACTTGCCGAAGCGTGGCGCACGGGCGAAGTTGAATCGGCAATCTTCGTGGGCTTTATGTTGGAGGTGTTGCGCTCAGCGCAAGGGCTCGACGTGCCGCAACCGATCGACTTCCCGTTGTGCGTGCCTTCGAACCGTATCGCTTTCGACAAGCCCGTCGACGGCGTGCGGGTTGGTTCGAAGCAACCGAGCCACGTAAACGTGATCGTATTCTTGCCGCCGAAGATCGAGCTATACCGCACCAAAACAGTTGCGCAATTCGGCAGAACATTCGGCGCCTTCGGTCGATGCCGCGTATGACCGACGACACCGCACCTCGGATCCCTATCGAGGCGCTCGATCGCGAAAGCGTCATGCGCGACGAAGCGGGCTCGCTACACCGCTTCGTACGCATGGCCTTTCGTCAAGTCGAGCCGACACCGTTTATCGACAACTGGCACATAGGCGTTATGTGTGACTACCTCGAAGCAGTGTCGCGCAATGAGATCCCGCGCCTAGTGATTAACGTGCCGCCGGGCACTATGAAGTCGCTAACGGTGTCGGTGTTCTGGCCCCTGTGGGAATGGATCAAACGGCCGACGACTAAGTTTATGTTTGCGTCGTACGACGCAACACTTAGCGCACGCGATGGCCGTCGCATGCTCCGGGTCCTGCAAAGCGGTTGGTTCCAAAAACGTTTTGACCCAAGGCTTACCGAGTTGCGACCGGCGGCGACCGACTTCGATAACACCGAAGGCGGTTTCCGTTTCGCGACGAGCGTCGCCGGCAAGGCGACCGGGCGACACGCAGACATCCAAGTTGTCGACGATCCCATTAAGCCGCACGACATGCGAGGTAGCTTGGCTGTTACTAAGAAAGCGATCCAATCGGTTAGCACTTGGTGGAAAGAAACCATGAGTAGCCGACGCGCCGACGCGGCAACTTTTCGACGTGTGATCGTAATGCAACGTTTGCACGAAGACGATCTGGCAGGCGAGATGTTAGCCGAAGGCGGTTGGTCGCATTTATGCCTTCCCATGCGCGCCGAGCCGACCAAGGTGTGTGCTTGTAACAACGTCGATTGCACACCCGAAGATCCACGACGCCTCGAAGGCGAATTGCTTTGGCCCGAGCGTTTTCCAGAAAGTGTCGTTGCCGAAGACGAAACCACGGGCATGGGTGTTAGCGTTGCGGCGGCGCAGAATCAGCAACGGCCGACGCCGACGTCGGGCGGTATCTTTCAAAAGCACTGGTTCCGTTACTGGCACACGGCGCCGGGCAAGCCCGTACCCAAAGACGAGAAGTTTCCCTGCCGCGACGAAGTTTGCGAGGTGTTGCCCGATGGCGGCACTTGGATCCAATCGTGGGATATGACTTTTAAGGGCACCGATGGTACCGACTTCGTTGCCGGCGGTGTTTGGCTCTACTCGCCGCCTAATGCTTTTCTCGTGCACCAGATCTGCGCGCGTATGTCCTTCGTCGAAACGTGCCGTGCCGTGATCGCAATGGGCAAGAGGTACCCGCTTGCGTTCACCCGGATCGTCGAAGATAAGGCGAACGGGCCCGCCGTCGTCGACATACTCGCGAAAAAGGTTTCGGGGCTCGTGCTCGTAAACCCGCAAGGCGGAAAGGAAGCAAGGGCACATGCTTGCTCTGGTTTATTCGAAGCGGGTAACGTATACATTCCGCACGACGAGATCGCGCCTTGGGCGCCAGCCTACCGAACGCAGATCGCTACATTCCCGCGAAGCGTTAACGACGATATGGTCGACCAAACGACGCAAGCGCTAATCCGATTACAGCAAAGGCACGTCCCTTTCGTCGAAGCCATGAAAGCCGTGCAAGGGCAACTAGATGAGCAAGCCTAATTACCTGTCAAAGACGATCGCGAAAGGCGAAGCCGTTTGGAGCGCTTTGAAGTTAGTTCAGGACAATTGGCAAAACGTATTCACTGGACTAGGCACGGCCCGCGATAAGACGGTTTTCGGATCCTTCGTGCGCTTGCAGGAGATTACCGAAAACGAGTTGACGGCGCTCTATCATCAGAACGATACAGCGCGAAAAGTCGTTGCGTTGAAACCACAAGAGATGATGCGCCAAGGTTTCGCCGTCAATATCGAAGACGATACAGACGACAAGGCGAGCGACCTAGGGCAAAGCCTTCGCGATCTCGAAGCAGGCGTTAAGGTACGCGACGCAATGATTTGGGGGCGCCTGTACGGCGGCGCCGCCGTGATCATTGGAGCGGATGACAGCGGCGAAGCGGCCGAACCTTTGAACATGGATCGGATTGCAACGGTTAGGTTTCTGCATGTCGTGGACAAGCGGTATCTCATGCCCGAGAGCTACTTCGACGATCCACTAAACGATAAGCATTATGGCGAGCCAGCTACCTATCGCGTCGTTACCCGACGCGGTGCGAGTAACTTTGTCGTGCACCGATCGCGCTTGCTGCTATTCGGCGGCGCACACACGAGCGACGAAGAGCGCGACAAGTTAGGAAGTTGGGATCATTCTGTGATCGTTCCTATGTACGACGTGCTTCGAATGTTCGATTCGGTTTGGAAGTCGGCGGAGCATCTAATGTCCGATGCTTCGCAAGCCGTGTTTAAGATTCAAGGTCTAATGAGCATGATCGCGGGCGGGCAAAAGGAAGCGCTGCAGACGCGAATGCAACTCGTTGATATGTCCCGATCGGTTGCACGCGCTCTCTTGCTCGATGCCGATGGCGGTGAAGACTTTTCGCGACAGCCGTCGAGTTTCACTGATGCGCAAAGCATGCTCGATAAGTTTATGATGCGGCTTTCTTCGGCCGTCGATATCCCTGTCACGATTCTTATGGGCCGATCGCCTGCTGGACAGAACGCCACGGGAGAAAGCGACTTCCGTTGGTTCTATGACACGGTGCGCACGAGCCAAGAAAACGAGTTGAAGCCTCAACTCGAAACGCTCGTACGGATCATGCTTCGGGCAAAGGACAGTCCGACAGGCGGCAAAGAGCCCGACGTGTGGTCGATCCAATTCGCGCCGCTATGGCAGAACACACCGAGCGAGCAAGCCAATCTCGAAAAGACAACAGCCGAGAAAGATAAGATCTATATCGACGCCGGTGTCGTGTTGCCCGAAGAGATCGCGACGTCGCGTTTCAAGCCCGACGGTTGGAGCGCAGAAACTTCGATCGATGCCGACGCGCGAAAAGGCATGCTCGAAGCCGAAGCAACCCTGCCGACCGATCCGAAGGATCCCGACGCCGACGTCGAAGACGAGCCCGTCGAAGACGAGCCCGAAACGACAGGCGGTAACGTCGTACTAGCGCCGACTGATATCGCCGTTGTCGTAACGGTTAATGAAGCGCGTGCGTCGCAGGGCTTGCCCGATTGGCCCGACGCTGCCGAAGGCAAACTTACCGTTGCCGAATTCAAAGCGCGAAAGGAAGCCGAAGGGGCCGAAGTCGGTACGGCCGAAGGGGAAGCCGAAGCCGAAGAGATCAACCCCGAGAGCGACGACGAAGAGCCAGCTACATCGCCGCCCTTCGGTGGGTCGCCTTTCGGCGGGCCGCCTGAGATCGACGAGCCCGAAGACGATACAGACGGGCCCATGCCGCCCGCTGGCGAGCCACCTAACGAGCCCGACGACGAAGAGTAAGCCGTGCCCCGTATTCCGAATCGAGCCGCTAGACGGGCCGCTAGCGCCCGCCCGCCGCGTGCCGCCGCGCTCGCCTTCGCGAAGCTAGTAACCGAACGGCTCGATCGTTTCGAGCACGAGATCCGTCGACGGCTTTTTCCCGTGCTCGATAGGTTTGCCGCGGGCGGTGAGCAAGAGAGCGAGCCCGACGCGCCCGACGCAAAGACGCGCGTCGACGCCGTGCCTAGTTACGTGCAAACACAACTCGACGTGCTCGCGCTGAATATCGAAGAGATCTTCGCCGAAGATGCGTTGCTTAACGGGCTCGACGTAATCGGCAAGCGCGTCGACGTTGCCGGCGGCAAGGCCGTTCGCCGCGTCGTCGGGATCTCGCTTGCCGATGCCGCGCCCGAGATCGCGGCGAATCTCGACAATTGGCGAGCGCTTAACGTGTCGCGAATCAAGTCGTTAGCCGGGCAAGAGTTAGTCGAGATTACGCAATTGCTCGAAGGCTCGACGAGCGCGGGTTTGCGTGTCGAGGTGTTGCAAAAGCAGATCGAAAAACGCTTTGGTGTCACGAAGTCGAAAGCCAATCTGCTAGCGCGCGATCAAACTCTGACGCTTAATGCGCAAGTCGCAAAAGTACGACAGCAAGCCGCCGGTGTCGAAGAGTATATCTGGACGACAAGCGGCGACGAGCGCGTGCGCGGCTTGGATCCAAACGATACTACAGATCACGCTATATTGGACGGCACACGACACCGTTGGGACACACCTCCCGACGTCGGCGACGGGCGTCGATTGCACCCCGGTGAGGATTACCAATGTCGGTGTACGGCGGCACCGGTATTGCCCGAATTAGGATAACTATGCTAATTCGTCGATATGCGGACAGTTGAGCGGGCCGACTTCGGCCGATTCTCAAAAGTCGAGCGCACGCCACAAGGTGGCATGCGAGTGCCCGCCAATCTAACCCGTACGGGTGTTTTCGTTTACACCCGCGCCGACGGCTCGAAGGTTCGCGAGTTGCGCCACCCTGACGAGGTGTTTGCAACTGATTCGCTTGCGACGCTTTCGGGTGCCCCTGTTACGGACCTACACCCGGCGGCGCCTGTACGGCCGAACAATTGGCGCAAGGTATCGATCGGCCATGTTGGCGACACTGTAAAAGCCGATGGGCGTTTCGTCTCGGCGCGGCTCATGATTCAAGATGCCGACGCGATTGCAGCGATCGAGCGCGACGAGCGTCGCGAGTTGTCTTGCGGGTACTCTTGCCAACTTGACGAAGAGCCGGGCGAATACAACGGCGAACGTTTCGACGCCGTACAGCGCACGATTAGATATAACCACGTCGCGATCGGTCCCAAAGGCTGGGGCCGTGCTGGCAACGAAGTTGCTTTGCGGCTAGACAGCAACGGCAACCAAGTACCGACGGGCGATCCGTCAACATCTCATGAGGCTAAAGCAATGAAGTATACGATCGACGGCGTAACGTACGACACCGCGTCGCCTGAATTTGCGCAAGCGCTCGCCAACCGTGACAAGCGGCAGGACGAAGAGCGAGCAACGCTAACGAGTGAGCGCGACACAGCAACCGCCGAGCGCGACGCGGCGATCAAAGAGCGCGACGACGCAAAGATCGCGCTCGACGAAGCCAACGATCCGAAGCGACTCGACGGGCTCGTTACCGAGCGCGTTGCGCTCGTAACCGCCGCGCGCCGTGTGCTCGGTGCCGACGTGAAACTCGACGGCAAGAGCGACCGCGAGATCATGATCGAAACGATCCGCAAAGACGCCGACGACTTCGACGCCGAAGGCAAGAGCGACGATTACGTGCGCGCTTACTTCGAGGCGAGTACGAAGAGCGCGAAGCGGCACGACGAAGGCGGTACCGGGATCGGTGCCGCTCGAAGTGCCGCGGCCGACGCCGTGAAAAAGGACGGGCGCAAAGACGCCGCCGACAACGACGACGACGACGAGCAAGATCGGCACGATGCCGAAGCCGCTCGACAGCGAATGATCGATCACAACCGCGACGCGGCGGCACAGCCGCTTCGTTTCTCGCGAACCGACTAAGGCGCTCGCAATCGGGAGATCCAAGCAATGCAGACTGTACACGCAATCGACATGCCCGGCGCCTATCCTGGAATGGTTGCCGATTCGGGGCTCGTGCAAGACACGATCTCACGCCTTGCCGAAGACGCCGCCGGCGCTCGTGCGGGGACATTCGTAGTGCCCGGTACTGATGCCGAGCAGCAAGCCGTCGCACCGACAACCGCCGCCGAGATTACCGACGGTGACGGGCTCGGCGTGGTTATCTATGACGCGAGCAAAGAGCCCGCGCGTACCGCCGTCGCCGCCGCGGCGGGTAACGAGTACGACGTCGAAGATATGTTGCCGGTTTACGGCAAGGGGCGCATTTGGGTCCTTTGCGATGCCGCTGCAACGATCGTTGCAAACACGCCGTGTTTCGTGCGCTTCGCGCAGATCTCGACACCCGCCGGGATTCTCGGCGCGTTTCGCGAAGACGTCGACACTGCCGACGCCGCGGCGTTGCCCGGTGCTTTTTTCCGCTCGGCGCATAGGGACGTCGTGTTCCAAGGCGATACCTATCGGATCGCTCTCGTCGAGATCTCTGTGCCGACGGCGTAAACCCCGGCCCAACCGAACGAAGGATAAGCAAACCAATGCGTTTCTCAGAAGCCTTTCTCGCTCGGCTGCAAGCCGACGTTTACCAGCATTGCAATATCCGGCTTGACGCCGGCGAAACCGCGGCGCTCGCGAAGCAACTCGAATATGTCTACGCCAAAACGTACGACGTAAAATATGCCGAGTTGAAGTCACGTCGTTTCATTCCGATCGACACGAGCGTCGACAACGCTGCCGAGTATTTCACTTATCGGCAGTGGAACCAATTCGGTATGGCGAAGTTGATCGCAAACTATGCCGACGATCTGCCGCGTGTCGACGCGCTCGCAAAGGAATTCCCAGCGCCTATCAAGTCGCTCGGGGCTTCTTACGGGTTCAGTGTTCAGGACATGCGACGCGCCGCGAAGGCGGGATCGCAACTCGAAACGCGTCGAGCCGCCGCGGCCCGTCGTGCACACGAGCAAGCCTTTGACGATATCATGGCTTTTGGCAATGACGATGCCGGTATCCTCGGCTTCCTGAACAATCCTAACGTGCCCGTTGTCGGTGCGGTAACCGGTGCATGGGTAACCACGCCGGCAACCCCGTTGCAGATCGTCGAGGATCTCAATACGCTGGCGAATTCGATCGTGCTCGCGACGCTCGAAACCTTCGTGCCCGACACACTGTTGCTCGACTCGACTTCGTTCCAGTTGATCAACTCGATGCCCATGAGTCTTACCGGCGACGCCGATAAAACCGTGCTTCGTTTCTTCCTGGACAACACGCCGTACATTCGCAACGTCGATCAATGGACGAAGTTGAACACGGCCGGTGCTCTCGGCGTGTCCCGTGCCGTGTGCTACGCGCGAAGCGAAGAAGTGCTAGCTGGCGTCGAGCCGCAAACCTTCGAGCAATTCCCGCCGCAATGGCGAAACCTCGAAGCCGTGATCCCGACGCACAGTCGGATCGGCGGCGTGCGAGTGCAGTACCCGTTAGCCGTCGCATACATGGACGACCTTTCCGGCTAGTTCCGCCCGCGCGATCCGCACGAGCCCGAGAGCGCGTAAGCGCCTCGGGCTTTCGCGGTATCAGACCACGCACAGGAAGTATCGAAATGGCGACTCTGCGAAATACCGAAGCGCGACTATTGACGGCACCGAAGATCGAAGGCTTTGCTGTGCAGCAATGGTTGCCGGGAAAGAATCGACTCGATATCAATTTTTGGGAAGCCGCGCGAAGCAATCGCACAATCAAACGTTGGCTCGAAATGGGTTGGATCAAGATTGACTTCGACGAAGACATGCCCGATCCAACGGTGCCGCCGAGCGAAAAAGAGCTAGCCGAGTTTAAGGCAATCGAACTAGCCGACGCGCTCAAAAATCCGACGGTACCGGTGCAATGGCACCCTGCACTCGAAGGCGAGATCGCGAAACGCAAAACTGCAGCGCTTGCGAAACGCATGCCCTCGAAGACGCCGACGGTACCCAAAGAGCGCAAGAGTCTAACAGGCTTGCGTGTCGAAGACGCGTTGCCTTTGATAGCAGCCGAGAGCGATATCGAAATGCTCGAAGCGTGGGCCGACGCAGACAAGCGCAAGACGATTAGCGAAGCCGTCGACGAGCGGTTAGCCGATCTCGCTCTCGACGAAGGATAAGGCATGGCCGTTAAGCGCGCCGACTTTCTCGCTCGGTTTCCCGAATTTGAATCTGCTTCGAAAGCCATGATCGAAGCGGCACTCGACGAAGCCGAGCGAAACGTCGACGTGTCGATCTTCGGATCGAAAACGGACGACGCTATTCGCTGGAAGGCGGCGCACCTCTTAGCGCTCTCACCGTTCGGGCAGCAAGCGCGGCTCGTTTCGAAGGACGGCTCGACGACTTACGAAAAACGTTTTTGGGTACTCGCTAAGAGTATGACGCCAGGGTTTAGGGTAGCGTGAGATCATGCCGCGCGGCGTACGCATAACCGATAGGGATCGCGGTTGGAAGGCGTTGTTAAAACGCACTTCTCACATGGCCCGACAACGCGGCGTTACTGTTGGCGTTCATTCGGGAGAAGGCGCGGCACCGTCGGGTGATAGTGAGTTGACCGTGCTCGACGTCGCAACGATCCACGAATTCGGGTTAGGCCATAATCCCGAAAGATCTTTCGTGCGTGACTTCGCCGACGAGAAGCGCGACGAAGTGAAAGCCGCCGAAAAGAAAATCGCGCGGGCCGTGACCAAGGGATCACAGAACCTCGAAGACGGGCTCGAAAGGTTCGGTCTTTGGATCGTTAGCGAAATGCAAGCGCGTATCCGCGCGGGTATCGCACCGCCTAACGATCCTGTAACGATTGCACGCAAGGGCTCGTCGACGCCTCTTATCAACTTCGGGCAACTCGTCGGTAGCATTACCCACAAGGTCGAGTGATATGTCGATCCCATGGGAAACAATCCGGCCGGCGTTGCTTTCGCTCTTCGGGGATCTGAGCGGTCTGCAGACGGTGTGGATCGACAAGAAGCGACCTTACGTCGATCCGAAGTTGCAAGCGATCGTGCTCTTACGCGTGCGCGACGAGGGTAGCATCGGCGTCGACGATCGTCGGTACCTAGATCTAGCCTTACCCGCGCCAGCGGCAACACTCAAAGAGCAAGCCGCCGGGCACCGTCGCGTCGGGCTCGACATTCGTGTCGAGTCTTTTCGGCACGACGACGATCGCTTTGCTTTCAACGCTGCCGGTGACATTCGAACGGGGCTAGGCTTCCGCTCTTCGAAGGCGCGATTGCTTGCAGTAAACGTTGCGATTGTGCGAGCTAGCCAAGTCGTCGACTTGTCGGGTATCCTGCAAGACGATCGCGTTACTTCGATCGCAACACTGGACCTAACCATAAACGTGGGCGTTTGCGTGGGCGACGAAAGCAATCCCGTTTACAATATCGAAACCGTCGAAGCACCCGTCGGCACGATCCTTCCCGATCCGTAGGAGTAACGAAACAATGAGCCTCGAAGATATCATTTCAGTTTCGATCACGGCGCAAACCACGACGGTAAGTCGACTTGGTTTCGGTACGCCGTTGATTGCTCGGGCGCATAACGTGATCCCTAGCGTCGTACGAGAGTATCGATCGCTAACGGCTATGTCTGACGATGGCTGGCCCGCAACCGATCCCGCCGTGCTCATGGCCACGAAGATCGCTTCGCAGAATCCGAAGCCGAATGCTTGGAAAGTCGGCAAACGATCAAGTGCGTTTACGCAACAGGTCGTGATCGAATGTCTCAATTCGACAGAGGATTACGTTTACGAATTCGACGTGATCGTTGGCACGACGACGACTTCGATTTCGTACACCGTGCTCGCAGCGGCAACGCCGACGACGGTAGCGACCGCGATCTCGGCGCTTGTCGGTGCGATTGCAGGAGTAACCGCCACCGACAATCTCGACGGTACCTTCGACGTCGATACAGATACCGCCGGTGATCTCGTTGATTATGTCGGCTTTGACGAGCCCGACAACTTCACGATCAAAGACACGACGGCGGATCCCGGCATCGCCGCCGACTTGACGGCAATCGAAACTGTCGATCCCGACGGTTGGTATTGTTTGCTGCTCGACAGCAATAGCGAAGCCGAGATCCTTGCTGCCGCGGCTTGGATCGAAGCGCGTAAAAAGATCTTCATCTGCAACACGACCGATACGGAAGTTGTCGACAACACTGTCACGACCGACGTTATGTCGGATCTCCAAGCCGCGGCTTACGCGCGCACGTCGATCATTTACTCGCAATACCGTTTGCTGAATTGGAGCGGTTGCGGTTGGGCAGGTAATCGCTTGCCTTCGGATCCCGGCTCTTCGACGTGGGCTTTCAAGACGCTTGCGGGTGTCTTCGTCGACGGCAACCTTACCGGCGGGCAAGTCGGCGTGATCGAATCGAAAGGCGGCAACGTCTATCGCACGATCGCGGGTGTCAACGTTACGACGTTCGGTATTACGTCGAGCGGCGAGTATATCGACGTTACCCGCTTTATCGATTGGCTAGACTCCAGGATCAAAGAGCGGATCTTTGGGGTGCTGATCAATAACCCAAAGGTGCCCTACACCGATTCGGGTGTCGATCTCATGCGCGGTCAAGTGCTCGCACAACTGCAGCAAGGGATCACGGTCGGCGGGCTCGCCGCAGATCCCGCGCCTGTAGTGACGGCGCCAAAGGTTGCCGATATCGATCCCGCTGACAAGGCGGCTCGTATTCTTCCTGATATCTTTTTCCAGGCAACGCTAGCGGGTGCGATTCATCAGCTAGTCATTTCGGGCGTGCTATCGGTCTAGTCGCCGCCGCACTACTAGGAGCAAACAATGGGTCTCAAAGTTTACGACGCCGACGAAGTGACAGTTTCGATCGCGGGCTTGCCGATCGAAAGCGGATACGACGACGGCGAGTTTTGCCGTATTGAGCAAGAAGCCGACGATTTCATCGACAAGGCGGGAACCGACGGCGAGGTAACTCGCTCGAAGACTAACGACCGTCGTGCGACTATCACGATCTTGCTAATGCAATCGAGCGACGGTAACGCGTTGCTCTCGGGCCTGAACAATATCGATCGGCTTGCCGGCAACGGCGCGGGCGTCGGCCCGCTCCTAGTGCGCGACCGACAGGGTACGGCACTTTACGCCGCGGCCGAAGCATGGATCTCGAAACCGCCCGACGTGAGTTTCGATCGCGAGCCTACGGCGCGTGAATGGACTTTGCGTTGTGCGAACCTCGAAAGGTTCGATGGCGGCAACTGACAACCCAAGCACGGGATAGGATAGGGCGCATGAGAAAGACGAAGCAAAAGCGGATCGGCGGGCGCGGGTACGTTTACCACGTTACCCAATTTGGTGCGCGGGAAGGCGGGCACGTGCTCGTGCGATTGCTGAAGATCCTTGGAGGCTCTGTCGGCGAAGCGCTGCAAGGTGCGACTGACTTTGATATGGGCGTTGTCGGCAAAGTGATCGCGAACCTTGCGACGACGGTCGACGAAAAGGATCTCGATTATCTCGTTGACACGTTCGCTAAAACGACGAGCGTCGAGATCGAAGGCAAGCCTGTACCGCTTACTGCCGAAGGCGTGCTCGACGTGCACTTCGCTGGCGAGTACACCGAACTAAGCCAATGGCTCGCCTTTGCTGTCGAGGCAAACTTCGGGGATTTTTTCGGCGCCGCCGGGATACTAAAAGCAAAGGCAAGCGATCTCCCGGTTTCGGCAGTGTCGAGCGCGGACGGGTCGTCACCGTCGATATCCCCGAACACTTGAAACCGGATTGGCCGGTTTGGCGTGTAGCAACTTCGCCACACTTTCGAGATACCCTAGCCGATATCGAAACGCTTTGGAGTATCGACGATCTCTATGATGCGCACGACGTGATCGATACTCTCGAAGAGTTAGATCGGCGACGCTCAGCGCCGAGAAAGTAAACGCAATGGCTCTTCGTGAGATTATCGCCCGCTTCGGTTTCCAGGTCGATCCGAAGGGCCTTCGGAAAGCGCAGACAGGGATCGCGGGCGTCGTCGGTTCTTTGCAAACGCTCGGCGTTACCATCGGCGCTGGGATCGTTGCTCGTGGTATCAAAGACTTCGTAACCGGAATGGTCGATGCCGGCGACGCGCTCGGTAAGACAGCCACGCAACTAGGGCTCTCTGGCAAAGAGTTGCAAGCGTGGCAAACGGCGGCAAACTTCGCCGGCGTGCAAACGGAAAGTCTGAACCAAGGCTTTCGTATTCTCGGCAAAAACGCCTTGCTTGCGCAGCAAGGATCGAAGCAAGCGGCCGACGCTTTCAAAACACTAGGCGTCGAGATCGAAGGGGCGAACGGTAGCCTAAAGCCCGCGAATCAACTCGCACGCGAAGCGGGTATCGCTCTCGGGCAAATGGAAGATCGCACCAAGGCGGTAGGCTTGGCACAGCAAGTCTTCGGCCGTGCTGGCGCGGCAATGTTACCGCTCTTCGCGAAGGGGGCCGAAGGGCTCGACGAAGCGCTAGCCAAGCTAGAAGAATTCGGTGGTGGGTTGTCGGACGAATTGATTCCGCTTGCCGAAGCCGCACAGGATCGCTTTACCGAATTCGAGATCGCGACGACTTCGTTGAAGTCGAAGTTTGCTGTCGCGCTTTTGCCGATTCTTAGTCAAGTAACGCTTGGTTTGTCGAAGTTGATTTCGTGGTTGTCGAAGTCAGGCATGGGGGCCGAGGCCTTTCGATCGATCCTTGTCGCGCTCGGGCTCGTACTCGGCAAAATGGCAATAGCGAAATTCGGTGCGTCTCTATTGAAACTAGGACGGGCGGCCCTTCTGCCGTTGCTGAAGTTTGCTTTACTCTTCCTGATAGTCGACGACTTGATCGCGCTCTTTGAAGGGCGCGGATCTGTAATCGGCGATCTCATCGATAAGATCTTCGGGAAGGGTACAGCGAAAGCCGTCGTCGACGGGATCAAAGGAATCGGCAAAGCCGTTGCCGACTTGATAGCGACGGGCGACTTCGCCGCCTTCGACAAGGCGCTCGAAGATATCTTCGGCCCACCCGGTGAAGATCTCGTCAAGTTTATCGTCGAAGACGTGCCCGAAGCCTTCGGGTTTTTGCTCGAAGATATTACGCAAGTCGCCGAAGAGATCGTGCAAGCGATCGAAGATTGGATCTCTGATTCGATTGACGCGATCTCCGAAGGCGTCGAAGGCTTCGCCGACGGGGCTTCGGATCTTGCTTCGGCTTTTATCGACGGGCTCGTTGACGGGATCAAGGCAGGAGCCAAGGCGCTGGTCGGTACAGTAACTTCGACGGTGCAAGGTGCGCTCGATGCCGCGAAGGCTCTCATTAAACCGGGCTCGCCTTCGAAGGTTGCGCGGGCCGAGGTAGGCAAGCCCTTCGCGCAAGGGCTCTTCGATATAGATGCCGCGCAAG
>Ga0190284_1000536_pt1 | contig 20945 bp, 16 predicted proteins | sample 48691812_MG_FD_161668 | JGI IMG/M metagenome (GOLD analysis project Ga0190284, IMG submission 161668) | Hydrothermal vent microbial mat bacterial communities from Southern Trench, Guaymas Basin, Mexico - 4869-18-1-2_MG | ecosystem: Environmental > Aquatic > Marine > Hydrothermal vents >...
ACCCCACGCCTCCTCTCGGCAAGATAGAGGCGACAAATCCTTGTGGCGAGCAGCCGCTCCTGGCCCACGAATCCTGCAATCTGGGATCGATCAATCTCGCAAAGTTCGTGCGGGCCAATGGCACGGTCAACTGGAATCGCTTGCGGGGAACCATTCAGTTGGCGGTGCGTTTCCTGGACAATGTCATCGACATCAACAGCTATCCGATCCCGGAGATAGAGCAAGCCACGCTGGGCAACCGCAAGATCGGCCTGGGGATTATGGGGTTCGCCGACGCCCTAGTTTTAACAGGACTCCGCTACGACAGCGAAGAGGCTGTGAAATTCGCCGCAAAGGTAAGCCGCTTTCTCACGGACACCGCCCACGAAGCCAGTGAAGAGCTTGGCCGAGCCAGAGGAACATTTTCGAACTGGGAGGGAAGTGTATGGGACACCCAGCACCACAGGCCGATGCGAAACGCTACTTGTACGACCATCGCGCCGACCGGCAGTATAAGCATCATCGCCGGTTGCAGCAGCGGTATCGAGCCGATCTTCAGCCTGGCCACAAAGCGTCTCGCACTTGATGGAGATGAATTCGTCGAGATTCATCCATTGATCGAACGGCTGGGCAAACGCGACGGTTGGATGAACGATAGCATCCAAGAGGCTCTGACCCAAGGCACTCCGCCGAGCGAGATTTTAGATTTTCCCAAGGCCCTGGCCGAGGTGCTCGTTACAGCTCATCGGGTAGCTCCGGCATGGCATGTACGCATCCAGGCTGCCTTCCAAAAGCACATCGACAATGCCGTCTCCAAGACAGTCAACCTTCCGGCAAAGGCCACTGTTGAAGATGTGGACAAAGTTTTCCGGCAAGCGTTCGAACTTGGTTGCAAGGGGATAACGGTTTATCGGGACGGATCAAGGCAGCACCAGACACTCTCATCGCCGGCGAACGATACAGGTGCCCCCGAGTCGCCGGCCGGCGGAAAACCCAGGCCGCGATCCCGTGTTACCATTGGCCAAACTTCGAAGTTCCGCATGGGCTGCGGGACGCTTTTCGTAACAGTCAATCGCGACGAGCAAGGCCTGTGCGAAGTCTTCGCCAATCTCGGCAAGGCCGGCGGCTGTCCGTCACAGAGCGAAGCCACCTGCCGCGCAGTCTCAGCTGCTTTGAGGTCGGGCGTCGATCCAGCCGTGCTCGCCGAACAGCTCAAAGGTATTCGATGCCTGTCCACATCCGTTGCCCGAAAAGACAACGAGGGAGTCAATGTACTCTCCTGCCCGGACGCGATAGCAAAGGCAATCGAAGAAGCGATGGCTAATTCTGACGAAGACGCGATTGTCCCAGCGATACTTACAAGCACAAGAAAGTGCCCACATTGCCAGCAACCAATGCGACGCGAAGCAGGCTGCTTCGTCTGCGACAAATGTTCGTTTAATTCGTGTGGATGAGAAAAATGGCCAAAGGCAACAAAGTCTATCTGACAGCAGGTTGCCGAGCTTGTCGCCATGACACGATAACCAGTTCAGGAGAAAACCATGAGAATTCATCATTACCCGCTGAAAACCGGCATCAACCGCACGCCTGAGTTTGAGAAAAAGGGCTTAGCCTCTTTTGCTGTGAACTGCGGGCTCAAATGTGGCCATGACTGCTTGTATTGTAGCACCGGTGCAATGCTGCGGTGTCATAAGGCGTTCAAGGAGCTGGGGGAGAATCCATTCGGCTTTGGCTACGCGATTGTCGATCCAACCACGCCCCAGCGGATTGCCAAAGATGTCAAACGCATCAAAAACCGCGGCCTGGTGCAGCTTTGCACAACAGTCGATGCGTGGGCGCCCGAGGCCCAAAAACACAACCTTGGCCAGCAGTGCCTGGAGGCGATTCTTGCCGAGCCGGACTGGTCGGTGAGGATCCTCACGAAGAACGCAGCTGTCCGGGAAGATTTCGATTTTATCGAGCAGCACCGTAGCCGTGTTCTTGTCGGCCTGAGCATAACAGCTACCCCCGACAAGGGCGAGATAATCGAAATCCTTGAACCGAACGCATCTTCGATTCCGCATCGCATGGCCACCATGGCCGAAGCTGCCGCGCGAGGCCTGCGAACCTACGGAATGCTATGCCCGCTACTTCCCGGCATCGCCGACTCGCCGGAACAAATCGATTCGCTGGTGCGGTTCGCTATCGACTGCAAAGCCGAGGAAATTTTCGTCGAGCCGATCAACCCCCGAGGCGGAGGCCTGAAGAACTGCCAGGAAGCCCTGACGCTATGGGGCTATGCAAAGGAAGCCAAAGCCATCGAGTCCATCCGCAAAAAACAGAACTGGTCGCAGTATGTCTTGCGATTAATTCGTAGCGTCCAGCGGGCTATGCGAAAACATTCCGACATCGACAAGCTCCGCTTTCTGCTCTATCCGTCAGGCCTTCTGCCGGAACACAAAGCCGAGATACTCAAGGACAACGCCGGCGTCATCTGGCTGGGGAAGGAATAATGTACGATCCGCTCAGAGACCAATTTTACACCTGTGAAGAACTGGCGAGAATTCTCGGAATAAAAACCGAGACGCTTGCTGGCCACGCTCGGTCAGGACGCTTACCGGCATGTCAACCTTACTTAAAGGGGCCTTGGTTGTTTCCAAAAGATGAGATTGCGACATATCTGCGAAGACGGGTAAAAACCAAAGGGAATGGTATAGTCCGACCGTTTCGGGCACGAGCCAAGGCTGGGCCAGCATTGGCCTTAATGACCGCTACCCACCGGTGAGTACTGCACCGATGGCCTTGGAGATCAATGGTGAAATATGCGTTGCTCGTAACCCGATGTACCATCCTTGGGTCACTCGCACATCGGCATGCCCGAGGGCAGCCGACACATGAGCAATCGGCACGCCTTCCTGAACAAGCAGGCTGCCATAACTCGCACGCAACATCTGGAAATTCCAATGAAATCGGGTTTTCTTTGCTGTGTGAAACCGACGCAGTGAACTGTTCAGACTGTCTTTATTCCACGGTTCTCCATTGCTGTTGAGGAGAAGACTGGGGGAAGAGTGTGAGCGGGATAGAGACTTAAAATAGTCGGCCAAACGAACAGGTAGGGGCACTTCCCGATAGGCGTTCGCCGTTTTTGTCCCTCGAACGCGGACGATACCGATATTAAAGTTGAGATCGGGCCACTCAAGGCAAGCCATTTCAGTTCTTCGCAGCCCCAGCCCAAGAATAGCCCTTACAGGTCCTTCCAGAGGATGCCCTTTGGTAGCTTTCAGAAGTTCTCGGACACGCTTTTTCTCAAGCCACTTAACCTCCCGCTTCTTGCGGCTTGGCAGCTTTATTCCGCCAGCCGGATTGGTCATCATGTAACCTCGTTCTGTACACCACGAAAAAAATGTGCGAAGGGTCGTAACATATCCACGAACAGTAGCCGAGGCGAGTCCGCTGTTAGTCAGGTATATCTGAAAACCAGCCACATTCTCGCAAGTAATGGAGTCAATCCGTCGTGTGCAGGTATATACCTTCGCAACCCGGTCGTGCTTCCGACGGCCATTTCGTCGCCAACGGATTTTCCCGGTATCGAGATAGGCTGGAAAATACCGAGTCAGCACAAGGATCATATGTTGAACTCGAAGAATCGAATAGGTTCTTTCGTTTTCCAGATTTTGGCCCAGTGGCCGTTGTTCCCAGGCATCCTTACCTTCGGTTGAAAGCAATGGCGGAATGTATCTGGCAACGACATCCAAATACATCATCTTGCGACGGTCGGCAGACCTTATCGAGCCGTCTGCCGCTGTTTCGCGACGAAGCACTTCCGTTTCCAAACGCCTAACGGTACGGGAGGTTATTCTTTCAGGTACAGGGAGTTCGTACTTTACGAAGTTCAACGCATTGGCTGTAATGCTCCGTTGTTTTCCGTCGCCATCCCGAAACCTTATGATCCATCGCTTGCCGGGCTCTTCATAGTGCACACTCATAAGTTGCCTCCTGTCAGTACTTCTCGGGACGCAATGTTCCCAAAATGTTCCCAAAGCAGGATAAGGCATGGCGTGGCAGGGGGGATGACATAAAAATAACCCCTTGATGACAAAGGGGTTATTTTAATCGGAGCGAGAGGATTTGAACCTCCGACCTCTGCGTCCCGAACGCAGCGCTCTATCCAAGCTGAGCTACGCTCCGTATTTTATCGAGCATGGCGTGGCTGCAAACTGCTGTTGCTGCGACGCTGCTCTGTGGTTCGCCAAGCCTGGCTGTCAGATGCCGCCAAGTTTGAAGGGGAGGGATTCTACCTGTTTTCCGAGTCGTTGACAAGCCCGCAATCAGACGGGAACGATATTTTTTTGCCCGGTGCCGTGGTTGCGGTGTTTGCAACCACGTTTTTACCGCCTCCTGGATTCCCGCTCCCCGACCAGATCGAGGACAAGCTTCGCGGGAATGACAAAAAAACAGAAAAAAACAGAAAAAGAAAACATAGAAAAAACATGGGCAGGATGCCCATGCTACGGGATACACTTGGCGGGTGGCTAGTCGCCAGCTCGACGGATGGCGGGGAGGAAATACTCGTTTACCACGTGCTCCCAGCTCATGCGATGGGCTAGGTCCTGGCCTGTCTCGATCCGTCGCTGTTGAGTCGCTTTGTCCCGAGGCAGTAGCTGGGCTATCCGCTCTGCCAGTCGTCGGCCCTCCGCTGCTTCGATAGCGTCACGCTCGGCGGTACTCAACGAGAGAATCTCCTCAATGCCAGGCTCGCCCGGCAAGTGCAGGAAATTGCCCTCGATTATATTGTCGAACTTCTCGCCACGCATAGCTGCGGCGGCAAAGCTGACGCACCCGCAAACGCTCGACGGCACGCACAACGCGCCGAAACTCAACGGCTCGAGTTGGCTGATGCCGAATGGCTCGTACACGCTCATGCCGAACTCCAGGTCGCAGCCTCGCCGCAGGTCGGCGATGGTCATTTTGGCGGGCATACGCTGGCCACAGGCTTTGGACGACCAGCCCCACTGATTGACCAGCACAGCTCGGGAATGTTCGTGCGTGCGGTTGAACGCGTCGCACATTTCGCCGACGACTTCCTCGCCGCCGCACAGGTCGGGGTAGCCCTGCTCGTGAGCAACAGGCCAGCCGTAGACGCGCTCCATGTGTCGCACGTCCCTGCCTCGCCGCCCGCCGCCCAGCGTGCCGAGCATGAAGTACACCGCCCGCTCGCCCCGGCTGGCCAGGAGAGGCTCAAGCTCGTGCAGCACTCGCAGGTCTCGCCAGATAGCTTTGGAAAGCACGGGCCGAGCAACGTGCGTGAAGACCCATGTCGGAGCCTGGCCGAACAGATTGGCTGCGTATTCCTGCAGCAGAGCTTGGCTGGCGCGCTTCTGCCGCATCGTCAGCGACGCAGCGGGAATGCCGTTGTAAACCAGGTCGATATTTCCCCTGGCGAATCGGCTGTCCAGAAACTCCAGCTCAGCTCGGACGAAATCGCCCACGGCAAAAACGTGGTCGCAATGTCGCGCAGCCTTGACCAACGGATGTTTGTAATTGTGGACGACCTGCGGAAAAATATCTTCCAAATTTTGGCCATTTTCCGCAGCCCGCTTCATCACATTATAGAAGGTGGTATCGTGGCCTGGCGTGTTCTCCACGATGGGCCTGACCGATGCGACCTCGTGAGCGTAGAAAACCGTCTTGGTATTCTCGTTGCCGTCGAGGATAGCTTTGAGCACAGTCGGCATGCCCATGTACTCGTGGCTGAGCAGGACGGTCTGCCGCTCGCCCATCGCGCCCAGGGCCTTGAGCGCCGCGATAGCAGGCTCGGCCAGGCGGATATACTGCTCGAAATCCCACACGTTTTGAAACTTGTCCGAGGGTATGTCGAACTTTTCGTACAGGCTGGCTTTGAAGATGTTCACGCGTTTTTCGTTGGCAGCGAACAGGTCGAACACCAGCACCTCCACATCGACAGCTTTGCCGCTGTATGGCTCGTGGATTTTTCGTGTGCCGTAGATTATCCCGACGCCATATGTCCGCTCGATCGGGCCAAACTTTTCGCGCCAGTTGTCCTGGTATATTTCGTCCAGGCTGCTGTAGAGAATCTTCCCGCCCGGGCCCAGCAGCTCAGCGGTGGGTTTGTCGGTGGAGAACAGCGGGCCGACCAGAACAGTGCGAGAGACAGCCTTGCCATACGCTTTGGAGGTCGTCAGCCCAGCGATAACCGTACCGATACCGCCCATATCCTCAACAGCTTCGTGCGTGATGTGTGCAACAAACATCTGGCTTCCTTCCCGCCTAAAAAAGTTGTCAGTAATCAAAAAAGTTATCAGTTATCAGTAAAAACAAAAACAGCGAAAGCGGGAATCCAGTCTTTTTCGCAACCGTTCACACAAAAATAAGAACCACGGATAAACACAGATAGACACAGATATTTAAAACGGCGAAAAACACGAAAGAAAAAACAAAAAACCTCATGGTAAACTTTGTTTTTTACAATAATTCGTGTTTATCAGTGTTCATTCGTGGTTCTTTTCTGTGAACGGTTACTCTTTTTCTTTTTTTCTGTTTTTGTTTTTTACAATAATTCGTTTTCGGATTCTTTCGCGTGTTTCGTAGTTTGCCGTTTTTGTTTTTAAACCAGTCAACCAGTCAACCAGTTAACCAATCAACCAGTCAACTGTTTTCCCGTCAGCCTTTCTTCGTTTCCAAGATAGTTGTGCTGGGGTATAGTATAGTCAAACTGGCCTGTTTGACAATATTTAGCATTTTTTTAGCATTTTTTGGTAACAAAGGACGAAACATGAACATTATCGGATTCGGCAAGACGGACGGTATTCTCTCGGCAGGGGATGTGCGGGACATTATCCGCGACGCCTCTGCCCGCATAGGCCCAGCTGGCAAGCGGGTGCTGGTGATTATCCCCGACCATACGCGTACCTGCCCGCTGCCGTTGGTTGCCCGGGAGCTTCATGCCGCTATCGCCCCAGCCGCAGCCAAGCTGGATTTCCTCGTCGCACTGGGCACGCATCCGCCGATGTCGCCGGCCGCTATCGACAAGCTCCTGGGCATCTCGCCGGGTGAGCGTCCCGCGGTGCTGCCAGGGTCGGAAGTTTTCAATCACGACTGGAAAAACCCCGACGCTCTTGCCTGCATCGGCAAGTTCTCAGCTGAGCAGGTGGCGGGCTACCTCGGAGCTGGCAACGAACGGTTCGCCCGCGAGATAGACGTTACCGTCAACAAGCTGATATTCGACTACGATATCGTGATGATAGCTGGGCCTGTCTTCCCGCACGAGGTCGTGGGTTTCTCCGGCGGGGCCAAGTATTTCTTCCCCGGCATCTGCGGCGAGGAGCTGTTGAACTTTTTCCATTGGCTCGGCGCGCTGATAACCATCCCCAAAACGATAGGCTTAAAGGACACGCCGACCCGACAGATGCTCCACGCGGCGATGGATATGATAGCCGTCGAGAAATTCGCGTTGAGTATGGTGGTTACGGGCCAGGACCTGGCGGGCCTGTATTTCGACGAGGTCAGGCCGAGTTGGTCAGCTGCGGTAGACCTGGCTGATAAGCTGATGATAACTTATTGCGAAAAACCTTTTGATTCGATACTGTCTCGCGCGCCGGCGATGTACGACGAGCTGTGGACGGGCGGCAAGTGCATGTACAAAATGGAGTGCGTCGTCGCCGACGGCGGCGAGCTTATCATCTATGCTCCGCACATTCACGAGCTGGCTGAGGCCCACGGGCGGATTATCGAGGAGATAGGCTATCACAGCCTGCCATATTTCACCGAGCAGTGGGACAAGTTCAAGGCTTATCCCTGGGGCATCCTGGCTCACAGTACGCATGTCCGGGGGATTGGGACATATGAAAATGGCGTGGAGCGGTCGCGGGTAAAAGTTACGCTGGCGACGGGGATTCCCGAAGAAATTTGTCGAAAGATAAACATGGGCTACCGCGACCCAGCCAGCATAGACATCGCCGATTGGCAAGGCAAGGAAGACCAGGGCAAACTATACATCCCCAAAGCAGGCGAAACCCTCTACCGCCTAAAAACCCCACCAACCTGGCAACAATGCGGGTGAATAGCAGAAGAAGTCAGGAGTCAGGATTCAGGAGTCAGTAAAAAGAAACTACGAAAAACGCGAAAAAACGCGAAAACGAATTATTGAAAAAAACAAAGACGCCCGGCGCCGTGGGTGCCGTGGCGTTGTACCGGTTCAGCGTGAATCGGACAAATCCGTTTCACAGTTAAGAGACTTTTTCTGCCTTCGGCAGATATTGAATCCGCCTTCGGTGGGACTATTTTGTCAGTTTTTTTTAGGCATAACAAAGCTCTGAATTGTCTCGGGTTATAAAATGGGGCAGCAGGTGTATAACTGCCACCCCAACGACAATTCGTCGCCTTGAGCTGGCTATCCCTGGCGGGTTGCGCTGCCGCAGAGCCTGCTTCCGTTTCGCCGGCTGATGGTATTTTCATCGATGTAATCATTCGTGTCAGAATCTTTGCATTATCTTTTTTCGCGTGGGCAAAAAATGCCAAAAAACTTCCGCGGATTATTCGTGGCATGTGGGGGTTTGGGCGATTACAATTTTGCGATGCCTGAAAATAAAAAACGCAAGTCGCTCCGGCGTCGGCTGTTGAAGCTGGCGATTTTCCTGGTCTACGTTCTCGTCATCGCCGAGATCGGCAGCAGAGTTTATTGGAAGATCAAGCGGGACGTTCCATTCTTCAGCACCCCGAACGACTGGTACTCGCGATTCTACGAAGAGCTGAAAGAGTCCGACGTCCTCAACGCGGACCTGGGCCCGGACAACGGAACGTTCGACGTGCTGCTCCTGGGCGGCAGCGCTTTGGACCGCGTGCATCGCAGCCTGGCTTTGAAGTCCGACACTCTTCCCCAGGCCCTGTCGAAAATCACGGGCCAGCCCGCTCGCGTTTTCAATCTGTCCAACCCGGGGCTGACCACTCGCGACAGCTTGACGAAATATAGGCTGTTGAAGGACAAGCATTTCGATCTCGTGGTCATCTATCACGCGGTGAACGATACCCGCCTGAACAACTGCCCGCCGGGGAAATTCCGCGAGGATTACACGCACTCGGGCTGGTACAAACAGGTCGACCGCATGGAAGCCCACATGCCGGGCCTGACCTATTTCACACTGCCATACACGCTCGAATACACCGTCATCCACATCCTCAGCAGCAAAAAGGTCGGCGTGTTTTTGCCCAGGCATAGGCCTTTGGAATCGTGGATCGCGCACGGCACGGACATTAAGACAGCCAGGCCTTTCGAGGACAATGTGCAAAAAATTCTCGACATCGCAGCCCAGCGGAGCGAGCCTGTCCTGCTGATGACGTTTGGCTGGTATGTCCCGGAAAATTACACCCGAGCTGACCTCAAAGCCAAGAAGCTCGACTACGCAAAATCGCCCGCGCCTTCGGCGGTGGAACTTTGGGGCTCGGTAGAGGGCGTAAAGAAAGGCCTAGCCAGGCACAACGAGATTATCCGAAACCTGAGCCTGAAAAACCCGCAAGCCATCTTCGTCGACGCCGATATGCTGATAGCAAAAGTCGGCGAGAACTTCAACGACGTCTGCCATCTTTCGGAAAAAGGAAAACTCCTGCTAATGCAGTCTTTCCTGCCTGCGATTTCGCAAAACAAACGTTTGCAAAACAAACGTTCGCCATGAAGCACATGAAGAGCGTGATGTCTTTTGTGGTGCAGGCCACCAGCCTGCAACCAAGCCGGTGCCGTGGTTGCGATTTTTGCAACCACGCTTGACGAGTCGCATTCCCCATGGCTACCCCGCAAACAGCCGCGGTCTAGCCATGCTACCCTTCAAATTGTTTTTCTCTGCGAACTCAGCGTCTCTGCTGGATATTTGCTATTTCGCAAACTATCCCAGTGCGTAGATGAGTGGGCCCAGTCCGCCGCTGACTACGACGAGTAGGCCGACGAGCAGGATTATGATGATGATGGGCGTCAGCCACCATTTTTTGTTGTGCTTGAGGAAGTCGAAAAACTCCCGCGCCAAGCCAGTCCGCCTGCCCCGGGCCTCAGCCTGGAACTCGCAGGCCTGATTGTCAGTTTCGTTTGACACGCATATTCTCCCGTAGAACTTTTAGCAAAAAAATCTCGAAAAATTTCAAAAAATCAGAATTGGCGGAAATATCTTTTTGTTGGCGGATGGCCATCGTAGTCGCTCCAGTAGCTCTGGGCTTGGGGGTCGAACTTGCGATGCAACGCGTCTCTGCCTATCAGGCGAAAAACCAAGCCTATCGGCAGGAATATCAGAAAGAAAATCCCAGCTAGAATTATGTAGGAAACCGCAAAGCCAATCGGCAAGCCAATGGCGGTGAGAATCAGGTACAAAGGTTTCAACGCCTCAGGCCAAGCCAAGCCCGTAACAAGACACGCCCCCGCGACACCCCACAACCAACCGCCGAACAGCCCAGCTGTTTTTGACGAAAAATCCATGCCCAGCAAATGCTCCCGCCAAAACACACACGCCCCGAGCAGGGCCAATATCGCAGCAGAGCCGAGGCCAAACTTGCGAAGCTCCGTAGTCGAGGGTTTCCATTTTATCTCAAAAAAAGCCATAGTTTAATCTCCGCGATACGAACAAAAAAAAAGAACCACTAATGGACACTAATGAACACTAATTGAAAAACAAAAAAAATTTACCGCGAAAGAACGCAAAGATAAAAAAGTTGTCAGTAATCAGTAAAAGCAAAAACAGCAACTACGAAAGACGCGAAAGAACGCGAAAACGTTTTTTTTGAAAAGAAAAAACAGAAAACATGGATTCCCCAGCACTTATTTGCAAAACTTCAAGACACCGCAAGTCTCCTGGCTTAGGTCTATAATTTTAACAAACTGCAAATAAGTGCTGGGGAATGACAAAAAAGAAAACAAAAATTCGTGTCATTCGTGTTCTGTTGTTTTTGCTTTTACTGATAACTGATAACTGACTACTTTAATCCAGTTCAAAATTCGCGATATACTCATCTATTTCGTGTTGCTTAGCCCGGGGTTGGCGGGTTTTGTGGAGGACGAAATTTTCCATTACCAGCACGTCCATATTCGTAGCCAGGAAACAGCGGTAGGCATTTTCCGGCGTGCAGACGATAGGCTCGCCGCGGATATTGAAGCTCGTGTTTATCACGACGGGACAGCCTGTCTTCTCGTGGAATTTTTTGATAATGTCGTAATACCTGCCATGCCGAGCCTGGTCCACCGTCTGCACGCGGGCTGAATAATCCACGTGCGTAATGGCTGGGACGTCGGAGCGGATAATTTTCAAAAGCCGATCTATGCCCTCGAGGTCTCGCGTGTTTTCAGCCTGGACTTTGCGATGCTCTTCTTTCACCGGCGCCACCAGCAGCATATACCCGCTGTCCTGACCAGGCTTCATGTCGAACCATTCGTGCACATGCTCTCGCAAAACACTCGGCGCGAAGGGCCTGAACGATTCGCGAAACTTTATTTTGAGATTCATCACCGACTGCATTTTCTCGCTGCGGGGGTCGCCGAGTATGCTTCTATTGCCCAGCGCACGTGGCCCGAACTCCATACGCCCCGCAAAATGGCCTACGACTTTTTCACAAGCCAACGCGCCAGCGACCTCTTTCAACAGCTGTTCGTCGCGATCGAAAAAGTCGTACGTCGCGCCCTGGCCATCGAGAAAATCGCGGATTTCGTCGTTGGAAAACCCAGGCCCCAGCAGCGAGCCTTTTTGCACATCGTTTATATTGTCTCGTTTTCGCCCGTTCCCCAACAGCTGGTGCCACACGAACATCGCTGCGCCCAAAGCTCCGCCGGCATCGCCCGCTGCGGGCTGAATCCAGATGTTTTCGAACGCGCCGTCACGCAGGGCCTTGCCGTTGGCTACACAGTTGAGCGCGACGCCGCCAGCCAAAACGAGGTTCTTCATTTTCGTCTCAGCTGCGATGTGCCTGACGCACCGCAGTACGATTTCTTCCGTTACCGCCTGGACGCTCGCGGCAAGGTCCATCTCGCGTTGGGTAATTTTCGACTCGCCAGCCCGCGGCGGGCCGCCGAAGAGTTTGTCGAACTTTGGGCCCGTCATGGTCAGGCCCTGACAATAGTTGAAGTAGCTCATGTCCATGCGGAACGAGCCGTCGGGTTTGAGGTCGATTAGTTTGTCGAGGATGAGATTTTTGTACACGGGCTGGCCGTACGGAGCCAGGCCCATAAGTTTGTACTCGCCGCTGTTGACCCGAAAACCAGCGTAATATGTAAAGGCCGAGTACAGCAGCCCGAGCGAGTGGGGGAACCTCAGCTCGTGGGTCAGTTCGATTTTATTGCTCCGCCCCACGCCGTAGCTGGCGGTGCTCCATTCGCCCGTGCCGTCCATGGTGAGGATCGCAGCTTCGTCGAACGGCGAGGGGAAAAACGCGCTGGCTGCGTGCGACTCGTGATGCTCCAGGAAAACATATCGGCCCTTGTATTTGTGCCGGAAACCCTTGTCCATTTCGCGCTGCAGGTGGAGCTTCTGGCGAACCCACAAGGGCAGAACCTTCGCGAAAGATTTGAACCCAGCCGGGGCGTAGGCCAGGTATGTTTCCAACAGCCGCTCGAACTTCAGCAGTGGTTTGTCGTAAAACGCGACATGGTCCAAGTCGCCCGCCGACAGCCCAGCCTCGGCCAGACAGTAGTCTATCGCATGGGTCGGAAATCGCGAGTCGTGCTTTTTTCTGCTGAACCGCTCTTCCTGCGCAGCTGCGACGATCTCGCCATCGACGATCAAAGCCGCTGCCGAGTCGTGATAATACGCCGATATTCCAAGTATGTTCGTCATTTGAACAAGGCATGGTAAGGCCCGGGCTGACATTTTGCAATGCTCTATAGCGCCATACAGTAGACAAATAGAAAATGACGAATGGAAAAAATGCTCAATGACCAAATATCCAATGACCATTGAATAACCAATATCCAACAAGGAATATCTAATATTCAGGTGAAAAAAAGACAAAGAAAAAAAACTGGATTCCCGCTCCCCAATCGGGTCGAGGACAAGCTTCGCGGGAATGACACGGAAGAAAAAGCGAGAAGAGAGGACAAAGAGAAAGGAAAAAAAATCTGAAAAAAAAATAAAAAAAATTCGGATTTCTCTTGACGTACCACCTCGACTATGGCATTTTACCATTTACAAAACGTAAAAATAGAATAAGGGAAGGGCTTTCGGCGAGAGATTGGGCGTGTGGCTGAGCGAGAGATTAGGCGTAAGGCTGGGCATGAGATTGGGTGCAAGGCTGGGCGTGAGATTGGCAGCAGGCTAAACGAACGGGCCTTAAATACTGAATAAACGGGCCTCTAACGCGGAATAAGCAAGCCCTTAACGCTGAACAGGCTTCTAATCCTTTAATAAGGTAATTCAAACCGACCGGTTTGAGTAGCTAGTTGGTTGGTTAACCAGGTGATTAGTAAAGAATTACACAAAGCTTTACAGCGTCGAAAACCCTTGTTTTCCAGGTCTTATCTGGACAGAGATCTTTGGCGTATTTGTTTTGTAATCTTTTGCCAGTTAACCAGTTAACTAATCAACCAGTCAACAACCCCGCGGTTGGATTGCTGAAAATCGGTCAGTTTGAGAAGGTAACAAGATGCGGAACAATCAATCAATCCGGGAGACTCGCAACCCAGACATGGGCGAATCCTCGGCTCGGATTGCACCCGGTGGGCCATCGCAACGTCGTCCTATCAGCCCAGCAGGGGGCAGCTCAACGTCCGCACCGCCCGCAACACCCTCGCCGCCCAGCCGCCGTCTTCGCCGGGGTATCCCGCCCAAGCTTTACCGAGTTGGCGAGGTTGTGGACTATTCTGGCGTCAGCCGACAAACCATTCACAACTATACACTTATGGGCCTGATACGCGAGAGCGACTGGACGCGTGGCGGGCATAGGCTCTATGGCGAGGACGTATTCGGTCGGCTTGACACGATTGCGGACTTGCGAGACAGGCACAAGAGCCTGGAGTTTATACGCAAATTTTTCGTCCGCCGAGACACGCAAAAAATGGACGAGGAAAAGTCCTAAAGAAATCTCGGCAGATGCTGACAATAAAATAGGTGATATGTGCAATGGGCTGTCCGTGTAGCCTCAGGTAAGTTGGCCCGAGGCTGGCGGTCGAGCTGTTGAGTTTGAATAGGCTGGGTCATGGATGAGTCAGCCTGGCTGTGCCGCGGAAGGAGACAAAGATGAACGATCAGGAAAGAGCGACAATCGAGCAGGTGCAGGCCTGGTGGACGAAGTTTAAGAAAGACGGCGACGAGGCTACTCGCAACTGTCTGCTCGAACATTATCTGCCTATCGTGAAATACACAGCCGAGCGGCTGCACAACAAGTTGCCCGGCGAGGTCGAGGTCGATGACCTGATATCCTCCGGCGTGTTCGGCCTGCTCGACGCGGTAAAGGCTTTCGACACCAGCCGAGGCGTGAAGTTCGAGACGTATTGCGCCCAACGAATTCGCGGCGCGATTCTGGACGAGCTGCGCGCGTTGGACTGGGTGCCCAGGCTGGTTCGCCGCCGAGCCAGTAAGCTCAACGCAGCCACCGGCGCGCTCGAAGCCCAACTGGGCCGCAAGCCAAACGAGAAGGAACTCGCAGGCCGCATGAAACTCACGATCAAAGATTTCCGCAAACTCCAGCGCGACGCCCACGCGACGAGTTTCGTGTCGCTCTCCCGCAAATGGTTCGAGAGCGACTCGAGGGACATCTGCGAGCTGGACATTTTGGAAGACTGCAGCAGCGAGGACCCGATACTCTGTGCCCAGCAGAAAGACCTCAAAGAGCTGCTGACCCGTGGCCTGAGCCGAGCGGAGAGACTTATCGTCATTCTCTACTACTTCGAGGAAATGACGATGAAAGAAATAGGCCTGACGCTCGACCTCTCCGAAAGCAGAGTCAGCCAGATGCACTCCGCTATAATAGGCAGGCTAAGACTGCAAATGGAAGAAAAACAAAAAGAACTCCAACCAACTTGATTCCAGGAGTCAGAATTCAGAATATCCTGGGTGGCATGGTGGCAATCCATACAAATGTATTGCTGGGACTTGGCTGATCGTGTAGTCTATATAGCGGGTGGTATGTCTAGGCTGCGGGTTTGCGGGGTAGCTATAGGGACAGCGATTCGTCAACTACGGCACCCGGCTACCATGACACTTGGATACCCGCAGGGATACCTCAGAGGCTATTTCGAAAAGGGCAAGTCATGGGCCAGCAACACAAACGACATTACAAGGGGTTCTTCCAAGCCCTCGGGCCTGGGATACTTTTTGCCGGTGCCGCTATCGGAGGCTCGCACATCGTCCAGTCCACCAAGGCCGGTGCCATATATGGCTTTGCCCTACTCTGGGTTGTCATCCTGGCGAATCTGATGAAGTACCCTTTCTTCCGCTTTATGAGGCAGTACACTGCCTCGACCGGCGAGACGATTATCCAGGGTTACCATCGCCAGGGCCGATGGGCACTTTGGCTGTTCCTGATAATCTCGACCATATCAGCTGTGCTCAACATCGCAGCCGTTACGGTGGTTACGGGTTTCCTTGCCTCGAACCTCCTGCCCTGCGGTCTTAGCCTGCTGTGGTGGTGTGTGATAATCGGCGGCGTCTGCGTTGTCTTACTTGCCGTGGGACACTACCCCGCACTGGACTTGGCTGTGAAAGTCATCGTAACCATTCTCGCGGTATCGACCATCATAGCTTTCCTGGCCGCGGTCTGTCACAGCCCCGCCTTGACCACCAGCCGACCGTGCCCGCCTATATGGAACGCCGGGGGTATCGTGTTCCTGCTGGCACTGATGGGCTGGATGCCCGCACCGATAGATGTCGGCGCCTGGCCTACGCTGTGGGCACTGGAGCGAAAACGCCAAACGGGACACCTGGCGACAATGCGGGAAACGATGGTCGACTTCCACACGGGTTACATCGGAGCAGCCGTGCTGGCGGTGGCGTTCCTGGGCCTCGGCGCGATTGTAATGTTCGACTCGGGCCAAACGCCCGCAGCCTCGGGAGCAAAGTTCATCACACAGTTCATCAACCTCTACACCGACACCCTGGGCCAATGGTCGCGATACTTTATCGCAGCCGCTGCCTTTACCTGCATGTTCAGCACGACCCTGACCTGCTTCGACGGCTATACTCGAACAGTCCACGATGCCTTCTGCCTGGCCGTGGGCAGAAAAAACGCCATCCGCGAGGATGTACTGTACTGGGTCGTCATGGGTGTGTTTTTCGCCTCAGCCATCGCGATAATCCTGGGCATTATCCTGCTGGAAGCCCTCGTGCTTGTGCCGCTGATAACCACCGCGATGCTGACGGCGTTTCTCACCGCGCCGATAGTAGCATGGTTGACCTGGCGAGTGATCCGAGGCCGGAATGTCCCCTCAAAAGACAAACCCAGACGGGCCATGCGACTACTGGCCCGAGCGGGGATAATTTTTCTGACAGGCTTTGCGATACTGTTCATCTACAGCCAACTGGCAGAGAAACTAGGCTGGCCGATGGGAAAAATAGGGTAACGATTATGATAGATATTTTCGTGAAGACATATTTCAAGTTGTTTTTCCTGCTGACACCGTTTGCGGCGACATCGATTTTTTTGTCGATGACCAAGGGCATGCCAAGCCGAGCCAAGCGGGGCATTGCGATGCGCAGCACCGCGGGCGTGTTGGTTATCACGTTGGTGATATTCTTCTTTGGCCGATATATTTTCGAAGTGTTCGGCATTACGCTCGACGCGTTTCGCATCGGGGCTGGGACGCTGCTGATGCTCTCTGCCATCGCCCTGGTACGCGAGACCGAATTTTACCAGGCTGGTCTCGACGGCGGGGATATCGCTGTCGTGCCACTTGCAATCCCGATAATCGTCGGGCCTGGCACGACGGGGGCACTGTTTCTGATAGGGGCAGAGGTCGACAGCACCAGCGACAGAGTCGTCTCGTCCCTGGCCCTGCTACTTGCCGTTGCCAGCGTGGGAGCGATACTGTACGCCGCAGCCATGATGGACCGATTCCTCAAACCCAGGATAATGTCTCTGCTAACGAAAGTTACAGGACTCGTCCTGGCAAGCCTGGCTGCCCAGCTGATATTCACCGGCATCAAAAACTTCCTGACCTGACGTCAGACGTCGAATTCGTCGCCTCGGAAGGTTTGGCCCAGGTATGTTTTGCGGACGAGTTCGTCGTTGATGAGGTCTCGCGGGCTGCCTTCTCTTAGCACGTGGCCGCTGTCGATGATATACGACCGGTCGGTTACCGTGAGGGTTTCCCGCACATTGTGGTCGGTCAGCAGGATGCTTATGCCCCGTTCTCTCAGGCCTCGGATTTCGCGTTGGAGGTCTTCCACCGCTATGGGGTCTACGCCGGAGAAAGGCTCATCCAGCAGAACGAGGGTGGGATTTGTTATCAGAGCCCGCGCGATTTCCAGCTTGCGACGTTCGCCGCCGGAGAGGGTGCGGGCCTGTTGGTGCTGCTGGACGGTCAGGCCGAACTGGTCCAGCAGATGGTCGCATTCGTGGTTTCGGCCTCGGCGGTCCATGCTCATGGTTTCGAGTATGGCCAGGAGATTCTGCCGGACGGTCAGGCGCTGGAAAATGCTAGGCTCTTGCGAGAGATATCCAATCCCCCGCCTGGCGCGTTTGTACATTGGCATGTTCGTAACGTCCACGCCGTCGAAGAACACCTCGCCGCCATCGGGATTTATCATGCCGATAGTCATGCGGAAGCTGGTGGTCTTGCCAGCTCCGTTTCGCCCGAGCAGCCCGACGATTTCGCCCTGGCGTACCGTAATGGAGATGCGGTCCACCACCGTCCGCCCGCTATATCGTTTGATAAGATTTTTCGTCTCAAGAAGAATCATATTTTCTCGCCGTTTCTGAATCCTGACTTCTGACTTCTATTTTATCAGCCTCATCCTGCCGGCGTTTGGTACGATGGGCCAGTTCAGTATCGGCAGGCGGAACCCGGCGGGCCAATATACGAACATAGCCCGACCCAGGATATTGTAACGCGGAACGGTGCCCAATTGATACTGGAAGTTCCCGTTTTTGTCGTACAATCTCAATGACGGTGCCGCAGCGGTCCAGCCTCGCCCGTCGAAACTCTGCGGGCTGTTGTCGCCCAGGCAGAAATATTCGTCGAGGTCGTGGTTCCCAGGCCATTCTCGCAAATGAATGGGGTTGCCCGTCGTCCCCCAGCCCAGGTAGTCGCCATATGCGTTTTTCTTCCACGAGTTAGGCCCCGCTGAGTTGGCAGGGGCGTTTAGAAGTTTTCGGATATAGTCATACTGCCTGCCCAGCCCGCCGCCGCTGCGCAAGCCTTCTATGTCCCGCAGTATCGGCGATGTATAGTAGACGTCGCGTTGGAGCCTGACGTGCCACAATTCCATAGGCCCGCCGACAGCGGATATTTTCACACCCGGGGTCTGATACCACCGCCATTGCTTGCGAAGCTTCGCCCGGTTCGCCCTGGCCTGGGCCAATCGCGATTTTGTCTCGGCGTTTCCAGGCTTGGCCAGGAGTTGCTCGATATCGGTCTCGAGAGCATCGAGCCTGTCTTTAAGCGTCGCCCGGGCGATGGCCTTGGCATAGCCGTGGTCGTATTGTTCGTCGGTGCTGTGCAGCACAGCCTGGCCATCGACCCACAACGAAGCTCGGAAATCCACCACGCTAAAGGCAATCTCCCGCCCCTGGCCTGGCTTGAATGGCGCGACCTTGGCCCGGCTCCACAGCGTCCAGGCCTTGGCGTCTGCGGGGTTGGCCCCGCGAGGCTGATACATCAGCGACACCTCGCCCGAGCTGCGGAACTCCGCGCGGAACCTCTCGTCGAAACTCGTGAAGGTCATATCGAATTGAAACTCGCCCGTCTTGCCCGGCATGAGAACGGTCGAGAGTTTCCAGTCGGTGCAGATATCTTTTTGCATGTCCATATTGCCCCCATGCTGTTCGTCCTCGGGGGCGTTGTAGCCATTGGTCGGGCGAAACGCTGTCGGCCCGGGGTTGAACACAAGCTCGCCCCGGCCTGGCCCGGCAAAGGCGAAAACCCGTTTGCCGAATTTGTCCGTGTCCCACACATCCCCGCTGCCGACTCGCTGCCAACCAGGCCCGACGACGCCCTGGACATCGAGCATCGCACGGTCGGGTTGATTGTCGTTGGTGAAGACGTTTTGCCACATCGTCTCTTGCGCAGCTTGTGGCTTTCGTCGCACCCGCCAGTCTTTCTGTCCCTTGCTCCGGTAAAAAATATCGCCGCGGACTATCTGGATAGTCTCGCCGGGCAGGCCTATGAGCCTCTTTATGTAGTTCTCGCGATTGTTCTGCGGATTTTTGAACACGACCACATCCCAAGGCTTGGGCGGAACGAAGTCGTAAATATATTTCAGCACGAGCACACGGTCGCCCCCGCTGGACAGCACGGGCCTGGCTGGCTCGCCGTCGCGATAGGCAAAGCTGCAATTCGGACACCGGGCTCGGCTTGGTACGACGCCCAGACCTCTCATAACCCGTTCCGGGCGACGAGGATTTTGACTTCTGCCATGCGCGTAGGAGTAATGGCAGGCGGGACATTCGAGCTGATAATGCTCGCCGTACAAGGCATTGGCCATGGAGCCTGTCGGGATAACGAAGGCTTCGATCATAAATGCCCGCAGCACGAAGGCCAGGACGATGGCAATATAGACGCTCTCGACAGTATCCCGCACCTTGCCAAGCTCGCCATGTTTTGAAGTCGCTTTCTGCATCATCACAAAATAGCGTCTAACCAGCCAATAGCCAAGCAGATTTTTATTTCACGGATTACACTTATCAAAAAATCAATTCGTGTAATCCGTGAAATAAAAATTCGTGGTAACCGTTCACGGCTACACGAAAATTCACTTGCTCTGCGGATTTTTGGCGTACCAGGTGGCGATTCCGTCTTTTTGTGCGGCCAATTTCTCGCACGTTTGCAACTATGGCGAGTATAAGTATCACGGGCGCACATCGAAAAAGCTATAAGCAAATCGCCGCTGTTGCGACGCGGTTTACGATTCAATATCGCAGCTTGCGAGCTGCTCGATGTTGGCTCGTCAACATTCGTCAGCAAACACCTTTCCTTCCCGCCACGACGCACAACAATCAAACGCAAAACCAATGGCAGCTGAGATTGCTTTTGAGCTTTCGCGGGCCAAAGATAAACGGTTCCATCGTCTTCTATTTTAACATAGCCAGGTTTTTGCAGCAGCTTGACATTGGCTCCGACGCGAATTGAAAACGACTTGCGTCGGCGACAATTTCTTTCATTAAACCGTAGCCTGTGAACCCGGCATCTGCTATCAGCAATGCGTTTTCAGGCGGCATACAAAGCATATCTCGCAGATGCGTACGTTCGGCATCGGTAGCTTTGCCTGTTCGCCAAGCCCACGCCAAGCCCGTGCCAACGCGCCACAACGTCGTAAGCCAAGCCTGCGGGCCAGTCTTTTCGACCGCCACAACCAAAGGCTTCCTCGTTCGCTGCGGTTCGAGGCAACTCCACACGCGACCTGTCAACAGCAAAAGCCCAAAAGCCTTCTCGCGTCCAATTTTCCTGCGATCTCTTTCAGCTGACACCGAAGATGTTCCGCCACAAGCCGCGGTAAATCTTCGCCAGCTGCGAGCAACCGCTTGATGAAACCTTGATACCTCCCGCCAACTCGCCGGCGGGTTGGAAACATGCCGGTGATAACTTCCCTGGCGTCGCCGAAACGGTCTTTGATTGTACAGCTGCTGCTGAAAGCCATGACAATAACAGTGTAAACCAACATCCTTGGCTGCCATCTCGCGCGTGGCTGTTTTATGTGTGCCGAAAAATGGACGCGGGCGGGTATTTGTTCAAACCTGTCCGCAAAATATGTCGACACGGGTACCGTGTGCACTTTTGTAAGCGTTTCACAAGGGCTCCTTCCCAACGATGCTGAATACTGGCTTCTGACTCCTGAATTCTGCCCTATCTT
>Ga0190284_1000539_pt1 | contig 20926 bp, 17 predicted proteins | sample 48691812_MG_FD_161668 | JGI IMG/M metagenome (GOLD analysis project Ga0190284, IMG submission 161668) | Hydrothermal vent microbial mat bacterial communities from Southern Trench, Guaymas Basin, Mexico - 4869-18-1-2_MG | ecosystem: Environmental > Aquatic > Marine > Hydrothermal vents >...
CACGTTGTGGGCGCGGGCGTAGGCCAGCGCATCCTCGCGGGAGTGGATGTCCCACTCGCGCCACGGGGCGATGGTGTGGAGAAAGGGGTTGAGGGCCTTGACGGTCAGCTCAAAGCGTACCTGGTCGTTGCCCTTGCCGGTGCAGCCGTGGGCCACGGCGTCGGCCTCTTCCTGCTCGGCGACGTTCACCAGGTGCTTGGCGGTGACGGGACGGGCGAACGAGGTGCCCAGCAGGTACAGCCGTTCGTAGATGGCGCCGGCCTGCATGGTGGGGAAGGCGTATCCGGTGAGGAACTCCTCACGCAGGTCCACGACGTAAGCCTTGCTGGCCCCGCTGGCGATGGCCTTTTCCTCCAGGCCGACCAATTCCTCGTCGCCCTGCCCCAGGTCGGCGGTGAAGGTGACTACCTCACAGCCGTAGTTCTCCTTGAGCCAGGGCACGATGACCGAGGTATCCAGGCCGCCTGAGTAGGCCAGGACTACTTTGTTGACGTTGACTTTGCCTTTCATTGGTTCTCCTCCTGAACTTGAGATGGTGGGGCTTTCTGCCCGGCAAATGAAAGCGCGATGGAACAGTAGCCATCGCGCAAAAAGAAGAGCCAGCCCCCGTCTGGGGGCTGGCTTCAGGTCACCTATTTGTTACGCAGCCCAAACGAAACTATCCAGGCGGGTAGTCCGGCTCTCCTTGGGCTCGTCGTCGGATGTCGTTCATTGTAGTGATTACACAGCGGTTCATCATTTCTCAATCCTACGCTTGATTGGCGGCAAGTTTACCACAAAAGGGCAGTTTTGTCAAACCGGTCCCCCGGGGATACGAAAAACAAGCCCGGCCTGTAGGTCGGATTTGCTATCCGACCTTCGGGCTATCCTGCCTGCAAAGATTTAGCCGGGCGAGGCAAAAGCTCCAACAGTGCCGGGATAAGGACGATTACACCTACAACCGCCCCATACGTTCCGTAGAAAATCTTTCCGCCTACGACTCGCACGGCCACGGCCAGGGTCAAACTGGCCAGCAGAGCCAGAATGCGCTGTACCTTCGTCGTACTGCGTAGGTAGACCAGCGCGCCGACCAACACGATTAGGCTCGGCATGAATACATTGAGCGTGAAGATGGGATCTTCATCATGATCAATCCCACCCCCACCAAATAGTACCAACATGCCCGTAAACAGACCAAAAGAGAGCCGTGTCCAATCCTGCCGGATACCCCGGTAAAGTGAATGTAAGGGACGCCAGGCGCGGGCGATCAGCGTCAGAATCCCCACTATCAGCCCAAAAGCTCCTACCGCGATGAGTACCTGGGGCAGGACCGGCCACTCGGGGCCTACTGTAAACACCATAGAGGATACAGTGCCTCCTATCGCCAGACCGCCAACAACCATCGCAAACCCGAGATATGGATAGGACCAGCGCGGCCATCCTTTGGCCCACCCCACCCCCAACCCAACCAACATCGAAAGGACAAAGACGATGGACAAGTACTTGGGCGTCTCGGAGTACTGGAACCAGGCGGGCATGGTCAGGTACTCCACGATAACCGACACCGGCCCCAACAGGAATGGCCATAGCCCAGCCAGCGTCTCGCCCCACGAACTGCGCCCGTCCCCTGCTGGTGTGATTGTTGACGTTTCCATTTTCCTCTTCCTCCCTTCCCGAAGGTATTCGCGAATCACCGCCCCCGGCAAGTCGCGCAACTCGCGCCATCCCAGCCGGATGACGGAGAACCTGCCTTGTTGGGCGGCCTCGTTGACCACCAGGCTGAAGACGGTTTGCAGTTCTTCGCCGTAGTCCGCCCGGTACTGCCGGGGATACAAGCTCAGCAAACGGGCATAGATCCGCACCAGAATCTGTGCGCAACGTTTCATGTGCACTCCTCGCCCAGGCGCAGGCGCGCCGCTGCAACCAGAGCCCGCATGCGGTTCGTCTCCGCCTCAAGCACCCGCCGGCCGGCTTCGCTCAAGACATACGCCTTGCGTGGGAGGCCCGGGCCTGTGTTTTCCTCCTCGTCATTCGGGACGCGCTCGATCAGCCTCTGGTCGAGCAGCCGGCCCAGTGCGCCGTACAGCGTGCTGGTGCTGAGCCTGACGTTTCCGTCGCTCAGGGCTTCCACGTCTTTCAGGATGGCGTAGCCGTGCTTTTTCTCCGGCGCAAGGCTGAGCAGGATGTAGAATGTTGGCTCGGTGAGGGGCAGAGAGGATGAGGGTGTGGCCTGCGTGTGTATTGTGTGCTCCTTTTCGTCCATATCACGTGCCTCGATATATCGAATGGCGACTTATCCTTATTATAGCAGGTTTTGAGGTGATTGTCAAGTTAAAACCCTCAGTTGCTTCAGTTGGAAGCGCATGGAATTTGTTCAAGAACAGGCGGATGAGATGCAACAATTGGCGGACGATGGCCAGAACGACGTTTGTCCCAATGGCAACTGCGGCCCTGTCATGGACCAGAACTGTGGCCGGGACGGCGACGGCGACCACGATGTGAACTGCGACTGCGACGGCAGTAACTGCGGCCCCGATAATGTTAGTGCCATTATTTTGAAGTGCCTGCTCGTTCTGGCGTCAGTAGATGGTGTAGAGAAACGAGGGTACTTTCGGAAACAGCGTGTCAACCAGCAACCGCCATGCCGGCGCGACACTTACGTCGGCGTAGGCGGCGCGTAGCTCTTCCGCTGTCCGGCACCCCAGCACCAGCGGGATGAACTGCAGCGGGGGGAGGCGGATTGTTTCGCCACTGGTGAAGCCCAGGTTGGCGACCTCGGCCAGCCTGCCCGCCACGAAGCGCAGCAGGAGGGTCTCGCGGTAAAGGCTCAGCCGCACGTCGCGGGTCAGCCCGGCGAAGGGTGACCCGGCGACACGGCGCTCCAACACGGGCGCCAGCGCGCGCAGCAGTGCGGCGACGTCGGGAACGTGGATCTGCCAGGCGTAGGTGGTCAGGTCATGACCGTCCAGAGAACGAGCCAGCCGCGTCAACGTGCAGTCCGCGGGCAGGTTGAGTCGGAGGCCGGGTTTGTCACGCTTCACGGCCAGCGTCTTGAGATGGTTTAGTGCCGCCAAGGCTGCGTCAAATCCCAGGCGCGAGGCTTCGCTCACCACCAACTCCTCGCCAAAGTGGTGCCTCGGGAGCCGCATGTACCCGACGTTTTGTCCATCCGCGTTCTGGATGAGCCAGTTCTCACATTCGGTCTCGGTGCTGTCTGTGTGTGCCAGCAGGTAGCGCCAGGTTGGTTCGTCACGGACGGTGTGGATGGCGAGGTCCTGGGCGGCTTCGTCGTAGAGCCGCATCAGGGTGGGGAGGTCGTCCAGGGTAGCCAGACGGAACGTGAAGGGGCCAGTGGGTGGGGTGGGGACGTGGCGAGTTTCGAGCCGCAGGCCGCCTTCCAGCGGCAGCGCGTATTCGTAGCCGAACTGGCGATAGTAGTAGGGGATGCCCTGGATGTGCGATAGCAGAAAGCCACGTTCGTGTAACCGGTGTTTGAAGTAATCCACCTGCGCGCGGACCAACCCACGACGCCGGTAGGCTTCCAGCGTACCGACGATGCCCATCTCGCCAGTGGGTATGTCAACGTTCTCGTAACACCAGGTCCAGGGGATCAGGCAGAGCGACGAAACGATTTGGCCGCTCCGCGCATCTTCGACGAAGATCAGATCCTCAATGCATGTGTTGGGGTGGCGCAGGAACAGGTTGTGCGTCATCGAGGCGACGTCTGGCCCGTGGATTTCGCTGTTGAACGCCGCCACCCGCTCGACGTCACGCTCGGTGGCAGCGGTGCGGAGTAGCAGGTCATCCTCCAGCGGTTGACGATAGGGTGTTTCTGTTGGCATTAGCATACTTGTTCACTATGCATACAAGGATACGGCGCACCCTATGAGGTGCGCCGTATCGGTTTGGGTCCGGCTTACATTACCTTGAGGTGATGCCGGACCGAGCGTTTAGAGCAACTATCCATAAGCACCACCTCCTCCGTTTAGAGATAGCTGAATTATCCCACAAGATAGTGATGCTGTCAAATGCCGCAATCAGGTCTCTAGCAGCCTCTCTTCGTAGATACGTCGAACGGTTTTCCGCTGCGCTATTGATTAGCGGGTGCGTCGGGTTGCTTATGACCGGTGACGATGATGTACCCGTCTTCGATCTGGATGTTTTCGAATTCGACGAAGCGGTATGCCTGGTCCAGGTAGTCTTCCAGTTGGCCGAGGACCAGATTGAGGGTCGGGTTAAGCACGGCGCCGGGCACCGGTAGGGCAACCCCGGCTGCGATGGCCCTTATCCTGGGTTTAACTTTGCCGTCCACCACCTGGAAACTGACGGCCGCGCTCAGGTCGAAACGGACTGGGTCAACCACCGTCGTCGCCGCGCGCGCTTCGCCGTCCACAAACCAGATCTGGGTATCGTCGAGGAAGAAGTCGGGTTGCCGGCTCATTGCAGCCAGGAATTGGTTCACGTCATTCTCGGTCAGTTCGGGCTGAAAATCATCGCCAGGAGACTCCCAGGCGGCGGTGATTTTTTCGGCTACAAGCTGATCGTCCGGCTCGAAGACTTGCTCGATCTCGTAGAGGCCGTCGGGGTCCAGCGTGATACGCTCGCCCATCACCAGGACGACGACGTCGCCGTTGATCTGTATTTCGGCACTGCCTTCCTGCAGGTCAATTTGAGTCGTACCGTCTTCGTCTACCTGCATGGTGAAGCGAGCGCCGCGCACGACCGTCGAAGCGGTAGGCGTGTCCACGCGGAAGCTTGACGAGGGATCCACGAAGCGGACGGCGCGCACGGCCGTTTTTCCCAACCATACCTTGAGCACGACGTCAATACCGTTGCCGCCGCGCCGTTTGGAGAGCTGCGCAATGCTGAGTTCGGTCTCCTCCTCCAGGTCAACGGTGGAGACGTCGAAGAAGCGCAACTTGGCGTTGGACCCGGTGCCGGTCCGCACCCGGTGTTTGCGCCAGAGCAACTGGTTCAGGTGCGCCGGCTCCCATTGGGTTTCATCCTCGCGCCGGGTCTGCACCACTCCCTTCAACTCCACCAGGCTGGCAGCGTCGGCGAAGGCGACGAAGCCAAAGAGCCAGGAACCCATGCACAGCACGAGAGGAATGCCGAGCAGCAAGGTAACAATAGCACGGCGCCGGGTGCGGAAGAGAGGGGAGTGCTTCAAGCGTGCGCCGAACGATCGAATGCGCGTTTTGAAAGATCCCTCTGTCTGATGATTGTCTTCCGGGACCATAGTTCACCTCCCGACTGGGTATGGTGGCAGCGGACCGGATGTCATTGCTATATCAATGCTCGACTTCATTATATCCTTTGGTGAACCGGTTGTCAAGATAACCGTATCCATCGTAGCATACTTCCGTTCACATAACGTTAAAGGAATATGAGACATTGGCTAGAATCCGCTGTCCCTTCGCGTTGTTGCCACGCTGCTGCGTGTGTGATAAAATGGTTGATGAAATCCACTGGGTGGAGGTTCTTATGAAGCGCAGAGGTACTAAAGGGTGGCCGCTCACTCGGCGGCAGCGACGATTGGGGCAAGCGGCCCTGGTGGGGCTGGCTGTGGCGGCGGTCATCTCTTTGGCGCAGTGGGGGGAGCTGTTCACCTCGATGCGGTTGGGGGCGGTGGATTACCTTTACGAGACTGGCGGCGACCCTGGCGACGACATCGTGATCGTGGCCATAGACGAGGATAGCCAACAGGCTCTGGGTGACTGGCCCTGGCCGTTTGACCCTTACGTGCAATTGTTCGAACGGCTCAAGGATGCGTCGGTTGTCGGCTTCGATGTGTTGTTGCCGGACCCCGGCCCGGAGGGCAACCCCGACACACCCGCGCTGCTGGAGGCCACCCGCCAGGCGGGTAACGTCATCCTGCCGCTGGCGACACTGAATCTGAACCAAGAATCGCCGGACGAGCTGTACTCGGCGGGCTTGCCCATCCGGCCTTTCCCTGCCCTGTTGGAGGCGGCCGCCGACGCCGGGTCGGTGGCGGTGGAGCCGGATCGCGATGGGACGCTCCGCCGGGTGCCCCTCTTGGTGGAGGTGGACACCGGCGGGGAAGAAACGTGGGAGGCGTTCAGTTTGCGGGTCTTGCGGCTGCACCTGGGCCTGGGCGACGCTCCGGCCTGCCTGGAGGGAGATCGCGTGGTCATCGGGAACGAGACCGAGATCAAATACGAGGTCTCCACCGGCGCCAACGGAGCGATGTTGGTCAACTTTGTCGGGCGGCCCGAAACCTTTCCCTTCTTTTCCTTCGTTGACGTGATTGAGGATCGGGAGCCCAGCAGCACATTTGAGGACAGGATTGTATTAGTGGGCATGATGAACACGGTAAACGAGATGGACCTGCACCAGACGCCGGTTTCGGCCGGGCGTATGGCGGGGGTAGAGTTCCAGGCCAATACGATTCACACTTTGCTCAACCACCGCCCGCTGGTGCGAACGAGCGAGGTGGAGACGACAATGACGGTGGTGCTGCTGGCGCTGGTGTCGGCGGTGGTGCTGGCGCAGTTGGGGGCAGTACCGGGCGTGGTCTTCACCGTGCTTTTGGCGGTGGGCTACTTTGTCTACGCCGGCATGCGGTTCGACGCCGGATGCCTGCCCGACGTGCTGTTTCCCTATGCTACCCTCTTCATCAACTACGCAGTTGTGACGGCCGCCCGCTTTGCCAGCGAGCAGGGCGAGCGCCGCCAGGTGACCAACGTCTTTGGCCGTTTCGTGTCGGCCGAGGTGCGCGACGTGATTGTGAGCATGGCGCTGGAGGACCCAGACCTGATCCGGCCAGGCGGCCGGCAGATGGAGATCAGCGTTCTCTTTGCCGACATCCGGGGCTTTACCACGATCTCGGAGAACTTGGCGCCGTCGGAGGTGGTGGAGATTCTAAACCAATATCTCGACAGTATGGAGGAGGAGGTCTTCAAGCAGGGAGGCACCCTCGACAAGTACACCGGCGACGGCATGATGGTACTCTTCGGCGCGCCGCTGGAGCAGCCGGACCACGCCGAGCGAGCGGTGCGGGCAGCGCTGGGGATGCAACGGGCCGCCGCCGAGGTCAGCCGCCAGCGTGGCGACGTGCGATGGAAGATGGCCTATGGGATCGGCGTCACCACCGGCCCGGCAGTGGTGGGGCATATCGGTTCGAAGCGGAGGCTGGACTACACCGCCATCGGCGACACGGTGAACCTGGCAGCCCGGCTTGAGGGCAAAGCGCCGCCCGGCACGATCCTCATCAATCAGGCGGCTTACGAAGCGGTCAGGGAGATCGCTGTCATTGAGGAGCTGGAGCCGGTGATGGTGAAGGGCAAGGCGAAGCCGATCGTGGTGTACAAGGTGTTGGGGCTACGAGAAGATGCTGAGTGACTTCCTCCTGTGCTCTACTGCTTCTCTGCATCCTGCACCCTGCTAAACCAACTCCTGCAGCCGCCTCCACGCTGACTCCTCCAGGCCGGCCAATTCCATCAGCGGGGCAGTCGTCTCCGCAAGCACGGCGACCGGGCCCTCGGCTTTCCATCCTCGCTTGAAAACTTCTGCGAGCTCCTGCCACCTATCGCCGATGCGCTGGAACTCGTTGGCGCTTTCGTTCAGGCGCGGGTCTCTCGTGATCTCGGCGGCCTCGCGCAGGAAGCGGCCGAACATGTAACGAAAGAGACCGCCGCCCGTACCGCCTGTTGTGTCAATAAAGATGTAGGCGTTGAACAGCGTGAAGCGCAGTGTGTCCTCGTCCATCACGTCGGGCCACTTGGGCGCGCGCTTGGCCGCCTTGCGGATGCCCTTGACTCCAAAGTTGCTGATCGGTGGCTCCAGCATCCCCGCTGCCTGCTCGGCGATGGCCGCGCGCACCTCGGCTGGCGTAGGCTCTCGCTTCCCACTGAAATCGAAGGTGTACCACTTGTGCCTGGGGGGGAAGGGCTTGTAGGTGGAGCCACGCGCTTTCTCCAGGTTCTCCATCGAAACCGGGTATAGCCCGTCCCGGTCGGCGATGAGCACCTGGCGCGTCTCCACGTCGTATCCGCAGACCACCACGACGTGCGCGCCAAAGTGATATTCTTGGCCGCCAAAGTCGAAGTAGGGCAAGAATCCCATATCGCAATGGATCATCACCGGCTGGCCCGCGTCGAGCATCTCCAGGAGTGCCCGCTCCGCCTTGCGCGCGCTGGCGGTGGTGTGTGCTTCGATTTTGACACCGGTGCGCTCGCCCGCCAGTGGCTCGAACTCGCCGCGCGCGTTAGCCCGCCCGCCGATGAAAGGCGGCGTGTCCTTCTGGTGCCAGTAGATGAAGCCGACCCCGCCGCCCAGTCCCAGCAGCATGTCCTCGCTGATGTCGTGGTCGTTGTAGGCGTAGACGTGGCGCATTGAGCCGGTGACGCAGTGGTGCGTCGCCAGCGACTTGAACCCTTCCAATGGTTTGAGTGTCATTTCTGTGCTTCTTTCTTGAGTTCCTACCTACTGCTCCAACGCTTCCACAAGCTGCCGCTGCTGATCCGCTGTCAGCTTTTTCATCCCGTTCTTGATGATCCAGATCGTATCCCGGTTCGGGTCGCTTTGGGCCCAGCCCAGGAGGAACTCAAACACGCGGGCTGGGTGACGCTTGCTCAAATCGCGGAACATCCAGGCCACGCCCTTTTTCACGTCGCTGTCTTGATCCGTCATCACCTGGCCGAGAATCTCGAAGGCCTGCTCCGGCAGGTCTGCCTTCCCGAAAGCTCGCAGCACTACCACGCCGAAGCGCCGAATCCACTTGTTTTCGTCCCGCACCCACTGCTCGCATAGGGAGAGCACCTCGTTCGTCATCTGCAGGGCGATGGGTTCCATCCCGAAGCAGGCCAGGTTGTCGCAGTTGGCCCAGTTATCAAGGGTGGGCAAGAAACCCGGCATCAGGGCCAGGCACTCGGTGGGATACTTCTTGGCCACCCTCTCCATCACCTTGCCGACGATCTGCCTCTCCTCAAACGAGCCGTTGTTCCACAGCGTTTTCAACATGGGCAGGACGGATTGCGGCTCTTTCTTCCCATGCCGGGCGATTTCGGCGGCGATGACTCTCAAAACGGGCAGCGGCGTGCCGAAGGTGATGCCCATCTCCGGGATGACACGGCGATAGTTGGCGAAAGCCTTCTCGTCCACGTGGGCCTCCAGCAGGCGATGCAAGGCGGCGACGAATTCCTCTGGCTGCGATAGCTTGCCTGCGAGTGCGGCCAATGCTTGCCGCATTGCATCTTTATCCATTAGGCATCCTCGTCTTCCGCTCATTCTTCTAGTTGGGATATGAACCGTTTCACCCACTTTATCTCCGCCCGAATCATAGACACGCCGTGGTCGAACATCGCGTCCACAAAGTAGGGCAGGGGGCGCTGGCTCTCCCAGCGTGTCTGCACGTGCTCCAGCCGGGCGGCGAGGTTATCACGGTACTGCTCCAGCGCTGCTAACGCTCGTTCCTCGATCACCTGCTCAATCTCGTAGCCGTGGCGGGGCTGTTCAGCGATGAGGCTCAGGACAGCCAGTTCTGCGTTTGTCATAACACCCGCCTTTACTATAGTACTATATAACACGTCCTGAGCGGCTGGTCAAGTGAAAACCAGGCTGCCCCACGCGGGTGAGGAGAAAGGGGCAGCCTGGCCGAACGTTGAGGATTCAGTGAGCGCTTGTCAGAGATACGTGAGCAGTGGTGAATCCAACCCCAAGGCTCTAGTGCGCCCTGAGGACGACGGGCAAGTAGATCCTGTATTCGAGCTCGTACGCCCCAATGTCGCAGCGGGCGGTGCCATCGGAGTCACCATCTATGGGCCGCGCTTGCCCACGCTGGTCGGTGGACGGGCAGGCGGGGAAGGCACCACCAACCGGGGCCGGGTTTGCGGCGTCAATGACCGGACTGCCGGCTTGCAGGGGATGGTAGGCCGGAGAGCCGGTCAACGCATCCAACATGGGGTCAATGGGCGCAACATTGGTGCCGATCTGGTCGCCGGGGGCCGGGGTTGCATCACAGCCAGTGCCATTGCCAACCAGGTTGTAGCCGTGCGAGGTGATGCTCGCACCACCGAAACATTCCGGGGCCTCATTGCCGCTGTCGGTGTTGTTGGCAAGGATGGTGTTGGCCACTTTCACGCTGCCAGTCACGGTGGTGGTGATCCAAAGACCCCCGCCGTCGCCCGTGCCGTCGCCATCGCTGTCGGCGGTGTTGTCGGCGATGGTCACGTTGTTCAAGGTGACCGACACAGTGAGAGTGCCTCGAGCGAGGATTGCACCGCCATTGCGGGCGGCCGTGTTGCCGCTGAAAGTGCTGTTGGTGATGGTGACTGCAGTGCTGTTTTCTTCGAGATGGATGGCGCCGCCACCGTCATCATCTTCAGTACATCCGGCTGCGTTGTTAATGAAGGCGCTGCCACTGATACTGACGATTGTATTGTCAGTATCGGTGCGGATGGCGCCGCCTCCACCTGCACCAGAGGTGCCGGTAATGAATGTAGTCATATTGTTGATAAAGATGCTGTCGTTGATGGACGATGTGGTCTCACCTTCGTAGTTGATGGCGCCGCCGCCACTGGTGGCTGTGTTGCCGTCGAAGGTACTACTGGCGATGGTGACGGTGTAGATGTTGCTGGTGATGTCGGTGTGCAAAGCGCCACCCTCACCGCTGCCGCCGTCCGCGCCTGCCGTATTACTGATGAAGTTACTGCCCAGGATCGTGATCGTAGTATAGGGGTCATCGAACTCGATGGCGCCGCCATCATCACCGGCCTTATTGCCAGTGAATGTGCTACTGCTGATATTGACGGCAGAGTGATTACCAGCAGTTTGGAGAGCACCACCTTCATCGTGAGCGGCGTTGCCGCTGAAGACGCTATTCATGACGGTGATTGTGGTCGTCATGCCTTCACTGTCAAAAGCGCCACCGTCAAGTGTAATCGCCGTATTGCTGATAAGGGTGCTGTTGGCAATCACAACTGTGGTGTTGTCTGACTCGACGTGGACGCCGCCGCCATCGTCCTGGGCGGTGTTGCTGAATATCCTACTGTTAACGATGTTGAGTGTGCCCCCAGCAGACTCATAGCGGATACCCCCACCTTCACTAAGCTCGGAAGAGGTACCGCTCACAACGCCGTTCTGAATCATCACCCCAGAAAAGGTGACATTGCCGGTGGGGATGATGTGGAACACGCGGTCGAGCCCGCCGCCGTCAATGATGGTCGTAGCGGAGTTCACGCCGCTGATGGTCAGATCGTCGGCGATGTCCAGGTCGCCGGTGGCGGCCAGGTCTTCGTTGGTTCCGGTGATGGCCAGGGTGTGGGTGCCGGGACCCAGGGTGATCGTGTCCTCGCCGAGGTGTGCGTTGGCGGCTATGATCGCTTCTCGCAGAGAACAGTCGCCCAGGAAGCAGCCGTCTGGCGCCGGATCGTCGGTGCGGGTGACGGTGAAACTGGCCGCGTGGGCCATTGGCGACACCCCTTCGCCCAGCACACACAGCAAGGCTAGAGTCAGTCCCAGCCCCAAGCCGAGGACCAGCAACAAGTGTCTACCTGATGATACAAGTCTGTTGTCCATTTTTCTCTCCTTTTTTCCTGTGTGCTCTCGTGCCTCACGGATTTCCACTGCGTTATGCCACAAACTGCATATCTGCCAGCGCCCTTTCGGCCTCTCTGGCGATTTCGTTGATCTTCTGACGAACATCCTCCGGCAGTGGCTCAGGCTGGTACGTTTCAAGGATTTCAAGGGCCTTCTGCGTCACAATCTCTTCGTAGCTCTGGCCTCCCTTCTTCATCCACGTCTTTGGGGTGTCGCGGTTCAGGAACTTGGGCCGCCAGAGCTCTTGCCGAAAGTGTTTCGCGGTGTGCTTCTGAGTCAGGAAATTGCCGCCTGGCCCGACATTACGGATCACATCAATACCCATCAGCTCTCGACTGAGATCAAAACCGCGGATGAAACGCTTGACATAGCTTATGATCTCATCGCACATGACGATGGCGGCGGGGTTGCTGAGCAGCCCCTGCCCCAGGTAGCCGATATCGTGGATTAAATTGGCCCCGTCGAGCGCAGCCAACAGGGTCCCGAAGGCGTGCTCCATGGCAGCTTGCGCGTCAAGACAGTGGGCGTCACTGCCAACGGTTGACCACATGGGGATCCCGTAATAATGGAAGAGGTCAGCAAAGGCTGAATTGGTCAATCGAAAATCGGGCGCACCATAAGAAAAGATGCCCGTTCTCATATCCAGGGGGACGACCGCGAAGCCGGAGATAATTGGCGCTCCCTTGCGCTTGAGTTGGTGCAGAACGATTCCACTTAGGGCCTCGGCATTGGCCTGTGCGATACCGCCGGCCAGTGTGACCGGGGTGGTGGCCCCAAGACTATCGCCGGGGGTATAACAAATTGGGATTCTCCTTTCGGCGCAAAGAAAGAGTTTACGCACCGCGCCAAACGAGTGTGTCAGCGGGGCTGTAGGCTCGGAATAGTGGATGAGAAATGGTTTCTCCCTCAGAGCGTCCTGCCCGCCAGCCACGGCCGCGGCCATTTCAATGATGAGCGCCAGATCTTCCTGTCCGGCCGCGGTGAAAAAGATCGGTTTGATCGAGTTCTCCAGCATAGCCTTGAAGCACTCGACGTACATCGTGTTGGTCGGAACGTCGCCCGGCAGGGCGAAAGAGGCGATAAAGTCAACCTCCTCGCAGTAGTCCGCGACCGTGGCCGCGTTGATCACGTCCTGCAGGCGCGAAGGCCGTGTCTCACCCGTCTTCAAATCACACGTAGTGATCAAATCCGTTCCTGTCCCAAAGTAGATGTTGTTTCCCTCCAGACGCATTGTTTCTTCCCCCTTCCGGTTGTACATGGTGATGCGGGAAGGGGCGCTGCGGATGCACTCTTCCACCAGCCAGTCAGGAATCCGCACGACGTTGTTTTCTTTCACCCGGCATCCAGCCTCTCTCAGGAGTTGAAGACCTTCCTCGTGGGGCACTCGAACGCCGACAGTTTCCAGAATCTCCAAACTTGCCCGGTGAATCTCTTTGATCTGATCCTCTGTCAGAAGCCTGTAACCAGGCACACATTGAGTCTTGAAGCCACTGTTCATGCCATTTACTCCTTGTGTGATATAGAATTAGGCTATTCCAGGAAAATAGTTGTCCCAAGCTACGTGAAACGTGATGATTGTGCGCCATAAGCCCTGAAACTCCAGTAATCGAGCATCAAGTGTCCAGTATCAAGCTGCATAGTACTGCATCCTGCCCGCTCTGTCAAGCTAAGAGCACAGCGATCATTTGCTTCTCCGATCTCTAATTTCTAATTCTTAATCTCCTATCTCCACCATTCCTCCACCGAATCTTCATAATTTATCCACAAGGTTCCTGTAAACTGGGAACGTGTCTGAAAAATGCTCGTAGTAAGCTCGTAGTAACGATTTTAGTCGTCAATTGCAGGGAGCCATTGGGCCGAAACGGGCCGAAAAACGACTGAAGTCGTTACTACGAATGCTCGAGGCGATACAGCAGCACCGATGAGAACTAGCAGGAAGCAAGGAGGGAAATGAGCGAGCGGAACAAGATCAACCGAAGGCGTTTTCTGGCGTTGACCGGAGGGGCGGTCGGCGCGACGGCGCTGGCCTGTTGTGGCCTGACAGTATTGGGCACGCGACAGCCAGCGGTAGAATTCAACGAATCAAGCTGTGGAGGTGGAAACGAGATGAGCGACCAGGCACAGGTACTGGTAGCCTACGCCAGCGGGTGCGGATCCACTGGCGAGGTGGCCGAGGCCATCGGACAGACGCTGTGCGAAGCAGGAGCGGCGGTGGATGTGCGCCTGGCGAAAGACGTGACCGACGTGAGTTCCTACAGAGCGGTGATTGTGGGCAGCGCCATTCGCATGGGCAGGTGGTTGCCCGAGGCGATGCAGTTCGTGGAGGGACACCGGGAAACGTTGAGCCGGGTGCCCCTGGCCTGTTTCCTCACCTGTATGACATTGGCGAAGGAGGGTGATGCGGAGGAAAACCGCCGCACGGTGGCGGCCTACCTGGACCCTGTGCGCGAGATGGTGCAGCCGGTGGACGTGGGGTTCTTCGCGGGAGTGATGAACTATAGCAAGTTATCCTTCGTTTATCGGATGATGATGAAGGGAATGGGAACGCCGGAGGGTGACTTCCGCGACTGGGAGGGTATCCGTGCCTGGGCTGCCGACCTGCGCCCGGCGCTGTTGGGAGCATCCATGGGAGGAAACGCATGAACAAGAAATGGTGGATCGTCGCTGCGGTTGTTGTTCTGATCGGTGTGCTGGGTGTCGCCGGTTGTCAGGGCATCAGGGCACGGAACGCTGAGGCCCAGACGCCGGCGGAGACGGCCGTCGTCCGGTGGAGCACGTTGCTGGTTATGGTTGATGCTACCGGCAGCCTGGTCCCTCACTCCGAGGTCGCGCTGTCGTTCTCGTCTGGCGGGCGGGTGGCCGAGGTGCTCGTCGAAGAGGGTCAGGTCGTGGAGGCCGGGCAATCCCTGGCTCGCTTGGATACAGATGACCTGGCGCTGCAAGTGGCTCAGGCGGAAGCGGCGTTGGCTGCGACTGAAGCCCAACTGGCGCAGTTGCTGGCCCCTCCGCGACCAGAGCAAGTAGCGGCCCAGGAGGCCAACCTGCGGGCGATGGAGGCCCAGGTGAGCGCGGCGGCTGCCAACCGGAATCAGGTCGTTGCAGGGGCCGACGAGGGACAGATCGCTGCCGCCGAGGCCCAGGTGGCTTCGGCTATAGCGCAGCAAAAGAGCACCTTCGATATGCACGAGCGGACGATGGAATGTCGCACCTTCACCCTGCCCGATGGTTCGGAAATGACGGTGTGTCCCGCCCTGGGTGCGCCGGAGGAGCAGGCCCGCTATGGGCTGGAGACTGCCGACGCGTCACTGGCCGCGGCCCAGGCCCAACTCGACCAATTGCAGGCCGGCGCGGACCCCGAACAGTTGCGCGCGGCCCAGGCCAATGTGGCGACGGCGGCGGCGCAACGAGACGTGGCCCAGGCCCAACTCGACTTGTTGTTGGCGGGGGCCACGGAGGAGCAGATAGAGACCGCGCAGGCAGCGGTAGATGATGCGCGCGCCGGACTGGAGCAGGCTCAACTACGTCTGGAAAAAGGCACGTTGACCGCTCCTGTGGCCGGAACGGTCACGTTTCTGGGTGTTGAACCCGGCCAGATCGTCAACGCCAACCAGTCGGTCGTCGTGTTGAGCGACCTGGCAGCGCTGGAGGTGGATGTTTACCTGGACGAGACCGACGTGGCGCGGGTGGCGGTCGGCCAGGAGGCGCAAGTGAGCCTGGACGCCTTCCCCGGCGTCGAAATGACCGGAGAGGTGACGTACATCGCCTCGGTGGCCCAAACTCAGTCCGGCGTGGTTCTCTACCCGGTCACCGTCCGCCTGACGCCGAGCGAATTGCCCGCGCGCGCCGGTATGACCGCCGACGTGAGCATCATCACGGTCCGCCAGGAGGATACGTTGATCGTCCCGCTGCGCGCCGTCCACGCTGAGGGAGAGCATGCCTACGTGGACTGTGTGGCTGGCGACCGGATCGAGCAAGTGGTGGTAGAGTTGGGTCTGATGACTGACACCGAAATTGAGATCACCGCTGGCCTGGCTGAAGGAGACGTGGTGGTGGTCGAATGACGAATAGCGAATGGGCGAATGGCGAATACATAACGGGAGGAAATGGATGAATAAAAAATGGTGGAGCGTCGTTGGGGTTGTCGTCGTAGTTGGCGGGCTGGGGTTGGCCGGTTGGCAGTTTATCTCGGGCCGGGGGAACGCGACGGCCGAGGCGCAGGCATCAATGGAGACGGCCGTCGTCCGGCGAGGCACGCTGCTGGTCACGGTCGATGGTACCGGTAGCCTGGCGCCGAGTGCCGAGGTCTCACTGGCGTTTTTGTCGGGCGGACAGGCGACCGAGATTCTCGTCGTTGAGGGGCAGGTGGTAGAGGTCGGGCAACCTCTGGTCCGGCTGGAGACGGATGAGCTGGCGTTGCAGGTAGCCCGGTCTGAGGCGACGTTGGCCTCGGCCGAGGGCCAACTGGCGCAGTTGCTGGCCGGCTCGCAGCCGGAGGAGGTGGCGGCCCAGGAGGCCAACCTGGCGGCGATGCAGGGCCAGGTGAGCGCGGCCGCCGCCAACCGGGACCAGGTCACCGCTGGCTCCACCGCAGCCCAGATAACGGCTGCCGAGACACAGGTTGCATCGGCTCAGATGGAGTACAGAGCTGCCCTGCGCGCGTATGACTCGATTGACAAAGATGACGAGGACAGGAAGGAGCAGGCGCGCTACGACCTGTGGGCGGCCGAGGTAACACTGAACGCGGCCCAGACCCAACTTGACGTGTTGCTGGCCGGCGCGGACGGTAACGAGGTGCGCGCAGCTCAGGCCAACGTGGGGAGTGCGGCGGCGCAACGGGACGCGGCCCAGGCCCAGCTCGACTTGTTGCTGGCGGGCGCCACGGAGGAGCAGATACAGGCCGCCGAGGCAGCGGTGGCCCAGGCGCGCATTGGTCTAAACCAGGCCCGGTTGCGGCTGGAGCAGGCCACGCTGCTCGCTTCTATGGACGGCACTGTTACGTCGCTGAACGTGGATTTGGGCGAGATGGTCAGCCCTGGGCAGTCCCTCGTCGTGTTGAGCGACCTGACGGCTCTGGAGGTTGACGTCTATCTGGATGAGACCGACGTGGTGCGGGTGACGGTCGGCCAGGAGGCACAGGTGGAGATGGACGCTTTCCCCGGCGTCGAAATGGCTGGCGAGGTGACGTACATCGCGCCGACGGCCAACATCGCGTCCGGCGTGGTCCTCTACCCGGTAACGATCCGCCTGATGTTAGGTGAGCTGTCCGCGCGCGCCGGGATGACGGCCGACGTGGAGATCACCACTGCCAGCCAGGAGGACGTGTTGATCGTCCCGCTGCGGGCCGTCCATACCGAGGGGGGGAACGCCTACGTAGAGCGGCTGACTGGCGGTCAGATTGGGCGGGTGGAGGTAGGGTTGGGGATGACGACAGATACTGAGGCTGAGATTACCGGCGGTCTGGCTGAAGGGGACGTGGTGGTCGTGGTCGCCGCTCCTACCCGGGACACCGGCAATGGGTTGCACAGCCCGCTTGGCATGTTTGGTGGAGGGGATTAGCATGATTGAGATAGAGAACATCACCAAAGTTTATCAAATGGGAGAGATAGAGGTGCACGCTCTACGAGGAGTGTCGCTACAGATCGAGGCGGGGGAGTGGGTGGCGATCATGGGGCCTTCTGGCTCCGGCAAGTCCACGCTGATGCACGTCATCGGTTGCCTGGATACGCCGACCTCGGGCGTGTACCGGCTGGACGGCGTCGAGGTGGGTGGGATGGAGGATGACCAACTGGCGGCCATTCGCAACCGGCAGATCGGCTTTGTCTTCCAGACCTTCAACCTGCTGGCCCGTACCAGCGCGCTGAAACAGGTGATGCTGCCCATGCAGTACAGCCGGAACGGGGCGCGGATTGCTTCATCGGAGCGAAAGCGGCGGGCGCAAGAGGCGCTAGAGATGGTCGGGTTGGGAGATCGGATGGATCACCAGCCGACGGAGCTTTCTGGCGGGCAGCAACAGCGGGTGGCTATCGCCCGCGCCCTGGTCAACGATCCCCCCATCATCATGGCGGACGAGCCGACCGGCAACCTGGACTCCAAGTCGGGTACCGAGGTGATGGAAGTCCTTCACCGGTTGCACAGGGAGAGAGGCATCACCGTGGTGATGGTCACGCACGACGAAGAGATTGGGGCCCAGGCGGGGCGGATCGTGCGGCTGTGGGATGGACGGATTGTGGGTGAGTAAGAAGACCCTTAGGGTTTCAGAAAACCCTAAGGGTCTATGGATAAGGAGATAAAACGATGATAACAGATTTATTGGAAAACTTGCGGGTGGCCCTGGACGGGTTGGTAGTGAACAAGATGCGTTCGGGACTGACCATGCTGGGAGTGGTCATCGGCGTGGGGGCGGTCATCGCCCTGATGTCCATCGGGGAGGGGGCGCAAGCGTCCATCACCGGCGAGATCAACGCCATCGGCTCCAACCTGCTGATCGTGAGACCTGGCGTCGTTGTTATGGGGCCGGGACAATCTATGGGTAGCGGTGGTGGTAGCGTCACCACCCTCACCTACGCCGACGCCGAGGCCATAGCCGATCCCGACGATGTACCCGATGCAGCGGTCGTCGCGCCGATGTTTGAGCAGAGCACCCAGGTCGTCTTTGGCAACGAAAACATCAACGCCAACGTGGTAGGGACGACGGCCGAGTATCAGGATGCCGTCGAGATGGGGGTGGCGCGGGGCCGTTTCATCGAGGAGAAGGACGTGAATGGGCGCTCTAACGTGGCCGTGCTGGGTTACCAGGTGGCGCAAGACCTGTTTGGCGGGTTCGACCCGCTGGGGCAAAAGATCAAGGTCTCTCTCTCCGGTGTGAACGGTGGACGAGTTTCGTTGACTGTGGTGGGTGTTTTGGAAGAGAAAGGCGACTCAATGATAGCCAGCGTGGACGATATGGTATTCGTGCCCATCACGACGGCCCAGACCAAGATCTTTGACGGGCGCAATCTCCTGGGGGAACTGATCGTGACCAGGGTCAACGTAGTGGCGGTCTCAGAGGATCGAACGGATGCGGCCGTTGGCCAGATCGAAACGTTGCTGCTGGCCCGTCACAACATTGGGCCGGACGAGGACGCGGACTTTAGCGTGATGAGCCAGGCTGACATGCTGGACATGGCTACCCAGATAGCGAACATCATGACGGTCTTTTTAGGGTCCATCGCCGGCATCTCGCTCCTGGTGGGCGGCATCGGTATTATGAATATCATGCTGGTCTCGGTGACGGAGCGGACGCGGGAGATCGGCCTGCGCAAGGCGGTAGGCGCGCGCAAGGCGGACATCTTGACCCAGTTCTTGCTGGAGGCGGTGGTATTGAGCGTGCTTGGTGGAGTGATCGGTATCCTGCTGGGCGTGGGCCTGGCCCAAGTGGTGGATATGACAGGGGTGATGAGTTCAGTGGTCACACTCTCGTCTGTACTGATGGCCGTAGGCTTTTCGCTCGCCATCGGGTTGTTTTTCGGTATCTACCCCGCTAACCAGGCGGCGGGCCTGAATCCCATTGAGGCGCTGCGGTATGAGTGAGTGAAACGTGAGGCGTGAAACGGGATGCGTAGAGCTGGTCTCGGGTATACGCAGAGTCAAGGAGAAAATGTGATGGAAAAACGCAAGACCTGGATCATTCTAATCGTTGTGCTGCTGTTGACAGCCGGGGGGAGCTACGTTGTCTACGCTCGTTACCTCTCATCAGCCTCACTGGCCGAAGAGCCTCCGGAATCAACGCTGGAGACGGCAACGGTGTTCCAGGGGGACATCATCATCACGTCCGAGGGCAGCGGTGAGCTCGTCCCTGTTGCTGAACTAGAATTGGCCTTCCGTACCAGCGGCGTGTTGGACAAAGTGTTGGTGAAAGTCGGTGATCAGGTGCAGGAACACGACGTGTTGGCCCGGCTGGAGATGGACGACCTGGAGCGAGCCGTGGCCCAAGCCGACGTCGAAGTAGAATTAGCCCAGCTCGACCTGGCCGACGTCCGCGAGGGACCTAGCGACGCCGATCTGGCCGATGCCAGCGCCGCCCTGCGGGACGCCCAGGTCGAATTGGAGCTTGCGCAGGATGCCTACGAGAATACGTTCGACCCCAACCTCGATGCTATTGTGGATTCCCGCAAGGTTGAGTTCGACTGGTGGGTCAGTTACTATCAGATGCAGAAAGGCGAGTACGAGGAAGGGCGTCTCAGCCAGGCCGATCACGATTGGGCAATGAACGCCATGATCTCGGCGGAGGGACGGTGGAATGAGGCTGTCAACCAGGCGCTCACTGAGGAAGCCCAGGCCCAGAATCGGGTGAATCAGGCTCAGAACGGGGTCTACCAGGCGTGGGAGAACATGCAGCTTTTAGAGAGCGAACCGCTTACGGATACCCTGATGCAGGCAGAGCTGGCTGTAGACCAAGCGCTGCTGGTGCGTGAAAAAGCGGTTGCCGATCTGGAAGCGGCACAACTCTGCGCGCCCTTCGACGGCACCGTGATGGACGTCGCAGCGACGGCCGGTGCGCACGTGGGCGCCAGCACGCCCATTCTCACTCTGGCCGATCTACGGGAGCCACTGGTGCGCTTCTGGGTGGAGGAGATAGATATGAGCAGCGTCGTGGCAGGCAACCCGGTGAACGTCGTCTTCGAGGCCTGGCCCGATGGTGTCTTCGCCGGAGAGATCATCCGCGTGGATCCGGTACTGGTGATGGTGGGGGGCACGCCGGCCGTTCAGGCCTGGGCGAGCGTGGACTTTGGCGCGCAAGAAATCAATCTTCTCGCCGGTATGACCGCCGAGATCGAAGTTGTCGCTGCTGAGGCCAGAGGCGTGCTGCTCGTGCCGGTGGAGGCGTTGCGGAAGATGCCGTCGGGTCAGTATGCTGTCTTTGTCGTCGGACCCGATGGGGAACTGGGAATGCGCTCGGTCGTGGTGGGACTGATGGATTTCACCGATGCCGAGATCCTCGACGGTTTGGAACTCGGAGAGGTCGTGAGCCTGGGAGAGGCGCATTAACAGGACGCAGTTGCTATGGTGGAGGGGGTATGTTTCGTAAGAGAGCTTTTTGGATCGGTTTGATTGTGTTGCTCGCGCTCGCGGCCAGCGGCGGGTATGCCTACTACAGCCGCGTCTACCGGCCAGGTCAGGAGTCGGTCGAGCAGACCATCACGACTGTCCAGGTGCGTCGAGGCGATCTGGTTGTCTCCGTCGGTGGGGCCGGCACGCTGTACCCAGCTTCCGAGATTGACCTGGGTTTCCAGAGCGGGGGCTACCTGGACGAGGTGTTGGTGGAGGTCGGTGACCAGGTGCAGGAAGGTGACGTATTGGCCCGGTTGGAGATGGACGATCTGGAGTTGGCCCTGGCCGAGGCCGACAT
>Ga0190284_1000540_pt1 | contig 20909 bp, 24 predicted proteins | sample 48691812_MG_FD_161668 | JGI IMG/M metagenome (GOLD analysis project Ga0190284, IMG submission 161668) | Hydrothermal vent microbial mat bacterial communities from Southern Trench, Guaymas Basin, Mexico - 4869-18-1-2_MG | ecosystem: Environmental > Aquatic > Marine > Hydrothermal vents >...
CATCGATGAAGTTCGCGCGATGATTCAGCAGCTCTCCCAAACCTCTTTTTCCGGAGGTTGGAAAGTCGGCGTAATTCTATGCGCCGACCGCATGACCGATCAGGCGGCCAACGCCTTTCTTAAAACACTTGAGGAACCCCCGTCCCGAACCTTGCTGATCATGGTGACGGATGACCCGCAGTCGCTGCTGCCGACGATTACCTCGCGCTGCCAGCGCATCGTACTGACCGATGAAGACGAAGAGGCCTCCAGGGAGTGGAAGGAACCCCTGCTTGATATTCTCCGTGACCTTCCGCCGCACTCCGTACCCGAGGCCGGCCTGGCCGCAGGGCAGCTGGCGGCCATGCTCAAAGAGCTTTACGGGCGCTTTGAAGACGAGGAGGAAGCGAATATCCCGGAGAACCTTTCAGCGAAAGAAAGTAAGGTGCTGCTGGAAGCGAGGGCAACGGCACGGACAATTGAAGCGCGCACGGAAATCCTGCGCACCGTCCTTCAGTGGCAGCGCGACGTACTGCTGCTGGTGCTGGAACAGAACGAATCCGCCCTGCACTTTCCTGACGACAAGAAAACGCTCGAACGGCAGGCCATGCTCTGTACACGGGCCGATGCCCTGCAGCGCGTTGCCGCGGTAGAAGAAATGGGACGGCAGTTTGACCGCAACCTGCCCGCTGGGCTGGTGTTTAATAACTTCTTTTCGCAGTTGGCCTGATTTCAATGTAGGACAGCCATCTTGGCTGTCCAGACAGGCTGGAAGCCTGTCCTACTTTTCACTGCGCAGGTAGTGCACAAGCGCCTGCAGGGCGAGAATGTAGCTGTAGCCTTTGAAGCCCATAATCTGCCCGATGCATCCCGGGGCGGTCAGGCTTTTGTGGCGGATTTCTTCACGCGCATGCGTATTGCTCAAATGCACCTCTACGGCCGGCACAATGCCCGCCACCGCTTTGAGGGCGTCGGCCACACCGAGACTGGTGTGGGTGAAGGCGGCGGGATTGATGATAATGCCGTCGAATTTTCCCTTGGCATCACCGATCCAGGTAATGAGATCGCTCTCGGAGTTGCTCTGGCGGAACTCCAGCTCGACGCCGTCGAGCTGCTCAGCGCAGGCGTTAAGATCCTTTGCGATGGAGTCCATCGTTTCCGTGCCATATATCTCCGGCTCACGCGTGCCGAGCAGGTTGAGGTTGGGACCGTTCAGTACAAGTATCTTGAGCGTTTTCATGGCACACGTTTTACCACAGATTGTTTGAATAGCAAGGGCGGCCTGCCAGCCGTAGCTCCAAAGGAGCGAAGGCTGGTGGGCGATGAGGGATTCGAACCCCCGACCCTCTCGGTGTAAACGAGATGCTCTAACCAGCTGAGCTAATCGCCCGAACAAGAGCGCAAGAGCATAGCCGGATCGAATCCGGAGTCAAGCGCAGAGGACTCTAGAACTCCGTTTCCCACGGGCGGAACGTTTCGAGTGCGTCGTAGGCGGTGAGGTCGAGGTGAATGGGCGTAATGGAAACGTAGCCGTCGCGCACGGCGTGAATGTCAATATCATCGCCGTCGTCGTGCACTTCGAGCGCGCCGTCGAGCCAGTAGTAGGTGCGGCCGCGCGGATCAAGCCGCTTATGGAATTCTTCGATAAAGCGCGAGCGGCCCATACGGGTGACTCGGATGCCTTTGAGTTTTTCGTACGGCAGGTTGGGGAGGTTCACGTTGAGCAGTACGCCGGGCGGCGGCGGGGTTTCAATGACTTTCTGCGTAATTTCTTTCACAATGCGTCCGGCCATTTCCCATTCGGGGTCCACATAGGTGCACAGCGAAAACGCAACACCTGGTATGCCCAGCACCACCCCTTCGGTCGCCGCAGAAACCGTTCCCGAATAAATGACGCTGATCCCGGTGTTTGAACCGAGGTTGATGCCGCTCAGCACCAGGTCGGGCGGCGTGTCGCGCAGCATAGCGCAGACGGCCAGCTTAATGCAGTCGGCGGGGGTCCCGCCGATGCCGTAACCGAAAAGCTCACCGTTTTTTTCAACCGGAGTGCTTTTGATCGGTTCGGAAAGCGTAATGGCGTGTCCGGCGGCGCTCCGCTCCACGTCAGGTGCAATCACATGGAGCTCGCCGAATTCTTTGACGGCACCATGCAGTACGGAAAGGCCCGGGGCGTGAATGCCGTCGTCGTTGCAGAGAAGGATGCGAACGGGATGTGGGATGCGGGATGCGGGATTCGAGACAGGAGATTTGTTTTTCATTCGTTGTGTATTCTCTCTTTCAGGGAATTCTCCGGGGTATTCCCCGATATAAAACTTTTGGGTATCCCCAAAAAGTTTTATTGCCATACAAAGGCCGGTTCGATGATGGGGCCGTAGGAATCTTTGATCGGCGCATAGAAAAGTCCGGTTTCAAACACGCCCGTTGCCGTGCGAACCACCGTCATAATGGCTCCGGCCGAAATGCCGACAGGAATCACAGCCCACCCCCCCTTTTCATGGCCGGACTTGATCATCTGGCGCGGGATCTCTCCCCAGCCCGTCAACAGGTTGACGACGCCACGGTTCAGCTTCGAAGACATGTCCTGCACCACCTCTTCGGCGTGGGAAAGATCATCGAGCGCGGCCGTTTCGCCGTAAAGCACACCGCCTGCCGCCAGCACAAAAATAAACAGTATAAATGAAAAACGCATAATGGTTCCTCCGTTTCAGTCCCGGCTGAGAAACCTCTCAACTGGGAATTTCGAAAGCAGAGTATCGAATTGGAAACGAAATGGCAGAATCATTTACAGCAAAATCATAAGAACGGCTCCGCCGGAGGCGTCGCCCTACCCGCAAATTTCGACTCAACCGGCAGGGCGAGCTCTCCGGGCGATCCGTCAATTAGCGGGTGCCCCAGCCCGGCCGCCGGCAACAAACAGCCAATAACGAATAACGGATGTTGCCATCTTCCTGAGAGCTCGGTAACGTCCTTGGCTTATGGGTTACGAAGTTTTAGCACGAAAATGGCGGCCGCAGGTTTTTGCGGATGTGGTGGGTCAGGATCACGTGATCCAAACCCTGCACAATGCAATCGAAACGGATCGTCTGGCGCACGCCTACCTGTTTGTCGGCCCGCGCGGTACCGGCAAAACCACGACCGCGCGCATCCTCGCCAAAGCGCTCAACTGCCCGAACCGAAAGGGTGCCGAGCCGTGCAACGAGTGCGATTCCTGCAAAGAGATTGTATCCGGCAGCAGCCTCGATGTAATTGAAATCGACGGCGCGTCCAACCGCGGAATCGACGCGGTGCAGGAACTGCGCGACAACGTCCGCTACGCCCCCGTGCGCGGACCGTTCAAAATCTACATCATTGACGAAGTACACATGCTCACGCGCGAAGCGTTCAACGCCATCCTCAAAACGCTCGAAGAGCCGCCGCCGCACGTTAAGTTTTTCTTTGCCACCACCGAGCCGCAGAAAGTTCTCACCACCATTCTTTCGCGCTGCCAGCGCTTTGACCTGCGCCGCATTTCCGTGGCCGATATCACCGCGCAGCTTCAGAAAATCGCCAAGGCGGAAAAAATCAAAATCAGCGACGATGCCCTGCTCGCTATTGCCCGCGGCGCCGAAGGCGGCCTGCGCGATGCCGAAAGTGCGCTCGACCAGCTCGTCGCTTTCCGCGGAAAAACGATTGAAGAGGCCGACGTGCTGTCCGTTTTCGGCCTGATCAGCCGCGCGCAGCTCGAAGGGCTGGGCGAGGCCGTGCTCGACGGAAATATTCCCGCCCTCATCGAGGCGGTCGCCGAGATCAACGAGGGCGGCAAGGATATGCAGCGTGTCGTGCTTGAACTGCTCGACCACTTTCGCAACCTGCTGATCGTCCTGCACGCGGGGAAAAACACCGATGCATTCGACCTGCCCGAAACACAGATCGAGACCCTCAAACAACAGGCCGCCAAAAGTTCCGACGGACGTCTGCTGCGCATTATAGAGCTGCTGATTGATGCCGACAGCCGGATGCGCTATGCCCTTTCCAAACGCACCATGCTCGAAGCCGCACTGATCCGCGCCTCGCGCGCCGCCACCACAGCCACCGTGGACGAGCTGATGCAGCAGGTCGCCGCGCTCAAAGGTGGAGCCGCCGCGCCCGATGCCGTGCGGGAAGCCCCGGCGGAGTACGACGTAAAAAAAAAGCCCACGGATGATTTAGAGCGCCTTAAAAAAGCATGGCCCGATCTGATTGATCACATCGCCAAGGGCGCGCCGCAAGCCAAACACTACCTGATCGATACCGCCCCGCTCAGCGTATCCGAAACCCATGTCACCATCGGCATCGACCCCGAGTTTGCCGGCGAGCGATCCAATCTGGAAACGCCGCGCACTCTTTCGCTGATCCAGAAAACGCTGACCTCGTTTCTGAAACGTCCGGTCTCGGCCGGCTTCAGTGTGCTGGCCGGTAAACCAAAACCGCTGCCGGCCGATGCACCGGTACAGGGTTCACCGGATACGAAAAAATATTATGAAAATCCGTCCGTTCGAAGCGTCCTCGAGGCCTTCAGCGGCGAAATCACAGACGTTCGAGAATAATTATATTTGGAGTGCGCAGGCTTGCCTGCGCTTTGTTGAGCGGGGCTTGCCCCGCGTTTATAAGAACCGAAGCGAGCTTCGGTTGACAAAGCGGCGGCAAGCCGCCGCAGTCCATAAGATGTAGAGGAGACTGCCCATGGACATGATGAAGATGATGAAACAGGCCGCGACCATGCAGAAGGACATGAAAAACAAGCAGAAGATGCTCGCCGGTCAGACGGTTGAATTCTCCAGCTTCAACAAACTCGTCAGCGTAAAAATGAGCTGCGATATGAAGCCACAGGGCGTCACCATTGCTCCCGCATTGATTGAAGAAGGCGATGTCAAAAAAATTGAAAAGGCCGTACTCGATGCCTTCAAAGGCGCCCTTGACCTCGCGCAGGACAAAGCCGCCCAGGAAATGAAAAGCCTGACCGCCGGTTTGAATTTACCGTTTTGAAAATGAAACATTTTCTTCCATTGGACAATCTGGTTGCCGCGCTCGAAAAGCTGCCGGGCATCGGTAAACGCTCCGCCGAGCGGATGGCCTTTGCGCTGGTACAGAACCGTGAAGGACTGGCACGCAAGCTGGCGGACGCCCTGCTCGCCGCCGACGAACAGGTCGGCACCTGCTCGCGATGCGGAAGCATCACGGTTTCCAGGGAAGACCCTTGCGCCCTCTGTACAGAAAACCGCCGGGCCAATGGACTCCTCTGCGTAGTGGAAAGTCCGGGCGATATCATCAAGATCGAAAATGCCGGCGGTTTCACTGGGCGCTATCATGTGCTGGGTGGACACCTTTCGCCCGCGCTCGGCAAAGGCGTAGCCGACCTGCGCGTAAACGAGCTGCTCGCCCGGCTCCAGCCCGAGAAGGTTCAGGAAGTGATCGTAGCGCTCGGCACCGATACGGAAAGCGAAGCAACTGCAAGCTATCTGGCCGAAGTGCTTACCAGCCGCGGCGTAAAAGTCTCGCGTCTCGCCTTCGGCCTCCCCTCCGGCAGCGCCATTGAGTATGCCGACCCCGTCACCCTTCAGCGCGCCATTCAGGGCCGACAGGCGCTAAAGTAGGATAGGCTTCCAGCCTGTCCTCGGTGAATCGACCCTGCGCGGATAGACAGGCTGGAAGCCTGTCCTACTTTTCGAGCCAATGAAAAAGGCGACCCGAAATGGTTCGCCTTGAAAACTGGCTCCTGCGGTTGGACTCGAACCAACAACCAAGTGATTAACAGTCACCTACTCTACCATTGAGCTACGCAGGAATGTTGAAGGCGAATAAGGTATAGAAATCGGCAGGCAAGTCAAGCATCCAGCCGCGACAAAACTATTCCGCCGTTCCAATCATTGAAAACGGGCCGGCCCAGTCAATTTTGATGTTCATCAGCTTCCCAAGGCAGTCGCCTTCGGCTTCAAAAAAGACCAGTTTGTTGTGCGAAGTCCGGCCTCTCCAGCGGTTTTTCTTTTCCTGAAACTCCTCGACCAGCACTTCTACCGTCTGCCCAAGCAGCCCTTCATTTTTCTCGACATTGATTCGGCGTACCACCTCATCGAGCAGCACGCGGCGGCGCTCTTTTTCTTCCGCAGAGACATCGTCCTTCATTTTGAACGAGAGCGTGCGCGGGCGCGGCGAATATTTGGCGATGTGATGCATATCGAGGCGCAGATCTTCGGTCAGCTTCACGGTTTCGAGAAAATCGGCTTCGGTTTCGCCGGGATAGCCGACGATGACGTCGGTGTTGATGGAAGCATCCGGCAGAATACTCCGGATATTGGAAATGATCTGCCGGTATTCGGCCTGTGTATAACCACGCCGCATGGATTTAAGAATGCGGTCGCTCCCCGCCTGAAACGGAATCTCAAAGTAGGGGCAGACTTTATCCGTTTCGGCCACGGCGCGGATCAGTTCATCGTCCATATAGGCCGGATGGCTGGTAAGAAAGCGGATGCGGAGCAGCCCTTCGGTTTTCGCCACCTCTTTGAGAAGCCACGCGAGGTTGATCCCCTCTTCGAGATCGAAGCCGTAGCGGTCGACGATCTGCCCGAGCAGATTGACCTCTTTGACCCCCTGCTCCGCCAGCGCACGTACTTCGCCAAGAATTTCGTCCGGCTTGCGGCTGCGGTCGGGGCCGCGGCGGTACGGGATGATGCAGTAGGAACAGGCGTGAGAACACCCGAGAGTGATTGGGACAAAGGCCGTGACCGCTTTGTCGCGATTCACAGCCGGAAGCCGGTAGTCCGCCAGTTCCGTCTGCGCGCGGTCGAGATGGCTGTAGGCATCGTGCCTAAGAATAAAATCGATCAGGCAATCGGTCTGCGAAGGAGCCATGAAAACATCGACGAACGGAAAGGTTTTCAGAAGGCCTTCCGCTTCACGCTTGCCGACCATGCAGCCCATCAGCGCGATGATCATGCCGGGACGGCTTTTCTTCACCCCGCCGAGCCCGGTGAGTTTACGAACCGCTTTATCCTCCGGCTGCTGGCGAACCACGCAGGTATTGAGCACCGCGATGTCCGCGTCGTCCGCTTTACGCGTCTCAACAAACCCCAGTGCCTCCAACTGCGAAGCGAGGTGCCGCGAATCGGCCTCGTTCATCTGACAGCCGATCGTCCAGATGTGATAGGTTCCGGTCATCAATCAAAAGTCCTTTCGGCTCATAGAGCCGACCCTACATCGCAAGGCAATATTGTAGAGTGCGCTCTCAGAGCGCATTTTGTCCCGATATAGCTACATAAAACATCCCGACATTTACCACAGGGCCGTGGCACGGGAAATCCTCAACCCAAAAAAGATAATTATTGATATCGTTAAAGATGATGTAATAAACAAGCGCAGGGAAGAGCTAAAGGCTATTTTAGGAAACGTTCAAAAGGAGCTTGTGAAAACCAGTGAAATTAAATGGCTGTAAAAAATTCGGACAAATATCCCCAGCCTACTCCGATTAATGCCCATTTTTCTATCAACGTACAAACCGGAGTCGGCTCTCTTCTTAACGTTACGCCCTGCCCGACTCAATCATCTTTTCGGCGACGGCAACGACGTCCACGGTGATGACTTCAAGGATGCTGTTTATCCGAATATTGCACGTGTGCAATATTCACCATTGACATCACACACGACAATGTGTGACAGTATGTGTGGAGGCGACAGAAATGGCAACGAATTTACAGATTGATGATAAGCTGATTACACGTGCTGCAAAGCTCGGACACCACCGCACGAAGAAAGCGGCGGTTACGGAGGCGCTGACTGAGTACATTCACCATCTTGAGCAGGAAAAAATCCTTTCGCTGTTCGGGTCGGTGGAATACGACCCCGGTTACAACTCTAAAAAGCAGAGAGCCCGCGCGTGAAAGTTCTGGTAGACACCAGCGTGTGGTCGGCCGCACTGCGACGCGTAAAGCGGACGGAGCCGGTTGTCGTCAGCGAATTACGAAGCCTAATTCTGGAACACCGGGTGGAAATTATCGGTCCTGTTCGGCAGGAAGTGCTTTCCGGCCTTCGCGAGAATGCACAGTTCAAAAAACTCGAAAAGCATTTGGCCGCATTCCCGGATATCCCGCTCAAAACGGATGATTACGTGACGGCTGCAAAATTTTTCAATATCTGCCGGACCAACGGTGTTCAGGGCTCCAACACAGACTTCCTGATTTGCGCGGTTGCCATGCGCAATCAGCTCGCGATCTACACAACGGACAAGGACTTCCCTCTTTTCGCGAAGCATCTGCCCGTTGTTCTGCATGAAGCCCGATAAATCAAACCGGGCCGGCTCATGATCGCGCCACACTCGACTCAATCATCTTTTCGGTATGCGCCAGCCGTTGCAGCCCTCGGATTTTGCGAAGCGCTCCAGCCGGTGCAGTTTGCGCCAGTGATTTTTTTCATCCGTTCCGTCCGGAAGTCGGGTTCCTTTCCCGTAGATTCTCGCGAGCCCATTTTCGACAAGGATTTCGGAGAGCCAGCGGCCGTTAACGCGAATCATGGCGTAATAGCGCGGCGCACCCATTGCGGGAGCGTGTTCACCGCGCGTGTAAACATCGAAGCCGCCGCGCAGAAGCCCTTTTACCGTCTGTTTTGCACGGAGTCCCATTTGCAACGCGAAACCGGGATCGTCGGCGGCCCAGTAAGCGGCCTGCTTCAGAAGACGCTCTTTTTTGAAATCGGAATTGGAATCGATTTCAGCGGTATCAACGAAATAGAGCCGGAAGCGGTTCTTCGCTTTCCCGTGATAGGATATTGAGCATTCGACAACAAAGCTGTCGCCGTCGTTGGAAAGGTTTTCTGCCAGCCGGCAGTTTTCAAGAAGCGTCCATTCCCCGCGGACAGCGAGCGCGGCGGTCAGAAGAAACCAAAAGACTCTCTTCATTCACGCGCCCCTGCCTGAATGATTCACGCGACAAGTCCGGCGCAGATGCAAGGCGCAAAAAGTGCCGCTGTATTTGCATACCGCAAACCCTTTGAAACGCAGCAGATGTGCCGGACACGAAGTGAGGCCGGCCTGCTGGAAGCAGGACGGCAGCGAAGCGGCAATCGTCGCGCCTTCGGTGAAAATGGATGAAAACATATTTTGTTCTACAACCTTCATATCCATATCAAATCCAGCTCCTTACACTGTTTTCATTCATTTTCATGAATAGATCAGGCAAGCATCTTTTCGGCGACGGCGACCACATCCACGGTGGTCACTTCGAGAATGCTGTTTAAATCCGCTTTGGAATATTTTCCGGGTTCCGCGCGGCGCACAACGCGGTGCTGAGAGCCGTAGGGGCCGACACGGAGCGGATCGGTCGGGCCAAACACCGCCAGGGTCGGCGTACCGAGTGCCGCAGACATGTGCATCGGTCCCGAATCCACGGTAATCACCAAATCCATCGCCTGAAGCACTCCGCCCAGTTCAACGAGCGAGGTTTTGCCGCACAGATTACGCACCGAGCCGCGCGGAAGCAGGCTTTCAAGCTTTTTGCAGACGGCGAAGTCCTGCGGCACGCCGGAGATATAGATATCCGCGCCGGTCTGTTCGTGCAAAACGGTCCCGACCGCGGCAAAGCGCTCGACCGGCCAGTTTTTGGCCGCGTGGCGGGAACAGGGGGAAATAAGAATGTGGGATGTAGAATGTGGAATGTCGGAAGAGGGAAAGGTGACGGGGAATTCGACGGGTTCCGTTGGGAGTTCGAGGAAACGAAGGACGTCGAGATTTTCATCCACCGCATGCCGCTCTTTGTTGCGCTCGGCGGCGACGTGGTCATAGAACAGGTAGGAAAACTCGCGGTGAAATGACGGGCCGATGCGTTTGTGCGAACGCGCCATGCGGGCGATCAATGCGCTCTTAAACAACCCCTGCAGATCAACGACGAGATCGTAGCGTTCCTTGCGGAGGCCGGAAAGGAATCCGGCAAGGTTCGGAAACAGATTCTGCCTTGGAAATGGAATGACCCGCTCGACATCGTCAAAACATTCGACGAGCGGTGCACAGGCGTCGTTGACGACCCAGTCGATTTCCGCGTCCATGCCGGTCTTGAGCAGATGCACGGCCGGCAGCGCGTGAAACAGGTCGCCCAGTGAACTGGTTTTGACAATCAGGATTCGTTTATTCACTTAACTTCTCCAAAAACTTAGTTTTCAACCGCTACTTTACGCGAATGGTAGGGACGGTTCTCCGAACCGTCCGAGGACCGCTCGGAGAGCGATCCCTACCTTTGTTGCCCAATATGAATTTATTCGCGTTAATTAGCGTTCATTCGCGGTTCCGAATCAAACCACCACGCCGGAAAGTTTGAGCAGGACGGCTTTCTGGGCGTGGAGACGGTTTTCGGCTTCGTCGAAGACGACGGACTGCGGGCCGTCAATCACTTCGGCGGTCTGCTCGGCACCGCGCAGGGCGGGCAGGCAATTCATAAAGATGGCGTCGGGCTTGGCCTCAGCCATGCGCTCGGCGGTCACCTGATAGGGCGTGAAGGTTTTAATCCGTTTCGCCTCTTCCTTTTTGGGAATGTGATAGCTCATCCACGAATCGGTATAAACCACATCGGCCCCCTGCACTGCTTCGGCGGGATCGTCGGTCACGATCAGTTCGGAGCCCGATTCCTGTGCGAACTGCATACAGGATTCCGTGACTTCCACGGCGGGCATATGTTCTTCCGGCGAGCCGACGCTGATGTGCATGCCCAGTTTGGTGCACCCGCGCATCAGTGAGTGGGTGACGTTGTTGAAGCCGTCGCCCAGATACGCCAGCTTCAGTCCTTTGAGGGTGCCCTTCTTTTCCTGAATGGTGAGCAGGTCGGCCAGAATCTGGCACGGATGGCTGTCGTCGGTGAGCGCGTTGATGACGGGAATGGAGGTGTGCTCGGCCATGGCCAGCAGATCGCTGTGCTTAAAGAGCCGCGCCATGACCAGATCGCACATACGACTGATCACTTTGATGGAATCTTCAATGGTTTCTTTGCCGCCACCCATCGGCGACGTGCTCATGTCGTAGTAAATGGCGTGACCCCCGAGCTGGGTCATCCCCGCTTCGAAGGAGATGCGGGTGCGCAGGCTCGGCTTCTCAAAAATCATCAGCAGGGTTTTCTGCTTGAGCATGTCGGCGTACTGCGCGGGGGTGGCCTTCACCTCGACGGCAAGGTTGAGCACCTCCCGGATATCCTCCGGACTCCAGCATTTCAGTGAAAGCAGGTTTTTCATGACAGGCTCCCTTCATAAAAGTCGCGTACGGCCTGGTCGCACCCAAAGATGCTCAAGATCAGCGCGGAGCGGATCCACATGCCGTTGCGCACCTGCCGCCAGTACATCGCGCGCGGGTCGGAATCTACTGCGGGGTCAATCTCTTTGCGGCGCGGCAGCGGGTGCATAATCACCCCGGTTTTTTTCAAAAGCGCCAGATGCTCCTTCTTGAAGTGATACGCTTCGGTGTCGATGGCGCTGCTTTCGTTGTCCACATCCCATTCGTCCTGAATGCGCGTCATATAGATGGCATCCGCTTCAGGAATGACTTTTTCAAAATCTCCGCTGAGTTCGTAGGGAACACCCGCCGCGTCGAGCTGGGCGAGAATGTCCTCCCCGATCTGGAGTTCGGGCGGAGCGACAAAATACATTTTTATGCTCTCATATTTCGTCAGCAGCCACGCCAGCGAGCGCACGGTGCGCCCGCGCTTGAGGTCGCCCACAAACACCACGGATTTACCGTCGATGCCGCCGGTTTTTTCAAAACTGCGATCCAGCGTGTAGATATCGAGCAGCGCCTGCGTCGGATGCTGGTCTTTGCCCGACCCGGCGTTGATGACGGGCACCGGGCGCGAGGTGTTCGAAAGCATCCATGCAATCCGCTCGGCAAAACCGCCCGCGGGATGACGCATGATGATGAGGTCGGTGTAGGAACTGAAGGTGCGCACGGTGTCTTCGGGCGACTCTCCTTTCACCTCGCTGGAGGTCTTGCTGTCGCGCACATTTATGGTCTGCAGTCCAATGATCTGACAGGCGGAATAAAACGAAAGATAGGTGCGGGTTGAGGGCTGGGAAAAATAAAGCATCGCGCGTTTGTCAAAAAGCTGGCTCTGCAGGAAGCGGCTGCCTTCATGGGTTTTGGCAATGCGCCGCACGCAGGTCGCCAGCGAGCAGAGCTCTTCGAGCATCGGACGGCTAAACTGCTGCGCCAGCAGTGCGTGATAGGATTTTTGTTCGCCCGGCTTGAGAAAGTACGGTGCCTTTTCCGAGCCGCTCATCGCGCTGAAATCGTCCCACGCAACCTGATTCAATAATGCCGCTTTGCTCATTCGTCCTCCGCTAGTTCCAAGGTTTAGACACCCTGTATGCCATTTTTTCCAACGGTTGGGAAAGAAAGATTTGGAGTGCGGCAGCTCGCTGCCGCTTTCCCTTGCGGAGCTTGCTCCGCAAGAGCGCCGAAGCAAGCTTCGGCAAACAAAGCGCAGGCAAGACTGCGCACTCCATAGAGTGTTCCATCAATCCAGGGTTTGTAACTGCTGCATTTCGAAAAATAAGCCGCGGCGTTCCATCAGTTCATCGTAGGAGCCGATTTCCTCAAGGCGACCGTCCTTCATTACGACAATGCGGTCGGCCTGCCGGATGGTGGAGAGGCGATGGGCCACGACAAACGTGGTGCGGTTCTGAATGGCATGGTCGATTGCCTCCTGCACCAGTTTCTCGGAAACGACATCGAGCGCGGAGGTGGCTTCATCGAGAATCAGGATTCGCGGATCGCGCACCAGTGCGCGGGCAATGGCAATGCGCTGGCGCTGACCGCCGGAGAGCAGCGCGCCGTCTTCGCCGATACGGGTATCGAGTCCGTTGGGCAGGTCATCCACTACTTCCGTGAGGTTGGCCAGCTTCAGCACATCCCAAAGCGTTTCATCTGAAACGCTTTGTCTGCCGTAAGTGATATTGTCGCGCATCGAACCGGAGAAAAGAACCGTCTCCTGCGGCACCACCGAAACAAACCGGCGGAAGGTGCGCATATCGAGCTCCTCTATATCGGTGCCGTCGAGCAGCAGGCGGCCCTGCTGCGCGCGGTAAAAACCGATCAGCAGCTGCACCAACGTCGATTTGCCCGCACCGCTCGGCCCGACCAGCGCAATACATTCCCCCGGCTCCACCGACAGGGAAAAGTCACGCACGGCGGATTCGCGTGCATTTTCATGCGCAAAGCTAACCGCTTCAAACTGTACACGCCCGTCCACCGACTCCACGATTCGACGGCCTTCGTTATGCTCAATATCGGGACACTCGATCACTTCGCCGAGCGAATGAATAGATTCCACGCCGCGGGCGATCTGCGGATACATATTCAGAAGCCCCGTCACCGACATCACGATCATACTGAACAATCCCTGGAACAGAACGATTTCGCCGACATTGATCCAGCCCTTCCAGCAGAGCCAGCTCAGGACCGACAGCCCCGTGACCATCGAAAGCTGAAACGTCACCCACGACGACGATCCGAACAGTGCATTCATCAAATCGAGGCGCCGACCGCGCTCATGCACGGCGTGAAACTTCTCGTTGCTCCGGCGCGCGGCTTCATCCTCCAGACCATGTGCGCGGGCCACGGGAATCATATTGATCATTTCGGTGATCTCGGACGACATCTGTTCAACTTCCGAGCGGAAGGCGCGGTTCCGCTCGCGCATCTGCCGCCGGAACACGGTTCGCAGACCGGCGCTGAGAGGAACGAGGATGACATAGAAAATCAGCAAACGCGGTTCGCGCACCGCTGTCACCCCGACAGCCAGCAGGCAGGTAAGCACGGCGCCAATTCCCATTTCACCCAAATACATGCACATCGTCTGAATCTGTTCGACATCGCGCAGCACCTTGGTCTGCAGCCGTCCCGATTCCGTGCGGCCATGAAAGGCAATCGACAATTGCTGGAGGCGCATGGCCACCGCGCTGCGAAGCCGCTTCTCCATGTCGCGCACGGCCCCGCTCAGCAGCGAGACGAAAAAGGTGTGCGACAGAATATTCTGCAGTGCCAGCACCGCCATCACGACAAAGTACAGCGGCAAGCGGCCGATCGGATAGATCTTCGGATCGGCCAATGTATTGATCACACGCGAAAGCAAAAACGGAACGGCCCACAGCGGCAGCTGTTTCACGGTAAATACAAAGACCAGCCCTACATAGTAAGGCCATTTGCGGTTCAGCAGATAGAATAGTGTGCGGATCGGCCGGCTGCTGCGGTAGTCGTATTCGAGCGGTTTGAAATTGGAAACAGGCATCTTCGAAGCTCCGTACAATAGGGTTAAAAACAGCTGGTAGTTTTAGGCTGCTTTAAACAGATGTCTGCTTTTTTCGAGCAGAAAGTTCAGCCGGCTGAAAGCACGCGGAGCACTTCGCCGATATACATCCGGTGATAGTCCTTTTCGGGATAACATTCTGGCTCAATGCCCGGGTCAAGGAAGTGAGCCGGATCCATATCCTGGAAATAGAGTTTCCGGCAGATGAGGATCAGACGGGCCTCTTCGAAGGCGACGCATCCTTCTCCCGCTTCAAACGGCGTCAGGCCGGTTTCGGCGGCCTTGTCGCAGTCGCGCCCCGAATGCGCACCGCAGAAATTGAGCGCCTTGCGGTAGGTTTCATCAAAAAAGCTCAGCGTGAAACATTCCTCGCGCTCAACAAATTCAAACGTGTAGCGCGGCGGACGGATAAAGGTGAAACAGACCGGCTTAAACCACAGCTCGCCCATCGCGCCCCAGCTCGCCGTCATCGTATTCCAGCTCTTCATATTCCCGGCAGTGATCAACATCCACTCTTTGCCGATCAGGCGGAACGCGCTCTCATTTAACTCATTCGGGCTGATTTCCGTAAATTTGTTCATGGCTCCTGTTTACACCCCGGCTCTGAGATTTTCTAGATTTTTTGCAGGGCATAAAAAAAGGCACGGATTCCCAATTACTTGGAAATCCGCACCTAGGGGTTTGTTGTTGCCAAAGAGAGTATCGTACGCTAAAAGCTTGTACTATATCTTAAAGCGAATAAAATATTCGTATTTGCGAACTCGAGCCTCGAGTGAAATATGAAAAAACGGGTTTTAGTGTGGATTACATTGGGTAACAGGGTCGGACGCGATGTTTTCCGGGGAATTTATCAGTATGCGCGACTTCACTCGCCGCAGTGGGACATCACGCATCTTGAACGTATCCAGAATGAACTGGATACGGTGCTGTCGTGGGAATTCGATGGAGTAATCGGTCCGTTCAACCGCCAGGCCGCTGCAGAGGCCGCTGACTCTGTATATCCCTTTTGCATTAACCTTCACGGCTGCAAGCCGTTCAACCGGCTTCCGCAGGTCGGCACCCGTGACTATGATATCGGGGTCGTGGCCGCCGATTATTTTCTCGACCGTCGTTTCGACCATTTCGGCTATTTCGGGTCTCCCGGACTGCGTCTGTCAGACGAACGCTGGGAGGGGTACCGGGACCGCCTGGCGGCACACGGAAAAAAAGCCGTTCAATTGACGGCTCCAGGAATCGATTGGAGCCAGGGCAAACCGCTGAATTATTGGGGCTGGGTTCGCCCGGCACTGAAAAACTGGCTTCTTGAACAGCCCCGCCCTTTCGCTCTTTTTATGGAGAATGACGCACGTGCCGGACTGCTCTATAAACTCTGCCGGGAAAACAAGCTAATCATCCCGAACGATATCGTACTGCTGGGAGTCAATGACGAGGATATTTTCTGCCACAACAAAAACCCGCCGCTTTCCAGCATTCAGGTTCCGTCCCATATGGCCGGCTACCGCGCCGCGCAAATGCTGGATCGTATATTCAAAACCAGAAAACCGCCCCGAAAACCGCTGTTTCTGGAACCCGGCAGTGTGGTTGAGCGGGCCTCCACCGTCCTCTTCAACATACCGGATCCGCAATTGGTGAAAGCCCTGCGCTTTATCACCGACAATGCGACCAACCGGATCAGTGTTGATCAGATCGCCCGCACCGCCGGACTCTCGCGCCGTGTGCTCGAAAAGCGCTTCCGCATTTTTCTGCACTGCAGCCCGCAGGCGGAAGTGCGCCGCAAGCAGATTGAGGCGGCCCAAACCGCCCTGCGGGAAACCGATCTGACACTCGAACAGATTGCGGAAAGCGCAGGATTCGTGAGCGGAAACTACCTCAGCCAGACGTTCAAAAAAATGACCGGCCAGACCCCCGGAACCTACCGCCGCAACTTCCGCTGAGTTTAAAAACTTCGGAAGCTCAGGATTGTTCCAACACACTTCGGATCAGCTCGGCTGTTTTCGGGCCGATGCCGGGCGCGGCGCGCAGTTCCTCGATGCTCGCCTTGCGCAGGCGCTCGAACGAGCCGAAGTGTTTCAAAAGAAGCTCCTTCTTCTTTTTTCCGATGGTTGGAATTTCATCCAGCGCCGACTCGCGGATCCGCTTCGAGCGAAGCCGTCGGTGATAAGAAATCGCAAAGCGGTGTGCCTCGTCGCGCAGATTGGTCATCACCCGCAGCGCTTTTGAGTCGCGAGAAAGCAGCAGGTTCGGTTCGTCGTCGCACACGATTTCCTCAAACTGCTTCGCCAGCCCGACGCTCGGCAATTTGATCCCCAACTCGTTCATCACTTTTCGGGCGGCGCGAAGCTGAGTGATCCCTCCGTCCACCACCACCAGATCCGGGAACACACCACCCTCTTTCTGCAAGCGGCTGTAACGCCGCCGAACCGCCTCGGCCATCATGCGCGGGTCGTCGCTGCCCTCGACCGTTTTAATGCGAAAACGCCGGTAGCGTTGCGGCGCGGGCGCACCATTCACCGCCGCCACCATGCTCGCCACGGCATACGTGCCGGAAATATTCGAGATGTCAAAACACTCGATTACGCGCGGCGGCTTTTTGAGTCCGAGCGCCTCACCCAGCTCCTTGACGCCCGTTTTCGCTTCGTCCAACAGCATCTTGCTGGTCTTGCGAACCAGTGCCCGCTCCTTCACTGCACGGTGAAGCAACAGCATCATATCGCGGAGCGCGGCGGCCTCTTCAAAGTGATGCTCCGCAGAGGCCGCTTCCATCTGCGCACGAATCTCGCGGATAAACTCCGGGCGCTCGCCGCGCAAAAAGGCGCAGGCGGTCTGCACGCGATCCATGTACTCCTTCGGCGTCACGTTACCGATACACGGCGCCGAACAGTGCCGGATGATATCGTTGTGACAGTGCTTATAGGTTTCGGCATCCGGGCGGGTCGGACGGCACTGCCGGATGCCGAACCGCTTTTCGACAAACTCCAGGGCGGCGCGCGCGGCCAGCCCCGAGGTGTACGGACCGAAATAGGTTCCGCTATCACTTTTCCGAATGCGGCAAAGTTCGAATTTCGGAAACGGTTTGTTCAAATAAACCCGCAACAAAGGAAACCGCTTATCATCTTTGAACATCGTGTTGTAGCGCGGCTTATACTCCTTGATCAGCCTGCCTTCGGTCAGCAAGGCCTCCGCCTCGCTTCTAAGCACCAGCACATCAAAATCGGCAATCGAACGGATGAGCCCGCGCAGCTTCGGCTCGGCCTTGCGCCAGGTGCTTTCACGGAAATAGCTCTGCACCCGCTTGCGCAACGAAGCCGCCTTGCCGACATAAATGATGCCGCCCGTCCGCCCGCGCATCAGATAAACACCCGGCGCGTCCGGAATATCCCTCAGTTTCTTCTGTATGTTTTCCGGCCACTGCATGAGCGGCAGTTTAGCAGAGTTCGCCCAAACCCTGAAAAAAATCCGCAGCAAGTTTAGCGGATTGTTTCTTATTTCTTTTCTTGCCATATACCCCAATGGGGTATACAGGCCAGATATGAAAAACGGATCGCACAGCACAACACATAAGGAAACGCTCAACCGGCTTGCGCGCATTGCCGGGCAGGTGCAGGGCGTCAAACGAATGGTCGAAGAGGAAAAGTACTGCATCGACATCGTCACTCAGATTCAGGCCGCCCGTTCCGCCCTGCGCTCCGTTGAACTGCAGGTTCTCAAGAAGCATATGCACCACTGCGTCAGCAATGCTTTTGAGTCTGGGAAGAAAAAAGAAGCCGATGAAAAAATGGAGGAGCTCCTCCGCGTCATGAAGAAGCAGTATTGAAGAATGGAGTAATGGAATATCGGAATGATGGAGTATTGGAAAAGGGAAAAGAGAATATGAAAAAAAACCTACTACTAATTTTGATTCTGGCTCTGGCGAGCATCGCTTTTGCCGGAGGAACGCCACAAACCGTCTGCCCGATCACGGGAGGCAAAATCGATAAGGAGCAATATGTCGATGTGAAAGGCTACCGAATCTATGTCTGCTGCAAGGGATGCATTGATGTGATCAAGGCCGACCCGAAAAAGGTGATCAAAAAAATGAAGGCGGACGGCATTGAACTCGAAAAGACTCCGAAGCCGGATGCCAAAACCGGCGCCACAAAAAAATGGTTCAAAAGAACCCCGAAATAAAAAACACATAGATAAAAGGAGGAAGACCATGAACATCCTGTACAAAAAAGAAACCACCCTCCCCGTCGAAGCGATGGAGGAACGACTCCGCGCTGCGGCGCAAAACCATCAGTTCGGCATCTTGAACGCAACCGATCTGCGAGAAAAAATGCGCTCCAAGGGGTTAGAGTTCGCCCCGGCCTGCATGGTGTTCGATGTCTGCAATCCCCGCCGCGCCAAAGACGTTTTGGAAAGCAACATGGATATTTCCACCGCGTTGCCGTGCCGCATATCGGTCTACGAAAAAAACGGGGCGACCTGCGTCGCCACACTGCTGCCGACTCAAGTGATCGGCCTCTTCGGATCCGATGGGCTCGAAACCGCCTCGCAAGCTGTGGAAGAGGCTCTTAAAGCGATCATCGACGAAGCCATCGCATCCCCCTCTTCCTGATATCCGTAAAAACCGATTGTTTTTATCACTTTTACCTTGTGCCCCTACCCCCTATAGGTATAGAAGGAGTCCATGAAAACAGAAAAGCACGACGTTGAGCACAAAGGAGCTCTTGACAGCCTCGCCCGGATTGCCGGACAGGTGGACGGAATCAAATGGATGATCGCCGATAAGAAATATTGCGTTGATATTATCCATCAGATTCGAGCCGCCCGCGCTGCACTTCGGTCCGTCGAAATAAAAATCCTCGAAAAACATATGCACCACTGCGTCAGCAACGCCGTTGACTCCGGCGACACGAACGAGACGACGGAGAAGGTCGAGGAACTCCTCCGCCTCATGAAAAAAATGTATTAACCCAAGGAGAGACCCATGAAGAAACTAATCATCATCCTGCTGTGTATGACCGCAACTTCAGCATCGTTTGCAAAACACAAAGACGGCACTCGCCCGATCATCGAAATAGAAAAAGTGGAGGCTCAGGAAGTTGGAACTCCAGTTCACAGGGGAGACAACAACGGGGATACTCTACAGATCCCGGGGATATCACTGAATCAGTCGAGACGTGAAAAGTGGCTTCAGGTCTCTGTTGAGTACGAAACCCGTCCCGAATGGATGGATCGCTTGACGCTGGAATTCTACGTCCTCATGCCCAACCCCGAAAAAGAAGATGCTCTTTTTAAAGGGGTCGTCAGCTACGTGGATATTCCAAAAGGACGCGAACACGCTGCCGTAATGTACATGCACTTCAACAGCTACGCGCGGAATTACGGACGAGGAAAAATACGAACGGCGGTACTGGCAAAAATCGACGGAAAGGTTGTCGCGGTCGACGAAGACAGCTCCTTAGACGACCCGTGGTGGGAAAACACGGATGTCAACAGGTGCGGACTGCTGAACCGTCTGGACACCCCGTTCCGGGTCGTCAACGAAGAGCGTTTCGAGTCGCAAGACCCCTGTGTGTGGAAATAACTTACAAATAGAGGGCAAACGCCCGCAACCCAAGGAGAGACCCATGAAGAAAGCAATCATCACCCTCGCGCTACTCACCGTAGCCAGCTTAGCCTTCGCCGAAGGCAAAGCCCAAACCACCTGCCCCGTGATGGGCGGAAAAATCGACAAAGCACAATACGCCGACGTGGATGGAGTCCGCGTCTACGTTTGCTGCCCCGGCTGCGTGGCCAAAGTCAAAGCCGACCCTGAAAAATACATCGCTAAGCTGAAAGCCGAAGGTGTGGAACTGGAAAAAGCTCCGGTAGCAAAACACAGTGAACACCCTCATTAAAGAACCCTTCCAACCTGTAGCTTCGATCCGCGTTCACGGATCGCGGCTACAGAACATTGAAACCTCTGTAGGGCGGGGGCCGAGACCCCGCCGGAATTGACGCGAAAAAGGCAAAGAAAAAAGAGCCACCTCATGAAAAAAATAACCCTGCTTTTCTCGATCCTGTTCCTCGCCGCCGCGTTGCCCGCCGATGAATTGCAAACCTATCTCGCGGAAGCCGCGCTCAACAACCGGGGGCTCGAAGCGGCCTTCAACCGCTGGAAAGCCGCGCTGGAAAAGATCCCGCAGGTCAAAGCCCTGCCCGACCCCCGCTTCAACTACACCTATTTTATTCAGGAGGTCGAAACCCGCGTCGGCCCCCAGCAGCAGAAGTTCGGACTCGCCCAGACCCTTCCATGGTTTGGAAAACTCAGACTGAAAGGCTCCGCCGCCGCCGAAGCGGCCGAGGCCGCCCGCCAGAACTACGAACAGAAAAAGCTGGAACTCTTCTATCGCGTCCGAGCCGCCTACTTTGAATATTACGTACTGGGTCGCTCCATCGACATCACCCGCCAGCACCTCATGCTGATGCAAAATATCGAACGGGTCGCCCGCACCCGCTATCAGGCCGGATCATCGCCCCAAAGTGCCCTCATTCAGGCGCAGGTCGAACTCGGAAAACTCGAAGACCGTTTCCAAACCTTGGAAGCTTTGCGCGGCCCCGTCACCGCCAAACTCAATGCCGCGCTCAACCGTCCGGCAAAAACCGAACTACCGCTCCCCG
>Ga0190284_1000541_pt1 | contig 20907 bp, 18 predicted proteins | sample 48691812_MG_FD_161668 | JGI IMG/M metagenome (GOLD analysis project Ga0190284, IMG submission 161668) | Hydrothermal vent microbial mat bacterial communities from Southern Trench, Guaymas Basin, Mexico - 4869-18-1-2_MG | ecosystem: Environmental > Aquatic > Marine > Hydrothermal vents >...
CTGTTGGGTCGCTCCTGTTGGCCGTGGCCTTGGGTGTACTGACCAGCCTGGCAGGGGCCATCGGACCAGCGATCCGGGCAGCCCGACAGCCACCACTGGCCGCTCTGCGCACAGTTCCTCCTCCTCCTCTTCTTCCGCTTCTTCAACCCCCCCGGCACACCCACCCCCCCACCCCGGTGTGGGTCAGGCAGATCGTGGCGCAGTTCTTCCCGGCCGAGACGCGGCTGGCGGCTGCCAACCTGGCCCGCGAGCGGGGCCAGGCGGTGCTGATTGTCGGCACGCTGGCATTGATCCTCGGCATGGCCCTGGGGAACGTGGGTGTGCTCTCGTTGCTGGGTGAGGAACTGGCTGCCAGCTTTGGCCGGCTGACCGGCGGTGACTATCTGGTGCTGCCCAGCCTGACCACGATCTCCCTGCGCGAACTGGCAGGGCAGGACACGTCGGACGCACCGCCGCTGGATCCAGGGCTGCTGGCGACCCTGGAGAACCTGGGGGACCAGGTGTGGCTCATGGGTGGCACCACAGCCGACGTCGAATCGTTGCAGGTCTTTCCCGGCCAACCGACCCTCCTGCTCGACGTCGAGGGCTATGCACAGATGGGCGGCTTTCGCTTTCATACGGGGGACTGGCCCAGCGCCCTGGAGGCCTTCCACCAGGGACCGGCCGTGCTGTTGACGCCAGTGGTGGCCCGCCGCCTGAACGTGGGTCCGGGTGACCGGATATGGCTGGACACTCTTCACGGGCCGGTGGATTTCAGCGTGGCGGGCATCGGCGACAGTGAGTTCACCACCTGTGTGCTGAATCTGGCCGACGGCGCGGCCTATTTTGGCGCCAACGAGGTCAACGGTGTGGAGATCCAAATCCAGCCGGGCGCCGACGCGGAGGCAGTGCGGCGGGCACTGCTGGACGGAGTGCAGACCCACGGCGGCACACTGCTTTCGCTCAGCCAAGTCTCGGCTCAACTGCGGGAGCTGTTCAACCAGGCGCGGCTGTCCATCGGCCTGCTGGTCGGCATCACCGGGCTGGTGGCAGGGCTGGGAGTGGTCAACGCTATGCTGGCCAGCGTGGCCGAGCGGAGCCAGGAGATCGGCCTGTTGCGAGCAGTGGGAGCGACGCGGCGGCAAGTCAGCCGGCTGATCATGGCCGAGGCGGCAATGCTGGGCACGACGGCCGGTCTGATCGGCGCGGCGCTGGGCTGGGCCGTCACCCTCCTCTTCCTGGGCGTGGCCCGGGCCTACCTGGGCCTGACAGGAGTAGGAGTGTCGTCGTTGGCGGCCTGGCTGCCTCTCCTCGTAGCCAGTCTGGCTGGACTGGCTCTCTGGCCGCTGCTGGCGATGTTGGGCGGGCTGGGTCCGGCCCTGCATGCGGCCCGGCTGCCGGTGATCCAGGCACTGTACGAGACCACGCCCGGCTAGTTCAGCGCCCCGGCTGCAGCACCAGCCACCAGGTGAGGCCACCCACCCAGCGACCTGCACCAGCAACATGGTAATGCCTCCCCAGATCATTACCCCCACCTGTATGTGCTGTATCACACTGCCATGAACCAGTCTGTTCTCTTGTAAATTCTCCCCATGCGTATATAATTACTTGGGGTGGTTAGTTGCAAATGAAAGCTGGAACTCCAGAACCGTCACACGGAAATCGGTCACAGTTGTGTCTGCGTGCATCGCCGGAATGGCAGAAAATCCTACAACTGCTAGAACCTCCCGCTGTTCAAGCTCTGCAGCTTGCCAGCCTGTTCTTGTTCGAGTTTGACAAGCATTCGGAACAGTCGCCTCTGCTCATCCTGCGTGCTGCAACTGGGGAGTTTCCTCAAGAAACTCGTGTGCCTTTGGATGAAGCTGCCCTGACCGCCCTCGCCCAGATGGCTGAAGTCCCACCTGCTGTGGACATGTCACGTCCGCCCAGCGAACTGAAGCCTTTGATCTCTTGCATCGCTCGAGACCGGTGCGTATTGGCTCTCATTGCTGCAATCCAGCACGAGGAACGTTTGTGGGGTTATCTAGTCGGCTGCTCGACGCAGCATCGCTCCTTCACCCCGCTTGAACTCTCTACCTTCTCCTCACTTGCTTCGTGTGTTGCTATAATAGCTGTGGAAAACGCACGTTTACGAGCAGAAACAGCGTCTCGGCTCTCAGAGGCAATGAGCCTCCAGGCGGTCAGTTCTGCGCTGGTCGAAGAACGAAGCCTGGATGCGATTCTCGCAGTCATTATTGACGAGGCCATCCGGCTGCTAGATGCCAGCGACGCCCTGGTTTTGCTTCTGGAAGAGGGAGGGAACTGGTTTCGGGTGTGTGCACGCGAAGGTCCTGGCCTCACCGGGCTCACGAGCGGGCGAATGTCGGTCAAAGATTCCCTCAACGGCTTAGTGGTAAGGACTGGCCAACCGCTGGTGAGTAACGACGTGTTGACCGATCCGCTGGCCAACCAGGCTCGAGCGGAGCGTTTGAACGTGCACACAGTAGCCATTGTCCCTCTCAAGATTCGACATAAAACGATCGGCACTATAGCCGTGCACAACAAACGCGACGGCTACTTCAGCCAGGCCGACCTAGATGTCCTGTGCCCCTTTGCCAACCAGGCAGCAATAGCCATTGATAATGCACGGCTTTTCAACGAACTCCTGTGTGCCAGGTCCGAGGTCCAGCGGAAGGCACAAGAACTCCAGGAACTATTAGTCCAGACCATAAACATTCAGGAGGACGAGCGCCGCCGCATCGCAATTGATATTCACGACCGGGTGGTTTCGCGGATCGTGGGAGCGCTGTACGAGGTGGAGACCTGTGCTCAACTTCACCAACGCTCGGAAAATCTCGACGAGCAACTACAACTGCTCAAGCAATTGTTGAATGAGGCAGTGGAGAGAACGCGTACATCCATCAACAACTTGTGGCCAGCCACCCTCGATCAAATGGGCTTGATACCTGCCTTGCGTGAACTCTTCAGCCATCAGGAAAGGAGAACCGGCATACGGCACTCCCTACGTGTGTATGGCTCTCCTTACGAGTTGCGGCCGGCCGCCAGGATAGCCGTCTATCGCATTGCCCAGGAGGCGTTGAACAATATCCGCCAGTACGCTGCTGCAAGCTCTGTAGACATAACGATCCGCTTCGGTCCAAAACGAGTCCGCATTGTTATTCAGGACGATGGGAAAGGATTCGACATCTCGAGCGTGATGCTTGCACCCCCCGGACGTCACATTGGACTTATCGGCATGCGCGAACGGGCTCTCAGCATCGAAGGCAACCTACGCGTGGAATCCGTGCCTGGCAGTGGCAGTCAAGTCATCTTGGAAGTTCCGATCAGTGAAGCAAAAAACTGAAAGGGATAAAGAGGGAGGCGATGAATCCCATTCGTGTACTGATAGTAGATGATCATCTTGTCGTGCGGCGTGGCCTGCGCAGCATGCTGGCCGATGCCGAGGATGTAGAAATTGTGGGTGAGGCATCCAATGCTAGGGAGGCCATCAAACGAGCTACGAGCTTGCGCCCTGACGTCCTTCTGCTGGACATTCGAATGCCGGGAATGAACGGGCTTCGACTCCTACGTGGTCTCAAAGAGAAACTTCCAGATCTCAAGGTCATCATCTTGACAAATTATGATGATGAGCAGTTCTTGCTGGAAGCTTTCCGTGCAGGGGCTTATGGCTACTTGCTGAAGAATGTAAGTCGGGAAGGTTTATTGGAGGCACTGTGCACCACCTACCAGGGTAAACGGATGTTATCTCCGGAACTGGTGGACGGTGTCTTGAAACAACTCGTTGAATTCGGCCAAAGGCAGGCTATGGGTCAATTCGACCTGTCGGACAGAGAGATTAAGCTGCTCAGTTTAGTGGCCGAAGGAGCTACCAACCGGCAGATTGCCGAGCGACTGTACTGGAGCGAAACTACTGTCAAACGTAAACTCTCTGATGTCTTCCAAAAACTGGACGTTTGCGATCGCGCTCAGGCCGTCGCCGTGGCTATACGCCACGGCCTGATCTGAGTCCCACACACTATCCTGGCTTTAATCTAATCCCCCTCACCTTGGCTTTTGACTTCCTCTACCGCCATCTGGTCCAACTGGGTCACAAGTTGGGCCACTTACCCCTTGACGCAAGCCAAGTCTCAAGAGTACACTTGTCGTGCCTGTGTGCTCAGCGTCAGTTTTCATTTCCTCCTAACCACCGATAGCCTGCTCAAACACGGAGATAAACACGAAATGGAGTCGAAAGCAGTAAATGGCGTCGCGTTTCGTCTGTTAGAGCTAGAACAAAGGTTTGAATCGTACTGCACTCTTCACGAAGAAGAGTTGAGAGAGATCAAAGCGACATTGAATCAACTGCGTGAGGACATCCTCAGGCTACACCAAGATCTGGAAACTGATCAGGGTAAAGATGTCTCAGGAGAAGATGCACCTGAGAATTCCCCTGTCTTGACCCTTTAGGAGTATAGCAGAGATGCGCGTTTTGGATCACCCAATTCTAGGCAAGGCGAAGCTTGGCAAGCAGGTCACCATTGAAGTAAATGGCCAACCCATTCCGGCTCTCGAAGGAGAGCCCATTGCTGCATCTCTACTCGCCGCGGGGTACAAGGTGTTTCGCTACACGGTGAAAAAGGGCGAGCCACGAGGGGTCTACTGTGCGATCGGCCGTTGCACCGACTGTGTGATGACAGTGGATGGAAGGCCAAACGTCCGAACGTGCATCACGCCGGTCGTTGACGGGATGAAAATTAAGACTCAGGCAGGGTTGGGAACATGGGAGGAGGAGAAGGCGAAGGAATGAGCAGAGGCGTAGCGTTCACCGGCATTCCCTCAGAGGAAGAACTACAAAATTCTCCAGGATACCCCAAATCGGAGGACTTTGAAAAAGGACCGATTGCGGTGATTGAGTGCGTGCAGGAAATCCCGTGTGACCCCTGTGAGACGGCCTGCCGGCATGGCGCCATTGTCGTCGGAGAGCCCATCACCAATCTCCCGTATTTCGAAGCTGACAAATGCACAGGCTGCGGTCTCTGCGTCGCGAGTTGCCCAGGCCAGGCAATCTTCCTAGTCCACTTGCATCATTCGGACGAGGAATCCCTGGTGAGCTTCCCCTTCGAGTATCTCCCCTTGCCCCAGGTTGACAGCCTGGTCAACGCTGTCAACAGGGCTGGAAAAGTGATGTGCCGGGGCAAAGTGGTCAAGGTTCAAACTCCACGCTCCTTTGACTGCACAGCAGTCGTCACGATTGCCATTCCCAAGGCCTTCGCGCACCAGGTACGGGGGATCAAGCACGCCCGCCCCGCCGAAGGAGGCATATCATCGCTGAGGAAGATTTGATCATTTGTCGCTGTGAGGAAGTCACCAAGGAAGAGATAGTGAAGGCCATTGCCGAGGGGTGTGACTCTGTCACCTGGGTCAAGCGTAAGACCAGGGCAGGCATGGGCTTATGCCAGGGACGAACCTGCGGTTGCCTGGTGGCTAGGCTGATTGCCGGAGAGACAAACCAGGGCCTTGGTCAGGTTCTGCCTGACACGCGTCGCCCTCCGTTGAGACCAATCCCCCTGGATATCCTGGAAGAGAGGGATGAGAAATGACATCCCTGCGAGCTGATGTAGTCATCGTCGGTGGGGGACAGAGCGGGTTATCAGCCACCTATGAACTGGCTAAAGCCGGGGTGGACGTCCTCGTCGTGGAAAAAAGAGAATCCCTGGCAATGGAAGCAGCCGGTCGGAATCCCGGTGGGATTCGTCAGATCGGGCGCGACATCCACGAGGCACCTCTTATGGTCGCGGCCATGCGGCGGTGGCATGGGCTGGAGGAAGAGCTAGGCTGCTCCATTGAGCTAACCGAGGATGGCTACTTGTGGGTGGCGCTGAGCGAGGACGAACTGGAAATGCAACGCGGGCTGGTAGAGCGAGACGCAGCCTATGGCATAAAAGAGTTTGCTCTGGAGCGAGATGAGGTCAGGAAGATGGCGCCGGCGGTGTCGGACTTTATCTCCGGCGGTCTGTACAGCCCAACCGACCTAATAGCCAACCCCTTTTTCGTAGCGCGAGGATACTTTGACCGTGCGCGGGAGTATGGAGCCCGGTTTCTCTTTGATACTGAGGTTATTGGCCTGCGACTGCAGGGCGGCCGCGTTCGGGGCGTGGTCACCGACCAGGGTGAGATTGCGACGGACGTGGTGGTCAACGCGGCTGGACCGTGGTCAGATCGAATTGGACGGATGGCCGGCATCGAGATCCCAATCACCCCCTGTCCCAACCAGTTCATTGTCACTGAACCGATGCCTCCCATTCTGCCTCCATTTCTCCTGATCAGCAGCATCGCTGTCTGCCGTCAGTGTGGTGCACGCGGTCACGTGTATATTGGAAATACGAACGCGCCCGGTGGAATCAGTGGCTACAGCAAAGCGACGGACTATGACGAGATGGTTCGGACGGCCACGAACATCCTCAAGATTGTCCCCGCTTTTCGCGGGCTCAACATTATCCGCACGTGGGTCGGCACCATTGATTTCACCCCTGACGACAATTTCGTGTTCGGCCGTGTAGAGCAAGTGAAAGGGCTGATCCTGGCTTGCGGGTTTTCAGGTCACGGATTTGCTCTCACGCCTATCATCGGGCAGTTGCTGTGTGAGTTGATCGTAGAAGGCGAGACGTCACTGCCTGTGGATGCCTTCAGGCTCAACCGCTTTGAGAGGGGTACTGCGGAGAAGGCGAAGCATTTTGCCCATCAACATTTAGACGCTTGATATCGCCCGTAGAACTAAGTCAAACTTTGACAGGAGCGGGAGAGGGAGGAAGAGAGGTGAGATTCCGATGGACGTGAACTATATTGTCAAGCAGCTCTTGAACGGGTTGGCTGCCGGAAGCATCTATGCGCTGGTGGCTGTGGGCTATAACATGGTGTATGGCATTCTCGAGTTGATCAACTTTGCGCACGGCGACATTTATATGTTCGGCACCTTTATCGCATTGTCCCTCTTGATAGGCTGTATTCCAGTAATCCCGGCTGTCTTGCTGGCCTGCGTGGCTGGCGGCCTGATCGGGATACTGGTTGAACGGGTGGCCTATCGTCCCGTTAGAGATGCGCCCCGGGTGGTGCCCATGATCAGCGCTGTAGGTGCCGCCCTCGTTCTCCGTAACGTGGCTCAGCTTATTTGGGGCACCGAGACTATGCCCTTCCCCGAAATGTTTCCCACGCGCATGGTGCAGGTGGGAGAGATTCAGTTTAGCTCTTTGCAGGTGATCATCCTGGTTCTTGCCTTGTCGTTAACCGGGTTGTTCGCCCTGATCGTACGCAAGACCAAACTGGGGAAAGCCACTCGCAGTGTGGCGCAGGACATACCAGCGTCCAGGTTGATGGGCATCGAGGTCAACAGGATCATCCAGTTTGTGTACTTTGCAGGCGGGTTCTTCGGTGTGGCCGGCGGGGTCCTCTTCTCTATGTACTATGCTGTATGGATTGGCATGGGGTTTCTGGGCACGATGAAGGCCTGGATCGCGTGCATCATCGGTGGTATCGGCAGCCTGCAGGGAGCCTTCGTCGGCGGGTTGTTGCTGGGCGTCACCGAGGCCCTCATCTCTGGCTTCATCTCTTCCGCCTACCGGGATGCCATTAGTTATGCGATTGTGATGGCTATGCTGGTATTTAGACCGATGGGTATATTCGGCCGGCAAGTCGCCGAGAAGGTATAGGTGTCATTCATGACTGCTCGACGGTTTTTTATCTCTCAGCCAAAGCACCTGTTGGCCTACGGGTTAGGAGTTGCTATCCTGTTGGCATTGCCAGAGTTCATACCGAACGAGTACGTGTTCCGCGTTGTCATTGCGGTGATCATTGACATTCCCTTAGCGCTAGCCCAGAATCTTATCACGGGCTTTACCGGCATGCTCACTTTGGGACAAGCCGCCTTCTACGGCATCGGGGCCTACACGTCGGCCCTGTTAGTGATGAGGATGGGAGCACCCTGGCCGGTCGCCTTTCTCGCGGCCGGGTTCGTGGCCTGTGTTTTTGGGATATTGCTCGGTTTCCCATGCCTGCGGGTGGGGAGTGACTATCTCACCCTGATGACCATTGGTTTCGGAGAGATCTTTCACATCGTGGCCCTCAACTGGATGGATCTCACCCGTGGACCTATGGGGCTGCCGGGGGTGCCCCCACCTCGAATCGGCCCCCTCGTCTTCAACACCAGTCAACGCCAGTATTACCTATACTTAGTCATCGCCATTTTGTGTTACCTGTTTATGCACAGATTGACCAGGTCTCACGTCGGTCGTGCCCTCATCGCCGTCCGGGAGGACGAAATAGCAGCCTCGACGATGGGCATCAACGTGGCGCGCTACAAGTTGTTGGCTTTTGCCTTTGGGACCCTGTGGGCGGGTTTTTCGGGCAGTTTGCTGGCGCATTTCCTGGCGTTTGTAGGTCCAATGACCTTCAGCCTCAACGAATCGCTGTTTCACATGCAGATGGCCATCCTGGGTGGCCTCGGGAGTCTTCCCGGCTCTGTGTTAGGAGCGGCGATCCTGGTCAGTTTGCCCCAGATCTTCCAGCCTCTTTACGAGTATCGTATGCTGCTGAACGGCGGGCTGATGGTCATCTTAATGGCCTGGAGACCCCAGGGTATCATGGGCACGTCGGCCGCGGCCAAGTCGGCGAAGGGGCATTTCTTCAAACAGCTAGGGCGGCTGTTTGGTCGTGAGGAGACTGATAGCACAGAAAGTTCTGGCAGATTTAAGCCATCCACGAGACAACCGCCGAGTGAGGAGCTATCCGATGGCCCTATTGAAGGCTGAAGGTGTAACTATGGATTTCGGCGGCGTAAGGGCCGTCGACCACGTGGACCTTACTGTCGAACAGGAACAGATCCTGGGCATCATTGGCCCCAACGGGTCGGGTAAGACGACGTTCTTTAACGTTCTCACCGGAATCTACCGTCCTACGTCTGGTCGGTTCTTGTTCCAGGAACAGGAGATCGTCGGCTGGCCTTCTCATCGGATCACACAAGTCGGTATCGCCAGGACGTTCCAAAACATCCGCCTGTTCCGAAACATGTCGGTGCTGGAGAATGTGTTGGTTGGCGAGCACCCGAAACTGAAGGCCACGCTGTGGGGTGTCTTGCTTCAGACACCAGGCAAGAAGCAAGATGAAGCCACAGCCCGGAAGAAAGCGGAGGAACTGCTACGGTTCGTAGACCTCTTTGATAAAGCCGACGAGTTCGCTGCCAACCTGGCCTATGGGGAACAGCGCCGGCTGGAACTGGCTCGAGCATTAGCCAGCCAGCCCAGGCTCCTGCTGCTCGATGAGCCGACCGCTGGTATGAACCCCAGCGAGGCTGGTCGGATCATGGAACTCATCCACGACATCCGGGACCTTGGTGTGACTATTGTCCTCATTGAGCACAACATGCAGGTGATGATGGGCACTGCTGAGTGGATTGTCGCCTTTGATGCCGGGGCCAAGATTGCCGAAGGCACCCCAAAGGACATCCAGTATAACCAGGAAGTGATCCAGGCCTATCTGGGGGAGGAAGAGTAGCTCGTGCTGCACATAACAGATCTTCACACCTATTATGGTCACGTCCACGCCCTGCGAGGCGTATCCCTGAATGTAGGAAAAGGGGACGTTGTCGCGCTCATTGGCAACAACGGGGCTGGCAAAAGCACTCTGCTCAACACCATATCGGGGCTAGTGCGCCCCTCCTCCGGCGCCATTAAGTTCCTCGACAAGGGGATCGAGACATTGCCCAGTGCTCAAATAGTGAATCTGGGCATCTCGCAGGCACCTGAAGGTCGCCGGGTGTTCCCACGCTCTACAGTGCTGGAGAACCTCGAGATGGGCGCTTATACACGGAAGGACATCCGGGGCGTGCGCCGGGACATAGAAGCTATGATGGACAGATTCCCAATCCTGGGGCAGCGAAAGAGCCAACTCGCGGGAACCCTGAGTGGCGGTGAACAACAGATGCTCACCATTGCCCGTGCTCTTATGTCTCGCCCAAAGCTGATGATGCTGGATGAACCGTCCCTGGGGTTGATGCCTACTCTGGTTAAAGAGGTATTCGAGATTATACAGGAGATCCACGCTGACGGTACGACCATCCTCCTGGTAGAGCAGAATGCGCGCAAAGCCCTGGCCATAGCCAACCGGGCCTACGTGCTGGAGACAGGAGAGATCGTCTTAGAAGGCCCTGCGGAGCAGTTGCGAAATATGGATCAGGTGCGCAAAGCTTATCTAGGCGAGCGGTAGGGTTCTGCAGTCTGCCCGACAATCAGCGTCGTGCATGATCGGTCGAAGGGGAAGTGGGGAAGGAGGTGATGTGCTCTTGGGTAATGTGCTCCTAGATGATATGCTCTTGACGTAGTCTGCTAGTGCACGTTCCGCCCCCGACAGTGCCTGATGGAGAACTTGCCTGGGGTACTTAACGGAGCGCCTGGCTAAGCGGACTTCAACGAGCCACATTGTGAAACGAAGCAATTGAGAGATTAAGGAGGATAAAAATGTTACACTCGAAGAAAGCTAACCGACTCTTCAGCTTGGGGTTACTTGCGGCCTGCGTTCTCCTGATAGTGTCGTGCCAGCCAACACCCGCCCCAACCGAGGCACCTGCCCCAACCGAGGCTCCAGCGCCTTCGGGTGAGCCGCTCGTGTTTGGGATGGTCGCGCCGATGACAGGTGACGCGGCTGACTACGGCGTACAACTGGAGACAGGGGTACGTATGGCGATAGAAGAGATCAACGCGGCTGGCGGCATCAACGGCCAGCCCGTGGAACTCAAGATCTGCGACGACAAGTGTGACCCCTACGAGGGCTCCATGTGCGCTCAGAAGATGGTGGCTGATTCGGACATCTTCGCCGTCATCGGCCACGTGTGCAGCAGTTGCACACTGGCCGGAGGGCCGATCTACGAGGAGGCCGAACTGACGGTGATGACGGTGAGCTCGACCAATCCCGAGATCACGAAGAAGGGATGGGAGCACGTCTTCCGCACCATCGCACACGACGGTATGCAAGGCCCTCTCATGGCGCAGTTCGCCATTGAGACTTTGGGCAAGAGCAAGTTGGCGATCATGTATGCCAGTCACGACTATGGCAAGGGGCTGCTGGACGCCACCTTGCCCGAGGTGCCCAAGTTGGGCGGCGAAGTTGTGGCGGTGGAGACCTACGTCCCTGGCGTGGACAAGGACTTCAGCGCCCAACTGACCAAGATTGCCCAGGCCGGACCCGAAGTCCTGCTTCTCCTGACCGACTATGCCGAGGGTGGCATGATCACCAAGCAGCGGCTCGCGGCGGGGCTCAGTGACATTCCCATCATTGCGTCGGCTGGGAACCAGCACGATCAGTTCATAGACCTGGGTGGTGATGGGGCTGAAGGGGTCTACATCATGGTCTACTTTGACCCCGAGAAGCCGGATGAAATGACCCAGGAGTTCGTGCAGAAGTACCAGGCCGAGTACGACAGGATGCCTTCGGAACAGGCTGGCTACGGCTACGAAGCTCCTTACATCTTCAAGCTGGCCATCGAGAAGGGAGCGACGAAAGAGACGTTGCACGAAGTGCTGCACACCGTCGAATACACCGGGCTGACCGGGGTGACCAAGTTCGACGAGACGGGCGACGTCCTCGGCAAGGGCCAGGCTATTCTCATCGTCAAAGACGGCAAATTCACCAGCTACGAGTAGCCTGGCAGCTTCAAAGCTTGTGGGGGGCACTCGCCCCCCACAGGCTTTGTTCTAAACGGAGCACTGATTTCGTAATTCTGCAAGGTGACCTGGATCTGCTCACAAGCCTTCACAAGGATCTCGCAGGAGCACAGGCGACAAATGGCGATAAGAATTTTGATGCCCAAGTTGAGCTTCATTGTGACTCAGGGCACCATCCTCGAGTGGCTCAAGAAGCCTGGGGACTTGGTCAACAAAGGTGAGCCTTTGCTGGTCATCGAATCGGAGAAAGCCACAGTTGAGGTGGAATCACCTGGAACGGGGATACTGGGGCCTGATCTGGCGCCGGTGGGCACGACCGTGCCTGTTACTACCACCATCGGCTACATTCTGGAGCCGAGCGAGGAACCTCCGAAGTTAGAACTCGACTTCGGAGAATCTGCTAAGACACCAACCGGGGTCGGCACAGGCCGACGGGATGAAGAGAGAGTCCCCACGGGGCGAGAGAAGAAGACACCGGAAAAACGCCGGGTCAAGATTTCTCCTTCCGCCAGGCGACTGGCTCGCGAACACAGCATTGACCTGGCCAAAATCGAAGGGAGTGGGCCGCAGGGACGCATCGTCAAAAAAGACGTTCTGGTTTACGTGGAAGCCCGGACTCAAGCGGAGAGGAAAAGCTCTGTACGCGTTACCCCTGCTGCCCGCAAGCTGGCATCCACGCTGGGCGTTGATCTGAGCAAAGCAGAAGCTACTGGCCCTGGTGGCCGTGTGATGCTGGAAGATGTCAAACGCGCGTCCCAAGCAATGCTCTCCTCCTCGCCAGCAGCGAGCCTGCCCGCCGAGCAGGTAGAACTGACCTCTATACAGCGTATTACTGCTGAGCGAATGTCGCTTAGCTTCCGCACGGCGCCTCACTTCTATTTGAGCGTGCAGGTAGATATGGGCCAGGCTGTAGCCATGCGGGAGACGTTGTTGCCCACTATGGAGGCTAGAACGGGCATCCGTCCGTCGTTCAGCGACATGCTGTTGTGTGCCGTGGCCCGGACGCTGAAGAAACATCCTTCCCTGAACGCTGCGTTTGAGGAAGAGCATCTCAAGAGATACCAGGAGGTCAACGTTGGCCTGGCCGTGGACACCCCTCGGGGTCTGACTGTTCCGGTATTCCACGAGGCTGACCGGCTTTCCCTGGTAGAGACAACCCGCCGGCGAGCAGAAGTAGTAGAAAGAGCCAGGAACAATCGCCTGACCCCTGATGACATCAGCGGCGGTACGTTCACCATCTCCAACCTGGGCATGTTTGGCGTTGACGTCTTCAATGCCATCATCAACCCGCCTCAGGCGGCCATTCTGGCCGCAGGCCGGATCGCCAAACGGCCGTTGGTAGTGGGTGATACCTTGCAGGCGCGACCGACAATGTGGCTGACCCTCTCAGTTGATCACCGCACGGCTGACGGAGCCACCGCTGCCCGCTTCTTGCAAGACCTGGTGCACTACTTGGAGGATCCGTACCAGATGCTAATATGAGCCTGCCCGAAAGCTTAGAGGCACCTTGGATTGAATGGAAACTCGCCTGAAAAGCGTCCATGCACACCTGATCGGCTCGTCTTTGAAGCTTTCGGGAAGATAATAATGGAGGTACAAGATGACATTGAGCAAAGAGAAGCATGCCGAACTTTACGAGGCCATGCTACGCATCCGGCGTTTTGAGGAGACGGCGATAGATGTTTTCTCACAGGGCAAGATTCCCGGATTTATCCATTCTTACATCGGGGAGGAGGCTATCGCCGTGGGTGTGTGTGGGGCTTTAGAGCCGACGGACTACATCACTGGCACCCACCGTGGCCACGGCCATTGCCTGGCCAAGGGGATGCGGATGGACCGGATGTTTGCTGAACTGTACGGCAAGGCCACAGGCTACAACAAGGGTAAGGGCGGATCAATGCATATCAGCGACTTTGGTTGTGGTCTCTTGGGCTGCAACGGCATTGTCGCGGGCGGCATCGGCCTGGCAACCGGGGCCGCGTGGGGCAGCCAATATAAGAAAGATGGCCGCGTAGTGGCTTGTTTCTTCGGCGACGGCGCGTCGAACCGTGGGTCCTTCCATGAAGCGATCAACATGGGCTCAATATGGTCGCTCCCCATTCTCTACGTGGTGGAAGCTAACTCGTGGGCCATCTCTCTTTCCACCAGCGCAGCCATCAATCTGACACATCTGAGCGAGCGAGCCAAGTCCTACGGTATCCCCGGGGCCGACATAGACGGCTACGACGTATTGGCCGTACACGAAGCGGCCGAATCCGCGGTGGCGCGAGCTCGGCGGGGCGAGGGTCCGACGTTGCTGGTTTGTTATGCGCCACGCATACGGGGCCACGAAGAAGGTGATCCACAAACCTACCGTCCTAAGGGGGACATCAAGAAGGCCAAGAAGAACGATCCTCTGCCGCGTTACCGTTCCTTCCTTCTGGATAACGAGATTTTGGATCAGGCGCGGCTGAAGGATATTGAAGAGGGGGTTGAGGCAGAGGTGAAGGCTGCTCTCAAGTTTGCGGATGAAAGTCCATACCCAGCACCTGAAGAGGCATTGGACGATCTGTTTGTTGAGGGGGTGTCGTGATGCGTGAGATCACTTTCTCCGAGGCGATAAATGAGGGTTTGCGGGAGGAGATGGCGCGTAATCCAATGGTGGTTACGCTGGGCGAGGACATTGCTGCTATAGGTGGCAATTTCGGGGTGACCAAGGGGCTGCTGGAAGAATTCGGGCCGGAGCGCGTCAAGGATACGCCGATCTCGGAAGACGCCATCGTCGGGCTCTCGTTGGGGGCATCTATGGTCGGCGTGAGGCCAGTCGCCGAGATCATGTTTTCCACATTTCTGGGATGTTGTATGGAGGAACTGTCGAACCAGGTGGGCGCGATTCGTTATATGAATGGAGGCCAGATCACGACGCCAGTTGTGATACGGACCTGCAACAGCCTGGGACGTTCCGGCGCCGCCCAACATTCGGGCCGGAACGAGGCGTGGATCGTGCACACGCCAGGGATCAAGGTAGTCATTCCATCTACTCCGTATGACGCCAAGGGACTGCTCAAGACAGCCATCAGGGCTGATGACCCGGTGGTGTTTTTTGAACACGCTCTCCTCTATTACGGCGCCAAGGGGCCGGTGCCAGAAGAAGACTACACCATTCCCTTCGGCGTAGCGGATGTCAAGCGCGAAGGCGACGACGTGACGATTGTGGCGTACCAAATGATGGTTCATAAGGCTCTCGAAGCAGCGGAGATACTGGCTGAGGAAGGGATCGAGGTGGAAGTAGTGGATCCTCGCACGCTGGTGCCGTTGGACGTGGGCACAATCGTCGGTTCAGTGAAGAAGACGAACCGGCTGATTATTGCCTCCGAGGAGTGTGGGCGGGCCGGGGTCAATGGGGAGATAGCGTTTCGTGTGATAGAAGAGGCTTTCGACTACTTGGACGCACCCATCGCGCGTGTAACGGCGGCCAACGTGCCAGTCCCGTTCAGCCCGCCGTTGGAGGAATTCATGATGCCCAAGGTTGAGGACATCGTCGAGGTAGCCAAACGATTGATGGGATAAGAACGGATAGATTGGAGAACGAGGGGGTGCAATGAATTCGCTCTCACAGGAGATCCGGCCCACCGCGCTGGCTGCTGGGCAGGATGGGAGGAAACATGCGATGAGAATACTATGGAATGAGGCTACGTCTGGCGCGCCGGCGCTCGACCCGTTGTGGGAAGCGCTACGCGGGTACTTTCCCAAAGTGGCGTATCCCGGTACAGAAGTAGTACTGCGCCACGTGTCGGTCTCTGGCGACTATGTGCGTACTTTGTACACCGAGTTGCTAAACAACCGCGCGATCGTGGAGAACACCATCGCTGCTGAGCGCGACGGGTTCGACGGTGTGGTTCTGGGGTGCTGGGCCGATCCTCTGTGGGAGGCGCGCGAAGCGGTGGACATCCCCGTCGTCGGGATTGGCGAGGCGGCTATGCTCCTGGCTACCACCCTGGGTTTCAGATTCGCCGTCATTACCGTCGCCCCGGGGGTCATCCCCACCATCGAAATAGACCTCCGTCTCTACGGATTGCAAGACCGGGCCATCACCCGCCCTGTACGCTCGTTCGATCCTCCCTCCGATCTGGAACTGCTCCTGGAAAGTCTCACCGACCCTCACCGGCGCCTGATTCCCAACTTTGAGCGGGTAGCGCGGAAGTGCATCGAGGACGGAGCGGAAGTGATCGTGGTCGGCTGCGGCTACTACGGTCCTATCCTGACGCTCCACGGCTACAACGAGATACCCGGTACCGGCGTGCCTGTGATAGACTGTAGCGCCGCCGGATTGAAGTTAGCGGAGGTTCTCGCTGACTTGCGCAATAGCATAGGGTTGCACAAGAGCACAGCTCTATACTTTCAGAGCGCACCCCGAGAGGTTCTCGAAAGAGTCCGGCGCGTTCATGGTTTGACTTGAGAACAGAAACCAGATTTTACAGACGGCTTCCAAAAAACCTGGTTTCTGAGGAGGTCTTATAGGTGTTGACGAGAACAACAGAGATCGCAATTGTAGGCGCTGGTGCCGCCGGCCTGACGGCAGCCATCGAAGCCAGACAAGCAGGAGCACGGGTCACGCTCGTGGACGAGAACCGGAGTCCTGGCGGGCAGCTCTTCAAGCAACTCCACAAGTTCTTTGGCTCCAAGGCGCACCGCGCTGGGGTGCGCGGTTTCAACATTGGCAAGCAGCTACTGGCCGAGAGCGAAGACTGCAACGCCGAGGTATTGCTGGACACCGTCTGCTGGGGCATTTTCGAGGGCAACAACCTGGCCTTGAAGTGCGACGGGCGCAGCGAGTTGTTGCATTACCAAAAGTTGATCCTGGCGACGGGGGCTTCAGAGAACGCACTGGCTTTTCCCGGCTGGACGCTGCCCGGCGTGATGGGCGCCGGCGCGGCTCAGACCGTGGTCAACATCCATCGCGTCTTGCCGGGCCGGCGCGTGTTGATGGTCGGGGCTGGCAACGTGGGACTCATCGTCTCCTACCAACTACTGCAGGCCGGAGCTGAGGTAGTTGCGGTCATCGAGGGTTTGCCTCGCATCGGGGGTTACGGCGTTCATGCCTCCAAGATCCGCCGGGCTGGGGTCCCCATCTTGACCTCTCACACCATCGTCCGGGCCGACGGCGTTGATAACATTAGCTCGGCTACCATCGTCCGCGTTGACGAGGACTGGCAGCCTATCCCCGGCACCGAGCAGACGCTGGAAGTGGAAACCATCTGCCTGGCCGTGGGGCTTTCTCCCTTGTCCGAACTGGCCTGGATGGCTGGCTGTCAGTTTACCTACATCCCCTCCCTTGGTGGGCACATTCCTCTGCACGACGATAACATGGAAACCACGGTGCCTGGCATCTACGTGGCTGGGGACATTGCTGGCATTGAAGAGGCCAGCACCGCTATGGAGGAGGGGCGGCTGGCGGGATTGGCTGCTGCAGGGGCGCTGGGCTACGTCTCTGAGGAGACTCACCAGCGTAAGGCAGGTGCGCGCAGTGCCCTGCACCAGCTCCGTGCAGGTCCTTTCGGCGAAGGCCGCCGGCAGGCCAAAAGCGCAATCATGAAGGCGTACAGCGAGCACCTGAAGAATGGACGTGGTGAGAACGCGCTGTGAACTCGTCTCCAATCCCTTTAAGATTTGACAGGAAGGGGAACAGCGATGCGATTGAGAGGAAAAGTGGCTGCGGTAACCGGAGCAGGGCAGGGAATTGGTCGCGTTATAGCACTGACCTTGGCGCGTGAGGGTGCGGCTGTTGTCGTCAGCGACATTGATCCAAAGACAGCACAGCAAACAGCACAGGAAATCGGGGCCAAGGGCGGCCAGGCTGTAGCTCTCAAGGTTGATGTCACCAAGCGGCAGGATGCAGAAGCACTGACAGAGAGAGCAGTCCAGTCGTTCGGCAGGCTGGACATCCTCGTGAACAACGCTGGGATGTATCCGAGCGCACCTATCGTCGAGATCAAGGAAGAAGAATGGGACCTGGTGATGGCTGTTAATCTCAAAGGTGTCTTCCTGTGTTCTCAGGCTGCGGTTGGGCAGATGATGGCCCAGCGCCAGGGAGTGATCGTGAACATTGCCTCGGTGGATGCCAAGACCCGCACCACCGGCAACGCGCACTACGCGGCGTCCAAGGCCGGGGTCATCAGCTTCACCAGGACCCTGGCCTGCGAGACGGCATCCTACGGCATTCGCGCCAACGCCGTGGCCCCTGGGTGGATCGGGACCGAGACCTTACGAAAGAAGTCGGATAGATGGCAGCAGGCTATAGAGGAGATCCCCGTCGGCAGATTGGGCACACCAGAAGACGTGGCCGAGGCGGTGCTATTCCTCGTCTCCGATGTCGCTGGCTACATCACCGGGGAGATTCTGGACGTCAACGGCGGCATCGTCATGGACTGAGAATCATCTCATAGCCTCAGGAGGTAAACCAGGTGAATCCATCAAGCGAGGTGGCCAACCTGCCACTTCTCAAGGGAATAGACCTGCGCGACAAAATTGCCATCGTAACCGGCGCAGGGGCCGGCATCGGCAAAGCGACCGCGCACGTCCTGGCCCAGGCAGGCTGCCATATTGTAATCGGGGAGATCGTCCCCGAGTGGGGGGAAGCAACTGCCCGCGAAATCGAGGGGAGTGGCCATACTGCCATAGCAGTGCCGATGGACGTGGCGATCAGGAGTGACGCTCAACGCCTGGCAGAGACAGCCCGGGATCGCTTTGGCACAATTGACATTCTGGCCAACGTCGCTGGATTGTACCCGGCCGCGCTCGTGGTTGACATGGAAGAGGGGGACTGGGACAGGGTATTTAACGTGAATATCAAGGGTGTCTTCAACTGCTGTCAGGCGGTCATACCAACGATGATGGCCAAGCGCAGTGGGAAGATCGTGAATATCGCCTCTGTGGATGGCATGCAGCCTGGTATCATGCTGGGGCGCTCTGGTTATGGCAACTCCCACTACTGTGCGTCGAAGGGAGCGGTGGTCACCTTCACCAAGTGTCTGGCAGCGGAGATGGCGCCCTATGAGGTCAACGTAAATGCGATTTCTCCAGGGTGGGTGGCTACCAGGCACGCTATGTCAGGCGGGCGGTTTGAAGAAGGGTTGAAGCACGTCCCCCTGGGCAGAGGAGCGCAACCAGAGGAGGTTGCCCAGATCGTTCTTTTCCTGGTCTCCGAAGCGGCAAGTTTCATGACGGGTGAGAACGTCGTTTTCAGCGGTGGATGTGTCATGGATTAGTAGCCGGAAGGTAAGCATTGGTCTAGGACCTGCGGGAGGGCGGCTTGAACGGTTACCAGGAGCATTTTCCCCGATGGATGCCAGCTCGGATCCTATAGTAGAAGGAAACTGACGATGGAAGAATTGGAATTGTCGTCGCGCGTGCAAAGGTTACTGGACGACTATCATGCAGCCAGGCCCGAAGTGTTTGCCGAACGCGCTGTCCTGGTCACTGGAGCCTACACCCAGACAGAAGGCCAGCCTATCACTATTCGACGGGCCAAGATGATGCGGCATATCCTGGATGGGACTACCGTGCTCATCCGCGATGGAGAGCTCATCGTGGGATGTAAGACGCCTGCCATCCTTGGCTCTCCGCTGTACCCCGAGGTCGCCTGCGACTGGGTGGAAGAGGAGCTTGACTCTATAGCCCTGCGAGAGGAAGCGCCTTTCTCCATCAGCGATAAGACCAAGGAGACATTGCGTGCCGAGGTATTCGACTACTGGCGGGACAAGCAGGTCTATAACCGTATCATGGAAGTCTTGCCCTTGGAGACAAAACAGGCCCTTGATGAGGGGCTTCTCTTCCATTACTACCTGAACCGGACCATCGGCCACATCACGGTGGATTACGAGCGCGTGCTGAAGAAGGGATTCCTGGGTCTGAAAGCGGAGGTCGCAGATGGGCTCAAGAAGATTGACTACGAGGACCGGGGATGTCTGAAGAAGATCTATCTGTTGCAAGCCATGTCCTTATGTTGCGACGTGGCCATCCACTTCGCGGAGCGATACGCAGAGGAGGCTGAACGTCTCGCCACGGCGGAGAACGACCTAGTTCGACGCGTCGAACTGGAACAAATTGCTGAGATATGTCGCTGGGTGCCAGCCCATCCGGCTCGGACCTTTCACGAAGCGCTACAGTCCTTTTGGTTTATACATCTTATTTTGAACCTGGAGACCAATTCCTACGCCATCGGTCCCGGCCGGTTTGACCAGTATGTTTACCCCTATTACCGGGCGGACATAGATGCGGGACGGCTGACTCGAGAGCAAGCAGGGGAATTGTTGGCGTGCCTGTGGATTAAGTTCAACGAACTCACCGTAGTGAAAGAGGGTGGAACGGCAAAGGCCAGCACAACCTACAACGACTTTCAGAACCTGAACCTGGGCGGTCAGACAGTTGAGGGACAGGATGCCACCAACGAACTATCCTACCTGTGCTTGGACGTCACTGGTCGGCTCGGGCTACCTCAGCCTCAGATTTCAGTGCTTATCTCGGAGAAAACGCCCGACCGATTCTTGATGAAAGCATGTGAGGTGATACGCCTGGGCTTTGGTATGCCAGCCGTGTTTAACGATGACGAGAAGGTCCAGGCGCTGCTCCATAAGGGCAAAACCCTGGAGGATGCCCGTGCGGGTGGCATCAATGGCTGTGTTGAACTCGTCGTCCAAGGTAAGGACAACATGGCTTCCAGCGGATACCTCAACATGCCCAAGTGCCTTGAACTGGCCCTGAACGATGGCGTTGACCTGCTGACGGGTACACAGTTGGGGCCTCAGACCGGTGATCCGAGTAATTTCACCTCTTTTGACCAACTGATGGAAGCTTTCCATCAACAGTTGGTCCATGCCACCGAGGTCAAGACCGTCTATGACGGCATTGCCAGGCGGGCTTATGCCGAGTTTTGCCCGGTGCCGTTTACCTCACTGCTGATTAGCGATTGTCTGGAGAAAGGACAGGAGTATCACGACGGCGGGGCGCGGTACAACCTGCCGATGATATGTGGAGTGGGCACAGGCACAATGGCCGATTCTCTGGCGGCAATCAAGAAGCTGGTCTACGACGACGAGAAAGTGTCACTTGAAGAATTGGTGGCCGCTCTCCAAGCCAACTTCGCTGACTACGAACGACTGCGGCAGATGCTTCTAAACCGTGCTCCCAAGTGGGGTAATGGCGACGATTACGTTGATACCCTTGCCCACGACGTGGTGGAGATGTTCTGCGATGAACT
>Ga0190284_1000542_pt1 | contig 20906 bp, 21 predicted proteins | sample 48691812_MG_FD_161668 | JGI IMG/M metagenome (GOLD analysis project Ga0190284, IMG submission 161668) | Hydrothermal vent microbial mat bacterial communities from Southern Trench, Guaymas Basin, Mexico - 4869-18-1-2_MG | ecosystem: Environmental > Aquatic > Marine > Hydrothermal vents >...
GGACCGATATAGTAATAGAAATAACCGGTCTTGAGGATAAAATAAAGGATGCGGATCTTATTATAACTGGAGAAGGAGCAATGGACGGCCAGACTTTTTATGGTAAAAGTGCTTATGGAGTCGCAAAGCTTGCCTCAAAGTACGGAATCCCTGTGATCACCATAAATGGATCCGTACTTTCAAATAGAAGTAATATAGATAAAGAAAAATCTTCACTTTTTAGCGGAAATTTTTCTATAATAAATAGGCCCATGACGCTTGAAGAAGCTATAAGAGACACAGAAGAGCTCCTTTCGGGTGCAGCGGCTGAGATAATCAGCTTTTACCTGAGGATCGTAAAGTAAAAGAGTAATATAATAAAATGATTTATTAAGGACTTAATCGGAGGTTTAAAATGAAACTGATCGGCGGAGTAGAGATCGATGGTATCGAAAAAATAGCAAGCGGCAAGGTACGGGAGATGTTTTCCTTTGGCGACGAGCTCCTTATTGTCACTACTGACCGCATCTCTGCATTTGACTATATACTTGATTCCCTTATTCCTGTTAAAGGCATTGTGCTTAATAAAATATCAAATTTCTGGTTTAAATATTTAAAAGATATAATCGAAAATCATTTAATCGAGACGGATGTAGAAAAATTCCCCAGGTTTTTAAAAAGGTACAGGGAAATACTGAAGGGAAGGTCCGTAATAGTAAAAAAGGTTAAAATATTTCCGATAGAATGCGTTGTAAGGGGATATATTACCGGTTCGGGCTGGGAAGATTATTCAAGGACCGGCAAGATAGGGGATCTTAAGCTCCCGAAGGGCCTGATGAAATGTGATAGATTGCCTGAGGTTATTTTTACGCCTTCCACAAAGGAAACATCGGGACATGATGTGGCCATTACAATAAATAAGGCAAAAAGGATATTTGGTACAGATATAATAAATACTCTCCAGGCTAGGAGCATCGAACTATACCTTAAAGCTTCTGAATATGCATTGAGGAGAGGCATTATAATCGCTGATACAAAATTTGAATTTGGAGTGACATCTGATGATAAAATAATACTTGCCGATGAAGTCCTTACGCCTGATTCTTCAAGGTTCTGGCCGCTGGATGAATATGAAGCGGGCAGGGACCAGCACAGCTATGACAAGCAGTTCGTCAGGGACTATCTACTGTCTACGGCATGGGACAGGAATTCAAAACCGCCAAAACTTCCTGAAGCTATAACCAGGAAGACATCAGAGCGCTATATTGCAGCATATGAGAACCTGACCGGCCAGAAATTTGAGATCTGATGGGGGATAAGACGATCAATTGATAATAGATGTAGCCCTTTCAAATAATTTTGACCCGGAAAGCCTGAAAGTCGACATAGAAAATTCAGTTTGTGCAGTAATAGATGTCATAAGGGCCACTTCGACCATTGCTGCTCTTTTTGGAGGTGGTGTAAGAAGCATCATAGTAGCCGGTACGCTTGACGGGGCATACTCACTCAAAAAGGCTTTCCCGGACAGGCTGCTTTGCGGAGAAAGGGGCGGTCTTAAACCGGATGGTTTTGATCATGGTAATTCACCCCTGGAATTTTCCACCCTGGACCTTTCGGGACGCAAGGCGATACTTAAGACTACAAACGGTACAGCAGCTTTCCTGAAAGCGGCAGTATCCCCTGCGGTATTTTCACTTGCCGCATTAAATTTCAGGCACACGATGGAGGATGTCCTTGATAATGCTTTAAAAAATAAAAGGGATATACTTTTCGTATGTTCGGGTGAGATGGGAAAGATTGCATATGATGATGCTTATATAGCCGGCCTTGCAGTAAAGCACCTTCTCTCTAAACCTCATGATCTCATATATAGCGATAGCGCAAAACTGGTCCTCTCGGCAGTAGTGGGGGACAGATCACTTACTGGCGCTCTTTCAAAATCTACAAGTGCGCAGTCATTAAGAGGTGTGGGCCTTGGAGATGATATTGAATTCTGCTCAAGGCTAAATGGTTATAATCTGACGATTATGGCCGGACCTTTTACTGAAGTAAAGAATAATGCGACACCAGGAAAAGACATGCTTGTAGAGCTTGCTCTTTATAAAAGATAAATAATTTAAATCTCCCTGGGAGCCTGCCCGGGAACCGGGCTCAGACTTGCAGTCTCCTAGTCTTCCCTCTGGTCCGGTCCGCAGTCGTTAAAATATACATGGCCTTCCACCATGGGAACATCCAGTGAGGACAGCCAGACATATCCTTTGACTTCGATATCTATCTGGACCACATAGATGCCGGGATTGATTATATCATTTATCAAGACATCGACCCGGGCCGTTTCTCCCGGTTCCAAGTCATTTGGAAGTACCGAACGTGTTGTCTTGTCATATTCTACAAAGTCGACATCCTGCCCGTAAAAATGATAGCCTATCCTTACCGTATTTACTCCGTTGGCCCTCCATGTGAAGTCAGAGGTGTTTTTAACTTCCACTGTGACATAATTATCGGCATTACTGCAAAGGTATGAGGGCATATAGCCTGAGATCTCTGCACCTAACCGGGCATTCTCAAAATCAACTGCCTCCACCACTTCTTCCTCTAAAACTTCTGCCAGTTCCTCTATCTCTTTGGCGGTAAGCTCTTCTCCTGTTTCCGATCCGCTATTTTTACTTGATGATGCAGCAGCAGGGCCGCAGGATATCAAGGATACCGATATTAGAAGGACTATGATTAAAATTGCACTTAATATCAATGATCTTTTGATTCCCATCTTAGATGTCTACCTCGCTTATCTAATAGTATTATAAAATTTATTGGACTTTACTGATTGCTTATTATAAATTAGTTTGATTATTTTTTGAATAAAAGAACTTAAATATATATAATTATATCTGTATTTTTAATTATTGATCCGAGAGGTTAGATTATGACATCACTGGAAATCGTAGGACTGGTAGCGATCATACTCATATCCGCGTTTGCTGTTGTAGCAATAATAGTAGCTGTCCCTTTATTCAGGCTGCTGAATAAAGTAAGATTTATGGCTGACAGACTCAGCGAAAGCCTGATTCCTCTGGTGGAAAAATTAAATGATACAATAACTCATTTAAATACTGAGGTCGGGTCACTTACTGATCTCACCCAGAGCATAAGCTCAATAGTCGAGCAGCTGGAAAAAATAATAAGACTTGCAAGGATACTCATCACAAGTCCGCTCGTAAAGCTCATAAGTGCTTCGGCTGGGATAATAAGCGGTCTTGGCAAGACAGGCAAGGGTAAGGAAGAAGAGTAATTTCCTATATTTACTTTATGGGCCATGAATTGTATATGCGGCCCGTATCAATACAATTTTAATCTTAAAGGAGGACCAGGATGAATATGGAAGATAGTAATAGAGGTAGAAGTCATGCTCCCGGGGTCTTAATAACATTGACACTTGGTTTGGTGGTAGGTTTTCTGGCAGGTATCCTGCTTGCTCCCAAAAGCGGCAAAGAGACAAGAAAAGAGCTGATCGAAAAAGGCGAAGAGTTCGCAGAAAAGACAAAAGAAGGATTTGAAGCAGCCAGGGCGAAGCTTGCTGAAGTAAAGGGAATGGGGGAAGAGTTTTTAGAAAAGAGCAAAGATGCTTTCGAAAAGACTACGAAGACCGTTAGCCAAAAGGCAGGCAAGGCAAAGGAAAAGGTAGAAAAAGTTATAAGCAAGGGCAAGGCTGCTGCTAAAAAAGTGGAAGAATCTCTTTCGTAGGAGCCTGTTACCGGACAGGCTCCCTGGATAGGAACAATAAATATTGATTGAAAAAGATACTGCATTAAAGGTACTCGGGACACTGAACTCGGGCGGAGCCAGTTTTTCTGAGATCTATATACAAAAAAGCATAAGCAATTCACTGAAGCTTGAAGATAGCAGGGTCGAGAACTCAAATAGCGGATATGATATGGGATGCGGGCTGCGCGTATGGATAGGCGACAGCACCTATTATGCTTATGTGGACTCAATTGAAGAGAAAAAACTCATTGAAGCAGCAAAAATCCTGAGTGCTGCAGGAAAGAGCTCGACAACCGGTAAAATATTTGACCTGAACCGGGATCTGAGGCAGGCACCATCAGCCTATAAGGCAAATATCCTGAAAAAACCCTCGATTACCGGGGCAATTGAAAAAAAGGACATCCTTATGGCAGTTGACAGGGTGTGCAGGGAATATGATAAACATATAATACAGGTGACTGTTTCACTGTCCGATATTGAGGAAAAGGTCTATACCGCAAATTCTTATGGAGAAGAATCCTTCCAGGAAGTAGTAAAAGTATTTCTTTCGGTAAATGCCGTGGCCAGGAAAGATAGTGATATGAGGACAGGATATAAGTCACTTGCAAAGACTGGCGGCTATGAAGCTGTCAGTATTTCAAAGGCCTGCGGTATTGCAGAAGAAGCTTCGAGGATAGCTGTAGCCATGCTCGATGCGGTTGATGCCCCCATGGGTTCCCTTCCGGTAGTAATCGGACCTGCATTTGGTGGTGTAATATTCCATGAAGCCTGCGGACATGGTCTTGAGGCTGACTCGGTAATAAAAGATGCATCGGTCTTTAAGGGGGAAGAGGGCAAAAAGATCGCATCAGACATAGTGACTGCAATCGATGATCCGTCGATGCCCAATCACTGGGGTTCATTCAAGTTTGACGGAGAGGGTTATCCCTCGTCACCCGTCACCCTTATAAAGGAAGGAGTGCTTGAGAGCTTTATTTATGATATGAGAGCCTCTAAAAAGCTTGAGAAAGAAAGGACGTCCAATGGCAGAAGACAGTCGTTCAGGCACATTCCCATACCAAGGATGACAAATACATATATAGCCAGGGGCAATGAAAAACCGGAAGACTTAATAAAATCAGTTAAAAAGGGAATATTTGCAAAGGAGTTTGCCGGCGGCCAGGTAGATCCGGCAACCGGAGATTTTGTTTTTGGCATAAGCGAAGGATACATTATTGAATCAGGCAAGCTTGGAAAACCGATAAAAGGTGCAACCCTTATCGGGAATGGTCCGGATATATTAAAAAAAATCGAAGCTATCGCAGATGATCTTGATTTTGCTCCCGGGTTCTGTGGAAAGCAGGGGCAGTCCATCGCTAATGAAGTCGGTCAGCCCACCATCAAAGTTTCGGAGATAACAGTAGGGGGAACGGGCGGAAAGTAAAAAGGGACCTGGATTCTAAAGATGGCAGAAAATAGTAAAATTGAAATTAAAATTGAAGAACTCGAGAGGATATGCGGTGAAACTGCTGCAAAGATACCTCCGGGGAGTACGGACCAGTGGGAAATATTTGCTGCACGAAGCCTCGAAAATGAGATAGATGTCTTTAATGGAGGCATTGAGACACTTTCCTTTTCTGACTCTACTGGAATAGGCATCAGGGTATTTAAAGACGGTTCCATAGGCTATGCATACACTGCTGTTCTTGAGGAAGATGCTATCAGGGATACCGTAAAGAAGGCACTGGATAATTCAAAGATCACCAAAAAGGATAAGCTGAATTATCTTCCAACTAAAAAGGACCATAAATATAATAAAAACCAGGTGGATAAAAAGCTTCTTTTTGATAGAGGCTATCTGGAAGTGTCGATAACTGAAAAGATCGAGATGGCAAAGGAACTTGAGACACTTACAAAAAAGGCCGACAGAAGGGTTTCAGGGGTCACTAATGTGATGTACAGTGACGGCATATCAGAAGTGGCAATACTTAATTCTAACGGGTTTTCAGACAGCTACAATACAACGATGGCCCTTGTCTATGTAAATGCTATATCCAGAAAGGACGGAGACGCTTCCACCGGTGATTATTTTGGGATCGCAAGAAATCCGTCAGATATCGGACTGGCTGAAATTGCTGCAAAAGCTGCTGAAAGATCAGTTTCAGTACTTGGAGGCAAAAAAATAAACTCACAATCCCTGGACATAGTCCTTGATCCCATGGTCGCGGCGCAGTTTATGGCGGTCATCGCATCAACCCTTAATGCTGATTCTGTCCAGAAGGGAAAATCACTTTTTAAGAATAGTACAGGCAAGAAAATATTTGATATAGAAGCTGATATTTTTGATGACGGCACCCTCCCGGGCGGGCTGGCTTCGCGCCCCTTTGACGGGGAAGGAGTGATAAAGGGAAAGACAGCTGTTTTTGAAAAAGGCATACTTAAAACCTATCTCTATGATGCATATACAGCAAGAAAGGACAAAACGCTTTCAACCGGAAATGCCACGAGAGCCTCTTATAGGTCCACTCCCTCGGTAGGTACATCAAACTTCTATATAAGACCGGGAAGCCACACCCCGGAAGATATTATCAGGAGCGTAAGTAAGGGATTTTACGTGATGGATATTATTGGCCTTGGTTCCGGGACCAATCCAATATCCGGACAGATGAGCGTAGGAGCCAAGGGACTGCTGATAGAGAAGGGAAAACTTTCAAGTCCCGTAAAGGAAGTAACCATAGCAACAGATATCTTAAGTTTTCTAAAAAGCTTTAAGATGATAGGCAGTGACCTCAAATTTGTACCTGCAGGGGGATATCTGGGAAGTCCCACGGTGCTTGTAGAAAATATATCTATAAGCGGCAAATAATATGTTTTGAAAATAATCATGCGGGGGGCGCATCTCTGCTTTTATCCGACAGTGATAAATTTTACATACCCCACCGTCTTTGAGATGACTGTGACTATAATACCAGCTATAAGGATACCGATAGTTATCTGCCACAGGGCCCTCTTCGGCGGGATACCGAATACATAAGCTATAAGTGCACCGGTCCACCCGCCGGTAACAGGCAGCGGTATTCCCACAAAACTGATAAGGGCAAAGCCCTGATACTTTTCGAATTTAGCCGAGTGGCGCTTTCTTGTCCTGTTAAAGAGCCAGGAGAAGAAGCGGTTGGCCCAGTTGAACCTCTTCATTAAAAACCTGGATACCGGTTCCATCACCCAGAGGATGATAACCACAGGAACAAGATTTCCAATAACTGAGATTATATATGTCTCTATTATACCCATCCCATAACTTCCCAGCGCTATTGGTATCGAAGCTCTCAACTCTCCAACAGGAGTCATTGCAGTAAAAAAAGTACTTATCCATTGAGGTAGGAATTCCATCTGTCAACAAGCTCCATTTCTATTTTTTATTTTATATAGTTTTATGTTACTATCTTGAAATTAAGATATTAATTGATAAAAATTCTAAATATTATATAAGTTGAATATTTTACAGTCAATTGTTTTAGGTTTAATTCAGGGCATAACTGAATTTTTCCCCATTTCGAGTTCCGGGCACCTGGTAGTGGTCCCATATTTTTCCGGCTGGGATTACCCGCCCCTTTACTTCACGGTCACTGTCCATCTTGCAACACTTTTTGCGGTCCTGACTGTCCTCTACAGGGATGCGTGGAGGATAATAAGGGGATTTGCATTGGGATTATTTAACAGGAAATGGCGGAGAAGTACAGATTTTAAAATGGGTCTTTATATAATAATAGCAACGGTACCGGCTGTGTTGATGGGTCTTTTTCTTAATGAATTTGTAGGGAGTATCTTTTCCAGGCCCCTGATAGTGGCAGTATTCCTGCTTTTGACGGCCCTTATACTGTGGGGAGGAGAATACAGGGGAAGAAAAGTAAGGCAAAAGAAATTCCTGACATATCTTTCATCAATTGCTTCTGGCATTGGGCAGGCCCTTGCGGTATTTCCGGGTATCTCAAGAGCAGGAGCCACTATCTCTTTTGCACGGTTTTTTGGTGTTAAAAGGGAGGAAGCGGTAAGATTTTCATTTCTGCTTTCAATACCCATAATACTTGGCTCGTTTGTGTTTGAGCTATCCCGTTCCACCACTACCGTACTTAATGGGGGAGGAAATACTGTATGGATTCTTTTTGCAGGCCTTGTGTCGGCATATCTGTCAGGATTTTTTGCAATAAAATACCTTCTCTATCTTACAAAGAAAAAGAACTTAAATATTTTTGCAGTATATTGCGTTTGCCTTTCAATAGCTATTTTTGCATTTTATATTATAAATAATATTATCTAGAGAGGTGGTCAACAAAATGAAAGGGGTAATTCTTGCAGGAGGACTCGGTTCACGTATGCTGCCCTGCACAAAAGTTACAAACAAACATCTGCTGCCAGTATATAATAAGCCAATGATATATTATCCATTGAATACACTTGTAAAGGGCGGGCTCACGGACATAATGATAGTCACGGGAGGTAATAATGCTGGTGATTTCCTGAGGCTTTTAGGGAATGGAAGCGAGTTTGGCCTGAAGGATATCAGCTACACATACCAGGAAGGTGAAGGCGGAATCGCAGAAGCATTAAAGCTTGCAGAGAATTTTGTAGATGAAGACAAAGTTATTGTCATGCTGGGGGATAATATAATAAAGGATGATATCTCAGAAGCCATAATAGAATTTGAAAAACAGCCAGAGGGAGCAAAGATATTCCTAAAAGAGGTAAGCGATCCTGAAAGATTCGGAGTGGCAGAGATAAAAGACGGCAAAGTAATAAATATTGAGGAAAAACCGGAGGATCCTAAATCAAATTATTCTGTGATAGGCCTCTATATGTATGATAGCAATGTCTTCGATATCGCAAAGACCCTGAAGCCCTCGAACAGGGGAGAGCTAGAGATAACTGATGTAAATAATGAATATATAAGAAAAGGCTTAATGACATATTCCATCATCGATGGATGGTGGACAGATGCGGGAACATTTGAATCCCTGTACCGTGCAAGTAAATTAGTGGCTGAGGATAAAATATAACTTCTAATAGTTGTTTAAGTATTAATATTTCTACTATATATTAACTATATTTGTTGAGTGGCAGGCGGCGCATGACCTGACCTCGTGAAATCCCTTCCAGCTCTTATCAGATATTATATATGCCCAGCTTACTTCCTGGCCCTTATCATTATTCTGGATCGCCCATAGATTCCCCCGGATAACTGCGGCAGGATCTGGGCCGGATGCCTCTTGATCATCACAGGAATTTAAAATACCGCCATCCCCTGATATTTTGCCTGACATATCCGGGTCATTTACCTGACAGGGACCTGTATCAATACAAACAGCATTGGGATAGCTTTTCGATGCGCCGGCAGCTTGCTTCTGCCTGGCATGATTTTTTCTCAGGGTATCAAGGGCTTCTTCCAGCACACTGCTGCCATCGCAACCTTTATACTCTCCGCGATTCTGGAATATAAGGGCATTACCCTGTTCCTTTGCTATACCGTAGAATTTCTCTGTATTGCCGCATTCTAGACATTTGTACATCTTACCTCCTTAAGAGTTGATTGGTCAGAGTTGAAAGCCCTCGGTTATTGTAGGTTATTATAGTATATTACTAGTTAAAATCAATATTAAATTACAAAATTATAATAGAAAATTATATTATAATATTAATTAATAGTTTAATGTACAGATATACGACAAGTGTATACAGCAGGGTGATTGACTAATAAAAATCACTTTGCTAATATTCATAAAATTCTGCTAATATATATTTATTAAATTAAATTAAGGAGCAGCACTATATGGTTCACATGCAAGTCCCCAAAGACCAGGTAAAAGTAAGAATAAAAACTGAGTCAGCCATTATCAGCGGAATTGTGCATACCATGGTAAACGGGAGGCTGAGCGACTACATAACTTCTCATGTAGGCAAATTCATTCCTGTTACCGATGCTGAAGTAATGTATCTTGAGAAGCCCCGGAAAGACTTTGAAAAAAACGGTGCGAAGCGGGAAGTCGTATTTGTAAATGTAGAAAAAATAGAAATGATTGAATATTTATAAAATTTTTATGGAAGAAAATTGACAAATTCTATTTATCTAATATAATAATATTAGAATATATAAATTTAGATATTTGTAATATTCATTCTATTTGTATATATGTTTAATTATTATTAAGTAATGGTCATAGAAAGGAAGATCATGTCCGATAATGTTGTGCAGCTGACAGATGATAATTTTGAAACTGAGGTAATAAAATCAAGTGCGCCCGTCCTTGTTGATTTTTGGGCCGTCTGGTGCGGTCCCTGTAAGATGATAGCGCCTGAGCTGGAAAAGCTTGCCGGAGAAAAAAGCAGCGATGTTCTAAAGATCGGTAAGTTAAATGTTGATGAAAACAGGGATACTGCCATTAAATACGGTATAAGCAGCATACCCACGCTGCTTTTATTCAAAGATGGCGAAATAGCCAAGAAACTTGTAGGCGCCATGGGAAAAGACAGGATATTAGATGAGGTCGGAGAATTCATTTAATCAGTGACGCAATTATTATCTGGTACTTCAGGGTATAGCTGTGCCGGCTGGACAGGACCTTTTACCCTGAAGGACTGGATAAAAGTGAGAAACTTTCTTTCTATAGCATATTCTTTAATAAGTTCGAGATAAATTTCACACATTATACATAAGATACCTGCCCCATATATTTGACCGCATGGCGGCAAAGGCTGCAGGTGGCTTTATTTCCGTGTAAAAAAACATACAGCAGCAGGATGCATGCCCGGTCCCGCAGAGGGTTGTAGGGTTTATACCGATTCCTGGCACCTCTTAAGGGATCAGGAAACCGCGGGACAGCGCTGATGCGGTTTCCGCTGGCTCCCGGTCATATTATACTTCACAAAATCAGTCTAATTATATAGAATCTATAGGATAGTTTTAGCAAAGAGTTACAGCTTTCATCAGCGGGTTTAGATAAGAAACAATCAGATAGGTATATATGTTTAAAAAAGTAGACAGCAAAGTGAACCTTGTAAAGCTTGAGGAAAAAACTTTAAGCTTCTGGAACAAGAATAGAATATTTGAAAAGAGCCTTAAAAAAACTGAAGGCGGAAAAAATTTTGTATTTTATGAAGGTCCTCCCACAGCTAATGGGGCTCCCGGGGTGCATCATGTGCTTTCAAGGGTATACAAGGATATCTTTCCAAGATTTAAGACGATGAAGGGTTATTATGTATCCCGGAAGGCAGGATGGGACACGCATGGACTGCCTGTAGAGCTTGAAATAGAAAAAAAGCTCGGGATAAATTCCAAAGATGAAATAGAAAAGATAGGCATAGAGAAATTTAACCGCTTCTGCAGGGAAAGCGTGATGAAGTATGAGGAGGAATGGAAAAAGCTTACCGGGAGGATCGGTTTCTGGCTTGATATGGATAATGCCTATTTTACATTCAAAAATGAATATGTAGAGACGGTATGGTGGATACTGAAAAATATCTGGGACAGGGACCTCCTTTATGAGGGGCATAAAATAGTGCCTTATTGCCCAAGGTGCGGAACGCCGCTGTCATCCCACGAGATTGCGCAGGGGTATAAGGAAGTCGAGGATTATTCGGTTATAGTAAAGTTTGAGCTGGCCGGCCGCAAAAACACATATCTGCTGGTATGGACAACGACTCCCTGGACCCTTATATCAAATGTCGCAGCAGCAGTAAATGCAGACTCTACCTATGTGGAGGTTGAATATGAGGGCCAGAACCTGGTACTTGTAAAGGATCTTGCGGATACCCTTTTCGGGGAGGATCGTCCATGCAGGCAAGTAGCAGAGTATGAGGGATCCGGGCTCGTTGGTGCCGCATATGAGCCGGTTTATGATTATGCTGATGGCGACAGGAAAGCATTCCATATAATAAGCGGAGATTTTGTATCGACTGGCGAGGGAACGGGAATAGTGCACATAGCGCCGGCATTCGGTGAAGACGATATGGAGGTAGGAAGGAAAAACGGACTTCCAGTGGTGCAGATGGTAAGTCAGGGAGGGCGTTTTTTGGATAGCGTAGAGAAGTTTTCCGGAATGGGCATCGAAGATGCAAATCCAAAGATAATATCTGATCTTAAAAAAAGGGGGCTTATCTTTGAGATAAAGAAATTTAAGCACAGCTATCCATTCTGCTGGAGATGCGATACAAGACTTATATACTATGCCAAGAAGAGCTGGTACATAGCCACTACAAAAATAAAGGATGACCTTCTTGCTTCAAACGAAGGGGTCAGGTGGTATCCCGCTCACATAAAACACGGAAGATTTGGAAACTGGCTCGAGAATAATATGGACTGGGCGCTTACACGCGAACGCTACTGGGGAACGCCGCTGCCGATATGGGAAGATGAAGACGGCCACAAATTATGCATAGGAAGCAGAGCTGATCTTGCAAAATACGGCAAGGATATCCCGGCGGACCTTGACCTTCACAGACCCTATGTCGACGATATTACCCTTGCCTGTCCTGAATGCGGCAAAGATATGAAAAGAGTAAAAGATGTAATAGACGTATGGTTTGACTCAGGTTCCATGCCATTCTCCCAGTATCATTATCCATTTGAAAATAAAGAAATATTTGAAGAAAATTACCCGGCTGACTTCATATGCGAGGCGATCGACCAGACCAGGGGATGGTTCTATACAATGCTTGCAATATCGACACTGCTGAATAAGAAGTCCAGCTTTAAGAATGTGCTTGTACTGGGCCTCATAAATGACGATAAGGGCCAGAAGATGTCAAAATCCAGGGGCAATATTGTAAAGCCATGGGATATACTGAACAATCAGGGAGCTGACGCGCTCAGGTGGTATTTCTTTACAAGCGTATCACCCTGGACGCCAAAAAACTTCTCTGAGAAGGCAATAGATGAAGTAATAAGGAAATTCATACTGACTCTCTGGAATACTTATTCATTCTTTGTAATATATGCAAAGATAGATAAATTCAATCCTTACGAGCACGATCTGCCGGCAGCAGAGCGTGAAGAAATAGACCGCTGGATAATCTCAGAGCTCAACAGGACCATAAAGGAAGTGGACAGGCTGCTGGAGGACTTCAATGTTACCGATAGCGGAAGGATGATACAGGATTTTGTGGATATGCTGTCAAACTGGTATGTCAGGCGGAGCAGGAGAAGGTTCTGGAAAAGTGAAGAAGATAAAGATAAGATAAGCGCATACCTTACACTTTATGAATGTCTGATAACTGTAACAAAATTATTGGCGCCATATGTACCGTTTATAAGTGAGGCTCTCTACCAGAACCTTGTTGTAAACCTCGGCAAGGGCGCAGAAAGCGTACATCTTGAGGATTTTCCCACGGCAGACGGGACCCTGATAGATGAGGACCTTAGTTTTAAGATGAATAATGCAAGAAGGGTAGTAGGGCTTGGGAGGGCCGTAAGAAGTAAAATAAATATAAAGACAAGACAGCCCGTACAGAAAGTCTTAATACACTTTGATGGAAATGGAAAAATCAGGGAAGCCATAAGCCATTTCAAGGAAGTCATACTGTCTGAGCTGAATGCAAAAGAGATAGAGTTTACAGAAGAGCTTGCAGAACTCGTATCCTATGATATAAAGCCCAATCTTGCAGTTGTCGGTAAAAAATACGGACCTATGGTACCCGGTATCAGGAAAGCCCTTCAAGAAGCAAGTTCAGTCCAGATAGCGCTTAAGGTAAAGAATGAAAAGATAGTCAAGCTGGAAATAGACGGAGAGAAGTTAGAGCTCGAACCGGGAGAGCTGCTTGTAGAGATAAAGAATAAGGAAGGTATAGGAATTGAGACAGATGGTGAATTTACCGTAGGTCTTCCAACTGAGATATCAGAAGAGCTTGCAGCCGAAGGTTTTGCACGCGAGCTTGTCCACCATATACAGAATCTCCGCAAAGAAGCGGGTTTTGAGATAGAGAACACAATAGAGGTATCCATAGAGGCTCCAGAAACTCAGCAGGAAACGATTAATATGTTTAATAGGTATATATCAAAGGAAACCCTGTCAGGCAGCATTGGCCTGGACTTTGATCCCGGAATGTTTGTAAAACAGGTAAAGGTGAACGGGATCAGTTTAAAAATTGGAATCAAGGTAGTTGGGAGTATAGTATAAGATGATAAACAAAAAGAGAAGCGTGCTCATGAATGTGTATTTTTTATTAACCGGCGTGGTTATTTTAATAGCCGACCAGATATCAAAATATCTCATCTCAGTAAATGTAACCGAAGGTGCGACTATAGAAGTTATCCCAAAATTTCTATATTTTATAAATATTAAAAATACCGGCGCAGCATTCGGGATGTTTCAGTCATACACAAAGATACTTACTATAATATCCCTTGTGGCGATATTCCTCATAATAATACTGAAGGTGATGCTGAACCTCGAATTTGTCTTCTACAATATAGCCCTTGGATTTATTTTAGGCGGCGCGCTTGGAAACCTTGTCGACCGCTATTTTGTAGGGGAAGTCACAGACTTTATAAGCTTCACATTTTTTGGGCCCATATTTAATATTGCAGATAGTTTTATTGTAATTGGATTTATCCTCATTATAATATTAATATTAAGAGAGTATTTAAAACAGGGAAAGACTAAGGGGAGTTGAGCACAAAAGAAGCCGACAGCCACTTATTTAAAATAGATCCCGGATTATCGGGAGAGCGGATAGATAAGTTTCTATCCAAAAATTTAGAAGATATATCGCGCAGCCGCATACAGAAGCTTATTGCCGGGGGCAAAGTCCTGGTAGATGGTGCCCGGGTGTCAAAGCACCACAGGCTCGTTTGCGGGCAAGAGATAAGCGTTGAAGATCTTTCATCTATAAACACAGGTCCCGATGTAACCGCAGAAGCGACCGATTTAAAGATCGTGTATGAAGATAAAAGCATCCTGGTAGTATCAAAGGATGCAGGCATGCTTACCCATCCTGCCCCGGGAAATGAAAAGAATACACTGGTAAATGCGTTGATGTATCACTGCAAAAATCTCTCCAGGCTCTCAGGCAGCGAGCGTGCGGGGATAGTGCACCGGCTGGACAAAGATACATCCGGACTGCTGATAGCGGCAAAAGATGAAAATGTCCATCACAGACTCTCCGAAATGTTTGCCGGACGCAAAGTTAAAAAGACCTATATGGCCCTTGCCGGGGGAAGATTTAAGGAAGACAGGGGGGAGATAAAGCTTCCTGTAGGCAGGTCAAGGATAGACCGCAAGAAGATGTCGGTTGCAATAGATAATGGAAGGGACGCGGTAACTGCATTTGAAGTGGTGGAAGAGTTCCGCCAGGCGGCACTGCTCAATGTATACCCCCGTACCGGGAGGACGCATCAGATAAGGGTGCATCTTAATTATATAGGCCATCCAATAATAGCCGATCAGGTATACGGCAGCAGGCTTTCATCAAAGATAGCAAAGAATATAGGGCTTGAGCGCCAGTTCCTGCATGCTGCAAAACTTGAATTTACCCATCCGTTAACGGAAAAATTAATGGAATTTGAAGATCCGCTTCCACTGGATCTATTAAAAAGCCTTGAAAAATTAAGGGAAGGTGAAAAGATGTAGCTCAAAGACAACAGGCAGTATAGAATTATTATTACAATAAATCAGACAGGAGAGAAAATAAATTGGCAAATATCAGAAGGATCGTATTGGACGTTTTAAAACCGCATTCACCGAATATACTTGAGATAGCCAAGCAGCTGGCGGACCTTGTGGGAGTCGATGGTGTAGATATATCCCTTATTGAAATGGATCAAAAGGTTGAAAATGTAAAGATAACCTGCGAGGGCGACTCAATAATATATGAACAGGTAGAAGCAGTAATAAAAGCAAATGGTGCCTCCATCCATTCTTTAGATAAAATTTCAGTAGGCACCAGTTTAGTCGAAGAAGCCGTCACCCATCAGGATTAACTGTCAGGGACCTGTACCGGAACAGATCCAGGTCCAATTCCCGGACAAGAGTATATCAGGTGGACCTTATTTCCTGCCTCATAAATAATACATATGACAGAGCAAAACATATAATAGCCAATGCTATTATAACCACAAGCTGCGGCCATACCTGGATCAGGCTCTGACCAAGTGACAGCGGACTTGAGATCATGCTGGCTATATCGCTCTGGAGTATGGGCCTTAGCATGAAATGCCCCCCGACAGGTATCAGGAGTATTGCTATCGTCTCTGTAAACAGAGTTGAAGGCGATATCCTTAGGATGCCCTGCTCAATAGAATAATTTTGCACCTGCATCGCCGTGGTTGCCCCTTCAAGCGGAGCTATGGCATTTGCTATGGCATTTGCAATAATCGGAAGGAAAAACATCAAAAATATCCAGATTGCAATAGCGGTAAGTATTGATGCCGCGGTTCTTTCCATGATCACTGAGAACAGTATGGAAAGCCCCATCCAGAATCCGCCATAGAAAACGCATATAAATATAAGGAAGAATATCCTCAATATCTCTTCTGTGGTAGGAGGCACGCCGATCGATGTGAGCCCCACACCCGCTATTATAAAGGCTATGCTTGCAACTATGATGGAAAGGGTAGTGACCCCTGCCAGGAACTTTCCGTTTATTACGCTATCCCTGTATATGGGCTGCGACATGAGCCTTGAAAGGTTTCCACTGTTCCTCTCGCTGTTTATCGCATCAAAACCAAAGATTATCCCGATTATAGGGATAAAAAATGATATAAATGATATAAATGAGGGGAGGACATCCCCGCCGGTTGTGTAAAGTTTTAAAAACACAAACTGGTCCAGGGCACTTGCAACGTCCCTTATATTCTGCAGCGCAACATAAGTCGAGGCAAGGCCCGCGATATATACAAGGGCGATCAGGATCAAAAACTTCTTACTGGCAAAGTGATCTGTAAGCTCTTTTCTAAATACGGTAAGTACACCTCTCATATTACTCCTCTTCCTTAAAGTATCTTAGGTAAATCTCTTCCAAAGCATCCTGCTTCATCTCCATCCTGGTCATGATTATTCCCGCATGTGCGATGATCTTTGAGACATCTTCCCGGAGGTCCTTATCGCATGAAACGGTCAGCTTCAGTCCGTCAACCGCTACACTAAGCACCTTTGGGATCTTTTTAATATCCGCTATGAGCCCATCCGGGACCTTTGCAAGCTCTATTTCAATACGGTATTTACCGCCGCCAAAGAGGTTCCTTCCGAGTTCATCCATCTGGCCCTCACCGACAAGTTTCCCCTTCGACATTATACCCACTCTTGCACATATTTTCTGTACAAGATTGAGCTGATGAGAGCTAAGCATAAAGGTTATACCCTTTTCCCTGTTAAGATCAAGGATGGTCTGAAGTATCTGGTTCGCGACCTTGGGGTCAAGACCCTCCGTAGGCTCGTCAAAGATGACAAGCTTTGGGCTTTTTACCAGTACATCCGCAATACCGAGTCTCTGCTTCATGCCTTTGGAGAATGTCTTTACAAGCTGCCTCTTATTTTTACCAAGGTTTACCATATCAAGGACCTCATCGATCCTCTCCTCTATTTTCCCGTAGGGAACCCTGTTAAGCTCTGCAGTATAGGCAAGGTTTGCATATGCAGACATGTCCTCATAAAATCCGACCTTTTCTGGAAGGTAGCCGGTGATGGACTTAACTTCCAGGGGTTCCCTGGTAGAGTTAAATCCAGCAACACTGATACTGCCTGAAGTCGGTTCCGTAAGGCCAAGAAGCATGAGTATTATAGTAGATTTTCCGGCTCCATTGGGCCCAAGCAATCCGAATAATTCTCCCTCTTTGATCTCAAGGTTAAGATGGTCAACAGCAGTAGTTGTCTCGTTATATACTTTGGTAAGCTCTTCTGCAACTATAATGTTGTTGTTTTCACTCATTTTTTATCTTCTTCCTAATCTTGCAAAAATAAATGCAACTGCAACTATGACAATTACTATAACAGCAATACCGATGATCCCCCATATAGTCGGGGTCTCAACAGTGATCCTGAGTTCTATATCGTCTTCAGCATTATCGGCCTTTGCTGTGAATTTAACAATATAGTCGCCCGCGATGGCCTTATCGGCAGGGCTTATATTGGCGTCTATCTCTATATCTTCTCCAGCTTCTAAAACTTCGATCTCGTCATTGTCAAAAGTTATCTTCCAGCCTTCAGGCTCAGATGAGCTCAAAGTTATATTCTCAATATTTGCAGAACCATTATTTTTAATGATCAGTTTATAATGATTGTCTTTTCCGGAGGTGACATCTGTTGAGAGTCTTCCGGTCTTTGTCTTCAGGTCCATTTGATAAGTAGAAGTGATTATTGCCTTAAACTGGACGCTTCCCTCCAGCGGATCGTCTTCTATGCTTGATTTTATTGTGACCTTGATATCAAATTCACCCGGATCCATATCGATAAGAGGGACAGCAACTACCCTCAAGTTTTCTTCGGTAGCATTTTTTAGCTTGACTGCAGTGATCTCTGTTTCTTTCTGGTAAGCGGGAGTAGCAGCGGCAAACCAGCCTTCAGGATATTCAACTATGATATCGAATATCTTTTCTTTTACATCCTCTTCAAGGCCATATGGCTCATCACCCATATCATAAGTTACCTTAAATGTGAATTCATAAGCCGTACCCAGCTCTGCCTGTATCTCAGGATATACGACATCGAATTCTAAAGTTTCCGGGTCTGGGGGCGGAGGCGCTATGACTTCTTCTTCATCTGCGGGTGTTTCGTCATCGGCTGCCATAAGGGCTCCCGGTATCATCACCAGTACGGACAATACAAATACAAGCATTAATATAAATACTGGTATTTTTCTTTTTAAGATTTCCACTTTTTGGTCTCCTTTTCTAATATTACTTCATTTTAAATAAGTTCTGTCTACTTCTTTTGTCAAATGAAAATTTTAATGACTTTGAGAGTAGATGTCAATATAAAGTATGGATATAAAGTATGGATATATAAAGTATGGATATAAAGTATGGATTGTGTTGTATGAAATTGCTGATTATTAAATTTTAAAAAACTAATATAATGCTTATAGATCATTAGATTATAAACATAGGGTTGAGAGCGACAATCGAAATGATATATTTTGCAAAAAACAGTCCTTTTATAAGATCGTTTTTTTACAGATACTATTTGATTTAAAAATATTCTGGATAAAATATATATTATTCATAATTTATAAAGTACAATATTTTGATATAAAAATTTATAATTACCAAAATAAAACGAAAGCATAAAAGTAATGAATTTATCATTTTATGGCGCTGCCAGAGAGGTAACCGGTAGCTGCTACTGCCTGGAAGCAAACGGAAAGAAACTTTTAATAGATTGCGGCCTGCAGCAGGGGCGGGATAAAAAGGATGACCAGAGGCTGCCGTTTAAAGCCGACGTGATAAACCATGTTGCTTTAACCCATGCGCATATCGATCATAGCGGCAGACTGCCACTGCTGGTCAAAGAGGGTTTTAATGGAAAAATATATGCAATAGAAGCTACGTGTGACCTGATAACGATAATGCTGAGGGACAGTGCCCACATCCAGGAGATGGATGCAAAATGGGAAAGTAAGAGGGCCAGGAGAGCCGGGAAAAAAGAGGTACTGCCTATGTATACTATGAAAGATGTTGAGAACACCTTAAAACTTTTAGTGCCCTGCAGCTATGGCGGAATAAAGGAAATAGGCGAGGGCATCAGGATAAGGTTTGTAGATGCCGGCCATATACTGGGCTCGGCATCTGTTGAGGTATTTTTAAGCGAAGGAGAAGCAGCTAAGAAAATTGTCTTTTCAGGAGATATAGGAAATACTGACCAGCCCATTATAAAAGATCCGCAGTGCATAAGGGAAGCGGATTATGTTGTTATGGAATCGACATATGGTGACAGGGATCATAAGGATAATGAAGATTACACATTGGAACTGGCAAAAGTCATAGACAAAACACTGTTGAAAGGCGGGAATGTCATCATTCCGTCTTTTGCTATTGGAAGGACGCAGGGACTCCTGTACCTGATACGTGAGATAAAGGAAAAAGGACTGGTTGCCAGTGCTGATTTTCCGGTTTATGTGGACAGCCCCCTTGCAGCAAAGGCAACAGATCTATATGATGACGACCTGCATATCTATGGGGACCCGGAAACAAAAGGCATTGTAAAAAACGGCTTAAATCCCCTGGACTTTCCCGGTCTGGAATTTACTGTTTCGGTTGATGAATCAAAGGCCCTGAATTATGATGCCACCCCTAAGATCATCATTGCGTCAAGCGGGATGTGTGAAGGAGGAAGGGTAAGACATCATTTAAAGCAAAATCTCTGGAGGGAAGAGTGCGTGGTGGTCTTCGTGGGCTATCAGGCTGACGGGACACTTGGGAGGATGCTCCTTGATGGTGAAAAGAAAGTGGAGCTTTTTGGTGAAGAAATAGCGGTACTTTCATCTATATATAATTTTACAGGCCTGTCAGCTCATGCGGACAGGGAGGGCCTGCTAAAATGGTTAGGCTGTTTTGAGAAAAAGCCTGACAGGGTCTTTGTTATTCATGGGGAAGAGTCGGTGACTGAAGCATTTGTGGGGTCCCTGAGGGAGCTGGGTTTTTCAGCCATTGCCCCGGAGTATAAAGAAGTCTATGATTTATTGAAAAAGTAACTTATGGATAATAAAATTAAATCATAAAAATTTAGTAAACTGTCTATTGTGGTCTTGGTTACCGGGATATTGCCCTATATAAGTACAAGTCTGGTATTTGATCCAGGTATAAATATCTCTTCACTTGATAATTATATTTTATAAATTTTTATATTATAAACTAATAGCAACCATAGAAAACTCACCAGGTAAAGCGATCTCTGTATAATTCCGTAATCAATATTTACCACTGCATTTTTAGATAAACCAAATAATGCTGAGATCCCTATTATTAAAATTAAAAATAGTAAATGAAATAATTTTATTCTTCCATGTGCAGACAATAAATAGACCAGCACCCCAATCGAGAGCGAAACTCCAGCTGTTTGGGCGAAAATGGAATGTAATTTATCTGCTGTCAAAGAATAATCAGTTGAACCATCGAAAGGAGCTGTAGGGAAGATCCCGGAAGATAAAATAGCCAGACCATAGATAATAACCAGGACATCTGCAGGATTTATACTTTTTGTTTG
>Ga0190284_1000543_pt1 | contig 20868 bp, 28 predicted proteins | sample 48691812_MG_FD_161668 | JGI IMG/M metagenome (GOLD analysis project Ga0190284, IMG submission 161668) | Hydrothermal vent microbial mat bacterial communities from Southern Trench, Guaymas Basin, Mexico - 4869-18-1-2_MG | ecosystem: Environmental > Aquatic > Marine > Hydrothermal vents >...
TATACACCGTTGTCATTCCATAACTTTTTACGATCTTTATATTGCATCTTAACTAATTGTGAGTTAGGAACTTTAATACAATGCAATCTGAACATACCGCTTATATATTCAATCCATATGGATGTTAATTCGGTTAAATCAATTATCTCTTTACCATTCCATCTTAATCTTTCCAAACCAACACCTTTAGGTAAAGAATCAACCGTAACACTACCAATAGACGATATTTTTTTTATCATATCATGATTATATATCATTATTTTCAATTGTTAATATGTCCTCTTGTTTAATTTGTTTTACTTCAACTGCTTTTTCGGATAATATTTTAATTGATTTTTCAGCTTGTATCATTATATTAGCAATAGCAGCCATTCCTTGTTTTAAATCTTTTAATTCTTCAGTTAATTTTAATATTGTATTTGATTGTTTGTCCTGTGTTTCTTGTATACCTCTATTACTTGCTTCATAATGTGGTAAATAACGTATCCACCATATAGGTAAATATTCTTTTTCTTTTTTTAATTCAGGTGTTGCTAATGGCATTCCTGTTTTTTCATCCCTTCGTTTTTCATAAGTAACTTCAATTGTTAATGCTTCTTGTATTGCTTCTGATACTATTTGTTTAATTTCTTCTTTGGTTTTTTTAGTCATTGTTACTTCAATTGTTAATGCTTCTTGTATTGCTTCTGATACTATTTGTTTAATTTCTTCTTTGGTCATTTTTATCTTCCCCTTTTTTATATATCTGGATGTTGTAATGTTCCAACACTCGCTAATGGTCTCCATGATAAACCATGATTATGTGATGAATTACTACCAACAGATGCATGTGTATGTGCCCCTCCTATGTTTGTATTTTTAGTTACATGACCAGCAGAGGTTTGAGATGTTGTCCCATAATGATAACTACCACCAGTAGTTACTAATATAGCGTGTGTATGTGCTCCTGTTTCACCGTGGTCATGAGTAGGTATTTCATCTTCAACTAAAGTATGGTTTGATGTTGTCCACGTTCCAGCTTGTGTTCCCCCCGAAACATTGTAATCATTTGAACCACCCTTTAGTGCTAAAACTACATCATAAACAGTAGTATCAATTTTCCAACCATTTCTCGCAATTTCTTCAAAAATCCATATCTTGGTATTAGTATTTCCATACATAACACCTAACCAATTATCATTAGCAACATTTCTTATCTTTAATATTTTCTTTGTAGTATCAAACCAAGGCATACCGGCAACATTTGTTGGTAGTGGTATTGAAGTACTTCCAGAAAACATTGAACGTAAACATTCAAAGTTATTTTCAAATTTTTCAAGGTCTAGGTACCCCTCATTAGTAGTTATATATGAATTAATTGTATAATTTTGTGCCATTTATTACCTCTTATAAGTTAGGATATTGCAAAGTCCCCACTGCTGCTTTTAATCTATATGTTGTTCCACCATGACTATGTGCATCATTACTTGATTTACCATAAGCATTATGTGTATGATTCCCCTGTGAATCTGTTATGTGATACCCACCTTGTGAATAACTATTAAATCCTCTTGAAGTTGTTTGACCGCTACCAACATTATAATAACAATCCATAGTATGTGTATGGTCTGATGATGCCCCGTGGTCATGAGCAGGTATTTGTGATAAAGATAATGTACAACCCGGCATTGTCCATGTTCCTGCAACAGAACCACCAGTGGTATATGTTGACCCACCTTTTAGTACTAAAACTACATCTGTTGGTGGTGAAGGGTCTAATATCCAACCATCTCCCGCTGAATTAGCATAAACCCATAATTTAGTATTTGAGTTACCATACATAACACCAAGCCATTTAGAATTCAACGAGTTTCGTATTTTCAATAATTTATTTGTAGTATCAAACCATGGCATACCAGGAATAGCATTAGCGGGAGCATCACTCCCTGACATCATTGAACGTAAGCATTCAAAGTTATTCTCCATATTTTGTAAATCAGTATTACCAATATGTGATGATTGATATGAATTAATTTTATAGTTTTGTGCCATATTATATAATTCCCTTCATATGCTGTCTTGTCCCCACTGCTGCATAAGGTCTCCAATTATTTCCATGATTATGTGATTGAGAAAGTCCATCTGAATCATGTGTATGGACTCCACTATTCATTAATACTGATTGAGTATGTGTATTGGTTCCTTTTGAATATGCAGCATATGCAGTATAAGTATTAGAAGCATAAACACTTACACCATGTATATGTTCCCCAGCTTCACCATGTGTATGAGCAGGTATTTGTGATATAGATAATGTACAACCCGGCATTGTCCATGTTCCAGATTCATTACCACCATCAATATCATAATCTAATCCACCAGTAATTGTTTTTAATGCCAATAATCTATCACCCACAGCGGTATCTATTGACCATCCATCTTCTTCTGTATTAGAATACATCCACACTTTAGTTGATAATTCAGCAAGAAATACCCCCATCCATGCACTATTAGCATTATTACGAATTCTCAAACCTTTTGTGGTAGTATCAAACCAAGGCATACCGGCAACATTTGTTGGTAGTGATATTGAAGTACTTCCAGAAAACATTGAACGTAAACATTCAAAGTTATTCTCCATACTCTGTAATTCTGTTTTTACAGTACCAGTTGGTGTAATACAATTTATTGTATAGTTTTGTGCCATTGATTTTCCTTATATTTTAGTATGTAGTTTTAATGAATAATTTTCTACATAAGCATGTATTTCTGTTGATGGGTCTTCAATCTCTATTTTAACTTTAAAATATCTCCCTGTTATAATACCTGATAATATTTCAGCGTTTTTCAGTTCAGACCAACTATCAGTAGTAAATTCTCTATAAAGTATAGTTATATTTACTTTTGGTGCTTCCTCTACATCAACTATTTCATTCCAATTTCTACTTGTTATATTTATATCATTCCATGTTGTTTCTGATGGTAAAACATCATCCCAACCATCACCTTCACCAACCACAACAATTGAAGCATCTAAATAAACATAGTATTCTTGAGCAGCAACACCTGTATCATATGATGGTGAAATAAATGAACCTGTTAAAACACCAGCTGTGTGTGAACATTTTAAATATGCTTCTGAATCATAGGTTATTTTTTCCACATTATCTTTTACATCAGTTTCCCAACCACAAGCACCACCTGATGTTTCTGGTGATATATATCCTGATGTGTCATTGATGGAAAAAGTATCAGCACTTCCAACAGCAGTAACACCTTTAACTGTTGTATTAAGTTCTATCATTTGAGTTAAACCTTGAAAATACACATTATCTCCAACAGCTAAACCGTGAGCCACAGAAGATACAACACCCGGATTTGCTTTAGTAATACCTGTAATATTATTTGCTAATGGAATAAATACTTGATAATTAGCATCAGGAACAAATGTATTAGATAATGACCATCCAATAGGTAATGATATAGTAGCGGAAGCTAACTCAGGGTCAATTCCATATATTCCATTAGTTCCTTTGGTTTCTGCTGAAAAACTATGTTCTCCTGGCTTAACATTAGCTAATGATTCTTGTGGACTTCTTTTAGCTGATAAAAAAACACCAGTATTCCATGTTCCACCTAATCTAAATTCATATACTTCAATATCAGGGTCAGTTAATTTATCTGAAAATAGGGTTAATGAATTACTACTTGGTATAACAGATAAATATGATAAACTTTCTGGTGCATCTGAATTACCAACAATTAAACTTGATAATTTTGGAGCATTATTAAATGTTTCTTTAACTCCATATATACTTACAGGAATTAAAACAATATAATATTCTTGCCCTTGCTCTACTGGATCTATATTAAAATTATTTGTAGTATTAAATTGATGTACATAATCAGCTTGATCTGGAATAGGATCACCATCAATAATCATTGCTTGCCATACTTCAACATGACTAAACCAAGGTTCATTTTCGGACACAGTAAATGTAATATTTAATCTACTAAAAGTTCTTAATCTGTAGTAATATGTTTCTTCTGTCATTTGAGGATTTTGTATATTAACAACAGTATTTGGGTCAGGTAAATCACAAGTGTAAATTCCTTCTATATCAGCATCATAGTCATCATCATATAAATCATAACTTTCATATTGTAGTGAAAGATTGATTAATCCATTACCAGCAAAAGAAGTTGAAACAACTCTCATTGCTTGGTCACTAATTGCAAGTGCAGTTGAATTTAAAGTTACTAAATCATGTGGTGCTAATTCTAAACAATCATCTCTAAATGTTCCTGAAATACTTCTATTTAGTTTTAATCTTTCTAATTGATATGTTGCTAAATTACCAACAGTTTCTTTATCTGTATACCCCATTATTGATATATTTTCAACAACACCACCTTCTTCACCAACAAGAACATCATCGCTTGTATAATCTTTATCTTTATTATTAAAAGTAGCACGAAGTCCTTTTGGTTTATCAAATCTATTTGGCTGTACTAATCTTATTTGTGCTCTACCTTCACCATCTTGAACTATATGTTTATCTTCTATTGTCATTACAGAGGATTCTTCATTTATATCAGCAATTAAAAGATAGTATTTTCCATCAAACCAAGATATAGAACCCCTAAAATGTTTCATCATATCTTGTACAATTGACCAAGAATTTTTACTACCTTGGACAACATAATTAAATAACCATCCTTTACTATCAAAATAATTTGCTGCTGTTGTCCAGCTTGTTTCGTCAATATAATTAGAATCAACATCAAGACCATATTCTTCATCTGTAAAATAATCATATAAACATAAAACAGCATTTTGTGTCCATTCAATAACAGCAGTAGAATCTCTAAAATCATCTACTTTTTTACCTTTAAAATCTAATATTCTACTTGGGATACCTCTATATTGATCTTCATCCCAAGTAAACTTCCATCTAATATAAGAAGTAAATCTTTGATTATCCGTCCAATTTGAATCTGCTGTATTTAAATCAGTATCATATGTTTGAGTTGATGATCCTGAATAAAATTGATAATCAACAGTTGCTCCAAAATCAGTATAAGGTTTATCATCTATAAGTATTTGATCTACATCATCTAATTGATATATACCCTCACATTCACCTTCGCCTAAGTTTTGAATAATATATAATTCTTTATTATGATAACCCATTGTGGAAATATAAACATCATTACCACCAACTCTTTGTAATCCATATATTACTTTAAGAGGTTCTTTGGTTGACCGAGTATTTAATTGTAATCCTCTTTCTTCTTCTTGTGGTGTATCTGGTATATCTGGTTGATTAAAGTACGCCCATATAGCAGTAATTAAAGAAATGATTAATCCAATAAAAGCAATCCATGTTCCTGGGTCACACTTAACTATATCACCATCATATAAATAACTATCTTCTTCTAATAATTCAAAATCTTCTGGGTTATCACCTAATTTATAAACAACCTTTGTTATAATTTTTTTAGATTCTTTAAGTCTATAAACATCAATTATTTTCTTACTTTTTAAACTTAATACTTTAACACCTTTTTGTGTTGTTACTAATATTTTATTATTACCCACAAATACACATGGAACTTTTATATTATCACCAAAATCTACTGATAAAACATCACCTTTTTTCATTTGGTGAGGTGGTATAATTTCACAATAATTAAGAAAATGTTTTTCTACTTCCTTAAAAACTTCTTTAGGATTTTCACGAAATAAATTTACCACATTATTCCAACTTATATCACCAATTATATTCTTATCAAATTCATAATCTAAATCTAATTCTTCTTTACAGAAATCTAATGCCATAGAAAGACAATTAAAACCTTCTTCTTTTGATATACCTTCTGGATTAAAGTTTATTCCTGTATATTTATCTGTTATATTATATGGTAATTTTTTCATAGTTAATTATTTTCCATATATATTTGATTTATATTTTTACTAGAGTGAACCCAATTATGACAAGTTTTACATAATGTTGAACCATTCCATTCTTCATATCTTAAAGAAGGAAAATCTTGCCATGAATATATATGATGAGCGTTTAATTCTCTGCACCCATTATCACATATTTGACATGTATAATTATCTCTTTTAAACACAGACTTCCTCCAATTAATATTTTCACCAGTAAGCTGTGGATGCTTTTTACCTTTATTCCAAGCTGGTTTTGTTCTTTTATAAATACCTTTTGGCATTTTTATCCCTCACTCTGTCGTTCGCTCGGGGTTGGGCCCCACCAAATCTTTTTATTTTCAATACTTGGTAACCATCTAAATCCACCAAAGTTTGCAGTATTTCCTAAAGTTAAACATCTTGTATAACTTCTATCACAAAGATTTTCAACACCACTATAACCACATCTGGTTCCTTTAAATACTTTCCATCTGCAAGAAGAAGAGTTTTTATTGAATGTCTGATGCCCCCATCTTGTAAAAATACTTCCAATCACCAATCTTACTTCTGTTTCATCTAATTCAAATGAATCGACTTCACCAGTAAACACAAGAACAGTTCCCAACACTTCACTCGTTGCATCTGATGCTGTATTCATTAATCCTAAATATACAGATGCTGTTTTTTCTTCAACCTGACCTCCTACAAATATAGATGTTAAAACTTGATCGAGATTATCTAATCTTATTGTACAGTCATCCATTACATTTGATAGTGTGTAGTTAATACTTTCAAATTCAAATCCTCTTGATGTAAATGTGCCAGATGGATCACCTGTTAGAGTTATAGGAACATCAAGAGTAGTATATTTATATGTATTAACTCCATCTGTAAAAACTAAACAGAAGAATGGAAACATTTCTAATCCTGCTAACTCATCTATTAAAGTTTGATTTAAATTTCTTGCCATTTATATCTCCTGTGTATTCTTCAAACTGTATTTTAGTATTATTTCCACATCCACACTCACATAAGTTATTATTCATTAAGCAATCCCATGAGAGAAATCCCGAATGTTTTAAACTTATTATAAAAAGTATCAAAAGACATATTGTCTTCTTTAAATCTACATCTTATTTTTAAATTACCTGAAAAATCTAATGTTATTCTTTCTCCTGCTGTTGGAGCAGCATTAAAATTTATTTCATCACAACCATCGGTTCCACCAAGAGCAGAATAAGTATAATCTCCTGTTGTACTATCTGGACCAACTACTTGTGCTATATTATCAACATATACAGTTCTTGCAGTTGAATTCTTACATGGTAGATTATATAATGTTGTTGAACCATCTCCAGTTCCTATATATTCTCCTGTAAATGTTTCAACCTCATATTTAAAGAATGTAAATGCTTCATAAGCACCATATCTATCCATATAAAATTGAAATATAGTTCTTGCATCTGTTTTACTAATATTATTATACTGGAGGGTTATTAATCTTTTAGGATATAACCATTTACGTTTTCTACGTTCTTGACCCAGATCATCAAAGTTACTGAAAAGAGTTTTATATTGCATCTCTTCAACAACTGGATTACCATAATTTATAGTTGTATAGTTTGGGAATAACGCCATTATCTTGATACCCTCCTAATATTTGCATTAAGAGCAGAGTTTCCTCGTTGCATTTGTTCATTCATTACTGTTGTAACTGCACTTGGGTTCTGTCTGACAAAATCGACAAATGATTTACTATCCATTGCCATTATATTATAATTGATTTGTGTTGGTTGTTGTCCACTACCCTGTGCCTTAACTCCGAGTTCACCAGATGATGTTTTAGATAGAGGAAGGATTGCTTCTGGTCCTGCTTCACCCATAAGACCTTGTTGAAATGATGTTGGTTTAGAAACAATACTATTTGTGAATACACCACCTTTAGCATATTTAGGTTCTGTCTTTGCTATAGTAGCTACATTTGCTAAACCCGTAGCAGTAATAATTGCAGCCATTGCTATTCCTGCTGGTCCTGAATATTCAGCTAGTGCATCATTAGCAGCCTTATAAGTTTTAACTGTTGCTTCTGCTATTGACATTGCTTTCTTTAACTTAAATGTTTTCTTTTCATTTTCTTCACTATCAGAACCAATTCTATCTAACATAGAACCAAAATCACCAAATAAATTACCCATTTGACCTAAAAACTGTTGTTGTGTTTGAAACTTCTTTTTCGCAATATTAGCTGCATCTGCTGCTGCTTTATCTTCTATTTTTTTTTCTTTATCTGTTACAGATTGAATTAATTCAATTCTTTTTTGATTGTATTCATTTTGATCATTGAGATTATTCATCCATGCATCACTATCTTTTTGTGCTAATGCTATATGATGTTCATCTTTCATTTGTAGTTCATAAGCATGCATTGCTCTTAAAGCATCTTTGTTCTTTTCAAATTCAGATTCATATGGATTTTTATCTGTTGTAGTGTCTTCACCCCCAGATGGAATATATCCTTTATAACTGGGACCTCGTTTAGCGGATTCTTCATCAATATATTTTTCAGGTGGACCAAGAAGATATTTATTATATTCTTTTCTTAATTCAACCAAATCTTTTAATCTTTTATATGTTGTTTTACTTGGATCTAAAGCAATTAAAAAGGCTTTAGTATAATAATAAATTTTTGCTGATAAATCTGCCATTTCTTTTGATATTTTTCTTATACCTTCAGCAAATGCATCCCAATCAGCATCATTTAATGTTTGAACTAATTGTGCAAATACAGTTACTTTAAGAGTTTCTAATGAAGCTCTTAATTTCTCCATATTATCTGTATATTTGGCAAAATTATTTGCTTGTTCAGTTGTTACTGAAGCAGCAGTTTCACTTAAATTATTTCTTAAACCAGGTAACATTTTATTCAATTCAGCTGCTGTCATGCCAAATATTTCCATTTGAATAGCTGCTCTTTTTACAGGATTTTCAATTTTCTGTGTTGCTTCTGCTAATCTTAAAAATTGTTCTTCAGGGTCTAATTTTGATAATGCTTCTACATCTATATTTAGTTCTTCAAATGCTTTCTTAGCTGCACCTAAACCTCTTGTAGCAAGACCTATTCTACGTTGCATTCTTTCAATTGAACCAGTAACAATAGTAAATGATACACCAGATAAGTTAGCAATGTGCTCCATTTTAGATAAAGTTTCTACTGATACACCAAGTTTTAAATTTAACTTATGAAATTTATCACCAAGTTTAACTGTATCATTCATTAATTTAGCAAAACCAGCAACAACAGCACCAAGAGCTACAGGACCAGCTATCTTTTTAAGGGCTGAAGTTGTATTATCGCTGAATTTCTTAACAACCTTACTACCTTTATCCTTAGCTACAATATTTACTTTTACATCTTTAGGCATTAGTCTTTTTTCCTCATTGATTGAATTGCTGCTTGGAGTGATACTACTATCTTCTGGGTTATATCTTTTCTGTGTTCATTTGGGACATCTTCAATATCAAGAACAAGTTTTATAGCATCTGCTTGAATAGAATCTTCTTTCAATAACATAGTTGAATATTTTTCTATTAAACCAAATACATAATAATTATCTGGAAGTATTTCTACATATCCACACTTCTTACAATCGGGGATTCTATCAGATGGATTTTTTCTATTACTGCTTATCTTAATACACTGCTCACAGGATACTTTATTTTTATCATATACCCACGTGAAGTAATCTACTAGGTTTTTTTTTCAATAATCTTATCTTTATCTTCAGCTGATTTATTTATAACAAACATCATAATACTTTCAGAATAATCAAATAAAAATTTCTTATTTTCAGTGTTGCATTCTAATGGTTTGTCATCTTCACCATTAATACCCTTCCAATCTACAACACAGTAATCAAATATCTTGAAAAACGATTCTACTTGATCATTCTTAGCAATTGATGTTCTTATAACGTTATGAGATACAGGAAAAGGTCTTATCTTAAACGATACACCCTTAGCTTCTTTGAACTCGATCCATTTAGCTTCTATTAATGATTTATTTATTTTCATTTTAAAAACTCCTTTTAACTGTTATGATTTATGAACTGCACCATGAAATCTAAAGTCAACAGAAATTTTTATAATGTCATTTGCTGTTGCTGTTACTGCAAAGTTTGTAAAATAAACTCCAGCATCAGCATCACTACCTATATCAGATGACCAATAAGTTGTATCATCTGTATATAATTTAAAATTAGTAATCTTTGTTCCATTTAAAACAGCACTCTCAATTACTATTTGACCTGTTGAATCATCTGGATCTAATAGACCACTCAATGATCCACCTGCAGCCTTTATGCCCTGACCTGCAACTACCGACCAAGAGTCCCCAAATGTTGCTTCTTCAAGCAATGGTGATTCAATAGTTAAACTATAATCAACCATCTTTAGAATAGTATGACTTCCTAACACACATTTTGCTGATTTGCCTGTGTATACACTCATTGTTTATACTCCTATTTTGTTACATAAATTGTAACATTATATTATTATCTATTTGTTTTTTTATTTGATAATGTTTTATTAATGATTTCTTCTTTTATTTATTCTTTGTTATCTTCTGCTATTAATTATTTTTTTCATATATAACCATCACTTCCATATCGAAGAAGCTACATGGAGCAGATGCCCCACCCTCAACTACTCCAATATCACCAATGTATGTATTACTACTATATGTGAAATCATTATCTAAGAAGTATTCCACATCAGTTACTAACTGGTGAATATTATCATACTTATTCATTCCATCATTATCCAAATATCCATATAAATAAATATGTAAAAATCTAACTTGATTTGATCCAGCACTATCAAACATTTCATGTTCCGCCTTATCATCTTCAACTGAAAAACAAACACACGGTTTATTTACAATAGTATCAAATTTATATATTCCACGTTTAACTTCTGCTATTGAAGTTTGATACGGAGACACACTGGGTTTAATATTCTTTTCAAGATCATTTTTAAGATCATTTAAAATTGTATTTCTATCTGCCATTATGGATACTCCTTCAATATACTATCTCGAATTAAATTAGCTATTTTATCACGATTATCTTCTATAGCTGGACGTAGAAATGGCCTTAATAATTTAGCTTTTCCTACTCCTGTTTCTTCATGAACCTTGCCATATATTACATCCGTACCTATCCATGCAATTAATGATCTAATTTCAACACCTGACCTAATACTCCTTCTTAAATGTCCTGTTCGTACTTTTAAAGGTCCTGGTGGAGGATTAGGTGGACCAGACCCACAAGAATCAAATCCTTTCTTTGATTCTCCTTCTGCATATAGAGCTGCTCGTTTAAGCCCTTTTATTAGACCACGACTCCATCTCTTCGGCATAGATTTAAGATATTCAAGATCTGTTTTATCAAACTTAAACTGAACATCAATCATTATACTACACCAATTCGTTTATACTTATTTAATATCATCTTAGTTTGAAGTAATAGTTCTTTAGCTGAATAAGTAACTGAACCATCACTTAATGTCTTTGATAATACATCTACTTCCTGTCTATTTTTATGTGTTCTTACAACTTCAGTAATACATGCCTGTTTAATATCTTCAGGTACAGTATCATAACCGGCTGTATATATAATTTTAATATTTTGAGATCCTTTACTCAATGTAGTTAAGAATACAACGTGGGTTTTATTTTCATGTATTCTATAATCATCTACACCTATTGTACTATCACTTGGCCATACCCATGTAGTATCTGAATATATTGAATCAACTGAAATAATAGGACTTTGATTTGTAACTAAATTTGACACACCGATCCCATCATAATACTCTGTATATTTTCTGGATTTTATATTTTTATTTATATATGACTCGATTAGAGTTGATATGCGGGTTATAATATCTTCAAGTAAGTCATCGTCCTGAGATGTGGAACCAAACTTACCATAAAAGTCTTTTACTTCGTCTAATGTAACAAGATCGTATGCTGCCATTATAATACTCCTATTTAGTTACTACGTAGTTTTGATTAATTACATATTTTGTTTGACCACATACGCATTTGGTAGGTTGTGTTTCTGAAATTACTCTGCGTGAGCATGCCAAACATTCCCACACATACTTAGTGTTATCAATAAATTTTAATCTTTTGTCTATCATCCCATCTCTCCTTTGTATATATTTGTACAATTTCTTGTATTAATATATACAATCTCTTGTATATATTTGTACAAAACAGAGTAATAAATATAGTTGTTAGTATTATTGATTAAATGTCAATTCCTGGAACTATAAAAAGTCTCTGTTAAGATCGTTTCTTTCTTTTAATCCACGCTTTTTTAACTCCTTCACTTATCTTTTTTCTAATATCTTTATCTTTAGCAGGATTATTATCACCGGTCATGTCTGGTCGTTTTATTCCTTTATTTATATCTTTACATGATTTTCTAATATTTGCTTTATGTTCTTCAGAAAGAATCCCACCTTTTTTCGCCTCAGTCATTCTTCTTCTAGTTTTCTTTGTAAATGGTTTTCGTTTCTTGCCTTTTAAATTACTGCTTATTCTCTTTATTCTTTTATCTGTTTCTTTAGTAAGTCCCTTAGACCAAGATGGTTTCGTTTTCGGATTTTCTTTGAAATAATCCAACATAACATTACTCATTTTCTCACTCCAACCTTCTGGAGGGTTCCATGTATAATTACTATCTCCGCCTGTTGTAAGATTATAACCATTCTTTCCAAATGTATCATAATATCCAATATAGAATACTTCTAATTGATTTAACTTTTCTCTACTATCAGTTGTATCTATAACTTCCCATTTGAAATTTTCAGATCCATATACATTTATAGCTTTATGAAAATAAAATTTTGGTTTTTTTGAATCATGTAAATGCTCTCTTATTCTATATTTCAATGGGCCTATTGTTTGTCCAATATAACTCTTTCCGTTTAACAAGTTTGTTGCCTTGTAAATTATCATCTAATACCTCTCATTAGGTTTATTTTAGGGCGGGGTATGAATGAGCATACCCCATTACTGTGGCTAACACCCTATTGTTTATTTGTTCTTGAAAATAAGGGAGTGACCCAGATTGATCACTCCCATTAACTATATCACTTTTAATTTAATTTATCTTAAGCTATCATCTCAAGTTCTGAGAAAGCTGAGCTTGCGCCAACATTTCCATCATAACGAGCATACCCGATGAATTGGGTCACGCCTTCTTTCATCTTAACATATGGGTTGACCTGGAATATCATGCCCTGACGTTGAGCAATAACATAATACTTTAAGTCTCCAAAGATTGCAAACTCTTCCGTAGCTGCAGGAGCTGACGGCATAGCGCTTACTAATCTCACTGGATATCCAAGAATAGTTCCATTAGGAGCTCCAGCAATATTTCTTTGGAAAATAGGATCACCTGTAGTATCTTTCAACTTCATTACAGCTGCCATAACGTTCTTATGAAAATACCATTTAGGATTAATGGCTCTTTCAATTTCAGCACCATAAACTGCATCAACTAAATTATCATAAGTAATAACATTAATATCAGCACCAGTACAATCAATAGTTTTACCAGCTGAACCTAATAGATAAGTAGTAAACTCAGTTCCGTTGAATACTTGACTATCAACTTCTTGACCAATAGCTTCAGCAATCAAATTCATACTATGAGATGTAATATCAAACACACTATCTTCTAGGAGGTCATTATAAATTTCTTGATAATCACCAATTCTCTTGTCGATAGTAAATGTAAGCATTTTATATGTTTGTTCACTATTAGTATTAGCTGTTCCAAATGCTTGATGATCTACACTCGGTCTCGCTAGCAATGCAGGATACTTAAATGAATTAGTTCCTACAGTTATAATTCTTGCATCCTGAAGTGCTACTGAACTTAATGTGGCTAATGCCAATACGTCGTCTTCATATTCTACCGGCACCAAATGTTGTCCAGTGTTTGATTCTGTAAGAGCTTTAGAATGAAACATATCAATAACAAACTTAGCATGTCCTTCACGTCTTTCTACATCCATAGGCGGCAATGCTAGTTTCATACATTGTCTTTTAACATCATAACCTTTATAAATAAAAGTTTTTTTAGTATTTTTTCCTGGTACAGTAAGATCTACTTTCTTTCCTTCTGCTTTTTCGATTGTAGCTTTTAACTCAGCATTATTTTCTTTCAATTTAGTAATTTCTTCATCGTTCTTTTTTTGTGCTTCTTGTACTTCTTTTACGCCTTTTAGTCCCAATTCCTCAGCGACTAGTCCGGCAAGTTCTTTAACTTTGTCCATCTTTATTTACCTCTGTCAATATTTCCTCACATAGATCATCAACTGACTTCTCTTTTGAGTTAGAGTCTGTATTGGTATCTTTCGATGCCACAAACTCGTCATAAGTTTCATCAAATAATTTATCTATATAAGAAACCTTGTCAGTGTTCTTCACACTAACAATATCTTTTAAAAGATTAAGTTCATCTTTTATTTTATTAATTTCTTTAACAAGATCACTATCTACCTCGGTCTTATTTATTTGTTCTTGTTTTTCTTCGGTGTAGTTGTCTTCTACAACTTTTAACGATCCATCTTCATTCTTCTCTATTGGCATTGTTTTCTCTACATCATCTGCTTTCTTATTTTTATCAAGAAAACAATCTAATAATTCATTAAGTTCAAGTTCATCAATTATATTTTCATCAATTGCTTTTCTAACTGATTTAGATGTCAGTACAGCTCTTGGATTGGCGGGGATGCTAACTAATGATAGTTCAAGTAATTCCTGTTCATTAAATATTCTCCATGGTTGATTACTTCCTTTTTTGCGGTTTGGATATTCAATCTTATCAATATTAGGGACAAAACCTACCGAAACGGCTTTCATATATCCTGCTTTATAAAGTTTATATAACGAATCACCAACAGATGAAACGTCAGCTTCTGGAAATTCCACATCAAACATTAAATTTTTCTTTTCACTATCTACCCACACTTTCTTTGCTCGAGCAACTGGGGAACCAGTATAATCATGACCAAATAATATTACAGGATTATCTTTATAATTTTTAAGATTCCAACCAGATGTCATAATTTTATCACCATCACGATCTGTTTTTTGATCACTTCCAATAAATCTTAATACTCTCTTATCAACAACCTTTGCCTTAGTTGTTGTATACTTTACTATTTTTGTCTTCATTACTCTTGCTCCTATGTCTTTGTATTTGATCTTTAGTCATCCTTCCAATGTATCAATTGGAGATGTTGTTATTCAATATAAGGCGCTACCGCACAACGACAATTTATTATGTTTCCAGGATCCCCACCAGGATCGCCTGGGTATTCTAAACCATTTGAAAAAGTTTGATCCATATCTATAGTTTCGCCATCTACAGCAGCATGTTGAGGTCTGGTTCCACCTACCCAAGTCTTCTTACTAACTCCCTCTTTTTCATATTCTTTCATTGTAGTTTGAGATACCATACTCGCTGTCTCTGTCCTTGCGATTGTTTTGGCTCTCTTCCCTGCAAAGTTATATACATTCTTAATACGTTTAGTTAGTTGAGCTAATGTCTCACCTTCATTTGCACTATCAAATATCTCAATCTTAATCTGATTCCATACTGTATTATTTATATCTGTTATCTTAGATAGCCGACTATTAATAATAGTACTATCAATCATATCAGGTAGATCTATATCTTTATAACTCTTTCCTAATCTATCCTTAACTAATTTAATACCTACTTTATAGGCCTCATTATAAATTGGTTTAGTATATTTCTTTAGCGTTTTGTTCTCTTTATCCCATATTTTTATCAAATCATTAAGTATTCCGTACTGTTGGGTGTTCATATTCTTAGAATTCCTAATGACCGCTAATACAGTTTTGCCTTGTTCATAAAAGAATCTCTTAATTTTCGAGTAGAATAATTTATCAACTACCTTAACTCTTCTTAAATACAACTGTCTATATTTTTTATTTGCTCTTGAAACCTTAAGTTCTATACTCTTTGTTTCAATATCACCAACATCTTTTGTAGATTTAGGTTCATCATCTAATGACATCCCACGAGGTACTAAGTTAATAGGAATTAAATCTTCGTCATCGTTTGAATATTTCATATCCAAAGATAGTCTGTCATTTATTTCATTTCTTGTATAACCAAGATGTAATAAATTCTGTGCTGATTCAAGCGTAGTTTTAAGATCACCCTTCAACTCTTCTATTTGACTTAGATTGAATTTACATTTATATCCTGGTAAATATTGTAGGAATAATTCAGCATTCAACTTTTCTTGTATTCTAATCAACTGTGGTTTAAGAGTTAGTGTCCATATCTGACGCATACCCTCTTTAGCATTTGCTCTATTAACGTCATCTGATATTCCCATAGCTGTTTTATTAACACCCAATGTAACTAGGATTCTATCTCGTATATCTTTACGTCCTTCCAAATATTCCATATCCTTTTGAGACATTGCAGTATCCACATAGTCCATACCAGCAGGCAATCCAGCTATCTTACCAACATTATTAATACCTCTATGAGAATTGTTCCAATCAATAACTGCTTTCTTTAATTCAGCTGGTGATATTTCAGATGCCTTATCATTCTTTAGATAACCACTAACTCTGGCAAAGTTTTCAAAGAACTTTTTATTATATTTGGCAGCATCCGCATCAGCAGCATATTCCATGATGACTGTATCAATAGGTGACAGTCCTCTTAATCCTTTTGTATTGGGAAGTTTAAAAAATATAACTTCATCGACACTCATAGGAATTTTATAATTGAATATCCAACTACCTATTTGACCAGTCGCCTTATCTTTCTCATGTTTCATGAACTTAGGATTAAGCACATATATATCTTGTATCTTCCCATATTCATTATTATTGATATACCAGAATGACTCTCCATAATTATATAGATAGATCATTGTCAATTCCCACAGTTCAAAGTTAGACATATAAGGGTTGGGTCGAATGAACATATTATACATTTCATTTTCTGGTGGTAATGGATCCTCACCCTTGTATATATCTAAAGGAACTTGTGCCACATTTTGTGCAAGGAGGGATATTGCTCTGTTAATTACATAGTTAGTAGAAAACGGATCTTGCTTCTCTGTACTATATGTCTCCATTCTATTTCCAACTACAGCATAAAGTTCTTCGAATCCCTTCTCTACTACTTGATCTGTGTTTGACTCTTTGGTCCACAGGCCTGTTTCTGATAATTTATAATTATCCATTAATTAGTCTCCGTTATACTTGAACGCTATATGATTGTTTTCTTCTTAACTTTTCAGTTGCATATCTTAAAGCATCTATATAATGATTGTTTTTATCTTCCACTAAAGGAGTAATCTCCCCACTCATCCTATCTACCTTATATTGATATGTTGAAAACTCGTGAATTACTCCCTTCAATGACTCATGAATTATAGTTGTATAATTCTTTATAAATTCAATCCCTTCAATTATACTACCAGCACCTTTCTTGGATGCTCTTACTCTAAATCCTTTTCCTTTAAGATATGATATAATCTCAGGTCGAGCTGAATCAGCAGTTATCATCCACTTCTTACAATCAGGTATAATTGATTCTAGGAATGCTGGATGGTCATCTATTTCAACTCCAGTTGATGACCCTGCCTTATCTATATATAATAGTCTTTTGTCATTATCTAGATAACATCTTAAAAATGCCAGAGGGTCAACTGAAAAACCTAGATCTAATCCCAAATAAAAGACACTATCTTTAGGTGCTTCGAATCTATCTATCTTAAATTTATTCTTGAATATAACTGCATCGCTTATTGTTAATGGGTTGCCTTCCCATTTATGTTGGTATTTATCTGGGTCATGCTTCTTATCATACGCTCTATCATTCTTTGACTTTTGACTGGAGAAGGGGTTGTCTCTAAAAGTTACTTTCTTAACAATAGAGTTTGGCATTTTATTTTTAATCCACATTTGCCATACTGGATCTTTTACTTCATATGGATTAAATGATACCCAAACTTCACTACCTTCTTTTCTTATTGTAGGTAGTAATATGTCCCATGATAAGACGGATAATGTGTTGGCTTCTTCAACCCAACATACGTCCACATTATTAGTAGACTTTATATTATTAACATTCAGTTTAATACCTGCAAATATAAACTCGGTTCCATTAATACCTGTGATTGAATTATTAGTAGACTTATAGAAATATCCCATATCCATTATATCAATCATTTCATCTAACGTTGACTTAACTGAATCTTTTATTGAAGACATATACTCTCTTACACATAATATCTTCATTTTCTTTTCTGCCCCTTTGAGTAATAGTGCTTGAGCAAAGGTATATGACTTGGCACCATCTCTACCGCCATAGTATACTTTATATGTTTTGGGTATAAATAGTTCCGAGAATGCTTCTGGTATTTTAACTCTCATTACTATCAGGTTTAATAAATTCTATTTGTATTTTTCTATTTTCTGGAGTGCTTATTTCACTATTAATTTGTTGTACTGCACGACCATACTTAAATTCTGTCAGCCATTTTAAAATCTCAAACTGATCTTTATTTGATAATACATTATGGCCAGTTCTTGCATCATATTTACCATTAGGTTTTATTTTTCTTAGATACTTTCTAAATTTTTTCTTAACATCTGGATGTTCTATTAATTTAACTATACCTGAATTAGTATCAATATTAGTATTAATTCCATGTGTTTTGCAAAACAGCATATAAGCTACAAGTTCATCAGTAAATAATTCACCAAGTAGTTTTGTGAAGTTTGCTCTTGAGTGTTTACCTCCAGGATTACCGGATACTCCCTTCCTCCATGTTCCATCTTCATTTTGGGTTTTAGGATCTATGGGCATTTAGAATACCTCCTGCACTGAGGACTATAACTATACCTCTCTCGTATTATTGTTTTGTTCTTAAATTAAGATGTTACTAGTATCCAACTCACAAATTTAAACGTTTTATAAGTTATTACACAGTCGTTTACCATATATTTTGGAACAAACAATTATAAATACAAATTTTAAGGAGGATTATTTTATGTCTCGTAAAAAGAAATTTGATAGAATGATAACATTTCTAGTTACTGATAAAATGTATAATGATATAAAAAAACTAGCTGATGATAATAATAAAGAAATGAGTGAGTTTATAAGATTTTGGTTAGAAGATAGGATAAGGAGGATGTCATAATGGACACATATAAAATAAGATATATTTGTTGGAATTGTGGTCATACATTTAAGAAAAGATTAGATAAAGGAATACGTGCTAAAGGGAACGGAGGTGTATGTCCTAATTGTGGATTAGAAGATAAATATTTTGATATGTCTTATCCTTATGATGTAGAATATCATAATTTTATAGAAGATTTTATTATTAACGGGTTGGAGGACAAATAAAATGATACAAGAAAAGATCAAATTAAATATAGATAGATTAAGGGATTCTATAACTTCTCTTGATAACAATAAATTTGACACTGAAGATATATTTGGGCTAATGTGTGATCTTGAGAAAGATATTGATGACATATATAAAAAATTAGAAATATTCTCTAGTTTTGTAACTGCTGCTAAAGAAGTGTTTGGTAGTGATATATCATAAAAATAAATTTAATAAAGAGAGGAGATTGAAAGATGAAAAGATTAATCATAGTTTTAATGTTAGTATTTAGTTTAGTATTTAGTTTTAATGTAATAGATTCGGAGGCAGCAACTTTTGATTTAAAAATACAAAATGTTTATGATAATACATATAGAGTTGTATTTTATAATGGAACATCAAGACCAATTGTAATATGTAGAATAACTCTTAATTTTTATAATGGTAATAAATGGGTGACAACAAGAGTAGCTACTTTTACATCAATATCTCCCTATAATAGAGGTACTGCTGTTATTCATCTTGATGGATATAACTGGAATAAATATAGGTGGGAAATCAAATCAATAAGATAAAAACTTATAAAAAAAGAGAACAAACAAATGATGGAGATATTTATCTTCGTCTTTTTATCATCCTCTCTTAAAGTGCCTGTTAAGGTAGAGTACTTTTCAGGCACTTTATATTAGAGAGTAGATAAGTTACCTTCTTTTTTTTCCCGGGATGTTTTTAGACTCTTCATCCCGGGTTTTCTTCCGTCGGTTTTAAGAAAGAAACTTAATATATTTACGAGATGCCAACTATATTTCTAAGAACAAACATATAAATAAACTATAAAATATATAGGTGATAAATATGGCAAGAAAAAAACGATTTAGTAAAATGATGACTTTTATGATTAATGAAAAATTATATAATGATATATATAAAACATGTAATGACTTAGATATTGAAATGAGTTCTTATATACGAGACTTATTACGGAAGGCAACTTTTAAACATTTAAACGAAAGAGATTAAGATGATTAACATTTATGAATTAGTAAAAGAAAGAGGAAAAGCAGAAGTTATTAAAACTATTTTTAAAATAATTAAGAAACACGACTATGAATTGAAAGAGGGACAAGAACTATTAACTCCTGATGAATTTTTAAACACAGAAAAGGATTATATAGAAACAGTATTACAAAAAGTTTTTGATGTATTAGTTGAAGATCTTAGTGAAACGTCAAGTACCTATATTGATGGAAATATTAAATTTGATGTATGTAATCCATTTGAGGAACCAGATTCCTCTGCAAGGCGTAGAACTGTTATAATTAAAATCGGTACATGTAGTGGTGATTAATCACAAATATTATATATATATATATATATTAGAGTTATGAGATTTTTTTAGAACAAATAAACAATGAAGACTGTTTTGGCCCTTCAGTTTTCATCCTCGGTTTAACATGGTATCTGATAGAGGGAGTAGTTCTTAC
>Ga0190284_1000544_pt1 | contig 20788 bp, 17 predicted proteins | sample 48691812_MG_FD_161668 | JGI IMG/M metagenome (GOLD analysis project Ga0190284, IMG submission 161668) | Hydrothermal vent microbial mat bacterial communities from Southern Trench, Guaymas Basin, Mexico - 4869-18-1-2_MG | ecosystem: Environmental > Aquatic > Marine > Hydrothermal vents >...
CTGAGCTTGTCGTCCCGGACTCTGAGCTTGTCGTCCCGGACTCTGAGCTTGTCGAAGAATGTATGATTTTTAATAAGATTTCAGATGCCTCGTCAAAACCGAAATCTTTGATGAATGTGTCTATTTTTCTGATTTCGTTATCCATATCTCCGGGCAACGCATATTCGAGAAGCGTCTCTGTTATCTCGGCACTTCCAAAAGGGTCCAAATTATTCAGGCATTCCTCCAAATTTTTAAGGGATTCAAGAATCTCATTCAAGCCTGCTGACACTGCTTTTTCCTGCTCCCCGGCCTGTCTGGATGAATTGACGGACTCCAAGCGTTCTTCATCCTTGATTGCTCTGACTTTGCGAGGAATTTCAGACAGCAGTTTCAGCCCGAAACAGGCGGTAAAGGAAAAAACGCTTCCTTTGCCCGGTTCACTTTCCACGGTAATGCCGCTCCCCCCCATGAGGATGACCAGCTTCTGGCTGATGGCCAGGCCCAGCCCGGTGCCGCCGTATTTTCTTGTGATGGAACCGTCTGCCTGGATAAATGTCTCAAAAAGAGAGTCTGCTGTTTCACGCGGAATTCCGATTCCCGTATCTGAGACACAAAACGCCAGCACAGCTTCGTGGGTATGTTGCTCAGTCACAGAAATTTTGAGATGAATTTCTCCTTTTTCGGTGAATTTGAAAGCGTTGCTGATCAGATTATCCAGAATTTGACGCAATCGTGAGGCATCTCCCACCAAGCCGCCTGGTGCGGACGGCAAGACCTCTGTGACAAAGTCAATTCCTTTCTGCAAACTGTTACTCCTGAAGCCGTCCGTGATATCCGCCAAAAAATCATCTACCCTGAAAGGCGCGGCTTCAATCCCCAGCCTGCCTGCCTCAATTTCTGCAAAATCAATGATCCCGTTGAGAATCGCCAGAAGAGACCGGGATGAGGTTCGGACAGCCTTCAGGTATTCCTGCTGTTCTCCGTTCAATTCTGTCTCCAACGCCAAGTCAGTCATGCCGATGACGCTGTTCATGGGGGTACGGATTTCGTGGGACATATTCGCCAAAAACTCGCTTTTTGCCCGACTTGCCTGTTCAGACTGTTTCTTGGCAATTTCGAGTTCTTTAGCATGACTTATCAGCTTTTCATTCGTCTCGGTCAGTTCGGAAGTGCGTTTTTCCACCAGTTCTTCGAGGTGAAAACGATGTCGGCTGATGGTGTCCAGCATATCATTGAGGGCAAATCCGAGTTCAGCGATCTCATTTCTGGATCTGGAAAAAAAACGCGCCTGAGTGTCACCGGATCTGACCTTCATCACAACCTTTGACATTTGTCTGACAGGATTGACAATTTTTCTGGCCATTATATCAAGGATGAATAGGAGCGAAACAAAGGCAATCCCCGCGGAAATTAAAAACCATTTCCGCAAGTCGCTGTGCAGATTTTTGCCTGTTGATATCGCATTTGAGGAAAGCGTTTCCACTGTCTGAGCGATGTATGAAAAGAGATTCGTCAGTTCATCGCTTATCTCGTCAAACTGCTTGTTAATCACCCGGATATCTTTTTCCAGCGTAAAGTCATACGCCATGGAACTGTCCAGATTTTCAATATGGAATTGTATCCGCGTATCCGTATTCTGGGATGCTGACATTTTTTTCTTCAGCAATTCAAAAATCATTTTGAATGCCTGATATTCCGAATCTCTCCGGTTTCGCAGATAGGCACCGATAAATCGGTCCAGATTCCGAACCAGTCTGAGAGAACTGATGTCATTGTTCATCAGAATGGAGGAGGAGAATACCTGATAACCTGAGTTGATCTGAGTCAGGTTCAGCTTCCGATCCGTCTCAAACTGTATAAGACGGTTGAAGGCGTTTTCATATTCGGACATCAGGCGGGCTATCTGAGATATTTCATCTGACAAGTGAATTGTCAGGAGCTTCGAGTCAAAGCCAGCTACCCTTTTTCGGATATTTTCAACCGCAGTTCCGAATTGCCTGTCCGCATCAGGATGGTTTTTTGTATGGATGATCTGTCCCCAGTATCTGATCTTCCAGAACTCTTTTTCCAATTCTTTGATTTCTTTGTTTATTATTGAAAATCCCCGCTCTGTTTCCGAACTGGTCTTCAGATGGCTGAGAAACACGGCAAGCTCGACATAGCCCACGCAAAACAAAAGAATCAGGAAGCCTACGATAATATAAAACCTTTGTTTTATACTCTTGGGAATCAGCATGAGTTATCCTTGTCCAGATTGAAGATTCACTCGGTGTTCCTTTGCCGGACGGGGTTTGCAACCCCGTCCGCAATGTTTTCGCAATGTTTTCTTTGCCTCTTTGCCGGACGGGATTGCAGTCCGGCAGCGTAGCGTCCATAATTTGCCTTGCCAGACGGGGTTTGCAACCCCGTCCGGCAGTCTTAGCTTGATGCATATGGGTTGCAAACCCCGTCCGGCTGCAAAGTCCGGCAAAAGGGCTGAATCATCAGTCATCAATCAGTTTCAGGTCCACAAGTATGACCTTGGGCAATTTTTCTCCCCTGAACACACGGACGGCACTTTGAACGGCAATCCATCCTATTCTTTCCGGTTTCTGGGCAATAGTGGCTGCAAGCTTTTTCTGTCTGACAGCCTCATAAGCGTCAGGCGTGGCATCGAAACCGACAATAATGGGAAGTGGCTGAATATTGACGGATTCAAACGCTTCTATGACGCCAAGAGTCATTGAGTCATTATGTGCAAATACTGCGTCAAAGGAATCCCCTTTTTTCAAAATCCGTTTGACAAATTCCCTGGCCTTGGCCTGATCAAAATCAGCAATGCCTCTCATACCAACTTTCATGTCAGGATATTTTCCGATAACTTCATCAAATCCCTGGCCGCGGTCGTGGGCCGCAGATGTTCCGGGGATTCCCTCAATTTCCAGGATATTTCCCCTGCCTTTTAACTGCTTTGCTATGAATTCGCCAGCCATCCGGCCGCCTGCGATATTGTCCGAGGCAATATGAGAAATGACGATATCCTCTCTCAACGATTTTCGATCCGCGGTGATCACTTTTATTCCTGAAGCATCTGCCGTTTCTATGGCCTGCGAAACAGCTTCGGCATTGGTTGGATTGATGATGATCAGATCGGCCTTCTCCTGTATGAAACTTTGTATGTCAAGCAGTTGCCTGGCATCGTCATTCCCAGCGTCTGCCACCGAAAGCCGGACACCGAAGAGTTTTGACGCTTCCTTGGCGGATTTGCACAATGACTCGAAAAAAGGATTTTTTGCGTCTGATATTGAAAGAGCTATTTTTTTTTCAAAACTGTCATGAGTGATCAGGTTCAGAGGCGTAGCCGTATAATCTGGGAGACTATGACCAGCCAGTGCCCGGGCTGCCAACACCACTCCGTATTCTCCCATGAGTTCGGGATGCTGTTCTATGGTGGCATGCATACGCTTGTTTTGCATTTCATGGCGCGCCTCTTCGATATTGTCATAAGCTCCTACCCAGACCTTGCCTGCCAGCCCGAACATATCCAAAGCCTGAATTGTTCCCAGGGCCATATTGTCATTGGCACAGAGAATTGCATCTGCATTCTGATCTTTTTGCAGCAGCCTGCTCACCACTGAGAAAGCCTCATCTTTATGCCAGTTCGCAGTTTCACTGGCCACTATTTCAATTTTGCTTCCGGATGTTAAGGATTCGGTAAATCCTTTTTTTCTCAGTTCCGCATTTTCAACCCCCCGCATCCCTTCGATGATGATGACGCGGCCCTTATTGTCTAATTTTCCCCTGATATAATTCCCGACCATCGCGGCACCCTCCTGATTGTCCGATCCGACAAAGGGGATGGAAACCTTATGACGCGCCAAGGTTTCCTTATGAAGGGGATTATCAATATTGACAACTGCAATACCGCTTTCCACGGCTTTTCTGCATATCGGAACCAGCCTTTTTGAATCCGCGGGTGCGATTATAATCGCACCATATCGTCTTGATATCAGATTGTCAACAATGCCGATCTGCCGTTCAACCTCAGTCTCCCTTTCCACGCCGAAAACTTCAAAGGGGATATTATTTTGCTTTGCATACGCTTTGGCACCGGATTCCATTTTCAGAAAAAAGGGGTTGAAAAGGTCTTTCATCACCAAGGCCACCGTCTTTTCATTTCCGGCCGCCGCGAAATTCACCCCCATCACCATCACACACATAAAAACACATATCACTCTGATAAACATAACTATATTCCTTTCAAAACGGTTGTAAAAAAATAACATATCCTGATTCTATCACCTCTGCCTGTCATTCCGGTTTTTTCATGTGAACGAACGGGTTCCTCTTCTGCCAAAAAAACCGGGTTTCTTTTTATTTCCCGAACCCGAACCCCACAACAGTGACATCGTCCTGCATTTCATTGGTGCCCTTGTATGTGTGAAACGCATCCAGAAGGATTTCCCGCCGTTTTTCAAAAGGAAGGTGCATCACCTCCTTCAACAAATTTTTAAAACGCCTGTTGCCAAACCGGCGTTCATCTTTCTCGTCCAACTGGTCTGCAAATCCGTCGCTGAACATATAAAAGGACATCCCCTCCTTTATATTAATTATATGATTTGTGAATTCAAATTCCAAATCGGATCTTTTATAGCCGATGCTTTGTCTGTCGCCTTTGACAACGATTATTTCGTCATCGTAAATGTGGAGCAGCGGCAGTTTTGCCCCGGCAAAAATCAGTTGAGCATTATCAGGCGCACCTGATGAAAGCCCGCTGATAAGACATACAGTGGCATCCAGGCCGTCATCGGAAAGGGCGCGCTCCGTGTCCTGCTGAAGGGTTTTTTTGACAAAAACATTCAGTTGCTTCAGTATCTGGGCCGGATCACAGCATCCCTCATCCTTTACAATTTTTGTCATGCCGGAAGAAGCGATCATGGTCATAAAGGCTCCGGGCACCCCGTGACCAGTGCAGTCAATGACAGCGACAATAAAGCCTCCCACGCCCTCTCCGGCCGGGGAGGGAAAATACTCTGTAAATATGAAATCTCCGCCCACGATATCTCTGGGCATCCAGATAAAAAAACTGTCAGGAAGGAAGGGTTTAATGTTTTCGGGACTTGGCAGCAGTGAACGCTGTATGATGTTGGCGTACTGGATGCTTGCCATAATCTTTTCATTCGCAGTTTCGGAAGATTCCTTGGCTGCCCGCAACGCCTGATTTGCAAGTCTGAGGGACAGATGTGTATTGATTCTGGCTTTGACTTCAAGAATTTCAAAAGGTTTGGTGATGTAGTCAACCGCACCGACCTTGAATCCGTCGGTTTTATTCTCCACGTCATTCATGGCACTGAGAAATATGATGGGGATGTCCCGCGTGTAAGGATCATTCTTGATCTGGCGGCAAACCTCGTAGCCGTCCATCCCCGGCATCATAATATCCAGCAGTATAAGATCAGGCGGGGTGGATTGAACAAATTTCAAGGCTCTCTCGCCGCTGAGTGCGACGCTGAGTTTGTAATCATTTTTAAGCGCCTGCAATAAAAAATTAATGTTTGATTTGGTATCATCCACAAGAAGCACCTTACATTGAGCAAGATCATTCATTACTTCCTCCTTTGAGATAAGTGTCAGAGGCCAGTTTCAGAGTTGAAAGTTGAAAGTTAAAAGTTAAAGCCGGGTTTCTTTCCTGTAATGGCAGACGGCAACCTGTAATTCTTTCCTTATCAGATTGTGGTCAGAAATTAAAGCATAAAAATCACTAATCCGAAAACTTGCTGGATATACTGTAAGTACCCGGCCAAAAGTTTTCCGGGATTTTTTTCTGGGAAAACAGCTTCCGCAAACCGCGGATGAACACGGATGAACGCGGATGAGTCCGCGGCAGACAGACCGTCCGCGTTCATCTGCGTTCATCCGCGGCTCACAACGGAAAAGTTGTTCCTCATATGCAGATACCTGAAAACATAATGGATAGGTACTTATAATTTTTTTTTACTGTTCAGGAAATTATAAAACCCTGATCAGGTTCTGATAAAATAATAAATGTAATATGAATTGGCAGGAAATCAAATATGGCATCAGATCATCCATTGTTTTCTTCTTCAATAAGTTTTAATAAAATTTCTTTTGCCTCGTCAAATCCAAAATCATTGACGAGTGTGCCGATCTTTCTGATTTTCTCATCCATATCTCCGGGCATGGTCTGTCCGGTAATACGCTCTATAATATCCGAACTGCCAAACGGGTCTAAATCATTCAGACATTCCTCCAAGCGCTTTAAGGTGTCATAAAGTTCATTCATATTGGCCGGCCCTATTTTTTTCTGCTTATCTTTCTCATCTTTTCCGATTTTTTCAAGAGAGGAAACCGAGACAGACACCACGGTGAATTCTTTTTCCACGGATTCCAAAAGATCGGACAGAGCCTCATCATCATCATTTGCTGCATGTTCAAGAGCTTTGGCGGCTTTCTGAAGTTCATAAGCGGAGACATTCCCGCTGGCACCGACCATAGAATGGGCAAGCCTCCTGATTTCCTTACGATTACCTTCTTTCACAGCCTGCCCCAGCAATGCAAGCGTCATTTTCTGATCTTTGATAACATCGTGAAGGAGCCTTTGGAACACGTCCCAGGCAATACCTGTGCGCCGGAGCGCATCCGGGATATTGATACCCGGGAGAACTGGAAACTGGGAAGCGGAACTGTCAACCTGAGTTTCGAGTTTTGAGTTTCCAGTTTCCAGTTTCCAGTTTCGGGAGGATTCCGGCAACCATTTTTTCAGGGCACTGAAAAGCTCAACCCGGTCTATGGGCTTGCTCACATAGTCATTCATCCCGGCTTCCAGACACCGCTCCCGATCCCCTTTCATGGCATGAGCCGTCATGGCAATGATGGGAATGCGGATTCCCAGTTTCCGAATCTCCTTTGATGCTTCCAAACCGTCCATCTCCGGCATCTGAACATCCATCAGCACGACTGCGTATTCTTTTTGTCGAATCGCATCCACACACTCTCTGCCATTTTCCGCGATATCCACGGTGAATCCGACCTTGGAGAGAACTTCATAAGCCACGATCTGATTGGCATTGTTATCTTCCGCGAGAAGGATGCACTCTCCTTTGAAATCCTTCTCCATCATGAGAACATCTTCCTTTGGTGCGGACTGATACGCATAACCAAACGCCTCCATAATACTGTTGAAAAGAGATAAACAACTGAAAGGCTTAAATAAAAATCCGCTGATGCCGATCTCTTCGGCCTGAAGAATGAGGCTTTCATGGCCATAAGCACTCATCAGAATGATGTGCAGGTTTTTCAGGGACTCATTCTTCAGAATCTCCTCAGACGCTCTCAGTCCGTCCATGCCGGGAAGGTTCCAGGCCATGATCACCAAGTCGAATTGCTGCCTGCCCGCATTCAGCATAAGCAGAGAGTCCTCGGCTGTTCCAGCGTCCTCGCTTCTGAATCCGAAAGCTTCAAGCGTATTGCCGAGTATTGCCCGAATCATGGCGTTATCTTCGACCACAAGGACATTCAGATTTCGGATTTCATCAGGAAAAATCTGCTCAGTCCGTTCCGGGAGTTTCTTTATCCCAAAGCTGGCTGTGAAAGAAAATGCACTGCCTTGTCCCAGTGTGCTTTCAACGGTTATCTTCTCGCCGCCCATCATAAGCACCAGTCTTTGGCTGATGGTCAGTCCCAGTCCCGTGCCGCCATACTTTCTCGATGTGGAACTGTCTGCCTGGGTAAAGGCATTAAAAAGCATATTTGCTTTATCTTCGGAGATGCCGATCCCCGTATCCAGAACAGTGAAACGCAGCACAGCGTTTCCATCCTGAAGTGCGGCAGTTATTCTGAGGCAGATGTGGCCTTCTTTGGTAAACTTGAACGCATTGCCGATAAGATTGACGAGAACCTGACGCAGTCGGAGCGGGTCGCCCACCAGACTGTGCGGCACATCCGGCGCGACATCCAATATCAGTTCGATCCTCTTTTGCAAAACCATGTTTCTGAAGTTATCCGCGACTTCACTCAGAAACTCTTCCAGCATAAAAGGAACAAGTTCAAAGTCAAGCTTGCCTGCCTCAATTTTTGAAAAATCAAGAATATCATTGAGAATGCCCAGAAGAGACCGGGATGAGGATCGGATAAGGCTCAGGTATTTTCGCTGCTTTGCGCTCAGATCCGTCTCCAGGATCAGGTCTCCCATGCCGATGATGGCGTTCATGGGAGTGCGTATCTCGTGGCTCATGTTGGCAAGAAATTCGCTTTTGGCCTTGTTGGCGGCTTCGGCAGTTTTTTTGGCCTCCTGCAATTCTTTCAAATTTCTTGAATTGCCCAGAGATATGGCTGCAAACTCTCCGAATCCGGATGCCAGACGGGCGTCATTGTCGTCAAATCCCCCGGATTTGCCCACAAGTCCGATGATTCCCGCAGCATTTCCCTGAATCATCATCGGAACGAGCATCACGTTGTCAAATCCCATATCCCTCTCGGGCATATATTTCATCCATTTGCTGTTAAGAAAATCATTTTCATAAACCGTCTCTGTCAGTTTGCAGGCTTCCTGTCTCAGTCCCCGGATGAGTACGAGCATGTCAGAATCAAGCTTTCCCTGCTCCAGAAAAAGGATCTCGTCTGCTTCATCCTCTGAAAAAAGAGCGACATAGCCGCGGGTCGCGCCGACTGTATTTGCACAATTGCAGAATATTTTTTGCGCGGCTTCTTTGAAATCACGGCATTCAAGAACTGTTCTGGAACCTTCAAAAAGGGCCGCAGTTTCAAGCGCATGACGCCGGGACGTTTCAAGGGCCATCCGCAGTTTTTCCTCGGCCTGTTTGCGTTCGCTGATGTTACGCACAACTCCCAGGAAACCCGTCAGTTCGCTTTCGCCGCTATAGAGATACGTCAATACAGTGTCTGCCCATATTTCGGTTCCGTCTTTATGTCTGAGTCGCTGTTCAAATCGCAGGGATTCAGCCTTCACGGATTCTGATGATTCAACAGAGTAATTTTCGTCGGTGATATTCATAATGTCGTCAAGCGAGAACCGGGCCAATAAATCTTCCAGTTTTCCATCATCCATTTCTTCAGGCTTATAGCCCAGAAAATGTTCGAGCGACGGACTGACATAAGTGAATCTCAAGTCCGCATCTCTGGTCCAGATAACGTCGCTGGCATTTTCAGCAAGCATGCGATATTTTTTCTCACTTTCCCGCAATGTTTCTTCCATCTGCTTCCGCTCGCTGATGTCAGTCGTAATGCTGCCGATTGCGTAAATCTCTCCCTGTGCGTCGTGGAGGGGAAATTTAACGGAAAAATATGTGCGCTGTTCGCCATTTCCGGAGGCTGTTTCCTCTGCCTGCATGAATTCTCCGGTGGTCAGGACATGCTGTTCAGATACCCACAGTTTGTCTGCCACCTTCCCGGTAAAAAGATCATGGGAAGTTTTGCCAATAAGCGTCCCCCGTTCAGCGTCAAAGAAAGATTCAAATTCCCTGTTCGTGATGATAAATTTCCCCTGCCGGTCTTTGGCGAAAATAATGGCCGGAGAGTTGTCCAGAAATGCCTGCAGAAGTGTCTGGCTCTCCCGCAGCTTCTTTTCGGCCAGCCTTCTCTCGGTAATATCATGAATCACTGAAAAGAGCAGTTTTTCATTATGCCCCTCAATCGGTGAGGAATGGACTTCCACCGTTCGCACTTCCCCGTTCTTCAGGCGATGGGAAAAAATCTTCTGCCCGATTGTGCGCCCCTGCATTTCCGAAGTTGTCTGGTCAGCAGATAACTGACTGATGTCGCTTATTGTCATTTCATGCAGTTCATCGGACGTATAGCCGTAAAACGATAATGCAGCGCGGTTGGCATCCACGATCTTGCCGGATTCAGGATCAATCAGCAGCATGGGCGCACTGTGACCTGAAAACATCTCCCGGAAACGTGATTCACTCAGAGCAAGTGCTTTAGCTGTCTCCTTATGCTTTATCATTTCCTGCCGGAGCCTGAGGTTTTGCTCCTCAAGCCGCGTTTGCAGGTTTCGCAGGGCCAGATGTGTTTCAACCCGGGCCAAAACCTCCTTGGGCTGAAACGGTTTGCTGATATAATCAACGCCACCCAGGGAAAAGGCTTTCAGTTTGTCCATGGCCTCGTCCAGACCACTGATAAAAATAATGGGTATGTGGCTTGTCCGGTCATCTGCTTTCAGTTTCTGGCAAACTTCATAACCGGACATTCCGGGCATCACGATATCAAGCAAAATCAGATCAGGCAGTTCTTCCTGTACGGCAGCCAAAGCCTGACGGCCATTGAGCATTGGCCGGACTTTGTACTCCTGACTGCTCAGGACCCTGCCTAAAAGGCGCAGATTGGCCCGGGTGTCATCAACAATTAAAATATTTGCTTTCGGGTCATTCATCGTGGTTCTCCTGCTTTCTTATTTATAACTTGACAGTGAAAAGTTGAAAGTGAAACGATTACTGCACCTATAATTTACAGATCAGCAGTTCCCATTCACTTTCAACTTTTTACTTTTTACTTTTTACTTTTTACTTTTCACTGCCGAGTATAAATCAGCAATAATGAATTTTTTTCACAACACCAATACCCTTTATATCAGGTAATTAAAAGAATTACAAATAACAGTATAAAGTACAGTTTGCGGTTGTCGGTCGGACTGATTTGCGACATAAGACCGATTCCTGCAAACCGCAGATGAATGCTGATGCTCCCGCACAGGCAGTATGTGTTCATAGCATGGTTTTCATTCATTTGAAAAAGGCAAAATGCTTTTCAGGCAAAAAAATAAGAATGATTTTTTTTTTCAGATCACTGAAAAACACTTGACAGCAACTTTTTTGTAAGGTAATTAAAAAAATTTGAATTCGGGTAATTAAAAAAGTCTGAGCATAGACAGAAACTATTTTTTCTGAAAAAAATCAGTTTCTTAGCAAAAATCCTGACAGTGTCTGATTGGCATCCTCAGCATTTCCGATGAATCATTCAGAAAAGTGAATTTCAAGTGCTGAAGTTTCACTGAAAGCCCAAACTGCTTGCAGGCAAAAAATTTAATTCTTTAATTATCCTGTCCTTGCTCCGGGGGATGCCGGGGCTTTATATCCGAAAGGAGATTGTATGAGAAGGTACGAAACAATTGTTATTATTGATCCCGATCTTTCAGAAGAAGCGCGGGACCCTTTATTTGAAAAAATAAAAGATCTGATTTCCCGGCAGGAAGGATTCCTGATTGTATCTGACGAATGGGGAACCCAGAAACTTGCTTATGAAATCAGAAAAAAGGTTCGTGGCCATTATGTCCGCCTGGATTACTGCGGAACCGGTGCCCTTGTGTCTGAATTGGAACGGTCTTTCCGGATTGATGACCGGGTTCTCAAATACATGACTGTTCTGCTTGAAAAGGATGTTGACGTTGAAAGCTTCAAACAGAAAGAGGAACCAGAAGCTCCGGAAGTCACAGACGAGCCGTCTGCTGATAAGGAAACCGCCGCCTCTGATGCCCCTGATGAAGGCGCGTCTCCGGAGGCTTCTGACGATGTTGAACCGGAAGCCGCAGAAGATGAACTAACCCAAAAAAAAGAATAAACAGGAAGGAGATAAAAATGGCTCCAACTTCACGCCCTCAGAGACGACGAACCGGCGGAACTAAGAAAAAGAGGATATTTCATCGTCGCAAAGTTTGCCGTTTCTGTGCAGACACCAGTCTGACGATTGATTATAAGGATTCAAAAACGCTCAGATATTTTATAACAGAGCGCGGAAAGATTATTCCGCGGCGTATATCCGGAACATGTGCAAAACATCAGCGTGCCCTGACACACTCTATCAAGCGCGCCCGCGCCATTGCGCTTCTGCCTTATGTGGGGACCATGGAATAGAAATTTACTGTCAAACAGAGAGAAACTAAGTTTTTAAAATGGAACTTAGTTTCCTGACAAACGGTTGAAGATGCCTCAGACAATCCAGGGGGAAATTTCAAAAAATATCGCAACGGGTATTGCAATCACGCTTTTTATATTTGCCTTATCCGTATATATGCCGATCATAGGTTTTTTCGGTGCGCTGTTCATCCCCTTGCCAATTCTTTTCTATCGTTCAAAACTTGGCAGGACAACCGGAGCCATCGTCCCGATTGTATCCGTCATTTTTATGGTTGTCATACTTGGAAGGATAAACACCGATATCCTTTTTTTTGTTGAGCTGTTGCTGCTCGGTTTTGTTTTGAGCGAACTTATTGAGATGAATCTCTCCATTGAAAAAACCGTTCTGTACGCATGTATTATTGTACTGTCAGCAGGAATTGCCAGCCTGATCTTTTACAGCAATATATCCCAAAAAGGGATGATGACCCTGATTTCTGAATATGTGGCGGAAAATCTTAAGCTTACAATGGTACTGTATGAAAACATGGGGATGTCGGAAGAAAACATCCGCAAGATTTCAAGCCAGTTGGAAAACATCCGGTATGTTTTGGTACGAATTATTCCCGCTCTGGTCGTGTCTTCAACCCTTTTTGTGATTTGGACAACGCTTCTCATGGCAAAGCCGATACTGAAACGCAAGGGGCTTTTTTATACTGATTTCGGTTCTCTCAAACTATGGAAACCACCTGAATTTATTGTATGGGGGGTTATCGGATGCGGTATCGGACTTCTTTTCCCCAACCAGACGTTTAAGATTTTCGCTTTAAACGGCCTGATCATCCTGATGACAATTTATTTTTTTGAAGGAATCGCTATCATATCCTTTTATTTTGAAAAAAAGCGTTTCCCGCTTATGCTCAGATTTTTCCTGTACAGCCTTATTGGCCTTCAGCAGTTCATACTGCTTCTGGTCATCGGGCTTGGTTTTTTTGATCTGTGGCTGAATTTCAGAAAGATTGGAAACGAAAATAAATAAGAAAACTGAAGTGAAGTGCAGTGAAAAGCGAGAAGTGAAAAAAGAGAAATCATAACTTCCCATTTTTCACTTCTCATTTTTTTATCGGAGGTTCAAAAAATGATAAAAGTAATATTGAAAGAAACAATAGAATCACTGGGCATCATCGGCAGTGAGGTGACAGTCGCAGACGGTTATGCGCGTAATTATCTTCTGCCCCAGAACAAGGCAGTGACGGCAACCCCGGCAAATCGTAAGGTGCTGGATCAGCAAAAGAAAAAATTTGATCTCCAGATCGCCAAAGAAAAGGGGTTTGCCGAGGAGATGGCCGAACGATTGAAAGGCGTGATGTGCAAGATAGCTGCAAAAGTCAGCCAGGAGGATCGCCTTTACGGTTCTGTGTCTTTGCGTGATATCCTGGACGCACTTCAAAAGCAGGGGGTTAAGATTGAAAAGCAGATGCTTTTACTCAGCGAGCCTCTCAAAACCATCGGCACGTTTAAAATTCCTGTCCGTGTTTACAGGGACGTTGAAACTGAAATCACGGTTGAAGTCGTACCGGCATAACTTCCGAGCATAAAGAAACCGGGCTTTTTTTGTCATCCCGGTTTCTATTTTGCATCTTTTTATCATTCCACTACCATTCCGTCTAATCAAATCCGATGGTCCATAGCCAGTTCCAAACCGTTGATGCAGATCCGTCTGTTGAATGTCTGCCGCCGCACAGCATTGAGACTGAGGAATCGCTGATCAGTTCCATTATGATCGAAGGTGCTGTGTTTCTTGATATTGTCGAAATCCTTTCTCCTGAAGATTTTTACAGACCCCCGCATCAGAAAATATTTGATGCCATGACAGAGCTGTTCAGAAAAAATGAACCCATAGATTTTGTCACCGTTCTCAACATGTTAAAAGAAAGAGGCGAGTTGGAAAAAGTCGGGGGGGGACAGGCCCTGGCGCGGCTGATGAATGAGGCGCCGGTTGCCGTAAATGCGCCGCATTATGCAAAAATCATCCGTGACAAGGCCTGTCTGAGACGCCTTATCGAAAAGTCAAACGCCATTGCCAGGCAATGCTACGAAGATCGGGGGAATGTGGAGGAAATTATTGATTTTGCAGAAAATTCCATCTTCGAAATATCTGAGGACAAGATCAATCCCGCATTTCATCCCCTCAACAAAATTGTTGACAGTGCTGTGGATACCATTGTGGCCCGCCAGGACAACAAAGCCATGGTGACCGGCGTTCCCACAGGGTATTCCAAACTTGACGAGATGACCGCAGGACTCCAGCCTTCTGATCTGATTATCCTCGCTGCCCGGCCAAGTATGGGAAAGACAGCCCTTGCGCTGAATATTGCAAGGAATGCTGCGTTTAATTCAAATATTCCGGTTGCTGTATTTTCACTTGAGATGTCAAAAGAACAGTTGGGGCTGCGTATGCTCTGTTCTGAAGCAAGGCTGGACTCCTCCCGTCTGAGAGGCGGTTTTTTAGACAAGGGCGACTGGCAGCGCATCACGGACGCGGCCAGCGTCCTGACGGATCTGCCCATTTTCATAGACGATTCCCCAAGTATTTCAGCCATAGAAATAAGAGCCAAATCACGCAGGCTCAAGATGAGCGATGACATCGGTCTTATTGTTGTTGATTACCTGCAACTGATCAAGGGCCGATCCTCAGCCGAGCGCAGGGACCTTGAGATCGCTGAAATATCAAGGTCATTAAAAGCACTGGCCAAGGAGCTTGAAGTTCCTGTTATGGCACTCTCCCAGTTGAACAGAAAGTTGGAAGAACGGGGAGATAAGCGTCCGGTGCTGTCGGATCTGAGAGAATCAGGCTCCTTGGAGCAGGATGCGGACATTGTTGCCTTTATTTACAGGGATGAGGTCTATAACAGAGATGAGAATAACCCGGAAAGAGGCAAGGCAGAGCTCGTCATCAGAAAACAGAGAAACGGCCCTATCGGAACGGTGAATCTGGCGTTTCTGGATACTTATACGCGGTTCGAGAATCTGGAGATGGAATAACCAAAACTGGAGTGCGGAAATGGAGCCGCCAGGCGGAATTTTCGCATTTTCAGACAGCGGATCAGACCAAAAATCCGGAGTGCGGAAATGGAGCCGCCAGGCGGAATTTTCGCATTTTCAGACAGCGGATCAGACCAAAAATCCGGAGTGCGGAAATGGAGCCGCCAGGCGCATTTTAAACAGCAATCAAGGCAAAAATAACGATATCATCTTGAAAGGAAGGAATGAAAATGGCTAAAAGACAACTATTGCACATAATCGGAAGGGAAAGTAAAATATGTGAGTTGGCAATCCATCAGTTGGAAAACAAGATCAGGATTTTCGAGAAAAAATACAAACTGAGTTCAGGCAAGTTCTATGAACGCTTTCAGAAAGGAAACATCGGGGACGAACAGGATTTTTTTGAATGGAAGGCTTTGTTTGAGGGCGTTCTGGAGTGGCAGGAGACTAAAGAAGAAGTTATGAGGTTGGCAAGTTGATTAACTCACATTTTCAAGCAGTTGAAAAAACGATAAACGATGATCCGTTGGTCATTACTTTTGATCTTGAGCGGATTTATACGAGTCAGATCCGAGCATATATCAAAGGTAAAATTAATTTTGCAGATGGTACTTCGCTCGCTCTCTTTCAGCATGTGCAAATAGCAGAAAATGGTCTGGACATTACAGATTACAGATATCACTATATGAATGCTGACGGCCAGATGATATTCCGCTATGACAATGCACCTCATCACCGGGAAATTGAGACATTCCCACATCATAAACATCTCCAGACAGGGCTACAGTGTGCTATCATGCCAACCGTTAAAGACATTTTGAGAGAGATAGATTTGATCATAATGGAAGCACTCATATAAGCAAAACTTTTTTGAGGGAGACGCTATCCTGCACGATATGCCTTCTGGAATCCACCGTGTTCATGGAAAAAAAAGGAGTGCGGAAATGGAGCCGCCAGGCGGAATTTTCGCATTTTCAAACAGCGACCAAATCAAAAAAGTACCCGATCAACGTGAATATGACAGCGGATCGGAGGATGAAACGGATATCCATCTCATCTTGAAATCCGCTATATATAAGGCAGATTGTTGACATCCTGTTCATTTTTTATCTATGTTCATAAAAAATGAACAGGAGGAAAAAATGAACACAAGGGCAGGAATGGGCACAAAACACAAAACAGAAGATCGGGACGGGGAAATCGGAGTTCCGGAAAAAGCCGTCGGGATGTTCCAAAAAACAACCGGACTGGCCGCTGATGTGCGACCGGTTCCTTTTTCCGACGCGTCTGACTCACCGGATGTGCGGGTCAGGATCACCTTTCAGGGCACAGCCCGGCACTACCACGCCGCAGTTACAGCAAGAAGCACACCTGCCGGAATCGGTCTGGCTGTCCGGAAATTGGGCGGGCTTTCGCAGAAATCCCTTGTGATTGCAGGACATATTCCCTCCGGACTGGCAGACCGGCTGAGGAAGACAGGTATCATGTTTCTTGACACGGCCGGAAATGCATATATCAATGACCCGCCTTTGTTCATCTTTGTCAAAGGAAACAAGCCGGAGGCTCCCCTGTGTTCCGGGACGCTGACTCGTGCATTCCGGCCCGCGGGACTGAAAGTGATTTTTGCCATGCTGTGCAACCCGGGGCTGGAAAACGCTCCGTTTCGGGAAATCGCCGGTGTTGCGATGGTAGCACTGGGATCTGTGAGCGTGGTTATGAATGATCTGATGCGGGCAGGGCATCTGTCTGACATGGGAACACGCGGCCGCCGGCTGATCCGAAAGGAGGAACTGATGGGAAGGTGGGTGACATCATATCCGGAGCAGCTGAGGCCGAAACAGATCATAGGATTTTACAGGGCCGCGGACAACACGCCGCGGGATCATATTGTTCTTGCGCCCTTTGAAGCCCGATGGGGCGGAGAGGCCGCTGCGGACATTCTGACAGGATACCTGAGACCCCGGACGGCAACCGTTTATATAAAAAAGCCGGTCAGGGAGTTCCTGCTGAAAAACATGCTCAGAAAGGATCCTCACGGAAACATCGAAATTCTCAGGGCGTTCTGGACGTTTGAGGACAGGCGGACATCACCGGTGGTTCATCCGCTTCTGATTTATGCGGATCTGCTTGCCAGCGATGATCCCAGAAACATTGAAACAGCGGGGATTGTCTATGAACAGGAAGTTGCTCAATTTGTCCGGGAAGATTGACAGTATTTTGACAGCGGTTTTTGAAGCCATCTCCGATGGTGCCGAATCTATGGGTGTTCCCTTTTTTGTCGTCGGGGCCACAGCGCGGGATGTGATTCTGGAATACGGGCATGATATCAGGACAATCCGGGTCACCAGAGACGTTGATTTCGGCATCCGGGTGCCAGACTGGAACCAGTATGACCGCTTGAAAGCAGAGCTGGTTGCGACAGGGAAATTCAGACAGGGCAGAGAGATTCAGCGGCTTTACCATGAAAAGGGCCTTCCTGTTGACATCATTCCGTTCGGTCCCTTGGCGAACTGTCTCAACGCGCTGACCTGGCCCCCGGATCATGAAATTGAGATGAACATGCTCGGATTTGAAGAGGCGTACAACCACTCATTGCGAGTCAGAGTGAGAGAGGATCCGAGGCTTAACATACGATTCGCATCTCCGGCAGGCCTGACGCTGATGAAAATCATTTCATGGAGCGACAGGAGAGCGGACAAAGATGCTCAAGACATCGCTTTGCTCATTCGCAACTATGCGGATGCCGGAAACATCGAACGTCTGTATGATGAAGGGGATTTGCTGGAAACGGAGGAGTTCGATCTGGAACACGCGGGGGCCCGACTGCTCGGGCGGGATATTGCAAAAATTTCAACGCCTGAATCAACAAAGTCGGTTCTTGAGATACTTGCCCGTGAAACGGGTGAGCAAAAGCGATACAGACTGGTTGAAGGGATGATAAAGGGATTGATTTTAAACCATGATTTTGACAATGTTTTTGAAAAAAGTCTCCAACTGTTGGATAAACTGAAAGCGGGTATTCTTGATGAAAGCAGTCACCATTATGCTGGGAAAAAAGTACCCGATCAACGTGAATATGACAGCGGATCGGAGGACGAAACGGATATCCATCTCATCTTGAAATCCACTATCATAACCAGTGAATACCATGAAAATCCTCCTCACCTTCATCGGAAATAACGACTGCTTCCCAAATGAAAAACCAGGGGCAATTCTCTCTGTTCTGCGTCAGATCAGATTTGACAAAATGTATCTGCTCTACAATCACGAGAGATATCTGAAGCCAGCGGCCGAGGTTCGGCGATATTGTGAAATTCATTTTTCCAAGCTGAAAATCGCCTGTCAGAAAGCCCTGTCAGAAAACCCCGCGGATTACAACACAGTCTATCCGGCCATGTACAAGGCCGTAAGAAAAATCCTGAAACAAAACAGGAGTGCGAAATATACTATTTCGCTGAGTTCAGGAACGCCCACCATGCATTCATGCTGGATATTCCTGCGTCAGGGCGGGGTGATTGACGCTGAACTGATTCAGGTGTCCAGAGATGCTGAGATTTCCCAAGTCTGTTTTGATCTGGATGATTTCCCGAAAATTCAGCAGGTTCCTGAAATCAAAGCTGAGATGACAAGGCTGGCCCGGGAGAATCAGGCACTGAAAAGCCGGTTGCAGCTGAGGCATGACGATATCATTGGTGAGTCTCCTGAGATTCTCAAGATCAAAGAACAGATCGGTCTTTTTGCGGACACCGACATTCCCATCTTCATTCAGGGTGAAACCGGAACCGGAAAGGAGCTTGTCGCAGAGGCGATTCATTACAACAGCCCGAGAAAGGAAAAGCCGCTGATCAAAATCAACTGCGGCGCCATTCCGCCGGAGTTGTTTGAAAGTGAATTTTTTGGACACAAAAAAGGGGCGTTCACCGGAGCGATTTCCGATAAAAGCGGAAAATTCAGGCAGGCTGATGGCGGAACGATTTTCCTGGATGAGATTGCCGACCTGCCCCTGACCATGCAAGTAAAGCTTTTGCGGGTTCTGGATGATGGGAGTTTCACGCAGGTGGGCGGCCTAAAACAGGAAAAAACAGATGTCAGGGTTATTTCCGCAACGAATAAAAGCCTTGGAGAGAAGATAAAAAAGGAAAGCTTTCGGGAAGATTTGTTTTATCGCATCGTCCGCTCGATAATCAGCCTGCCGCCATTGCGGGACAGGGGAAATGACAAGATGCTGATTGCACAGCATCTTCTGAAGCAGTTAAATCGCAAATACAATAAAAAGAAAAGGTTGGACAGATCGGCAATGGATCGAATCTTAAAATACCCCTGGCCCGGAAATATCCGCCAGTTGAAAAATGTTCTTGAAACTGCTTATGTTTTATCCGATAATAACATTTCTGATGGAAACATGAATATCATTGAAATCGAACCTGCCGCAAACCGCATCCTGATTCCGGATGAGGGAATTGATCTGAACAATGACATCCTGCCCAGATATTATGAAGCTGCTCTGGAGAAGACGAGCGGGAACAAAGCCCAGGCAGCGAAACTCCTGAGGCTTGATGCACATACGTTTCGGGCCAGACTGAAGAAACTGGGAAAACAACAGAAATTTCAGAAAATACGCTTTTGAAGGATTTGATGAAATTGACCAGGAGGTGAACCATGGTAAATTTAAGTGTGCATGACATTCAGACAAATATCTTTTCCATTCTGGAAAAAATGGAAAAAGAAGGAAAAAGCTTCCTGATTTTCAGGGATGGAAAACCGGTTGCGGATTTGATTCCGCACAAAAAGAGAAAGGAGGATGGCATTGTCAATCCCCTAGATCGGAGCGGTTTTACTGGGAAAGCTTCAAGACGTATCCGTAAGGCTACCATGCCGAAAGTAAAGGTAAAGGGTAAGCCACTGTCTGAGATTATAATAGAGGATCGCGGATGATTTCATATTTTGACACCAGCACTTTGATCAAAAAATATGTGGAAGAGGAGGGTTCCCAAGAGGTTTTATCCCGATGGAATCAGTCCGACGGAATCGTCATATCCTCAGTTGTTTTTGCGGAGTTTTTTTCAGCAATGAACAGAAAAAGACGCGAGGGCAACGTATCTGAGGAGGATTATGAAATCGTCGCTCAGGATTTCAAAGAAGACTGGGAATCCTCTTTTCTCAAAATAGAAGTCAATGACAGGCTGAACCAACTTGTGAAAAAACTTACGGAAAGATATCCGCTTCGGGGTTTTGATGCGATTCACCTTGCCTCTGCCATTTATCATGCTCAATGTTTGGAGGAGGGCCTGTTTTTTATCTGTGCAGATCGCCGTCTTAACGATGCGGCCCGGGCCGAAAACCTGAATGTGATTGATCCTTCCTGAAAAGTAAAAAGTGTAATCATCCGGAGTGCGGAAATGGAGCCGCCAGGCGGAATTTTCGCATTTTCAAACAGCGGATCAAACCAAAAATAACGATATCATCTTGAAAGGAAGGAATGAAAATGGCTAAAAGACAACTATTGCACATAATCGGAAGGGAAAGTAAAATATGTGAGTTGGCAATCCATCAGTTGGAGAACAGACTCAGGATGTTTGAGAAAAAATACAAGCTGAACTCAGGCGAGTTTTATGAACGCTTTCAGAAAGGAAGCATCGGGGACGAACAGGATTTTTTTGAATGGAAAGCTTTGTTTGAAGGCGTTCTGGAGTGGCAGGAGACTAAAGAAGAAGTTATGAGGTTGGCAAGTTGATCAACTCACATTTTCAAACAATTGAAAAGGCGATAAATGATGATCCGTTGGTCATTACTTTTGATCTTGAACGGATTTATACGAGTCAGATCCGAGCATATATCAAAGGTAAAATTAATTTTGCAGATGGTACATCGCTCGCTCTCTTTTCAGCATGTGCAAATAGCGGAAAATG
>Ga0190284_1000545_pt1 | contig 20782 bp, 17 predicted proteins | sample 48691812_MG_FD_161668 | JGI IMG/M metagenome (GOLD analysis project Ga0190284, IMG submission 161668) | Hydrothermal vent microbial mat bacterial communities from Southern Trench, Guaymas Basin, Mexico - 4869-18-1-2_MG | ecosystem: Environmental > Aquatic > Marine > Hydrothermal vents >...
CTTGGGAATGAACAGCAGGTTAGGGTTAACGCTGACTCTCCTGTCGCTGTTGGTGCGTCCTTTTGGTCTGATCCTCATGGCAGCCGGCCTGAGTGGTCTGCGGGCGCGTAGTGGCGGCGATGACAGTTTTGATGTGCTGCATGGGTTGGGATGGAAAGCGCCGTGGAGTACGGCAGCACTGGTCTTCGGGGGGCTTTCAGTTGCGGGATTGCCGCCCAGTGCTGGTTTTGCCTGGCGCTGGGCCCTATGTCGCGCACTGGCGCCATCCAGTCCGGGCGTTGCGCTGTTCCTCCTTCTGGCAGGGATGGGCGTGATGATCGGCGTATGGCGGGGACTCTTCGCTCTCCTGGTGCGCCCTCGCTCACCAGAGAATCGTAGTGTTGTTTCCTTGGGTACTTCCGAGGGTATCCCTGAAGGTTGGCTGACAGCGACAGTCGTGGCTGTGGCGATATTGGGTTGCGTTGGGGTCGGGCTCTTCCCGCAGGTCCTCGCGCCGCTGGCGCTCCGCCTGGCGGAGACTTACACCTTCTTCACCCCGTGAGTGAATTCAGCGATGGACCTGTTTAAGCACAGCCGGCAAGAACAAATTCGACACGAAGCGCCACTGGCAGCGCGCATGCGCCCCCGCATCCTGGATGAGTTCGTCGGCCAGGAGCACATCGCCGGTGAGGGGAAGCTGCTGCGCCGCGCCATCGAGGCCGACCGTCTGTTCTCCTCGCTGATCTTTTGGGGACCGCCGGGCACCGGCAAGACGACGCTGGCGATGATCGTCGCCAATACGACGGCCAGCCAATTTGAGACCATCAGCGCTGTGCTGGCGGGCGTGGCCGACCTGCGGCGCATCATCAAGGAGGCCAAGGATCGGCGCGGGATGTACGGCCGGCGCACCATCCTGCTCGTGGACGAGATCCATCGTTGGAACCGGGCTCAGCAGGATGCGTTGTTGCCCCACGTCGAGGATGGCACCGTCGTGCTCATCGGCGCGACGACCGAGAACCCCTACTTCGAAGTCATCGCGCCTCTGGTTTCCCGCTCCCGTGTCTTTCAGTTTAAGCCGCTCGCCGATGACGAGGTAGTGACGATACTGTGCCGTGCCCTGGCTGACCCGGAGCGTGGCTACGGTGCTCGTTATGTCCAACTCGACGACGATGCGCTGGCCCACCTGGTGCGCATCTCTGGCGGCGATGCCCGATCTGCGCTCAACGCGCTGGAGTTGGCCGTGGAGAGCACACCACCCGACGACGATAGTCTCACCCGCATCACGCTGTCCGTGGCCGAGGAGTCAATCCAACGGCGTGCGTTGCGCTATGACAAGACGGGTGACGAGCACTACGACACCATCTCTGCCTTCATCAAGTCGGTGCGTGGGGGCGATCCCGACGCAGCGCTTTACTGGCTGGCCAAGATGGTCGCCGCTGGTGAGGATCCGCGCTTCATCCTGCGCCGGCTCTACATCCTGGCGGCGGAGGACGTCGGGCTGGCCGATCCCAACGGGATCGTGGTCGTCAACGGTTGTGCCCAGGCCTTTGAGTGGGTGGGGATGCCGGAGGGGCAATATCACCTGGCGCTGGCGACACTCTACCTGGCCACCGCGCCCAAGTCCAACTCGTCCGGGGCTTATTGGGGGGCGCTGGCGGAGATCGAGGAACATGGGGCTGGGCCGGTGCCGATCCACCTGCGCGACAAGAGCGACGTCTTCCGTGGCGCGCTGCGCGAACACTACAAGCGTACGCTGGGCGAACACGAGGGGTACAAGTATCCCCACGCCTATCCTGATGGCTGGGTGGAGCAGCGCTACCTGCCGGAGGGGGTTGAGGGTGGGTGGTTCCGGCCCCAAGGGCATGGCTACGAACGGGAGATCGTCGAGCGGCTGAAGCGGTGGTGGCAGAACGTAAAACGTAATACATGATGGTTCTCTAACGCAACACCCTCTCGTCCCCCAAACGTTTTGTCACTCCCACTTCGTCCATGTGTTCCAGAATCGCCTGGGCGTACTTCCGGCTGGTCTCAAACATGTCGCGTACCTGGGCCAGGGTGATGCTTCCCTCTCGTTCGATGTGGGCGCGGATGTGGGCCATCATCTCTCCGTAGGTCTCGGGCAGGAACAGGACATCCGGCGAGACTTGCACCAGGTCTCCCCGGCCAATCAGCACGCCCAGCACATCCTCTCCCACAGTGACGATGCTTTCCTTGACCGAGGGGGTGGTGTAGGGTTGACGGTGGAAACGGGCCAGCAATACATCTACCCGCTGCTGCTGCTCTGGGTTGAACCGCACGGCGTGGGAGGGGAGTCGAACGATGGCGCCCTCGTCTGCGATGAGCCCCTCGGCGGCGGCACGGGCCATTACCGCGTTGAAGACCTTAGCCTCCAGCCTGAGCCCGCTGCGCAGGGCCTCGCGGCCCATTCCCGCTCGTAACGGAAACCGCTGATGGTAGGCGGATAGTTCGCGGGAGATGCGGTCACTCAGACCGGACCACCAGGCGCGGGCTGCGAGCAATTGGTTGCTGGATGCCAGTTGCTGGACACTGGATACTGGATACTGGACGCTAACCTCCGAGCCGAGGAGGAGGGCTTGGCCTTCGTCGAGCAGTCGGCGCAGGGCTTCCGGGCCGGCATCGCCCAGGTCGCTGGCGGAGAGGAGCTCGCGAATGGGGGTGGGGCCGCGCCGTTCGAGGGCTTGTAGCAATACCTCGGCCGGGCTGCCCCGGGCCAGCGTCTCCAGGCGAGCCATCACTTCGGGGCGGAAGCGGCGGTGCTTGCGGCCTGGGTGAGGATCCACGACGATACCCCCGCCTACGGTCTCGGGGGGTGAGGGGATGCGGACAATGAAGCGGTCTCCTTTGACCAGCGATACCGGCTCCTGGAGTCGCAATTGTGCCCAGCCAGATTGCCCCGGCGGCAGAGTGTCCTGGCCCAGGAGTCGCACGCGAGCCATCGTCTCGGTTGCGCCGGAGAAAAACTTGAGCTGGGTGTTGTGGCGCAACGGGCGCTGTGCGTTGGGCAGGTAACGCAACTGTACGTCTACCAGCACTGTGGGGCGTAGCCAGCCGGGGATCGTGACGACAGCGCCGCGCTTGATGTCCGCCTTGCTGACGCCGCTAAGGTTCATCGCCACGCGGCTGCCCGGCATCGCCCGTTCGACCTTCTGCTTGTGGGTCTGCAGGCCCCGCACGCGGGTACTTGACCCTGGGGGCAGTACCTCGACTTCTTGCCCCACCTCGAAACATCCGTCGGTGAGGGTACCGGTGACGACGGTGCCGAAGCCGCTGATGCTGAAGACACGGTCTATCGGCAGCCGGGGCTTTCCCCGGTCGCGGTTGGGTTCGACCTGCGCGAGCGCTTCCTGCAGTACGATCAGCAGTTCGTCAAGCCCCTGCCCGGTGCGGGCGGATACGGGGACGATAGGTGCGTTCTCCAGCACTGTTCCCTCCAGCGTCTTGGACACATCGGCGGCGACCAACTCGACCCATTCCTCGCTTTCGGCCAGGTCCACCTTGGTCATGGCAACGACTCCTGTGCCAACCCCCAGCAGATCAAGGATAGCCAGGTGCTCCCGGGTCTGCGGCATCACCCCCTCGTCGGCGGCGACGACGAAGAGAGCTGCGGCGATGCCTCCAACGCCCGCCAGCATATTCTCGATGAAGTCCCTGTGTCCAGGCACGTCCACGATGCCGACCGATTCGCCGTTGGGCAGCGTGAGCCAGGCGAAGCCCAGGTCTATCGTCATCTCCCGCTCCTTCTCCTCGCGGAGCCGGTCGGGGTCAATGCCGGTGAGGGCGTGAACCAGGGTGGACTTGCCGTGGTCTACGTGTCCGGCGGTGCCGATGACGTGCATCTAACTGCTCCTTATTGCTCGCCGCGCAGGGTGCTCAGTTGTGCATCTGCCTGAGTGGTGACTGCCTCGTACTTGTCCTGAGCGGCTTTGAGAAGGTTAATGGCGTCGGCGCGGCGGGTCTCCCAGAGAGTGCCTAGTTGAGTCTGATGTAGTTCGGTCACGGATTGCAGCCTGTCCAATCGTTTCAGGTGCTCGTCGTTGCTCCGGCCTTGCTGCCGCCAGCGCTCCTCGATCACGACGTTTTGTTTCTTCTGTTGTTTCTCTTGCTTTTCCTGCCACTCCTCCCACTGCCGTCTGGCTCGGTCCTCGGCCACCCGCTGCATCTCGGCCACCTCGTTCTGCCGCTTCTCCAGCCGTGCCCGGAAGCCCTCCAACCTGTCGAGTGCCCGCTTGACCAGTTGCTGGTGCTCGATGAAACCCAGCGTCTGCGCTCGCATCCGCTCCATCTCCTGGGCCACCTGCTCACCCTGATCCATATACTGCTTCATCTTCTGTTCGCGCTGGAAGTCGGAGATGCGCAGTTCTTCGATTGGTTTCTCGTATTTCTTCGTCTCCTGGATGGCCTCTTCAATGCGGGTTCTTTGCTTCTGAAGCGTTTCCTCAAGAAGAGGGAACTTCGTGGTTAGGACTTCGAGTCTCTTGTGCAATTCAGTCGTATCACTTTCCAGGTCGGCGATGCGACGGTTATCGGCGCGGCGCTGCTCCTCCAGGTAGGTGACGGCCTGCACGCGGTCATCGGAGCGTTTGCTCAGGTCGGCCACGATGGCTTCCAGGCGCTGGAGCGTTTCGCTCAAGCGCTGATTCTCGGCCCGGCGGGCGTTTAATTCCTCGTCGTAATGAGGTAGGACGCGCATGTCTTTCTCCAGCCGGTTCAGATTGGTAGTCAGTGTTTCGTACTCAATCCGGCGCAGCCGCGCGGCCTCGGCCTGTTCCTTTCGCCGTGTCTCTTCGCGCTGATCCATCTGAAGGATCAGTTCATTCTTGTGATTCGAGACCATCTGCTCGAATTCAGTCACTCTAGATAATACACTCTGGATGCCCGCTAACGTGGTTTGCGTTTCCTGGAGTTGAGCTGCCTGTTGAGCCAGTTGCAGTCCCTGGCTTTGCACCCGCTCCTGTAGTGCAGCAATGATGGCTTTATCCTTGAGGCGCTCTTCATCCAGCCACTTGAGCGTCTGCATTGCCTGGGTCAGATCCATCGTTTGAGTCGCTTTTATCGCCATGGTCACGCCCCCCTGGGTGAATTGAGTGGTAACTTAGTGTTAACCTGATAACGTTGATTATAACATCATTCTATCCCACAGGCAACGGCTTAACTGAGCGGCTCGACTGAGCTCGCCGAAATCTGGCCGAAGTCTGGCCGGTCAGTTGACAGGTTGCGGCGAGCCGCTATAATGGCTCGGAGCCCAATATGGAAACAGCTATGTCATTATTGCCGCAGAATTGTGAATGACATTCAGAATATTGAGGCGCTTCTTGGTCATTTGTCATTTGTTCATTTGTCATTGGAACGAAGTTCCCTATGCGCATTGGTATTGACGCCCGTATCGTTCACTACGCCCGGGGCGGAATTCGCAACTACGTGTTGCACCTGCTTGAGGCGCTGGTCCCGCTCGACGTGGACACGCACTACTACGTCCTGCACAGCCGCAAGGAGCGTAACCCACCTCCGTTGGGGCCGAACTTCCATCCGGTCGCCTGCTGGACCCCTTCGCACCACCGGCTGGAGCGCCGGGCGTTGGGGTTAGAGGTAGCGCGACTGGGACTCGACCTGCTCCACAGCCCCGATTTTATCCCTCCCGCCTTCGGTTACCGCCGGTCGGTGATCACCATCCACGACCTGAACTTTCTCTATTATCCGCAGTTCCTCACCGCCGAAAGCCATCGCTACTACAACCAACAGATCGAGTGGGCGGTACGGCGCGCCGATCACATCCTGGCCGACTCTCATGCCACCAAATCTGACCTGACCTCGCTGCTGAAGGTGCCGCCGGAGAAGATCACGGTCGTGCACCTGGCCGCCGGCCCGGCCTTCCGTCCGTTGCCAGAGGTGGAAGCCCGGCGGATTGGCGCGCAGTATGGCCTGGAACCGGGGTACGTGCTCTTCGTGGGGACACTGGAGCCGCGCAAGAACCTGCCGGGCCTGCTGCAGAGCTACCATTTGCTGCTCAACGAGGAGGTGACGACCGCGCCACTGGTGCTGGTCGGTGGCAAGGGTTGGCTGTACGACGAGGTCTTCGAACGCGTCGAGGTGCTGGGCCTGGCCGGGCGGGTGCGCTTTCTCCACGACGTATCGGATGCTGACCTGGTGGGGCTGTACAACGGTGCCAGTGTGTTAGCGATGCCGTCGTTCTACGAGGGGTTCGGGCTGCCGGCGTTGGAGGCCATGGCCTGTGGCACGCCGGTCGTCGTCGCCGAGCGGGCCTCGCTGCCGGAGGTGGTGGGGGAGGCGGGTCTATTGGTGAATCCGGACGATCCGGACGACGTTGCCGGGGCGCTGGCTCGCGTGCTGACGGATGAGCCGTTGCAGGCCCGGATGCGGGGACTGGGGCTGGCGCAGGCGGCCCGTTTCACCTGGGAGGAGGCTGCCCGCAAGACTCTGGCCGTCTACCGCAAGGAGATGGCGCAGTAGAGGCGCGCCGGAGGATTAGCTTCGCTCAGATGGGGCATGAATTGGCCAGCCCCGCTGCACTGCCAGGGCCGCCAATTCCTCGTCCGGGTAGACGGCGACCGGGTGGCCCACCATCTCCAGTACCGGCAGGTCGAAGATGCTGTCAGCGTAGGCGCTGCACGCGCCGGGGTCAACGTCGCCGCCCTCCCCGGACAGGTAAGCGCGCAGCCGCGCCGCCTTGCCCTCCCCCTGGCAAACCGGCTCTAACGTGCGGCCGGTGTAGCGCCCATCCCGCTGGTCGAGCTGCGTGCCGATCGTCACCTCCACACCCAACCGCTCCCCGATGACCTCCAGCAGCGGCTGGAAAGTGCCCGAGAGCAGGATGACCCGCTCGCCCCGCGCCCGGTGTTCCCGCAGCAGCGCAGCGACGTCGGGCAGCAGCAGTGGCACGACGTACTCGTCGGTGACCCACGCGAAGGCCCGCGCGCCCTCCGCCACACTCATCCCTCGCAGCATCCACGACATGTGGCGGGACCATAAGAGTCGCATCTTCCCGCCGTCCATCAGATTCGCCTGGCAGAGGAAGCCAAGAGGCACATGGGTCGCCAGGAAGGCGTAGAGCCAGAGCCGGTTGCGACGACGTTGCCGCAGGTAGCGAGAGAGCCCCTGCCAGGTGTGGCCGGTGAAGAGCGTGCCGTCCAGGTCGAAAATCGCAGCCTTCATGCCATCCCCTCCAGCAGCCGCCGCAGCGCAGTTCGCTCGTCGGGTCCGAGTTGGGCCAGCGCCGCCTCATCCCTGGAAAGGATCGCCTGCCCCAGCCCCGAATCGCGGAACACTTTCAGATCCTCCTCGAAGGGTGTCCCCACCTCGTGCTGACGGACGATACGCCCATCGCGCATAATCAGGATGCGATCGGTCTGGCGGGCCACCGCCGGGTCGTGGGTGACGACGATGATGGTGGTGCCCAACTCGTGATTGAGGTGATGCATCAAAGCGATCACCTCGGCGCTGCTCTGCGAATCCAGGTCGCCGGTGGGCTCGTCGGCCAGCACCAGCGCGGGCTCGTTGGCCAGCGAACGGGCGATGGCCACCCGCTGCCGCTCGCCGCCGGAGAGTTGGTTGGGCAAATGGTTCATTCGCTCCGCCAGTCCCACCAGTCCCAGCAACTCTTTTGCCCGCTTGTGACGCGCGCGCGCGCCGATAGGCTGACCGCGCATCGGCACCTCGACGTTCTCGCGGGCGGTCAGCGTGGGGATCAAGTTGTGCAACTGGAAGATGAAGCCAACGGTGCGGGCGCGGAAGGTGTCCAGGTCGCGCACCCCGGCCATATCTTTTTCATTGACCAGCACCGTGCCGCCGGTAGGCCGGTCCAACGCGCCGAGCATGTTAAGCAGCGTGGACTTGCCGGAGCCGGAGGGGCCCATCACGGAGATGAACTCTCCTCGCGCCACGCGCATATTCACCCCATCCAGCGCCCGCACCTCCGCCCCGTCGCCGTAAATCTTTATCAAATCACGTGTTTCAACGATAGTTTTGTTCCCCATCACTTTGCTCCTTTCAGGTTGTTCATTGTTCATTGCTTCATTGTTCATTCATACCTCAGCGCTTCCACCGGCCGCATGCGCGACGCCCGCCAGGCCGGGTAGACTCCGCCCACAGCCCCCAGCACGAGGGCAGTGACCAGGGCCTGTAAAAAGAGGCCAATGCTGAAGCGGGCTTGCACAAAGCCTGTCATAAGGGGGATGACACTGAGCGTCTCACCAACCGCGACGCCAGCCACGAGGCCCACCGCACCGCCGAGCAGACTCAAGGTAAGCGACTCGCGCATGATCATCCACAACACCTGGCTTTTGCGCCAGCCCAACGCCCGCAACACGCCGATCTCCCGCGTGCGCTCAAAGACGCTCATCACCATCGTGTTCATCATCCCCACCCCACCCACCAGGAGAGCCAGGAAGGCGATGGCCCAGGTGCTAGAGTGCACGAGTTGGAGATCCACCACGTCCTCGGAAAAGTCGCTTGCCTGGGACACGGCGACATTGGGAAAGCGCGCTTCGATCTGGCGGCGCACCGGTTCGGCCTGGTTCGGGTCATCCAGCCATACGCCCAGGAAACTGACCTTGTGCGGCTGCCCGAAGAGAGCCTGGGCGTCGTGCAGGCTGACGACCCCGCCCCCCTCCTCGAAAGGCACCCCCGTCTCGTAAATGCCGACGATGCGAAATGGAACGTCGAGAATACGCAGCGTCTGGCCCACTTTCTTGCTAAAGTTGTCCGCCGCCACGCTGCCGATGATGATCTGCCGGTTAGCGGTCAGGGTCTCCCCCTCCACGATGCGAAAGTCACGGATGCCCTGCCCGTGGGGCTGGTAGCCGAAGACGACGAAGAGATGTGCGTCACCGACGGTCGCGTAGCCGGTCAGAAAGCCCTCGGCGTGCTGCACACCAGGGAGAGCCGCAATATGTCTCACGACTCCCACGTCAATCGTGCTCAGGTCTATCGAAGCGTCCGCCTGTATGCCGACCAACTGGACGCCACCGCCAGCGACGGACGTTATCTCTGCCACGAGGCCATCGGCCAGAGCGCCCAGGCTGACCATGGCCATGATAGCGATGCCAATGCCAATCACGGTGAGCAGAGTGCGCGTGGGTTGCCGCAAGAGATTGCGCAGCGCCGCGCCGCCGAACCGTACCCCCCCCGGCCCACCAGCCCCCCCTCGGTCCCCCCCAATTCTGGGGGGGAAGGAGGGGAGTTTCAAGAAATGGGATGTCCGGGGCCCCACGCTGCCCTCGGACCGCATGGCCTCCGCCGGCATCAGGCGGGAGGCCCTCCAGGCCGGGTAGGCCCCGCCCACCAGCCCCAGCGCCAACGCCACACCGATAGCCTGCGCAAGCAAGGTGGGGGAAAAACTGGCGGACACGACGCCGCGCATCGGTGTCGGCATATACTCCACCATCCGCACCACCGCCACGCCCAGGCCAATGCCCATCAGCCCGCCCAGCCCGGTCAGAGTCAGCGATTCCTTCAGCACCAACCCCAAGACCTGGCGACGACGCCACCCCACGGCGCGCAGCGCCCCGAACTCTCGCGTGCGCTCGCAGATGCTCATCAACATCGTGTTCATCACTCCCACCCCGCCGATGACCACCGCCAGAAGCGAGATAGCCCAGGTAAAGCCCTGGATGTAGGCGATAGCCTCCTGCTTGCTGGCAAAGTCAGACGACGTGGTGACCGTAAAGTCGGCAAAGTGTCGCTCAATACGCTGGCGCACCCGTTCAGCGTCCTTGATGTCCCGCAGTTTGAGCAGGTAGGTGTTTACCTGGTGCGGGTGTCCGGAGAGGGCCTGGGCATCGCCGAGCAGCACGACACCGGCGCTGTCCTCCAAAGATGCGCCCGTCTCGTAGATGCCCACGATGCGGTAAGTGCTCTCGTAGAGCCGGAGCGTATCGCCAACCTCTTTGTCCAGGTTGTCGGCCGCCGCCCGCCCCAGGATCAGGGGGTGCCCCCCGTGTCTGGCCGATTGCTCTGTCAACCCCTCTCCCGCCACAATCTTAAAGTGCCGGATGGCGAACCCGTCGGGCTCGTAGCCAAAGACGATAAAGTAGGGCACGCCCTTGGTGGCGGCCATCGTGTAGACCATCCCCGTTGCCTCTTCGACACCGGACAGGTTGGCGAGCGCCGTGCCCACCTCCTCGTCCACGGCGCTAAAGACGATGTCTATCACATCCGACTGAGCCACCAGCAAGTCGGCTCCGCTGCCGCCACCGAGCGCGCCATAGCCGGCCGCCAGCCCCTCGGCCAGCGCCCCCAGCGCGACGATGGCCGCCACGCCGATGGCAACCCCCGCCACCGTCAGCAGCGTGCGCGTCTTGCGGCGCAGTAGACTTTTGAGTATCATTTACTCACTGCCCCACCTCAATGTCCACAAACGCCGTCATCCCCCACCGGATTGCCGGGTCGGTCTCATCCAGCTCAACGATCACGGTATAGTTGACCCCACCTGCGCCTGGCTCAGCCATAGGGGAGATGCGGGTCACGTGGCCGGTGAAGACACGCTCGGGGAGAGCGTCGAAGGTGACGCTGGCCTCCTGGCCGGCCGCCACCCGCGCCACGTCAATCTCATCCAGATCGGTCGTCTCCACCCGTAGCGTGGCCAGGTCGCCCAGCGTGACCAGGGACTGGCCCGGTGTGACCAGTTCCCCCATCCGCACGTTCACCGCGCCGACGATTCCCGCGAAAGGAGCGCGGACCTCGTTGCGTTCCAGCGCCACGCGGGCCGTCTCCAGTGCAGCCTGCGCCTGCGTCACCGCCGCCTGGCTGACGGCGATTTCCTCGGTCGTGGCCCCCGCTTGCAGCAGACCCAGTTGCGCCTGGGCCACGTCCGCTTGCGCCTCTGCCGCCGATACCGCCGCCTCCGCCACGCGAACCTGATGATACGATCCCGCCTTCAGCGCGTCCAGTTGCGCTCTCGCCGCCGCCAGCGCCTCGTCGGCGGCGTGCAGCGCGTAGCGGGCCTGCTCCTCCGGCGCACCCAACGCTGGGCAAATCTCGCTGCCGTCCGGCATCTCGTAGCACTTCATCGTCTGGTCATGGACCTCGCGGGCCGCCAACTGCTCCGCCTGGGCTGCCGCCACCTGAGCCTGGGCCGCCGCGATCTCCGCCTCCGTCACCCCGGACCAGAGTTGATTCCGCTGGGCGATAGTCTGGGAGATCACGACCCGGGCCGCTGCGATCTGCGCCTCGGCCACGGCGACCTGTTCCGGGCGGGGGCCGGCCTTCAGGAGCACCAGTTGGGCCTGGGCAGTCTCCAACGCCGCCTCCGCTTGCTGCACTGCCAGTTGCGCGTCGGTGGGATCGAGCCGCACCAGCAGGTCACCAGCCGCTACCTCGTCCCCCGGTTCCACCAGCACCTCCATCACCGTGCCGCCGGTCTGAGCGCTGACGGTAGCCCACACCGCCGGCACCACTTCCCCGGTGACGGAAACTACCGGCACGAAATCCACCTCCACCTCCGGTGTCGCCGTCTCCTCTGTGCTCCCCCCGCAACCAGAGAGCACCACAGCCAATACTGCCAGTCCTGCGATAATAGTCTTTTTCATTTTTCCACCTCCATAGTATGTATTGCGTGTTGTGTAGTTGGTTATTTGCCATTTACCGTCCCGTCGTGCTTTGACAGGTCAAGGAGACAATGCTACAATAGACAGCAGATAATTCGTTCCTCGCATTTTCTCAAGGAGAATCACGATGAGTATGGTAGTCACTGCCGAGACTATGCAGATTGTCCAATGGTTGGAGCCTCGCAAAGATGCGGACTCCGCCCTGCGTCGGGTGCTGGAAAATGAGATCCGCCGCCGTCTGGCCGCCTACGAATTGACCGACCGCACGTTCCGGAGCAAATATGGAATGACACTGGTAGAGTTTGAAGCAGCGGATATCGTAGAAAAACACGGTTACTCCTTTGAAGTTGAGAACGATCACCAGGAATGGGACCAGGCGGTAGACGGGATAGAGACCCTGCGTGACGTATTGCGGAAGCTGGAGAAACAGCAGTGACTCCAGAAGCCTTCGAGCAGCACGTGCGCGATAAAGTCCGCCATTTCGCCTTCATCCGAGATGTTGTCACGCTGGATCGGACCACCAACACAGTCAAGTTGCGGTTGTTTATCACCTCCAACTGTTTCGTCCAGGTTTACGCCAACTTGCACAAAGGTCTGCAGAGCTACACGTTGGTGCTTCATCAGACACGTATCTACGGGAGAGACAATGATGGTGCAGGTTGGCATCGCCACCCTTACTCTGCCCCCGAAAGCCACGACTTTAGCGCCGAGGGTACCCGGCCTGTTTCGCTGGCCGAGTTCCTGGACGAGGTGCAGCAGATTCTGACGGCGGAAGGCATATTGTAGTCCCCCTCTATCTGGCTGTCCGCCACCACCAACGTACTCGCTCAAAGGGCATACCAACCTACTCATACCTCAACGCCTCCACCGGCCGCATCCGCGTCGCCCGCCAGGCCGGGTAGAGCCCGCCCAGCACCCCGGTCACCAGCGCCACCGCCAGCGCCTGGGCGAACAGTTCGGGGCTGTAACTTGTTTTCAGCATCCCTCCCACCAGCGGTATCTGCGTTATCCCCCAGGCCAGCCCCAACCCCAGGATTATACCACAGACGCCGCCTACCAGGCCCAGCGCCAGCGCCTCGCGCAGGATCATCCCGATCACCTGTCGCCGCCGCCAGCCCAGCGCCCGCAGCAGGCCGATCTCCCGCGTGCGCTCCAACACGCTCATCAGCATCGTGTTCAGCATCCCCACCGCGCCGATGAACATCGCCAGGAACGAGATCTGCCCCATCATCTCATCCATCGTCCGCATATCGGGCATGATCTCGACGAACTCGGAGGTGAGGGCGACGTCAACCTCCGGGAAGTTCTCGTCCAGATAACCCCGCACCTCCTCGGCTCGCTCGGTCGAGCCGTCGCGCAGCTTGATGAGATACCACGTCACCTGGTGGGGCTTTCCGGCCAGGGCCTGGGCCTCCCGCAGGCCGATGACCACCCCGCTCTCCTCGTAGCCCACCCCCGTCTCGTAGATACCAGCCACGCGGAAAGTGCTATCCAGCAGGCGGAGCGAGTTGCCCAGTTCCAGCCCCATCGCCTCCGCCGCCCCCCGGCCGACGATGACCTGGCGGCGGGCGGTCAGCGGCTGCCCCTCGACGATGTGGAAGTGGCGGATGGCGAACTCGCGAGGATGGTAGCCCATAGCGATGAGCAGGGGCATCTCCTCGGTGCTGGCGGCGGTGATGATGACGCCGGAGACCGCCTCCACGTCGAGCAGTGCGGCGAAACGCGCTCCTACCCGCTCGTCAATGGCGCTGTAGCCCGTGTCGGAGACGCCCGCCTCGATGGCCATCAGGTCGGCCTGGCTGCCCGTCATCATCCTGGTAAGGATCTCGATCATCCCTTGGGTGATGCCGCCCAGGGCGACGATGGCAGCGATGCCCACGCCGACCCCCAGTGCGGTCAGCGCCGTGCGCGTGCGGTGACGCCATAGGTTTCTGAGCGTTGCACCAGGCAGGAAGCGTGGAACGTGCGCCCCGCCGCCCCCCTCGTACCGCAGCGCCTCCAGCGGCACCAGCCGGCTGGCCCACCAGGCCGGATAGGCCCCGCCCACCAGCCCCAGCACGGCCACCGTGACGAGGGCGCGGGTGAAGAGTTCGGGGGAGAACTGCACCCCCAGTACGCCCATGAAGACGATGGAGCCGCGCAGCAAGAGGACCGCCGCCACTCCCAGGCCGATACCCACCAGTCCTCCCAGTAAGGAGAGGATCAGCGACTCGCCCAGGATGAGGCGCAGCACCCGGCCCCGCCGCCAGCCCAGCGCCCGCAGCAGGCCGATCTCCCGCGTGCGCTCGAAGACCGACATAAAGAGCGTATTGGTCATCCCCACCCCGCCGACGACCACCGCCAGCGCCGAGATGGCCCAGGCGAATATCTCCAGACTCTCAATCATCATCTGCCGGTTGGCGAACTCGGAGGTGGTGGAGAGGGTCAGGTCGGGGAAGTGCCGCTCCACCCGCGCCCGCAGCCGGTCGGCAGCCCCCACCCCCGACCCCTCCCCCAACTCTGGGGGAGGGGAGCCCTTCCTAGTGGGGTCGCGCAGCCTGATGTAGAACATGGAGACGCGGCGCGGCTGCAGTAGCAGCGCCTGCGCCTCCTCCAGCGGGATGACCGCCCCTCCATCCTCGAATCCGTCCCCCGTCTCGTAGATGCCGACGATGCGGAATGTGCCGCCGGTGATGCGAAGCGTGTCGCCCACCTTCTTGTCCAGGCTCTGCGCCGCGCCCCGGCCCAGGATGAGCGGCTTCCCTCGCATTTTCCTGCTCTGGCCGGTCTCCGACCGAGCCAGCCCCTGCCCCTCGACGATGCGGAAGTGAGCGATGGCGAACCCGCCGGGGTCGTAGCCGAAGATGAAAAAGTAGGGGGCGTCCTCGGCCTGGACGTTACCCATCAGCATACCATCCACGTCGGCTACCTCTGGCCAGGCGAGCAGTTGGTCGGCGACCGTCTCCTCCACGCCGCCCATCGTGATGTCCATCATACCGGCCTGGGTAAGCACCAGGTCGGCCTGGCTGCCGCTGGCCATAGCCGTGTAGCCGGCGCGCAACCCCTCAGCCATCGCTCCCAGCGCGACGATGGCCGCCACGCCGATGGCGATGCCCAGCAGCGTCAGGATGGTTCGTCCTTTACGGCGGAAAAGATTCTTGAAGACCATAAGCCACCCTTGGGCGTGAAACGTGAAACGTGAGACTTAAGGCGGCGAAGCCGCAACTAAACCTCATTTTGCGTATTGCGTGTTGCGTGTTTGGCCATTCGCCATTCGTCATTCGCCATTCGTCATTCGCTATTCGCCATTCGCCATTCGCTATTCGCTATTCGCAATTCGCCATTCGCCATTCATCATTCGCCATTCGCCATTCGTCATTCGTCATTCGCTATTCACCATTCGCTATTCGTACCGCAATGCCTCCACCGGCCGCATGCGCGTCGCCCGCCAGGCCGGGTAAAGACCGCCCAGCACGCCGGCGACCACGGCTACCACAATCGCCTGTACGAATATCTGAGGCGTGTAGGCCGGCTCAATCGCCCCTCCCCACACTCCTGACATGCCAATCAATCCACCTAATCCCAGCCCCAAGGGGATGCCGCACAGGCCGCCCACTGCCCCCAACACCAGCGACTCTTTCAGGATCATTCCCAGCACGCGGCTCCCTTGCCAACCCAGGCTGCGCAGCACGCCGATCTCGCGCGTTCGTTCCAGCACGCTCATCAACATCGTGTTCAGCATCCCCACCGCGCCGATGAACACCGCCAGGAATGAGATCTGGTCCACCATATCCTGAAGCACTCGAAAATCGCTCATGGCCTCGCCAAGCTCGGAGGTGAGGGAAAAATCAACCTCCGGAAAAGTCACTGCCAGATCTTCCTTCACCGCCTCAGCTTGCTCCGGATCTCGCAGGCTGATGAGGTAGAACTGTACCTGGCGCGGCTTCCCGGTGAGCATCTGCGCCTCCCGCAGGCCGATAATCACCCCGGCGTCCTCAAAGGCTTGGCCAGTCTCGTAGATGCCGACCACGCGAAAGTTGCTGTCCATCAGACGAAGTGTATCGCCCACTTCCGACCTCATCTTCTCCGCCGCCATCCGACCGACAATGACCTGGCGGCGGGCTGTCATCGGCTCTCCATCAATGATGCGATAGCGGCGGATTGCGAATTCGCGCGGGTGATAGGCGGCCACGAGCAGCATAGGCATCTCGTCGGTGCTGGCGCCGGTCCAGAACATGCCGGAGACAGCGTTCACGTCGGATCGGGCGGCGAAACGCGCCCCTACTCGCTCGTCAATGGCGCTAAAGTCCGCGTCAACGTCCGCCTCGGCAGCGAACAGGTCGGTCTGGCTATCCCGCATCATCACGTTGAACGCGCCCAACATTCCCTCGGCCAGCCCCCCCAGGGCAATGACGGCGGCGATGCTCACGCCGATAGTCAACAGGGTCAGCGCCGTGCGCGTCCGCCGCCGCCAGAGATTGCGCACCGTCATTCCGGGCAGGAAGCGGGGGACGTGCGCCCCGCCGCCACCTTCGTATTGCAGCGCCTCCACCGGCAGCAGGCGGCTGGCCCACCAGGCCGGGTACGCCCCGCCCACCAGCCCCAGCACAACCACGGTGACCAGGGCGCGGGCAAAGAGATCGGGCGTCAGTTGGCCCCCGAACACACTCAACACGGACCCTGATTTGCTGATTGCCGCGAGAGATAGCACCCCCAGGACGCTGCCCACCAGCCCGCCCAATAGAGCCAGGAGGACGGCTTCCCCGAGGATCATACCCATCACGCGCCGCCGTCGCCAGCCCAGGCTGCGCAGAACGCCGATCTCGCGCGTGCGCTCAAAGACTGACATGAAGAGCGTGTTGGTCATGGTGATCCCGCCGAGGACGACCGCCAGGCCCGCGACCGCCATCGCCACCCCATCCAGCATCTCCAGCAACTCCTCCTGGTTGACAAATCCCGCCGAGGTCGAGACGGCCAAGTCAGAGAAGCGTCGCTCTATCCGCGCTCGCAGCCGGTCGGCCTCATCGGGATCGCTCAGCTTGACGTAAAGCATTGAGACACGGTGCGGCTGCAACGCCAGCGCCTGGGCCTCCCGCAGTGGGACGACCGCTGCGCCGTCCTCAAGCCCGCTTCCCGTCTCGTAGATGCCAACGACGCGGAAGACGCTGCCCGTGATGCGGAGCGCGTCACCCACCTGCAAGTCCATGCTCTGCGCCGTTCGCCGGCCCAGGATGAGGGGTTTGCCGCGCACGCCGTGCGCCTCCGCCAACGGCTGTCCTTCGACGATGCGAAAGTGGTCTATGGCAAAGCCCTCGGGATCGTAACCAAAGAGGAAGAGATAGGTCTCATTATCAATCAGCGCATTGGTAAAGAGCATACCGGTGACGTCGGCCACCTCCGGCAGAGCACGCACTTTGTCGGCTAGCTCCTCATCAACGCTGCTGATCAGGGAACTCATCGCGCTGGCCTGGCTGAGCACCAGGTCAGCCTGGCTGCCCTGCGACATGGCAGCGAAGCCTGACTTTAACCCTCCGGCCACCGCCCCCAGCGCGATGATGGCGGCCACGCCGATGGAGATGCCGACCAGCGTGAGGATTGTGCGGCCTTTGCGGCGGAAGAGGTTTTTGAGAATCATTGCCTGCCTCTACATCCTCTACGTGTATCCCAACTCTCCAGTTGCTTGCCCAAGGGAATCAATGGCAAAGTACAGGTCACATGCTCTGACACCAGCGAAAGTCACAAACGTCGTCGCCCCGCCCCAATGTCCTGGTCCGCTCCCAGGTCATCGCCAGTGGCAGCCCCTCAAACAACCAGTCGTCCGTCTTGCAGTACAGGGCGGTCAGTTCTGGCACGCCGTAAGTGGTGAGCATGTCCAGGTAGAAACAGCGATGAACGTTGAAACCAAAACACCGGTCGCTATTCTCCGCCACTTCCATCTTCCACCCTTGCGATGGGAAAGCGAACCGCAGATTCCACGGCATCATCCGGCGAAAGAAGGCAAGGGGGTTAGGCAGGAAACCGAGGAGTGACATCAGTTTAGGAGGTCGGCCAAAGGTCGCCTTAAACAGCGCCTCCATCTCTGCTAGAGCCGCGTCCTGGTCATCGTTCTCCTCACATAGGGTCTGATAGAGCGCCAGGCCTGGCAAAATGCGGCTCTCCAGGTGGGTGCGTAGTGCAAGGTTGGCAAAGCGGGGTCGATGGGCGTAAAACTCATCATAGCACGTTTGCGCACGCGCAGCTAACATTGCCGCCTCTACCTCACCCCGTTTTTCCGCCATTACCCGCTGCCAGGCAATCAAGTTAGGCATCCGGCGAGGCACGGCTAGCCGCTGTCCAATAACAAACCCGCCGAGCGCGCCTGCAACCAGGCCCAGCCCGAATAGAGATGCCCCATTTCTCTTGTCCACATAAACAGTTCGGTTCTTCATTACCCGTTCCTCCAAAGTTTATCATTTCTCGGTCAGATAGGCATGGATTCTATTCCGCGCACCGGCCCACGCGCTATGGGAAACGCGCCACGTCACAGTTCAGGCCGAATCTAGGATCTCTACAATCCCTTGCCCTCCATCAACAAGCACCCGGTCGCCGGTGCGCAGCCGCATCGTGGCGTCGCCGCAGCCGACGACGGCGGGGATGCCCAGTTCGCGGGCGACAATGGCGGCGTGGGATAACGGCGCTGGCGTCAATTCGTCAAATGACCGAACCATATTCACCAACCGTTACCTCATTTCCCGTTGGACCAGCCGGGGGAAGAAGCGTCCTATGTGCCGCATATAGTGACGATATTCCTCGCCAAATGCATCGAGCATCATCCCTTCCTCGTGGCCGACCCGCTCCACGATCAGCAACGAATAGAATAGCCCTAACAGGCCAATGAGCCAGTTCGCGCTGAGCAGGAAACAGGTAGCCAGCAGCGTGAAAAATGACGTGTACATAGGATGGCGCACCCAACGATAGATGCCTTGAGCAACGAACTGATGGCTCTCCTTGGTCTTAAGCGTGGGCGTATAGCTGGCACCGAGGGTGCGATGGGATACGTAGCCCAGCCATACAGCCACCAGACCCACGGCGGCCCCTATCCAACGCAGCCAATTGGGCAATGGCATACTTGACCAACCTAACCACGCTGGATGGATGCTCCATACAACTGACAACAAGTCTGCCCCCATCCCGCTAATGCCCAACAATGCGAGGCGTACTTTGCTCTCGGTCACGTTTTGTAGATATGATTCACCTCGCGGGTTAGATCGTCTGGCCTTTCGAAGATAGTAGGCGCGGGGTAGGATGTAGCCAAGCATCACCACCAGCAGAATCATGCGGAACAGTGTTTCGCTATACATAGCGCGGCCTCCAGCCGCAACCAATCTTGGGGACGCAGATGCACGCAGATTTTCGCAGATAGAAGCTGAAGAATCAGCGTGAATCTGCGTCAATCTGCGTCAATCTGCGTCCAAAAAAGATTCTCGCGGACAACGCAAATCCTGTAGGGTAATTCTATCTCGCTCACTTATTTACTTTCTCCCGACGTATACTCCGTATCCGAAATACTCGTCAAGGTTCTCGGGCGTAACTCCACCCTCTCGCACTTCCTTTACAAATCTCCTGTAGGCTGGATTTCTGGCATAAAGAGATAGAGCTCTGCACAAAACACCCAGCATTCCTCCACAACCATACCGCCGCAGTATCCCTCTGGCCTCGTTTTGGGTGTTGATTTCGTATGTTCTCGCGGTTATCTCTCTCAGCCCAGCGCCCTGCAGCAATCCCACCCAAGCATCAGAAGTAAGAGGCTTCACGTTGGCACCCACATCCTGGGATGCCCAGGCGACCACTTCTGGCGGAGGCGGAACCTTCAGCCAGATTGATTCATTGAGCCCGACGTATCCTCCCGGCTTCGTCACCCGCACGTACTCGTTGACCGCTCTCTGTTTGTCTTCTGGAAAGGCGGTTACGGACTCGGTAATGACGGCATCGGAAAAGGTCATCATCGAAAGGGAGGTCTTGAGCATCTGCTACCCTGAATTCAACCCTATCCGCTACCCCCTCTCTCTTCGCCCTTTCTTCGTACCTCTCGACCATCCCTTTAGAAATATCCACACCGACCACTCTACAGCCATACCTTCTTGCGATAAAGCAAGGCGTCACCCCAGCGCCGCAGCCAACATCCAAGACATATTTGCCTTCGCCTATGTGGCATAACTCAATGAGTTCTTCTGTGGCCCCGAGACCTCCGAGATGTTTTGTGAGGCCCACCTCAGCCGCAAAATCGAAGAAGGTTTGTGTTTTCTCCATTTTCTCAATCCTCCATTCTCGGTGATGCTCAACTGTTTCTTACACTGATGGCTACCAGATGCCCGGCAGCAGCCGGTAGCGCGTCTGCTGCGCGTATTCCTTGTAACCGTCGAGTTCCTCGTGCAGGGTTTTGTCCTCCAGCGCCGTGCGGACGATGTAACCGATGGCGGCAAGCCCCGCCGGGATGAGCGCCCATAGCGAACCGAGCAACAGCGGCGTTGCCAGCAAGGCCAGGATCGCTCCAACGTATCCCGGGTGGCGCACGTACCGGTAAGGGCCGCCGGTGACGACGGTGTGGCCTCGTTCCTCCTGGATGCGAACGGCCTCTGAGAAGAACGCATTCGCCCCCATAGCCCACATGAACAGCGCCCATCCCAGCACAGAGCCAATCAAGCCGCCGATGTGGAGCGCGAGCGGCGCCGATGCCGACCACTCAAAGCGTGTATCCAGAGCGGCCACGATCCACGTTACCATCGTGCCCATTCCGGCTGCGAAAAAGGTGACCCATTTGTCCCAGTCCTTGGCGCCCTCCTGGCGAATACCCCTGGCCCGTTCGGCCAGCAACTCGGGGTTTATCGGCACCAGGATCAAAACGTGGCTAATCAAGACGGCTGCGAGCAGGCCCAGGAAAACCCATCCCCACATCCAGTCCAGTCGGCCCACGGAGAGAAACAGGATTGCACCATAACCCACAAGGCCAAGAGCAGCCTGGACTATCCATGACATAATTCTGCGCCTGACTTTGGGCGTCATTGTCCGCTTTTCCGACCCCAGCCTGTCCATATCTAGTCACCCCTCATCAGCGACTACCAGATGCCCGGCAGCAACCGGTAGCGCACCCGCGCGGCATACTCAGCGTACCCCGGCAGTTCCTCGTGCAGCGTTCGATCCTCCAGCGCCGTGCGGACGACGAGAAGGCACATCGTAAGCCCTGCCGGAATGAGCCCCCACAG
>Ga0190284_1000546_pt1 | contig 20772 bp, 9 predicted proteins | sample 48691812_MG_FD_161668 | JGI IMG/M metagenome (GOLD analysis project Ga0190284, IMG submission 161668) | Hydrothermal vent microbial mat bacterial communities from Southern Trench, Guaymas Basin, Mexico - 4869-18-1-2_MG | ecosystem: Environmental > Aquatic > Marine > Hydrothermal vents > Microbial...
TTTGCAAATTTGCAAATTGACCAATATCGGCGCATTTGCCCACTTGCCGATTTTGTGGCTATATAACCCGGAGCAAGGCCCCCTCATCGGCCAGTTCGACGAACGGCTGAGCGTTTACCACTGCATTGACGAGTTCGCAGCCGGCACCACGGGCCGCAAGCGCCGCATCATTGCCACGCTAGAGACCGAACTGCTCAACCGGGTGAACCTCGTCTTTGCCAACTCGCCGCTGACGTACGAGAACAAGCGCCGCCTCCATCCCCGCACGTACCGTATCCCCAGCGGCGCGGACGTGGAGCACTTTGGTCAGGCGTTGGACCCGGCGATTCCGGTGCATCCTGCCATCGCCCGGCTTTCGCAACCCCGCATCGGCTACATCGGCCACGTCAACGAGCGGCTGGACTATGCCGTGCTGGAGCACCTGGCCCAGCGGCGCCCCGCCTGGTCGCTGGTCTTTGTGGGCGACACCTACCCCTGGACGTTGGACGCCTCCCCGCTGCGCCGGCTACGAGCACTCCCCAACGTCCACTTTCTGGGCCAGCATCCCTTTGCCGAGATGCCCGCCCTGGTCAAGGGGATGGACGTCTGCCTGCTACCCTACGCCGACGACGAGCGCGCCCGCTACCGCAGCCCGCTCAAGCTCTACGAGTACCTGGCGGCCGGCAAGCCGGTCGTCAGCACCGACCACCCGGAGGCGCGGGAACTGGGCGACGCGGTCTACCGGGCCGCCACGCCGGAAGCGTTCCTCGAGCGCGTTGCCCTGGCACTCGGTCAGGATAGCCCGGAGCGTCAGCGACAACGGATCGCCGGCGCTCAGCAACACTCCTGGGACCGCCGGGTGGACGAGATGGAACGCATCATCTGCGACGTTCTGGAGCCATAGCCATGTGCGGCATCACCGGCAAACTGCACTTTGACCCCACCCATCCCGTGAATGAAACCCTCATTCGGCGGATGAACGCCGTCCTGCGCCACCGCGGCCCGGACGACGAGGGCGTCTGGACCGGCGGACCCATCGGCCTGGGCCAACGCCGCCTGGCCATCATCGACCTCTCCCCCACCGGCCACCAGCCCATGAGCAACGAGGACGGCACCGTCTGGATCACCTACAACGGCGAAATCTACAACCACCTGGAGCTGCGGGCCGACCTGGAGCGACGGGGGCATCGCTATCGCTCCACCTCCGACACCGAAACCGTCCTCCACCTCTACGAGGAATACGGGCGCGACTGCGTAACCTACCTGCGCGGCATGTTCGCCTTCGCCCTCTGGGACAGCCGGCACCGGCGTCTGCTCCTGGCCCGCGACCGCTTTGGGCAAAAGCCGTTGCTCTACGCCGAGACCGCCGCCGGGCTGACCTTTGCCTCCGAGATCAAGGCCCTCCTGCAAGACCCGGCCATCTCTCGCGATGTGGACGAGGTGGCACTGCACCATTACCTGACCTACGGCTACGTCCCCGCGCCCTGGACCGCCTTCCGCCAGATTCGCAAACTGCCGCCGGCCAGCACTCTTCTGTGGGAAGAGGGCCGCAGCTCTATCGAACGCTACTGGACGTTGAGCTATTCCCCCAAGCTAGAGATCGGCGAGGAGGAGGCCGCTGAGCAACTCCTGGCCCTTCTGCGCGAGGCGACGCGCATGAGGCTGATGAGCCAAGTGCCGCTGGGCGCGTTCCTTAGCGGGGGGATCGACTCTAGCGCCGTCGTCGCGCTGATGGCCGAAGCGATGGCAGAGCCGGTCCAGACCTTTTCCATCGGCTTTGAGGATCAATCCTTCAACGAACTGCTCTACGCTCGCCAGGTCGCCCAGCGGTACGCCACTGACCACCACGAGTTCACCGTGACCCCCGACGCGCTGGCCGTGCTGCCAGAGCTGGTCTGGGCCTACGGCGAGCCCTTTGCCGATTCCTCTGCCCTGCCCACCTATTACGTGGCGAAGATGACTCGCCAGCACGTTACCGTGGCCCTCAACGGCGACGGCGGTGACGAAGCCTTTGCCGGCTACGACCGCTACCTGGCCAGCCAACTGGCCGCCCGCTACGAGCAGGTGCCGCACTGGCTGCGGGAGGGGATCATCGCCCGGCTTGCCCACCGCTTGCCAGAGGCCACCGGGCGCAAGGCGCTCGTGCGTCGTTTCAAGCACTTTGCCCTGGCAATAGATGCCACGCCCGAACGTCGCTATGCCCGTTGGACCACGTTGATGGACAACGAAGCCAAGAAGAGTCTCTACACAACGGACTTGGGCGCACGGATGGCAAAGATAGATTCGCTAACTCTGCTGGAACGGGCTTGCGCCGCGGCCGACAGCCCTGACCTTCTCGACCGCCTCCAGTTCGCCGATGCGACCGTTTATCTGCCGGATGATCTGCTGGTCAAGGTGGACATCGCCACGATGATCCACTCCCTGGAAGGCCGTTCGCCCTTTCTCGATCACCACCTGGCCGAGTTTGCCGCCCGGCTGCCCGCCAGTTACCGGTTGCACGGGCGCACTGGCAAATACATCCTCAAGCAGGCCCTGCGCGACCACCTGCCAAAGGACATCCTGCAGCGCGACAAGCAAGGCTTTGCTCTGCCCATCGGCCGCTGGTTCCGCCACGAACTGCGCCCGGTGGCATACGACGTGCTGCTCGATCCGCGCTCCCTGGCGCGGGGCATCCTGAATGGCCGGGCCGTGCGCACCATGCTTGACGAACACGTGAGCGGTCGAGTCAATCACCGGCAACGGATATGGGAGTTGCTGATGTTGGAACTCTGGTTCCGCACGTACATCGACCGTCCACGAACGGCGTTGACTGGCCCGGCCGAAGGCATATTGTAGTGCCACTCAAGCCTACAGGTGACACCCGGGCGACAACTATGGCCGATTGTTCGTAGGCAGAGCACCGTCGTAGGTCGGATTGCCAATCCGACCCGCCTGATGAGCACGACCTGCCTCGGGAAAAGTCACTCCAACTCTCGCCACCGGCCCTCACGCAGCAACTCCTCCCAGCTCGTCTCCAGGTGGCTCTCGCGCCCGCTCAGCAGCACGCTGGCGATGACCAGCCCCGCCCCCACCACCTGCCACGGCGCCAGGCGCTCCCCCAGCCACAGGAACGCCACGACCAGCGCCACTACCAGCTCCGCCACGCCCAGCAATGACGCCTGCACCCCGCCCAGGTAGCTCAGGCCGGCGAACAGCAGCAGCCGGGCCAGCGCCGTGGGGATCAGCGCCAGCAGGACCGTGACCGTCCACCCGTCAGTGGTGGCCGGGGCCAAGGGCGCGCCGCTGACCACCTGGGCGGCAAAGACCACCCCGGCCTGCGCCGTCAGCACATAGAGGGTCACGGAGCGCGAGTCCAAATCAGCCAGGGCCCACTGCCCCAGCACCAACATCCAGCCGTACAGGGCGCCGGCGCTGATCATCAGCATGATCCCCAACCAGTCCAGGGGACCGCCGCCCACGGCGGTGAGGAGATATACCCCGGCCAGAGCCACGGTCAGGCGGAGCAGGGCCAGGCGGGACACGCGGTGGCCGGCCGCGCTCAGAAAGATAAAGACCCACAGGGGATACAGAGTGTAGAGCAACTGGCCCAGGCTGGCGTCGATGCGGGCCAGGCCGGTGTAGTACAGCAACGAGCCAAAGCCATTGGACAGCCCCATGCCGATGCAGGCCGGCAATGCGCGCCAGTCAATGGGGATAGCCGATCGCCAAAACACCAGATAAAAGGCCCACAGCACGGCCGCAGCCAGCACCGTGCGCAGCGAGACCAGCGTGAATGGCTCCACCCCGGCGCGGTAGGCCAGCTTGCCAAAGATAGGAGCCAACCCAAAGCACATGGTGGAGGCCAGGATCAACCAGGTGCCCCGGGTCAGCACATCCGGGGCACGCCAGTCAGGGAGGTATTGGAGGAGCGGGGCCAGAGTCTTCAATTGTTACTCCAATAGCTCTTGAAGGTCCTCCAACAGGTCAGTGCTCAGGAAAGTGCCTTTCTGGAGCAGGCCACGCACGTGCCCGTCGAGGCGCTGGCGCTCGTGTGGAGTGAGGTCCTTGGCCGTGACGACGATGACCGGTATCTTGGCCAGGCGTTCTTCTGCTTTCAGGGCCTCGATGAGCGTAAAGCCATCCATCTTGGGCATCATCAAGTCCAGCAGGATCAGGTCCGGCGGCGATTCGCGGACCAGGGCCAGGCCGGCCTCGCCGTCATAGACCTCGTCGATCTGGTACTCGCCGTGGGCCTGGAGTACCCGTCGCAGCAAACGCGCCGCTTCCGGGTGGTCCTCGATGATCACCACGCGACGCACCCGCCGGTCCAGGCGTTCCAGTGAGGCCAGCAGACCATCCTCTGACAGCGGCGCTTCAGTAGCAGGACCCACTTCCACGCTGCGGGCGTAATCGTCGCCCAGCAGGAACTTTTCCACCGGGAAGGTGTGGCCGGAGCAATTCACCACCACCACGTCGTCTGGCTTTACGATCTCCTGGGCCACCAGCTTGAACAGCCCGGCAAAGGCGATGGCCGCGGCCGGTTCCATCGAGATGCCGTCCATCTTGGCCAGCACGTGCATGGCCCGGAACGCCTCCTCGTCGCTAACCATCTCAAAGGCCCCGCCGTGCTCCAGGATCACCCGCCGCAGAAAGGTATAGGCCGCGCCGGGATCGCCGGTGGCCACCGTGGCGATGAGCGTGGTGGGGTTGCGCACCGGCTGTGCCGTCTCCAGGCCGGCCCGGAACGAGTGCACCATGGGCGCGCAGCCGGCGGCCTGGATGCAGGCCAGCCGGGGCATACGTGCCACCAGCCCCATCTTGATCAATTCCTCAAAGCCCTGCCACACTCCCACCGGCCCCAGGCCCCCGCTGACAGACTGGAAATACCAATCCGGCGTGCGCCACCCGCCGGGCGTTGTGCGTCCACGGGACACTGCGTGTGGCCGGCCCTGCTCATCCGGCCCCAACAACTCGTCCAGTTGCTCCGCCACCTCAAAGGCCAGTGTCTTCATGCTCTCCCGGGCGGCGATGCTTTTGAGGCCCCGGTCGTAGTGCAGGCCCCGGTGCCGGGCGAAATTCGCGGCCACTTTCTTGGTCTCGTCGTAGGTGTCCGTAACCTTGATGACCTCGCTGCCATACAGAGCCACCTCGCGCATCTTGTCGGCCGGCACGGCGCTGGTGAGGAACGTCCACAACTTGATGCCAGCGCGCGTAGAGTAGGCCGAGTAAGAGATGGCCACGTTGCCAGTGGAAGCCACCACCGCCTCCGTGAGCCCCTGTTCGCGCATCACAGAGATGGCCAGGGAAGCCTGCCGGTCCTTGAACGATCCGGTGGGGTTCTGGCGCTCGTCCTTTACGTAAATGTGGGGCCGGCCCAGCATCATGCTCAGATTGGTGGTAGGATACAGGGGGGTGCCGCCCTCGCCCATGCTCAGGCGATGCGCGTCGTCACGCAGCGGCAGCAATTCGCGGTAGCGCCACATGTCGAACGGCCGCCGGGGCAGTTCGGCGTCCCAGGTACGGCGTACAGCCGCGTAATCATAGCGGGCGTCCAACCAGTCGTGACCGCACTGAGGGCAAGTCGTCCGAGGATGTTGATAAGGTTCGCGCCAGCCGCACTGGTCGCAGCGCAGGTCAAACGAACGAGGTATCACACGTGCCCTCCTGACAGGTGTCCAAGCATGACTTTTAATCTGGACTATTCGCGAGTCTCTATGGCCGGGTCTTTTACTCGACCGCGAAAGGTTTCAAGGCGTCCAGCAGGTCTTTTTCCAGCACTGGCTTGATCAGGTAGGTGGCGGCCCCGCGACGGAGGGCCCGGTTGCGACTGTCACGGTCCATGGTGCTGATGGCCACCGGGATGTTTCGAGTCTCCGCAGCGGATTTCAACTCCTCCAGCACCGCCCAGCCATCTTTGTCTGGCAGCGAGAGGTCCTGGATGATGGCCAATGGCTGGAGCGCGCGGGCCCAGGCCAGGGCCTTTGCGCCCTCTTGCAGGCCGATCACCTGGTAGCCATGTTTCTCCAGGTAACGCCGGTACAGGGCGATGACCCCCTCTTGCCCGTCCACGGCCAGGATGATCGGGCGGGTGAGGTCGAACTCTTGGTCAGCCAGTTCCTCCGGCAATTGGATCCGTTGGGGAGAGTGCAGGGGCACGGTAAAGCTAAAGGTGGACCCTTCGCCCGGCGTGCTCTCCACCCAGATGTGGCCGCCGTGTTCCTCCACCAGGTGGCGGCTGATGGCCAGCCCCAGGCCGGTTCCGCCGGCTCGTCGTGTGAGGGAACCATCTACCTGCCGGAACTCTTCAAAGATGAACGCCTGGTGCTCCGGCGCGATGCCGACGCCGGTATCGGTGACGCTGACGGTGACCTGTTCGGCGTCGGCCCAGGCGCGCAGGGTGATCGAACCGACTTGGGTGAAATTGGCGGCGTTGGAGACCAGGTTGAGGATCACCTGCCGCAGGAGCATTTCGTCGCCCTGAACGAGAGGCAAATCTGGTTGCACTTCCTGGCATAGCTCGATGGGTTTGTCTGCCACCAGGGCGGTGGCGGTGGACAGCACGCTGTGGAGCACGGGCTTGAGGTCCACCGGCGCGACAAAGATCTCCATCTTGCCCGCCTGGATCTTGGAGAGGTCCAGGACATTGTTGATCAGCGCCAGGAGCTGCTGGCCGTTCTCGTAAATGGCTGTCAGGTCTACTTTTTGGTTCTCGGTCAAGGGGCCGTCAATGCCCTTGAGGATGACCCGGGAAAAGCCGATGATAGCGTTGAGAGGGGTGCGCAACTCGTGGCTCATGTTGGCCAGGAACTGGGTTTTGAGCCGGTCCATCTCTTGCAACTGCTCCGCCGTGTCCTGCAACTCCTGATAGGCCCGGGCGTTCTCCAGGGCGATGGCCGCCTGCCCGGCCAGGGTCTGGCATAGTCGAACCGTATCATCATCCCACTCGTGCCGCCTTCGAGTGTCCCACGCCAGCACGTAGCCACGCAGGGTACCACCAACCACCAGCGGCACGCGCAGCGCGCTCTGTCCTCCAAACTTGGCCATCATCTCCCGCGTCGCTGGCGCAAGATCGGGATCATCGACGTGAGTAACGGACGACTGCTGTCGGCGCATCGCCTCCAGTATCTGGGAGTGGCTGGTCAGGTCGTAAACTGAGCCCACGTCCGGTATGCTCTCGGCTTTGGTGGCCTGCGGACTAGCATACTGGCCCACCACGGTGGCCTGGGTACCAGACTCGTCGACTAGCAGGAGGTCCACACTGGTCACGTCGGCGGCCCGGCACACATGCTCGATCAACCGTTGCGTTACTTCTTCGGCCTTGAGGCTGGCAGAAGTATCCCGGGCCGCTTCGAACAGCAGGCCCAGCTCCCTCGCCCGGCCTTCGATCTCTTGGAACAGGCGGGCGTTCTCGACGGCGATGCCAGCCTGCCGGATAATGCCCTCCACCAATTGACGTTCTTCTGCAGTAAAGTGACGTGCCTCCTCCCACCACACCGCCCACAGCGCACCGATGACCTTGTCCCTGGCGATCATGGGCGTTACGAGCACCGACTGAGCAGGAAAGACCTCCAGGATGGTCGTGTCAAAGCGCGGATCCTGGGGCACGTTACTGGAGTAGACAGGTTGCCGGCTCTTCCAGGCTTCCTCGACGAAGGCGTGTCCTTCGAGGGGGATACGAGACCGACTGTAGGCCTCCAGCTGCTCCGGAGGCACGTGGTAGCCGGCGATAGGCATCAACTCCTGGCCCGCCTCATCGACCAGGTAGGCCCCGGTCATGTCAGCGCCCAAGGCCTGGGCTACTTCCTGCGCGACATGCCGCATGACCTCCACGATATCGAGGGTGGAGGCCGCTGTCTCGCTCACGCGCAGCAAGAGTCGAGTCTCTTCCACTCTCCTCTGGGTTTCCTCGAACAGACGGGCGGCTTCGATGGCCTGCGCCAGTTCTATGGCTACGGCTTCCACCAACTCGACGTTCTCGCTGGTCCAGTGCCGAGTTGAGCCTTCGTCTTGCAGGCCCAGCGCGCCAAAGACTTCCCCGCGCAGCACGATGGGCGTGGACAGGGTGGAGCAGTCCTTCGTGGTGGAGGCAATGGTGACGCGCCGATGGGCGAGGGCTTGCTCCATCTCTGGGACCCTGACGTCGTCCAGCGGAGTGACCCCGGCCGCGGTGAACTGGAAATCAGAGACCGGGCGCGCGGCCAGGTACTCTGCCCAGGCCCGCCGCAGGTAGCGCCGGTGGGTGGTTTCCACTTCGGCCAGACGGGCCTGGGATTCGTCAAAGAGACGGGCGTTTTCCACGGCCAGGGCCATCTGCTCCGCCACGGCCTCGACCACAGCGATCTCGTCTTCGGACCACTGGCGGTCCGGGTCGTCCTGGAAGCCCAGGACCCCGAGAACCTGGCCTCGCAGGGCCAGCGGTATCGCCAGGGTCGCCGCTTCCGTGGAACTGGTCACGGCGCGTTGCCCCTGGGCCGTGACCAGTTCTATGGTGGGCAGAACCTCTGGCTCCATCGGGGACAGAGCCTCAACCGCGTGCTCGAACCAGGTGGCGGATTGGACCGGCAGGTACTCGCTCCAGGCCTCGCGCACGTAGCGCTGATAGGTGGCCGTCACCTCGGTCAGGCTGGCCTGCGCTTCCTCAAAGAGGCGAGCGTTCTCCACGGCCAGGGCGACCTGGTCGGCGATGGCTTCGACCATAGCGATCTCGGCCGACGTCCACCCCTGTCTTTGGCCGTCCTGCAACCCCAGCGCACCGATAACCTGCCCGCGCAGGGTCAAGGGCGTGAAGAGGGTCGCCCCGTCCTCGGCGGCGGCGGTCAGGGTCTGAGCGGCGTTCACGGTCTGGCGGACCTCTGGCAGCAGACGATGGCTCAGGGCTTGGGTAGCCTGATCGTGGTATTGGTAGCCGACTATTTGTCGCGCGGGCAGGAACTTGGCCCAGGCTTCGCGCTGGTAGCGCTGGTGGGCTCGCGTCGCCTCAGCCAATGCCGTCTGAGTCTGCACCAGCAGGCGGGTGCTGACGATGGCGTTGGCGATCTGGTCAGCCACAGACTGAAAGATGGTCACATCCTCCTCGTCAAAGACGGCGGCCTGGGTGCTGTGCACCGTCACGGCCCCCAGCATCTCACCCCGGGAAATGAGGGGCAGGGCCAGTTCAGAGCGGGTCTCTGGCAGCAAGGGGGTCTCGAACCGCCGGGCCTCCGGGCTCATGTCCGGGGCGATGCGGCCCTGCCGATCAGTCAGGCACCTGCCGACGGCAGACGCGCCGCCGACCTCGAGCTCGTATCCTTGCGTCACCATTTGCTGGCCGGCTGCGCCGGTGCCGGCGCGCAGTTCCGCGTGCCGCCGGGTCTCGTCCAGCAAAAAGATGCCCACGTAGTAGAGGTCGAATTGCTCGCGGACCAGGTTGGCCGCGCGGTTCAGGAGGTCTGCCGGCTCCACCAGGGTGGCCGACAGGACGCGCGAGGCCTCGGCGGCCGTCGCCAGCCGTTGGGCGCGGCGTTGACTCTGGGTGATGGCCTGCTGGAGTTGTTGGCTGGACGCCGCCAGTTCCGTCACGCGCTGCTCCAGCGTGACGTTCAGGTCTGATATATCCTGTGCCTGCTGGCGCGCGCGATGGGTCAGGCCGGTCAGGCTACGCTGGAACAGCCCGGTCAGGAGGCCGAGAAGCGGAAAGATGGCCAACTCCATCAGTGTTTCGTTTTGCAACCTGTACAGATTTATCCCTGGCTGTGCCCGGCTGACCAGATAAGCGCCCAGGGTGGCGACGAGGCCCGTTACAACGCCCAGGATGATCCCCTTTGTGCCAGCTAGTAGGGCTGCCAATATGATCACGCCGGCCAGTATGGTAAAGTTGGAGGCCGACAAGCCATAAGTGATCGCTCCGGCAGCCATGACAGAGCTTAGGGCTATCAGCAGCCAGTAGATGCCAGCCCGGGGTCGGCGCAAGCGGATCAGGATCAGGGCACCCAGGGGGATCAGAAACGTGGCCGGGAGCGTGAAAAAGCTCAGCGGGTCTTCAAACGGAGAACTCCCGGCGAGGACTTCGAGGATGATGACAAGTGGCAAAGCCAGAATAGCGAACACGGCCGTGAATTTGGTTGCCTGCACCCGGCGGTTCAGGTCTTGGTCGCCCACGTCCGACGAGGTGATCCAACGCCAGATGTTTCTCATGATGACGTCTCCCCCCCATCCGCCTGGGGTGTCTCCAACGGGATCATGGTTGCCACAGGCCGCCTACGGCAACCGCAAGCCGCGCGTTTAGGTCTCGTATTCCCGAGGTTTCAGCGGCGGCGGCGCGCCCAATTGCACAAAGGCCCGTTCCACGCCCAGGGCACGGGCCACTTCTTGCACCACCGTTTGCAAGATGGCATCCAGCTCTGGCGTGGCCCGCACCTGGGACGTGACGGTGCGCAGTTGCTGCTCGTCACGCGCCCGACGCTGCGCTTCCTCAAAGAGCCGCGCGCTGTCGAGGGCCGCGTCCAACTGGTCGGCCAGCGTCTCCAGCAACGCGGCCTCTTCCGCCGTCCATGCCCCTGCGCCATCAGGCTTGTGCGCATCGATCACGCCGATCACCTCACCACGCACCTTGAGCGGTATGGTCAGAATCGTTGCGTCGTCTCCTCGTCCCGATATGGGTTCTCCTGTTCGTAGCGCCATTTCCATCTGCGGCTGCCACGCGCCGCCTGCCGGGGAGAGGCCGTGCTCGTCCCGGCGGTAGCCCAGGTCCGGCTGGGCGCGCGACAGCTCGATCCAGGCCCGGCGGCTCACCTCACCGTACGCGCGACGCAGGGACTCTAGGGCCTCCTGGCTGTCGGCAAACAATCGTGCGTTGTCCAGGGCCACCGCCACCTGATCGGCCATGGTCTGCAATACGACGATGGCGTCCGCGTCAAAGGCGCCGGGCACGGTGTGCTGCACGGTGATGGCGCCCAGCACCCGGCCACGCGAGCGCAGGGGCAGGGCGGCCTCGGAACGGGTATCTGGCAACTCTGCCGTGGCCAGGCGCACGGCGTCCGCGCCGGCTTCCAGCGCGACGCGCGCCTGGGCGTTGGCGATGCTCCAGCCGATCATCCCTTCTCCGACTTTTAGGCGGTGGCCGCGGGCCAACATGGCCCGGCCGGCCTCGCCGGTGCCAGCCCGCAGCACGGCCCACTCGCCGGTCTCGTCCAGGGTGAACAGCCCCACGTAGTACAGGTCGAACCGCTCGCGGATCAACTCTACTGCCTGCCTGATCAAGCGGTCTGTCTCCAGGATCGAGGTGGCTGCGCGGCCTACCTCGGCGGAAGCCTCCAGGTAAGCGGACCGCTGCTCCAGGTCACGGGTGCGGTCGGCCACACGTTGCTCCAGGCCGGCGATCAGGTCCCGAAGCTGTGCGGCCATGCTGTTAAAGGCCCGGGCCAGGGTACCGATCTCGTCGTCGCGCCGAACGTCCACTGTCTGGCCCAGATCTCCGCCGGCGATCTGGGTGGCGCTCTCGGCCAGGGCCAGGATCGGGGTTGAGATCCGTCTGGTCACTCCGTAGGCGGTGACTGCCACCAGGCCAGCGGCGATGGAGCCGACCATCAAGATCGCCAACGCCAATCTTCTCACCGGCTCCAGGGCCTCGTCCAACTCGATCTCGGCCAACAAGGCCATCTCCCGATCGGCCAGCCAGCGGTAGGCCCCGATGACCGGCACGCCCCGGTAGTTGGGGTAGATGCTGGCTCCGTCTGCCCTTTCCAGCAGGGCCGCGTCTATCCCCAGGGAGTGTACTCCTCGGGGATAGCTTTCGCCCCCGAACCGGGCCGCCGAGACAAAGACGTTGAACTGGTCCACCAGGTAGGTTTCGCCCGTGGCCCCCAACCCCCCTCGTTCCAGCATGATGTCGTCCAGTCGCGCCAGGTTGAGGTGCATCGCCAGCACGCCCAATATCCGCATATCTTTGTCGTAGAGGGGCGTGGCAATGGTCATGGTCGGCTGGTCCAGGATTGCAGAGTGATAAACGTTCTGGACATAGGTTGTCTTGCGCCCCTCCACGAAGAAGGTGCTGGTCACCTCATAGTCCCCTTCGTGCTCGTTATTGGTGGAGAGAACGACCTCGCCGCCTACTGCTTTGAGGATCAAGAGTTCCAAAAAGTCGGTCCTCTCGTTCTCGATCAGGACACTGTCCAGGTAAGACCGTAGAGCCCGGTAGGCGGCGACAAACTCGTCGCTCGTCTCGTCGTGGGTCAGCAGCGTTTCTGCATATTCCTGCAGGACGGGGTTTTGTGCCAGCAGCCGGGTGTACTCTTCCATGCTCCCCACCCAGCGGTCGATCTCGTCCTCTTTCAGGATCGCGGTCGTGGTGAGGTGGTTGAGGATGTTCTCCTGCAACGCTTCCTCGCCCCGGTTGTAGGCGAGGAGGCCCACGACCGCCAGGGGTATGATTGCCAGCAATAGGAAATAGCTAAGCAGGCGAGCCAGCAGGCTCTCTTTCCAGAATCTCATCGCTTCTGTCCTTACTCTGGTATCTTTCATCTGGGTAGGGGCAGGTCTGGCACCTGCCCGCCAGGGCTACGGTTCGGCCAGCCGGTAAAAGTGGAACTGGCCCTCTTTGATCTGCAGGATCACCGCGCTCTTGACCGGGTCCCCGGTGCCCTTGTACTCCATCGTCCCCGTGACGCCTTCATAATGGCTGATGCTGGCCAGGCCATTGCGGATCGCTTCCGGATCGGTTTTGCCCTGGCTCCTGAGGGCCTCGAAGAGCATGCCGAAGGCGTCGTAGGTCAGGGCCGCCACGTCGTCGGGAACCTCGCCATAAGCTGCCTGATACGCGGCGACGAATTGCTGGGCTGACGGGCTGGCAGAGTCATAATGCGTGCTGAAGAACAATCCCTCCATATTCGCCAGGTCCGCAACCTTTATCTGGCCCCAGGCATCGGCGCCGATGATGGTCGCCTCCACGCCCAACTCGCGGGCCTGCTTGATCTGCAGTGGAACTTCGTTGTAATAGTTGGGCAAGAAGAGGACCTGGGCTCCTGAAGCCTTGATGGCGGTCAACTGGGTCTTGAAATCCTTTTCGCCGGTGGTATAGGTCTCAAAGGCCACCACCTTGCCGCCAGCATCTTCGTAGACCTGCTTGAAAATATCGGCGATGCCCCTGTTGTATTCACTGGCCACGTCGTATAGCACCGCCGCCCTCTCGCTTCCCAACTCCTCGACGGCGAAGCGGGCCATCACTCGTCCCTGGAAGGGATCGATGAAGGCCACCCGGAAGACGTATTCTTTGCCGGCCGTGGTCTCGGGGTTGGTAGACCAGGGGCTGATCATCGGTATGCGAGACTCTTCGGCGATGGTCGCGGCCGGAATAGCATTGCGGCTGGCCTGGGGACCGATGATGGCTACCACGCCGCTCTGATTGATCAGCCTCTGGGCGGCGCTGATCGCCGTTTCCTTCTTGTCCTGATTGTCTTCGACGAACAACTCGACCTTTATCTTCTGACCGCCGACCTCCAGTCCCCCAGCGGCGTTGACCTCCTGGACGGCCAGCTTTGCGGCGTTGACCGTGGACTGGCCGACGACGGGGATGCTCCCGGTGATGGGCGCGATGACCCCGATCTTGATGGTCTTTTCGGCCTTTATTGCCGGTTCACAGCCGGTTCCCAGCACCAGGCCAAGTACTATCGCCAGGATCAAGCTGCCCCTTATGGCTGCCACACTCCACGTCGTCCTCATGATGCCCCTCCTTATGGTCTTTGCCTGGCCAGACGGATCACGATCTCGTCCAACTCTAGTGCCTGGTACATCTCGTCTGCCGCGGTCCTGAGCACGGTATCCACGTCCAACGTCCCGCGCATGCGCTGGGTGACCTCGCCGACTATTCGCTCGCGGGCAGCGCGGCGCTGCGAGTCCTGATAGAGCCGGGCGCTGTCGAGGGCCACACCTAGTTGATCGACCATCGCCTCCAGCAAGGCGATTTCCTCTCTCGTCCACGCGCCGGCCTCGCCGGGTTTGTAGGTATCCAGCACGCCGATCACCTCACCCCGGACCTTGATGGGCACGGCCAGGGGCTGCCTCTCGCCGGGTTCAGACCCGGCGGCTGATAGGGAACTGCCCTGGACGGTCTGCCCTTTGCGCAGGGCCTGTTCCATCTCCGGTCGCCATATGTGCTCGGCTGCGGTCACGCTGCGCGCATCGCTGCGATAGCCCAGATCGGGGCGGGCGTGGAGCAACTCGCTCCACAGCTCACGGCTCAACTCGCCGTAGGCGCGGCGCGTTGTCTCCAGGGCCTCCTGGCTTGCGGTGAACAGGCGTGCGTTGTCCAGGGCCACCGCCACCTGGTCGGCCATGGTCTGCAATACGACGACGGTGTCCTGGTCAAAGGCCTCGGGCTGGTCGCTCTGCACGGTCAGCGCGCCGAGTACCTGGCCGCGCGAGCGCAGGGGCAGGGCAGCCTCGGAGCGGGTATCTGGCAGCTCTGTCATAGCCAGTCGCACGGCGTCCTCCTCGGCATACAGGGCGACGCGGGCCTGCTCGTGGGCGATGCTCCAGCCGATCATGCCTTCGCCAACTCGTATCCGGTGGCCGCGGGCCAGCATGGCCTGGCCGGCCTCGCCGGTGCCGGCCCGCAACACGGCCCACTCGTCGGTTTCATCCAGCAGGAACAGTCCCACATAGTACAGGCCGAATCGCTCGCGGATCAACTCGACCACCTGGTTGATCAAGCGGTCTGTCTCCAGGATCGACGTGGCCGCATGGCCCACCTCGGCGGCAGCTTCCAGGTAGGCGGACCGCTGCTCCAGGTCGCGGGTGCGGTCGGCCACACGTCGCTCCAGGCCGGCGATCAGGTCCCGCAACTGGGTGGTCATGCGGTTAAAGGCCTGCGCCAGCACACCGATCTCGTCTCGGCGCTCCACCCTTGCGGTGCGCTCCAGATCGCCGGCTGCGATCTGCGTGGCCGTTTCTGCCAGGCCGGCCAGCGGTGTGGCAATGCTGCGGGTGACGACCAGCGACGCGCCAGCGGCGAACCCCATCGAGAGCAGGGCCATGACCGCGATCATGCCCAGCGTCATGTATACCGGCTGCAAGGCTTCGGCCTGCGTTTGTTCGGCCAGCAGCACCATCTGGAGTTTCGGCAGCCAGCGGTAGACTCCGACGATGGGCTCGCCCCGGTAGTTGTCGTACAAGGCGAAGCCATTGACCTGTTTTGCTATCGCTTCGTCTGTACCAAAGGTAGACACATAGATTCCTTTGTCGCCGAAGCGGGTGGTGGTCCGCAGGATATATCTGGCGCCAACCAGATAGGTTTCCCCCGTCGTGCCCAGGCCGGTTCGCTCGCCCATGATCTCGTCCAATATGGCCAGGTTGGCGTGACCGGCCAGGACGCCGATCACCTGTCCCTGCGCGTCGACGACCGGTTGGGAAACGACTATCGAGGTCCGTTCCAGCGTAGGGGAGTAGAACGGGGGCTGCACGTAGGGTCCTTTGAGTCCCTCGCGAAAGTAGTCCAGGATTTTATGGATCTTGGTGCCTTCCTGCGCGGCATCGGTAGACAGGACCACCTTGCCCTCAAGGTCCATCAGGAACAATTCGTCGAACCGCCCGGTTTGGTCGATCACCTTTCGGAATCGCGTTTGCAGACTACTGTGAACTGCCTGAAACGCGCCGGCCGGCAGTTCCCCCTGCAGCAACATACGCGTGTTCCGCATTACATCTGAGCCAGCAACCGCGAATCCCAGATCGATCTGCAAATTGTCCATCCAGGTGTTGATCTCGGCCTCTTTCAGGACGGCCACGGACTCTAGCTGATTTCGAACTTGTTGTTGCGCGGATATTATGCCTCTGGTGATCGCGCCGCCGCTGATCACAGCCGTCAGTACCAGGGCCATCGATACGAACGAGATGAGCAAGCGGGTGCGGATGGTGCCGATGCGGAGGGCGCGGCCGATCTGCCAGAGGAACACCAACACCACCACGACGGATACGCCGAGGGTAATGAGATGCAGCAAGGTGGATTGGGTAATGTCGTAGCGGGGCAGTGGCTCGAACCAGTGGACCAGCAAAGCGTGAGCGCTGAGTAACCCGGCTATGAGCAGCCAGGTGCGCCACCTGCGGGGCAAAACCATGCTGCCCGCGACGATGATCAGCAAGACGCCGCCCACTGCGAAATACAGGGTGGCGTTGGCCAGGAGCAACTCGCCACCGCCATAAGCAGACAGCACGCCGAAAAGCAAACAGTATCCGGCGGCGTCGAATTTCCCCCAGCGGGTCAGGCCATACGCCACGACCGCAAATACGAGGGCCACCGCGACAAAACCCACCTCAGCTAGTAGCTGCCAGACCCCAGTTTGCCCATAGACCAGCAAGTAGGTGCTCGCGGCCGCGATAGCGCCGATGACCAGGATCAGTGTTGCCTGGTAGAGTCTCGTCGCGCGGCGTCGCTCGTCAGAGGTTCCGGCCACGAGTTGTTCGTTCCCCTCCTCGGGCGTACGGGGGGCGTCCGGGGGGTGCTGGGCTGACGTGGTCACTTTGCCCTTTTCTCCAATCATAGCTGCCTCCGGTTGTCGGGGCATGCCTCACAATCGCGTGATTTCAATCTCTAGCAGTCTGTCGGAGTGGCGTAGCATAGCCCCTTGTGGGCGGCTTTTCGAGCGATTTGTCGGCGGGGAAACGGGCACGAGGCCCTATGCTACAGAGTTCTCCGACAGGCTGCTAGGTCTCACTTTGCGCAGCACGATCTGGGGTGTCGTTCTCTGGCCGGGTCGTCAACCGGATCACCACCTCCGGCAATTCCAGAGCCTGGCGCACCTCCTGTGCGGCGGTCTTGAGCACGATGTCCACGTCCAGCGTCTCGCGCATGCGGGCCGTGACCTCGCCGATCAGTCGTTCGTGGGTGGCACGGCGTTGCGAGTCCTCGTAGAGCCGGGCACTCTCCAGCGCCATGCCCAACTGGTCGGCCAGTGTCTCCAGTAGCGCCACTTCCTCGGCCGCCCACGGCTCACCGGCCGCTCCCTTGCAAAAGTTCAGCACACCTACGATTTGATCGCGGGCCTTGAGGGGGATGGCAAGCGTTGCTCCCTCTGCGCTATCCCCCGGCACACTCTGGCCGGCCCGCGCAGCCTGTAGCATCTCGGGTCGCCAGTCACCCTCGGCCGGAGTGATCGACTGGTGAGCGTAGCGATAGCCCCAATCAGTGCGGGCGCGCAACCGTTCGGCCCAGGCTTTGCGGCTGATCTCGCCGTAGGCCCGGCGCTCGGACTCTAGGGCTTGCTGGCTTTCGGCGAACAGGCGCGCGTTATCGAGCGCCACCGCCACCTGATCGGCCAGGGTCTGCAGCACGACGACGGTGTCCTGGTCAAAAGCGCCAGGCTGGTCACTCTGAACGGTGAGGGCGCCGATGACCTGGCCCCGCGAGCGCAGGAGCAAGGCGGCCTCGGAGCGGGTGTCCGGCAACTCTGGCGCGACCAGACGCACGTCATCTGCGTCAGCGTCCAACGCAATGCGCGCCTGCGCGTTGGCAATGCTCCAGCCGATCATCGAACCGCTGCCGATTGGCAGCCGGTGGCCGCGCGCCAACATAGCCTGGCCGGCGGCGCCGGTGCCGGCCCGCAGCACGGCCCACTCGTCCGTTTCGTCCAGGGTGAACAGCCCCACGTAGTAGAGGTCAAACGCCTCGCGGATCAACTCTACCACCTCGGTCATCAACTGCCGAGGTGCCAGGATGGTGTTCACCACGCGCCCCACCTCGGCAGAAGCAGCCTGATAGCGGGAGCGGCGTTCCAGGTCGTGGGTGCGGACTGCCAGCGCGTCGCGACCGGCTGCCAGCGCGCGGTTGCTCTCGGCCAGGGCCTGGGCGCTGCGGCGGGCACGACTGAATCCCACGGCAATGCTACCCACGGCAAAGCGCAGCAGCAGCGTCATCAGGCCCAGCGTCACGATGAGCGTGATCAACTGGAACAAAGTGATCGTGTCCTCCATGGAAACGGTGATCACGCCGCTGGTTTCGGCGTAGAACACTCCCAGTGCGGCCAGCACGCAGATCAGGCCAAAGAGGATCACGGCGCGCCCACCCAGCAGCAGGCCGGCCAGAGCAATGACGAGAAAATAGCCAGTGATGGTGAGGTCTCGCACGCCACGGTAACTGTAGATCGACCAGGTAACCATCACCAAAAACGTGCCTGTCAGCAACACACTGACTGCTCGTACATGGCCACGGCGCGTGAGGAAAAGCAGTCCCAAAACGATCACACCCATTGTCAAGCCGGCCGCCGACGTGATCCCGGCCTCGGATGGGGCGGCAATCGCGGTGATTGGAGGAAACACGATCATGAGCGCCAGGACGATCAGCAAGATGGCATTGACCAGGCTGGCAGCGCGGGTCTTGTCCTCGTCCTCAAAGACCGGCGCAGCAAATAATTTCTTGAACCACATTACCATCGTCTTTCCCCTCGTTTACACTATCCACCACCAGGTCGTCAGACCTCAGTCACCCCTCCTCTGGTTTGCGCAGCAAAGCCACACCCAGCCACGCGGCCCAGATCGGGGCCAGGACGAAATACACCGCGAGCCCGATCAGTTCAATGGGGCCGAATTTGATGTCCCGGAGCAACATAAAGATGCCCAGCACGATCGTCCCCCAGCCCAACGCGCGCCGTTCGCGCCGCAGCAACCAGCCGATGCCCACCCACCACACGCCGGCCAGGAGTGGGTTGAGCGTCCCCCAAACGCCGTCATAGATCGCGTTCGAGAAGGCCAACAGCACGGCTTGATAAACCTGGGCCTCTGCCCCGGCGGCCTGGGCGTAGGATTGGACTTGCTGGGGTGCGATCACGCTCAAGATAGCTGCCCCCATGGCGCCAAAGAATAGATAGCCCAAGCCAAACACGGTAAAGAATCTCGTGAATTGGGGGCTGTACTTTTTCAGCCAGTCCCACAGAACCAGCGCCAAGGGCACCAACAGCAGGTAAAAGCCCAGCAGATCCGTTATCATCGACCAGCGCATCAGTTCAACTCCACTGGGATGACCGGCAGCTAGCTGAAAACCATGAGTAGTGTCCGCAAAGGCTGTCAAGTCAAAGTCGATGGCCAGGAGCGCCAGGCCCACGTTGGCATACGCCAGGGGCAGGGCCAGGATGGCCAACCATGCAGCAATATGCTGAAATTTCTTATCACCTTTCACGTGAACCTGCCCTCCCTGTGGCTGGATTTCGTCACCTGAGCGTGGGCGTTCGTTCGTCGAGGCTATGCTTGCGGCGCTTTACCACTGCGCATCCGCACTTCAACCTCGGCTATACCCAGCGCCTCCCCTATCTCTCGCACGGCGGCCTGCAGGACCGTGTCCACGTCCAGCGTCTCGCGCATGCGGGCCGTGATCTCGCCGATCAACTGTTCGCGGGTGGCGTGGCGCTGGGTGTCTTGGTGCAGGCGCGCGCTCTCCAGTGCCACTCCCAGTTGCTCGGTGAGGGTATCGAACAAGGCGATCTCTTCCTCGGTCCACGTCGCCGCGTCCTCAGGCTTGGAGATATCCACAATGCCGATGGTTTGGCCGCGCACCTGAACCGGGATCGCCAGCGACGTCGGTTCGGTGGTCAATTGAACTGCCTTCCCGGCCCGGAGCGCTTCCCCCATGGCCGGCGTCCAGGCCTGGGGATCCACCTGCACACCGCCCGGCCCGTACCGATAGCCAATGATCCTGTCTCGCTGTATCATCTCCAGCCAGGCCGCGCGGCCATACTCACCATAAGCCCGGTGCTCTGCTTCCAGGCTCTCTTGCGCCTGCTGGTAGAGACGGGCGTTGTCGATGGCTATCCCCACCTGATCGGCCAGCGTTTGGAGCACGGCCACGTCCTCATCGGTAAAGGCAGCTGCTTCGGTGCTCTGAACGTCCAGGGCGCCGATGATCTCTCCCCGCGAGTGCAGGGGTAGGGCGATCTCGGAACGGGTCTCGGGCAGGTCCGGGTTGTCGAAAAAGACGGCATCTGCGCCCACGTCCAGCGCGATGCGCGGTTCGCCGGTCCCGGCGACATAACCCACGATGCCGATCTCGCCGGCCTTTAGCCGGTGGCCGCGTGCCAGCATCCGTCGTCCTCCCGCACTGGAAGCTGCCTGCAACACGGCCCACTCCCTGGTCTCATCCAGCAAGAATATACCAGCGTGGTAGAATTCGAACCGTTCGCTGATCAGTGTCACCACGCGCGCCATCAACTCCTGGGGTTCGAGGACAACAGTGGCGTCGCGGGACACCTCGGCTGCGGTCTGCAATTGGACGGCCCGGCGCTGCAGATCAGCCGTGCGCTCGGCGACCCGCTGTCCCAAGTCGGCATACGAAGCCTGCAACTGGTTGGCCATCTGGTTAAAGGCGGCAGCCAGTTGTCCCAGTTCGTCGGCGGCCCGCGCGGCATCCGGCAGCGGTTGTTCCCACTCGCCGCGCCCCATGCGCTGCACGGCCTGCTGGATCTCCTGGATGGGCCGGATCACGCTGCGGGACACCAGGTACGCGGCTATCGCCAGCACCACAAAGGTGAGCAGAAAGATGGTCGAGCCGATCAAGCTATCCCGCTGGAAGGTGCGAACAGCGCGTTGCACATCCGCCTGGGCCTGCTCAACGCTCCTCTGAACGACGTCGCGGGCCGCTGCTCGCAGGCCATCGCCGAGGCGCTGGGTCTCCTCGCTAAGATAGGCGATCCGGTCCTTGTCTTCCGTCAGCTTTGCGTACCGAAGTTTCTCCACACTGTCCGAATAGCAGTCTACCTGCCCAAAGAGTGCTTTTGTCTGGCGGCGGCGCTCCTCGTCGGTAGTGATATGCTCGGCCTGTGTGAGCGCGCGTTTCGCATCACTGATATGGTTATGTATGGA
>Ga0190284_1000547_pt1 | contig 20753 bp, 17 predicted proteins | sample 48691812_MG_FD_161668 | JGI IMG/M metagenome (GOLD analysis project Ga0190284, IMG submission 161668) | Hydrothermal vent microbial mat bacterial communities from Southern Trench, Guaymas Basin, Mexico - 4869-18-1-2_MG | ecosystem: Environmental > Aquatic > Marine > Hydrothermal vents >...
TTCCTTACCTCGTGTTCTTCACTGCGGTTATTGTTGCGATGATCATGGCATTCCGAAGGGCGGCCAAAAGCAGTACCGGGGTTCAAAAGGCGGAAAGTCAATTCTTGCAGTTAGGATGTATGCTGAGTTTCACGGCTGGCATTTCACTTTTTGGTGCTTCGGTGCTGTTTCATATTCAGGAGGTCAGCCGGTTTGTTCCTCTTTCCGTGCTCATATTGGACGGGTTTGTGGCGTACGGCATTGCGACGCGGCGTATTATGGCGGTTTCCGCGGTGCTGCAGCGCGTGGTTTCTTATGCGCTGATGGTCGTCTACCTGACCGGCCTGTATATTATGTCCGTCTGGGTGGGTCGCAGCCTGCTTCAGTGGCTGGTTGCCGATCCGACGTATGTATCCCATCTGCTGGCGGCGCTGGTTTTAGCGTTTTCGGTGGCACCGGCGCACGGCTGGATGCAGGCGGTTTCGCACCGCCTCTTTGCGGGGGCGGAGTCTGTAAATATGGACGACGTGCTGGCACGCGCCAGCCATATTTTCCAGGAGGTCACGACCGAGGCCAAGCTGATGGCCAATTTTTCCAGACTGATTGAAAGAACCTTTGAGACGGCTGGCGCAGTTCTGTTAACCCCGGAAGGGTCTGCGGCTTATCGTGAGGCCTATCCCGCGCCGCGCGCGGACAACACGCTGCTGATTCAATCATCCAGCGACGCGGTTCAGCTGCTGATGCGTGAACGTGAGCCCCTCACCGTGGATGTGCTTGATCGCATGTGGCCTTCCGCGCAGGTTGTTTGCGCTCGGGAAGAGCTGGCGGCACTTGGCGCGGCGGCCATACTGGGCGGTTTTTTGAGGAAAGATCTGAAGGCGGTTTTGATTCTAGCCCCGAAAAGTTCGGGTGCCATTTATGACGCACGGGATCAGCATATCCTGCAACTGTTGTGTGATCAGTTTGCGGTGGCACTGGAAAATGCCCGGCTGTACACCGAGGTGCAGAACGGAAAAATCTACAACGATATTCTGCTCGATTCACTCGCCAGCTGCATGGTGGCCGTCCATGCCGACCGGACGGTGATGGTGTTTAATAAACAGGCGCAAAAACTCACCGGCATGGATGAAACCGTTGCGCTCAACAAACCGATTGACGGACTTCCCAACCCGCTGCCCGAAGTGCTCGATACGCTGCTGACGGGGAAAGGGAGCTTCCGCGACCGCGATATTACGCTGCGTCTGGATGCCGACACGGAAGTTCCCATCCGCGCCAGCGGCTCGGTGTTTCACGGACACACCGGCGACCTGCTCGGCGCGCTGCTGGTGTTTAACGATATGACGGTGCTCAAAAAGATGGAAGAGCAGATCCGGCGCACCGACCGGCTGTCCAGTCTGGGAACCCTTTCCGCCGGTATGGCGCACGAAATCAAAAATCCGCTGGTTACCATAAAAACCTTCACGCAACTCCTGCCGCAACAACACAACGATCCCGATTTTCAGAACACCTTTTTTGATCTGGTCGGGCAGGAAGTGCAGCGCATTGATACGATCGTCAACCGGCTCCTCAATTTCGCCCGCCCGGCCAGGGCTTCGCTTCGCCGGATTGCATTGCATGAGGTCATAGAAAACTCTCTCCGCCTGACCGAGCAGCAGATGGTGCAGCAGAACATCAGTCTGGATCGGAAGCTGGATGCGCCGCGCTCTATCATTCGGGGAGACGCTGAGCAGCTCAACCAGACCTTTGTAAACTTTTTCCTCAACGCGATTCAGGCCATGGGGGAGGACGGAACGCTGACCGTCCAGACTTCGATCATCGAATCGAAGAAATCAATTCCGCTGGTTCGGGAAGCACAGGCCGCCTGCATACAGGTTGAAATTCAGGATACGGGCTGCGGTATTTCGCAGGAGGAGGTTGGCCGGATTTTCGATCCGTTCTTCACGACCAAGAGCACCGGCGTAGGGCTGGGTCTATCGGTGTCACACGGCATTATTCAGGAGCATGAAGGCACGGTGGATGTCGAAAGCGAGCAGGGCAAGGGCACCGTTTTCCATCTGCAGTTTCCTCTGGTCGGCGAGGAGGGGGGCGAAGAGGCCTGATGCTTATTTTTCAAAGGGCCCATTGTAGCCGCGTTCCGCAGAGCGCGGTCCGGCCTCTTCCGCCGTCGCCCTGCGGGCTATGGCGGACAGGGCTGAGGCTGGCTACAGATGCGTCCGTAAAACAGGTTTACAGCGAAAGGTTTTGGCAAACGATATGAGTTCATTGCCCGCCAGTATTGTTTATACAAAGGATGATGCACTGCTGCAGCGCCTCAGCGGCTATCTGCATGCCCGCTCCGTTTTACGGCACTTGGAAGAACCGGCTGAACTGGAGCTGGCACTCAAACAGTACGGTGCCGTACTGCTCTTTATGGATCTGCGCGGCTCTGAATGCCGGACGCTCCTGCCGCGCATTTGCAAAGAGTTTCCCGACGTCGTCGTCATTGCCCTGGGTGCGCCGCGTTCTGATCCCGCGCTGGCCGCCGCCGCCGCCGGTGTGTATGCGGTGGAACCGGCCGAATTCGAGCGCCTCCGCCTCCAGACGCTCTTTGAACAGGCCCAGGCGCATCTGCGCCTGGGACAGGAAAACCGTCTGCTGCGATCCGACCTGCAGCGCGCCGACGCCGCAGCGCAGGAGCCGCCGCGCGAAAACATCGCGCCGCTGCTCGGTCATTTTTCCAGCGCGTTTCGCCGCTTTGATAATGTGGGCATCATGCTCGAAAGCATCGTCGAGGGCGTGGCCAGCTGCGCCCGTGTCTCCCGTGTGGCGATGTTCTCCATTACCCCCGCAGAACAGTATCAGTTCCGGGCCGGCGTCAAATGCCTTCAGGAAACCCGCGCACTCGAATTTAAAACGAACCACCCGTTTGTGCAGTGGCTAATAATTCACGCGCACAGTATTTCCCGCTCTATGCTCCGCCACATTGAGCCGGTCGAGGAACGTTTGCTGCTCGAACAGATGCTCGACCTTATGGGCGCGGAAGCCATTTTGCCGCTGTACGGCCGTGAGCGGCTTATTGGCTGGCTTGCCATGGGGCGGTCGTCTTCCGGGGCGCCGTTCGAGCAGCGCGATATCGAAGAACTCACCCAGCTGGCCGAGCAGGTGTCGGTGACTATTGAGAACTCGCTGCTGCATGAAAGCATTGCCATCCAGAAGGCGCTGGCTGAAAACCTTCTGCAGGCTATTCCTGTCGGAATTATTGCCGCCGGCGTCGATGGCGCCATCCGCTGGTTCAACAGCGGTGCCGAAAAATTGCTCAATACACCATCTGCCGATCTCATCGGCCAGCCGGTCAGTCGTCTTTCCAGCCACTTGGCTTCGTTGCTCAATTGTTGCATGGCCGATGAAACATCTTCTGGCACGGCAGAGTGGACGGAACCGCTGACCAACCGAAGACTTTCCATTCAGACCCGCCGTCTCGAGGAACACGGACAGTGCATTGGTGCGATGGCCGTGCTCCATGACCTGACCGAAGATCAGATTTTGCGCGAAAAGCAGAATAATCTGGAGCGTGCCGAATTCTGGAACGAACTGGCTTCAGCAATTTCGCACGAGGTGCGTAATCCGCTGGTTGCCATCAGCACCTTCTCCCAGCTGCTGCCCGAGCGTTACGCCGACGAGGAATTCCGCAGCCAGTTCCGCGACCTCACTACACAGGAAGTGGATCGCCTGAACGGGATGATTGACCAGCTGGATGAATTTGCCAGCCCGCCCAAACTCACGTTTGCCCCGGTGGCGGTTGGGGAAATACTGGAGAATGCGCTCTGCATGGCGCGCCAGTACGAACAGACCGTGAAAATCGGTGTGGACATGGAAGTGCAGAGCGGCCTGCCGGATATTCAGGGGGATGCCGATGTGCTGACCGATTCAATCGTTCGTCTGCTGCTCAACGCCTTTACTGCGGTGACGGAGGTTTCCTCGCCGCATGTTCTCATTAAAGCCTCTGCCGGTGAAATCGGCTCCGGCCGCCCGGCTGTCATCGTGGAGATTTGCGACAACGGTCCCGGTATTCCCGAAGAAATCCGCGACAAGGTCTTCTCGCCTTTCTGCACCACGAAAGCGCGCGGAGTGGGGCTGGGTCTGCCGATTGTACAGCGCACCATGATTGATCACGGCGGCCTGGTGACGCTGGAGAAAAACGGAAACAGCACGGTTGTACGCCTGACACTTCCTGCGGTTGAAGTATCCGAAGGGACGGAAACATGAAACGCCTGCTGATAGTGGATGACGACCAGTACCTGCTTGACTCCCTGAAGGGCGTCTTTGCCGGTGCCTATGAAATCAGCACCGCGCTTTCCGCCGATGCCGCCATGGAAATCCTGATGCAGGAGCCGGTTGATGTCATGCTGCTCGATTTCATGCTGCCCGGCAAAGACGGGGTGACCTTTTTGCGCGAGCTGCGCGAAAAGCAGTTTGACCTCCCGGTCGTCATGATCAGCGGTTCCACCTCTATCCGCGGGGTGATGGGAGCGATGTCGCTGGGCGTGTGCGATTATATCCGCAAACCCTTTGATGTGGACGAACTGCGTTTTGTGCTTCAACGCACGCTTGAAAATTCAGAATTGCGCCGCTGCCTGGATGAATTCGCCCGTCCGCCCGAACTCAAGTTTGCGCCGGTAGTGATTGATGACATGCTGGAGCGCGCGCTCTCCATGGCGCGCCGGCATGATCCGGACGGAAAGATTGGTGTGTATATTGAGAAGCAGAGCGGCCTGCGTTATATCCACGGGGATGCCGATGTGCTGGTCGATTCAATCGTTCATCTGCTGCTCAACGCCTTTGCGGCAGTGGCGGATGTCTCCAGCCCCCGGATTTGCATCCAGACTTCTACCGGAGAAACCGGCTCCGGCCGCAGCGCCGTCATCGTGGAGATTCGCGACAACGGGGTCGGCATACCGGAAGATTTTTGTGAAAAGGCGTTTTCTCCATTCTACACCACCAAAGCACACGGGGTGGGCCTGGGCCTTCCGGCCGTGCGCCGCACTGTGACCGCTCACGGTGGATCGGTGACCATCGAGAGCAGTGAAAAAGGCACCGCCGTACGCCTGCTGTTGCCCGCCACGGAAACATCCGGAGGGACGGAAGCATGAAACGCCTGCTGATAGTGGATGATGACCGCCACCTGCTCGATTCCCTGCAGGTTGTTTTCACGGACACCTATAAAACCCGTACGGCGCTTTCCGCCGAAGCCGCGATGGAACTCCTGATCCAGGAGCCGGTGGACATCATCTTGCTTGATGTCATGCTGCCCGGCAAAGACGGCGTAGCCTTTTTGCGTGAGCTGCGTGAAAAGCAGTTCGATCTTCCGGTCGTGATGATCAGCGGCGCCGTCTCTATCCGTCCCGTGATAGGGGCCATGGCGCTGGGCGCGTGTGATTACATCCGTAAACCCTTCGATGTGGATGAGCTTCGTCTCGTAGTAGAGCGCGCCCTGGAAAACGCGGAACTGCGCCGCCGTCTCCATATGCTGGAAAGCGAAGGGTTCGACATGACGATTTGGCCGGAAGAAAAACCGCTTAAGGCGGCGGTTGAAGAGTATGAACGCCTCATCATTGAAGAAGCGCTGCGCCGTACCGGCGGCGTTCAGACCCGCGCCGCCGAGGTGCTCGGCACTACCCGCCGCATCCTGAGCTACCGCATTGAAAAGCTCAGCATCGCCGCTGGAAATGGGCCCGCCTGACAAAAAACGCCATGGAATACTGGAATAGTAGAGCGCTGGAATGGGCGCGGGTGGAAAATGTAGATGACGCTTGACCGGTAATCGCAATTCGGTACTATCCACTGCTCGCTTTTGGAATTTGGAAGAAAGAGAAGTATTATGAACCCGGCAGTTGTAAAAATTGGCAAAGAGCAGTGCACCAAAAAAATTCCCGCGCTTCGCATCGGCGACACGGTGAACGTGCATGTGCGGATTAAAGAAAGTGGCAAAGAGCGTGTGCAGCAGTACAACGGTGTGCTGACGGCCCGCAACGGCTCCGGTGTTACGGAAACGATTACGGTTCGCCGCATCGCGTTCGGCGAAGGGGTGGAGCGGGTCTTCCCGCTTCAGGGTCCGAGCGTTTCGCAAATCGATGTCGTTCGCCCCGGTAAAGCCCGCCAAGCCAAACTCTACTACCTGCGGGACATCTCCGGCAAAAAAGCACGGATCAAAGAGCGCCGAGTGTAAAGATTCATGGACATGCTCTGTTATGAGAAGGAGGCCTGGAACGCAGGCCTCTTTTTTATTGCCGGCGTGGATGAGGCCGGGCGCGGCCCGCTCGCCGGGCCCGTCGTAGCCGCAGCGGTCGTTTTCGAACGCGAACCGCTCGAAACCGGCGGCGTGGAAGCCTTTGACGGACTCACCGATTCCAAGGCGCTCACTGAAAAACGTCGCGAAGCTTTTTTTGAACAGCTTGAGGCCTGCTCCTTTTCGCATATCGGCTGTGCGGCGGTTGAGCCGCGGGAAATTGAGTCGATCAACATTTTGCAGGCCACGTGGAAAGCTATGGCTGCGGCGCTTGAACAGATCCAGCCGTATCCCGACTTTGCCCTGATCGACGGCAACCGTGTTCACGGCCTTCCATGCCGATCCAGAAGCATTGTGAAAGGTGACGCGAAAAGCCTCTCAATCGCTGCGGCCAGCGTTGTGGCCAAGGTTACGCGTGACCGACTGATGCTGGAACTCGACACGCAATTTCCTGAGTACGGCTTTGCAGACCACAAAGGCTACGGTACGGTCGCGCATCTTAATGCCATCCGTCGCCACGGCCCCGCGCCCTGTCATCGCAAAACCTTTGGTCCGATTGTTGAACTCAATCAGGGGAAGCTGAATCTGTGAAGCGGCTGTTTCAACGACAGAAGCCGGAGGCTCCGCATCTGCGCACGGGGCTTGAGGGCGAAAAGCAGGCCGAGCGTTTTCTCAAAAAGGCCGGGTTCAAAATTCTTGGTCGCCGTGTGCGGGTTGGACGCGACGAGCTCGACCTGATCGTGCGGCAGCAGTCTTCGCATAAAGCTTCGCCTCGCCACGGGGACGAGACTCTTGTGTTTGTGGAGGTCAAAACCCGCGCGGGGGAGGACTTTGGCCGGCCTGCTGCGGCCGTCAACCGCGCCAAGCGCCGTAAACTCTCTCGCGCCGCCATCCGGTTTTTGAAAAAGCGAAAGATGCGCCCGCCTTATATCCGCTTTGATATTGTCGAAGTGGTGGGCGATCCGCCGGAAATTCGGCATATCAAAAACGCATTTCCGCTCGAAGGCGGTTATCGTATCTGGTGGTAGAGTCCATTATGGAGAAAACCCGGAGCAAGCTTCGGGCAACAAAGCGCCATCAAGATGGCGCACTCCAAATTATCACTTCGCGTATTCGATGGCGCGGGTTTCGCGGATGACGGTCACTTTGATCTGGCCGGGATACTTGACCTCATCCTGAATGCGGCTGGCAATTTCGCGCGCGAGAATCAGGGCGCGGCTGTCATCCACTTGTTCACCCTGCACGATGACACGCAGTTCGCGGCCGGCCTGAATGGCGTAGCATTTGTCCACGCCCTCGAAGGAGCCGGCGATCTTTTCGAGTTTTTCGAGGCGCTGGAGGTAGAGTTCGGTGGTGTCGGCGCGCGCGCCGGGCCGCGCGGCAGTGATGGCGTCGGCAGCCGAGGCAAGTACGGCGTAAACACTGTTTTTTTCCACATCATCATGGTGGGCGGCGACGGCGTTATAGATCAGCGAATCTTCACCGTATTTACGCAGCAGGTTGGCGCCGATGATGGCGTGTGACCCTTCGACCTCGTGGTCAACGGCTTTGCCGAGGTCGTGAAAGATGCCGACGCGCTTGGCCATGGTCACGTCGAGATCCAGATCGGCGGCCATCATGGCCATCAGTGAGGCCATTTCAACGGAGTGCTCGAGTACGTTTTGCTTGTAGCTGGTACGGTATTTCAGGCGTCCGAGAATCTTGACCAGTTCCGGGGCGACGCCGGAAATGCCGAGCTGGTAGAGCGCGTCTTCGCCGGCTTGCCGGACGATTTCATCAATTTCATCGCGCGTTTTTTTGACGGTTTCTTCAATGCTGGCGGGATGAATTCGCCCGTCCTCGAGCAGACGCTCCAGCGCGACGCGGGCCACTTCGCGGCGGACGGGATCAAAGCTGGAGAGCAGAACAATGCCGGGGGTCTCATCAATAATCAGGTTGACGCCGGACTCCATTTCGAAGGAGCGGATGTTGCGGCCTTCTTTGCCGATGATGCGGCCTTTCATATCATCTGAGGGCAGGGCGACCTGGGTGACGGTGATGTTTCCGACATGCTCGCCCGCATAGCGCTCAATGGCTGCGCAGACAATCTCGCGCGCCTCGTCTTTTGCCCGTTCGTGCGCCTCTTTCTGCTGGTGACGGATCAGCCCGCTGATTTCACCCTCCAGTTCCTTCGCCATGCGATCCATAATCTGTTTGCGCGCTTCGTCTTTGGAGAAATTCGCCGCTTCCTGAATCCGGTGGTTTTCCTCTTCAATGCGCTCTTTGAGCTCTTGCTGCTGCGCTTTGAGCTCTTGCTGCTGCTGTTCCGTTTTTTCAATTTTTTCGCTCAGAGAGTGATCTTTGGTTTCGAGCAGTTCGAGTTTGCGCGATATATCCTTTTCACGCGCGACCACGCGGTCTTCGAGCGCGATGATGCTTTGCCGCTTCTGTTCGAGCGACTGTTCCGCTTTCTCGCGCGCTTTGAGCATTTCTTCACGAGCCGAAACTTCGGCTTCGTGTTTGATGGCTTCCGCCTGTTTTTGGACATCGTCCAGAATCACTTTGCCGCGGTTTCTGGCCGCCACGGCATTCGTACGCGTCAGATAGGCGTGGAAGAAGAAGCCGAGAATCACAAACCCGAAATTGACAATGACATCCTGTACGCCGCTCCACCAAATTTCTATGCTCTCCATGAGAATCCCTTCGTTTCAGAGTTTTATTTTTGCTCGATGAGAATAGCTCTGACGGCTCGGCTTGTCTAACGTTCCTCGCAAACTTCTAAAACCTGCGATTCGGTGACGATCCAGGCCGCGGGGCGGTCGTGCGGTTCGGCGGGAAGGAAATCAACGAGTTGGAAGTCGAAACAGAGACCGATCGGAACCGCGCCGGAGTGTTCAGCAAGAATGCGGTCATAGAATCCGCCGCCGCGACCGAGGCGGTTGCCGCCGCGGTCGAACGCGGTGCCGGGAACGAGGATCAGATCGAGGTTCCCGGCCCACACCGGCTCAACAGGCTCAAGAATTCCAAATTTTCCGGGCTTCAAGTTTTCCGTGAGCTCGGCCATGCGATACACGCCGAATGCTTCATCAAATGCCGGAATAAAAAACCGTTTACCGGGCAGGTCAAAGAGCGGGTGGATATCGGGTTCATCGGACAGCGGCATGTAAGCACCGACTGTTTTGGCCTGCTGAAAAAGTTCCAAGTCTTGGAACTTTTTCACAATTAACTCACTCAAAAGTTCCAAACCTTGGAAACTTTTTTTGCGAGCAGCGATTTCTCTGCGTATTTTGGTTTTTGTCATGTTTTGTTTTCTCGCCTACGTTTTTTCCTTCCGCAACGATTTCCAAAACGCCAGCCGTTTTCCGATGGTTTCTTCGTAACCCTGATCCGTCGGCGTGTAATAGATTTTATCAGTCGGGACGTATTCCTGATCCACAAAATGGCCCTTACCATTGTGGGCATATTTATATTTCACAGGCCCCTTACCGGGGTGCGGCGCATTTTTGAGATGATCCGGAACCGGCAGCGTGCGACCGTTTTCAACGTCGGCGAGCGCTGCATCAATGGCGAGGTAACTCGCGTTGCTCTTCGGCGCGCAGGCGAGATAGGTCGTTGCCTGTGCCAGAATAATGCGCGCCTCGGGCATGCCGACAAAATCAACCGCCTGCATGGCCGCCGTCGCCACGGCCAGTCCGCGCGGGTCGGCATTGCCAATATCTTCCGAGGCCAGAATTACCAGCCGCCGCGCGATGAAGCGCGGGTCTTCGCCCGCGTAGATCATTTTCGCCAGCCAGTAAACCGCAGCATTGGGGTCGGAGCCGCGCACGCTTTTGATGAAAGCCGAAATGGTGTCGTAATGCTCGTCCTCGTCATGGTCATAGGAGACCGCCTTTTTCTGCACCGATTCTTCGGTCTCGTGGCGCGTGAGATGGACCATGCTGTCTTCGGCGGGCGGGGTGGTGAGCGCGGCGATTTCGAGCGCGTTGAGCGCACGCCGCGCATCGCCGTCGCAGACCGTGGCGAGATGATTCATCGCCTCGTCATTTGCAGTGACGAGTCCGTTAAGCCCTGCCGGATGCCCCATTGCGCGTTTCAGCACGGTTTTGATCGCTTCTTCGCTGAGCGGGTTAAGCTGGAAAATCTGCGAGCGCGAGTTGAGCGGTGTGTTGATAAAAAAGAAGGGGTTGTGCGTCGTTGCACCGATCAGAATGATATCGCCGTTTTCAACGTAGGGCAGCAGCACGTCCTGCTGTGCTTTGTTGAAGCGGTGGATTTCATCAATAAAAAGAATCGTGTCCTGTTTGTGGATTTTTTTCCAGGTCACGGCGCCTTCGAGCAATTTGCGCAGAATAGCGACGTTGGCCAGCACGCCACTGGTGCGCTCAAACCGACGGTCGGTGACGAGTGCGATGACTTCGGCGAGCGAAGTTTTTCCGCAGCCGGGCGGGCCGTAGAGAATAATGCTCGAAATACGGTCGGCCTCAATCGCGCGGCGCAGCAGCTTGCCTTCGCTGAGGATATGTTCCTGCCCGGCAATTTCGTCGAGCGTGCGCGGTCGCATTCGAGCCGCCAGCGGCGCCGTGCCCGCGGCCGCTTTGGGCGGTTTTCCGGAGGGTTGTTCCTCAAAAAGTTCCATGGGGCACAGTTTAAGCAGGGATGGGCTTTGCGAACACAAAAAAACCGCTCTGGTTTGACCCAAAGCGGTTAAAAAAAGCCCGCACCGGAAGAGACTCATCTCCGAACCCTTAGTATAAAGTGGGTGCCCTTCAGTACTGACGGAATACGTCAGAACCTTCCCAAGCTCCCTAGTTCGTAGTTTTTTTAACGGATCGGAGAATATCGCCTAAACCGGGCGGGCTAAATTTTGAAAGAACAGGCAAGGAGTTTCTTCCGTCATCCCTCTTCACGTTGGTTAGAATACTGCTCTCCGGAATGGAAAGCAAGCCGTGAGAAGAAATAGAGAAAGTTTTTAGCTATTCTTCGCGGATAACCGCGCCGGTGGCTTTGCAGACCCGTCGGCCGACCGCTTCGTGGAAGGCATTGACCTTTTCGTCGGTCAGTGTGCCCTTGGGAGAGCGGTAAAGGAAGCTGTAGGCGAGGCTCTTTTTGCCTTTTCCAATGCCCTTGCCTCGGAAAATGTCGAACAGTTCCACTTTTTCAAGCTCAGCGGGTGCGGAACCATTGATGGCTTTGAGAATTTCTTCGTGCCGGACTGCTTCATCAATGATGAAAGCAAAGTCACGCTCAACGGCGGGATAGAGCGGAATATCTTCAATTTCATTTGTTTCCCACACGCTGGATACCAGCGGTTCGAGATTGAGTTCGGCCGCGGCGACCGGATCATTCAGGCGCCACTCTTTGCGCGCGCCGGCGTTGACCAAGCCGATGACGCCGATTTCGGTTTTACCGGAAAGCACTTTCAGCGCGCGGCCTTCTTCAAAGGCGGGCGCATTTTCCAAGGCTCCTGTCGCGCCGGAGCCTTCCGGCGAAGGCGGATGGAACTTCACTTTCGAAACGTTTTGCGCGGCGAGCAGTTTTTCGACGAGGCCTTTGAGCCAGAGGAAAACTTCTTCCTTGTCCATGGTGCGCTGTTTGGCGAGCGCGTCGCGTCCGGCAGCGCCCATCAGGCCGAGGCATACTTTTTCGGTCTGCACGGGGCCTTTGTCCGTTTTCACGAAGGTGCGGCCGATTTCAAAAAAGACCGCTTCATCAATCTGGCGCGATTTATTGCGGCCAAGGCTTTCAACCATCTGCGGGATGAGCGAGGTGCGCAGGACAGATTGATCGGCGCTGATCGGGTGGGGCAGCTCTTCGCGTTCGTCACCTTTACTGAAGAGGTCGAGCAGCGGATGGTTGACCAGTGTGTAGTTCATGATCTCACGCGCGCCGAGACCGGCGAGGTTTTTACGGCAGGCATTGACGGCGCGGACGCGGTTGTCGTGCGCACCGGCGACGACTTCGGCGGCGGGCAGCTTTTCGGGAATTTTATCAACGCCGTAGAGCCGCACGACTTCTTCGATGATATCCACTTCGCGGGTGAGGTCGTCGCGGAAGGTCGGAATTTCGAGGAGGGCCTTTTCGTCATCGCTTTCGAGAACGGAAATTTCCAGAGTTTGGAAAATCTGTTTCATCGCTTCAACCGGCACGTTGAGGCCGATCAGTTTATTGATATTGGCCCAGCGCACCGTGAGCTGCCGTTTGGTTTTCGGTTCGGGATAAGCATCCACTACGCCCCGGCAGATTGTTGCGCCGGCCAGCTCCGCCATCAGCGCGGCGGCGCGGCGGCTGGCCCATTCAACGGTGTTGGTGTTGACGCCGCGCTGGAAACGGTAAGAGCTGTCGGTGGAAAGGCCTAGCGCTTTGGCGGTGTGGCGGATGCCGGACGGTTCGAAGCCCGCGCTTTCGAGCAGGATAGTAGAGGAGGCTTCGCTGATTTCGGTATTGGCGCCGCCCATGACGCCGCCGAGCGCGACGGCTTTTTCAGGATCGGCAATGACGATCATCTCATCGGTCAGCTCGCGCTCAACCTCGTCGAGCGTCGTGAATTTTTCGCCCTTTTTGGCGCGGCGGACGATAATTTTTCCGTCTTTTAAAAGAGTGTAGTCAAAAGCATGCAGCGGATGACCGGTTTCGAGCAGGACATAGTTGGTGATGTCCACCACGTTATTGATCGCGCGGATGCCGCACGCTTCGAGGCGGCGGATCATCCAGTCGGGCGCCGGACCGATCTGCGCTTCTTTGAGAACGCGCGCGGTGTAGCGCGGGCATTTTTCCGCATCCTGGATTTCGACGCTGACGAGGCTCTCAACTTTTTCGGACGTTTCAGTGAGAGCGGTTGGGGGGAGTTTGAGCTCGGTGCCGTAGAGGGCGGCGACTTCGCGGGCAACGCCGATCATGCTAAGGCAGTCGGGGCGGTTGGGGGTAATTTCGAGCTCGAAGACGGTTTCGGGCGGGCCCATGACTTTTGCGAGCGGAGTACCGGGTGTCAGGTCGTGATCGAGTTCGAGCAAGCCGGCGTGCTCTTTAGAAAGGCCGAGCTCATCGGGTGCGCAGAGCATACCGAGCGATTCGACGCCACGGATTTTGGCTTTTTTGAGCTTAATACCGCAGGGGAGCGTCGTGCCGACGGTGGCGAAGGGGTATTTGTTTCCGACCTCAGCATTGGGCGCGCCGCAGACGACGCGAAGTGTTTCGGCTCCGCCGTATTCGACGGTGCAGAGGCGGAGCTTGTCGGCATCGGGGTGGGGCGCAATCGCGGTAACCTCGCCAACAACGATGCCTTCGAATGTGCCGCCGATGGTTTCAATATTTTCGACTTCGAGGCCGGCAAACGTCAGGCGGTCGGCGAGCCTTTCGATGGTATCGTCGAAAGCCACATAGTCTCTCAGCCAGCTGATCGGAATTTTCATATTTTAAATGCCCTGTAAATGCATTAGGTTGCAACCCTGTCTCAAAGGCATTGTGTATAACCGAGCGGGGCCTTTGGGCACAAGAAAAAGAGTGGAAGAATGGAATGACTGAGCTCAAAGCAACGATTCAGAATGAGGCGGGCATTCACTGCCGTCCCACGGCTGAAATCGTCAAAGAGGCTGCCGAGTATGACGGAACCGTTACGGTTGAGGCCGCAAGCGGTTCATGTGAACTCGGCTCCGCGCTTGAACTGATGATGCTCGGTCTCGAACAGGGTGCCGAGATTACCATTCAAGTGGACGGTCCTTCCGAAGAGGAGACCGCCGAAAAGTTCAAAAAGCTGTTCGAAACAAACTTCGACTTTCCCCGCCCCGGGCAGGGCGGCTGAGCCCTCTTTTCTGGAAAGCGTCCCGAATAATGCATAAAACGCTTTTTTAAAAGGTAAAATCTTTGTAAAAGAGCAACGTGCTTTATGAGATTTCAAGCGGAATCGAGCGGCCCTTTGCGCGCGCAGCGGAATATCGCAAACAGATTTCCTGCGGCGAGGTTCACGAGAGTCCCGGACGCTATTTTCCGTACAGCGAACGGCATCTGCATGCGCTTTGGTTTGACGATCATCTGCGACCAAAGAATCTAAAAACCGCACGCGGCGAGCCGGTAATGGTGGAAACTCCCGGCCGCTGGAACCTTGAGGCGGGGCCGGATTTCTTCGGCGCGGTGCTTTTGATCGGGCGCGAAAAACGCCGCGTTGCGGGTGATGCCGAAATTCATATTTTTCCCAATGACTGGAAAAACCACGGACACCACACCGACCCGCGCTATTCCAACGTCCGCTTTCACATCACCTGGTTCCCCGGCAAAACGGACACAGCACTCTTTCCGTCCGGTACGCTTCACATTCCGCTGGTCGATGCCTGCGACGCAGACCTTGAGAGTATTGATCTTTCCGCCTATCCGTATGAAGAGCCGCGCGCCGTTTCAACATTTCCACTGACCGGGGGAAGTCCGGATGAAATTGTTCAAACCTTGGAAGGCGCGGGCGAGGAGCGGTTGCGGCAGAAGACGCTGCGCATGGCGTGGCTGATGCAGCAGCGCGGCGAAACGCAGGCACTCTACGAGGAAACCGCCGCCGCGCTCGGTTACAAGCATAACAAGGCTCCGTTCCGCAAACTGGCGCAGCGTCTGTCGCTCGAAGCGCTCAACAGCGAATACGGCACGGACTGGAAAACGGTGTACGCTGTGCTTCTCGGTGTTTCCGGTCTGCTTCCAAAGCAGCCCGGTGTCAACTGGCCGACTGCTTCGAAGAAAGAACTTCGTGCGCTTTGGGACGAGTGGTGGCACGAACAGCACAAATGGGAAGAGGTTGAGCCGCTCACGAAAAAGGATTGGAACTTTTCCGGACTCCGTCCGCTCAATCATCCCGTCCGGCGGCTGGCCGCGTTGGCGCAGTGGGTGGCTAGCGGATTTTTTGAAGGTAGGGCGCGTTCGCCGAACGCGCCGTGGACGGCTCGGCGAGCCGTTCCTGCCAATTTTACTGGCTGCTTTTGGAGCACGCATACAGGGTGGAGTGGAAAAGAAAAGCCAGCGGAGCTCGTCGGCAAAGGCCGCGCGCAGGCAATTGAGTTGAATGTGTTGGTTCCGTTCCGGCTGGCGAAGGGTGAGTCGACAGCTCTGGAGAATCTTCCGGCCGAGCCGATGAACGGCGTCATCCGTGAAACCGCCTACACGCTTTTCGGACCCGATCATTCGCCGAAGCTCTACCGCACCGCGCTTGCCCGCCAGGGCCTCATCCAGATATTCCACGACTTCATCCTCAACGGCCGGCTCGACGAGCTTTAAAAAACAATGGCTCAAAGCAGGGGCGCGGTATTCCGCACTCGCTGAACTTATCTTGTTAGACTATTCCGTTCGATTGTCGTATGTCCATCCTAGTGCACTATCCGGCACGCTGTGAGTAACGATTCCTGACATGTGTCGCCTCGTGCTGACGACAGACCCATCTGGGCGTGCTATGCACGCCGCAAGGCGTGAATGTCTTGCCGACGAATTGCTAGCAGAAATCCACATCTGATTGTCGGCCGCTCCGGTACGAAGCTGTGCAAGGATCAAGTCATCAAGACTGGTGCCAGCACCTTCGTTTTTCGCGTTGTAGTACGAATGGAAGAGGAGCTTCACCCCCTGCCTTCGATATAATTCATAGAGCCGGGGAAAACAGGAATCATAGCAAATGAGGAATCCACACTTTGTCCCGTTGATAGTGATAGTAAGGGGGGTGTGGCCCTTGCTGTAAGCTGTTGCTTCTTTCCCGTATAGCTTTCTCTTGTCGTATGTCGCGATGATGTTGCCAGAGCAGGAAATGACGTGTAGACAATTCCTTGGTTTCTCCTTTTCAGACACCTGTCGACATGAACCCAAGATAATTCATATCTTCAAGTGCTCAGCGAGTGCCACGATTGTCTCCGTGTGCTCTGGCAACTTCTGCCAGTCGAAATGTGAAAATGAAGGGAAGTCGAGTCGTGCATAACCAGGAAGGGACGCTTCTGGAAACTGCACCCCGTTACTCCCTTCACCGGCTGCGCGATGGGTGTACCTGAGTATGTACGCAAGGTTGGCGTCCATCTCGCCTGTGACTGGAAACTGGCAGGCTGCGAATCTAAGGGATTGGCTCATGTCTTCTCAAACCTAACGTTTAATGAGTGATTGGTCATTTTTGCGGTTTGAATAGCCCGCAGTTTAATGTGCGCGGTTTTCTGCATCAATCAAAACGCTTAAATCTTCCAACCCTTGGAAACTCTCTGCGAAGCTTTGCGGGCTTGGCGTTGAAAAAAACGGGGGTTATCGCTTTTCATCGGCTTTATTTCGGAGTAGAAACGCCCGTCTTTATTTTGTTTAGATCAAAAAGGAGAGCGTTATGTTGCACGAACCGGCTGCAAAGCAGGAAAAGGACGCCGCGTCCGACTGGAAGGCAAAACTGGGAATCAAGCTGTTCTGGCTTTATTGCCTGGTTTACATGGGTTTCGTCGGAATCGCAGTTTTCGCGACCGAAATCATGAAAAAACCGGTTCTCGCAGGAACCAATCTGGCGATCATCTATGGAATTGGCCTGATCGTTTTCGCGATCATTCTCGGGTTGGTTTACAACCATGTCTGTACCAAGAAGGAAGATGAGATGAACAATAAAGAGGAGGCGAAATAATGAGTTATATCGCCAACCCCATTGCGATTACGATCTTCCTCGCCTTTGTCGGCTTTGTGCTCGGCATGTCGTTCTATTTCGCCCGCAAGGCCAAATCGGCTGAGGGCTATTTCGCCGCCGGCGGAACGATCCACTGGTTTGTCAATGGCATCGCGTTTGCAGGTGATTATCTCTCCGCCGCATCGTTCCTCGGAATTTGCGGCCTCATCGCGACCATGGGCTACGACGGTTTTCTCTACTCCATCGGCTATCTGGCCGGCTGGATCGTCGCCCTGTTTGTGGTGGCGGAGCCGATGAAGCGTCTGGGTAAATACACATTCACGGATGCTCTGGATACCAAGTTTAACTCGAAAGGCATTCAGTTGCTGGCTGCGATCAGTACGCTGGCCGTTTCACTCTTTTACCTGATTCCGCAGATGGTCGGTGCGGGTGTGCTGGTTACGCCGCTGCTCGGGCTGCCTCACTGGGTCGGCGTAATTATGGTCGGCGCGATCGTGATTACCATCGTGGCCACAGCGGGGATGACCTCCACCACCTACGTTCAGTTTCTTAAGGGCGGACTGCTGATTATCTTTTCCACCCTGATTGCGGTGATGGTGCTGAACAAAGGTCTGACCACCGAGCCGCGCGCCGAGACATTTGTTCCGAAAATCCTTCAGCTTTCTGAGCAAACCGCTGTGGCGAAAGTCACGGATGAAGCCTCCGGCCTGACGTTTGTGAAGCTGGAAAAAGACGGACTAGCCAACTGGTGGATCGTACGGGGGGATCAGCTCGAAGAAGCACAGTCCAAGACCGTAACCGTCGCTGGCGATACGCTTTATAACGGAGCGCCCAAGGCCGACAATAAGTTCAAGGCCGTTGGCTATCTCACTCAGTTGCTCGACGAAGACGGCAACGAAATCAAAGAGACGGGTAAGGTGGGCTTTTTTAAATATTTTGCATCCATCGGCCGCTCCAAAGTAGTGCGCTACCCGAAGAGCAACGTGGCTAAGTTCGAAGATGGCGGCGACCACGTGAAGGTGTTCTGTCCGGTCATCACCTCCGGTTCCGATTTGTTGGTTCCGGGCCAGAAGTTTAAAACGAAAACACCAATGGGTAAGCTGAACTTTATTTCGCTCATGCTCGCGTTGTTCTGCGGAACGGCATCCCTGCCGCACATTTTGATCCGCTACTACACCGTGCCGTCGCAACGCGATGCCCGCAAATCAACCATTGTGGCGATCGGAGGAATCGGCTTCTTTTATGTGCTGACTCTCTTTTTAGGATTCGGAGCCATGACCATGGGGGTTATCGATGTGGAAAGCGGAAACATGTCCGCTCCGTTGCTGGCGAAGGCCTTCGGGATTGTCCTCTTCTCCATTATTTCCGCCATTGCGTTTGCGACCGTGCTCGGAACCGTTTCCGGTTTGATCGTCGCGGCCTCCGGCGCGGTAGCACACGACCTGGTAAGCAACTATTTAGGCATTAAAATGACGGATCAGGGCAAGGTCAGAGCGGGCAAGATTGCCGCCATTGTGGTTGGGATTCTCGCGATTGGTCTTGGGATTGCTTTTAAGGGAGTGAATGTGGCGTTTCTCGTAGGATGGGCGTTCGCGGTGGCGGCTTCGGCCAACCTGCCGTCGATCATCATGCTGCTCTTCTGGAAGAAAACGACCTCGAAGGGGATCGCCGCTTCAATCGGCATCGGCATGATTTCCGCGCTGGGAATCATCCTGACTTCGCCGAAGATGTACGCGGATCTCTATCATATTGATCCGGCGACGGCGCTGCACGGCCTCAACAACCCCGGCATCATCTCAATTCCGATCAGCTTTATTACGCTGGTCGTTGTTTCGCTGTTGACGCAGAAGAAAGAAAAGTAGGACAGGGTTGGTCCCTTCCTGTGGGCGTTGCCTCGCAATAGCGAAGCCTCTCTCCCGTTGGTCGAGTCCAGCCTGTCCAGACAGCCAGGATGGCTGTCCTACGTTTGGAGACATTGTATGAAAAAATGGATGATTATTTTTCTCGTGGCGCTCAGCGGAGTGCTTTTCGCGGAGAGTCTGCTGGATCCGGTGAATGCGCTGGGATTCGGCGCTGTAAAGTTACGGGCGCAGACGCTGTCCATACACCGTGATTATGAAGGCCTCGGCAATGGCTATTCCACCACACTGGGCTGGAAACTCGATTACCTCTCGCCTGAGTGGGAAGGGCTGAGTGCCGGACTTTCCTACATTCACGTTGATGTACTTCATACGGCGGGCGGCGCATTCGGCTCCGATGGCGAGGGCCTGCTCTTCAACGGGCGCGTCAACGAACTGAATGAACTCTGGGTGAAGTACAGCCTTGGTACGCTCGGTTTGAGCAACACCTCTGCCAAAGTCGGGCGGCAGGTCATTAACGGCGAAGTATTCCGCAAAGATGAATTCCGCCAAAAGCCGCGCGCCTTCGAGGCCGCGCTGCTGACGACGAAAGATATTCCGGACACGGTCTTGACCATCGGCCATGTCGAACGGCTCAGCAACGTGTGGGATTCCGACTCGCACGCAACTCTCTCGTGGCGCTTCAAAGACATCGAAGATGTGCTCGGTGCCGGCTACAGTACGCGCGGCGTTACCTGGGCCGAAGGCGTCTACACCGGCATCACCAATCTGGAAATTGCCGCGTACAACGCCTATGCCTATGACATCGGCAATGTCGCGGGCGGCCGCATCAAATACACCGTTTCCGATACGACCGCCGTCAACGGTTATATCCGCCACGAAAATGAAGTTGGGCGCGCCGCGAACAGCCATTCGGATATGGTCGGCCTGTCCGTAAAGCAAAAGGTCGGCGATGTCATGCTGGAACCGGGCTTCCTCTCCATCGGCGGCGACGCACTGCTCTTTTCAGAACTCGGCACCGGCATCAACCATCCGCTCGGTTCTTCGATGATGATTTACTCCGGCATTTTTAACGGCGGCGCGGACACGGCTTATCTCAAAGCAGTCACTAAAATCAACAAGACGGTGCTCTACCTGCTCTACAACTATACGTGGCACGACAAAACCCCGTACGACGGACAGGAGCTCAACATCGTCGTCAAACAGCCGGTTTGCGACAACCTCTCCGTGGCGCTCAAAGTCGGCGCGGGATATCGTGATGGCAAGAACGCCGCGACCGGCGACACCACCGCCACCGACGCGCGGCTGTTTGTGACGTACAACTTCTGAGCCTTACCCACCGAGGTCATTGAGGCCGATTTCTTCCAGAGAGGAGACGATGCGGTCGGCCTGCGAAAGTTTTTCGGGCGGCGCGGAGTTGGTGACGGCAATGCACCGGCAGCCTGCGGCCTTGGCGGCGGCGATGCCATCGGGCGCGTCTTCAATCACCGTGCAGTTTTCCGGCTCAATGCCGATCCGCGCAGCGGCGGTGAGAAACAGCTCGGGGTCGGGCTTTTTATTTTTTACATCGGAACCGGTGATGTATTCCACCTGCGTGTAGGGAATCCGGGCGGATTTTAAAACAGCTTCTGACTTTTCCCGGACGCTGCTGGTCGCGATGGCCACGCGGAAGGTTTTGTCTGCCAGCGCGGCGGTCATCAGTTCCATCACGCCGGGGAAGGGAGGCAGCGGCTTTTCACTCAGAAGCTGCAGAAAATTTTCCTGTCGTGCGGCGGTGGCGGCGGAAACCTGATCCTCGGTCAGTTCAACGCCGTGAACCCGCGCGGCGGCTCTGACATATTCGGCCGCACCCCGGCCCAGCCCGGCTTCAAAATCCTCGCGCATCACCTTCAGGTCGAACAGATCGGCGAACACCTTGACAGAGGCTTCCGCATTGATCCGCTCGCTGTCGGCGATCACTCCGTCTACGTCAAAAATAAGTCCGGTCATGATCTTAACTTCCCAGAGCGATGACCAAACTCAGTGAGATCGCCGAGAGCAGGGTGCTGATGACGACGATGCGCCC
>Ga0190284_1000548_pt1 | contig 20743 bp, 37 predicted proteins | sample 48691812_MG_FD_161668 | JGI IMG/M metagenome (GOLD analysis project Ga0190284, IMG submission 161668) | Hydrothermal vent microbial mat bacterial communities from Southern Trench, Guaymas Basin, Mexico - 4869-18-1-2_MG | ecosystem: Environmental > Aquatic > Marine > Hydrothermal vents >...
CGGCAATAAAAAATGTGCTTTTTATAGAGAAAATTATAAAAATCATTGTTCTTGGACATGGTGGCACACAGAGTGCCCGGATTATATTGAAGAGGAGTAAACATGAGTGAATTAGAAAAAATAACACAGCAGCAATGGAATTTTTTGACTGAAGAAGAAAAAGCAACATTAAAAGAAATAGTAGAATTAATGAAGAAGAAACCTCACCTTTTTGTTTTGCTTTTTTCTAAAAAGATGATGCAGATTATAAATTTACTAGACAGTATTAGACAGGCGGCAGAAGAAGGCAAAACATACGAGGATTGGGTTGAAGGATTTTATCCTAAAATACATTAAGGAGGATTTTAAACATGAATATCAGACAAGAAGGAGATGAAAAAATTTACGAATTTAAGGGGCAAGATATCCATATTAAATTATTGCCCAATACTGATGCTATGGATATTGAAGCAGAAATTGCAAATATAAAATTTGCCTTGTATGCTATTACAACAGCTATTAAAGACATAAGGAGTAAAGTGGAAAGTTTAATGCAATTATGTGTTACATCTACAATTATGAACGATGAATCTAAACAAGAAATTCCTCAATCTAATGTTACCCAACCTGTCCCACAAGCTCCTCCTACTACACAATTCAATCCACCAGCAGTACCGTTGTCTAACTTGCCAGGCGATTTAAGAAAAATTAGTATGAAATACAATGGTAAATGTGCAGGATGTGGAAGATTTTTAAAGGCTGGGTTTACAGGCCATTATTCGCCATCTACCAAAAAGGTTTATTGCTATAATTGTGTAAAGAGAGGATAAAAATGAATGTAAAACCCAGACAGCCTGACATAAGGCAAGGCACTTTTGAGAGCAACTCTGAATTTAATAAGAGACTCAAAAGGGCCTGGTCAAAATATAGAGATGATTTGATGGAATACTATCATAATCAAACTCAAGAAGCAATTGAAAATTTAGAAAGAAAAATTGAAAAGCTTATCAAAGATTTAGAAAAGAAAATTAAATAATGGAATGGCTGAAAAAAGCTTATTTTGTTTATATACCTAAAAATCAAAAAGCTCCTACCACTTCAGGCTGGCAAAACAAAGGCACAAGTTATTTGGAAGCTCAACGTTGGGTACACCAGGGACACAACATTGGATTACTTCATGGCAAAGCCTCTGGTACAATGGCAGTGGATATAGATGATAAAACTGAATTTGAAAAGCAGTTTGGGGCAATATCTCAATTCTTACAAACCACAGCAGCTTTTAAAAGTAAAAAAGGATACCATTTAATTTACAAATGGCAAGAAGGATTACGTAATCTTAAATTGGCTTTTGGGGATTTTCTTTATCAAAATAAAGTTTCTCTAATACCACCTAGTGTTGCAGATGGAGTAAAACGTTTTTGGGTTAATCAAATATTAAGTCCTAATAAATTGCCGCCTGTATTCTTGGAATACATCTCATCTTGTCTTAAACCTAATAATTTTCAAATAGAAGATTATAATAAAAACGTTACTAGCATAAATGCTATCCAAAAGGGTTCACGCAACGTAAGTCTAGTAAAAATGGCGGGTGCGTTTAGACATATTGTTCAGGATGACGAAGTTTTTGCCAGGATTGTCCATATTACCAATCGCATGCTCTGTAATCCTCCTATATCTTATCAAGATGTGGAAGCAATGTTAAGAAAACAATTTAATTACAGGGAATTAGATGACTTAGCTTTAAAAGATAAAATCTTGCATTTATTAAGTACAGGAGAAGCATTGCATTGGAAACAGTTGGCTCAAGAATGTAAAGTACAAGGTGGTACAATACGAAAAGCTTTAAAAGAATTAACAGACAGCGGTAATGTTCTTAAGATAAAAAAAGGTTGTTATGTAATGACCAAATTGCCTAAATTCACTAAAGCTAAAGATTTAGTTGATACAGGTGTGCGTTTACCATATAAAGTTAAATATTTTAATGATATTGCTTATTTTAATGAAGGCGACCTACTTTTGATTTGCGGAAGATCGAAGATAGGCAAAACGCATTTGGCTTTAAACTTTTGCAAAGATTTTTTATCTCAGGGAGCTGAAACCTATTACTATTACACAGAAAGCGGAGGAAGGTTTAAAAAAATAATAGATATTTTAGGAGGATGTGAAGAACTTAATGTAGCATACACGACTGAGCCAGAAAGAATTTTGCTAATGCCTCACTCTGTAACTATCTTGGATTGGTTGCTAGTAGAGGACAAGGCACAAACTGATATAGTTTTCAAAAGATTAAGTGAAGAAGCTCAAAGAAGGAAAGGTTTACTAATTGTTTTTATGCAACTAAAAGAACCTGAAAATGGTAAAGGGCCAGGTCAATATTTCGCCGTCAATATGGTCAAGCAATTTCCCGCTTTGGCAGCTAGATATACGTATGATGACGAAGAAGGTAAAACAGGACATTTCATAATTGATGCAGTACGTGAACCCAAAAGCAATAAACGTAGGGTTAATTGTGTGTTTGATTTTGAAACCTGTTTGTTGACAGAGCAACCTGAGTGGAATATTTAAATGAATAGACAAAAACTAATTAGAATATTAAGAAGAAGCAGAATTTGGCAAGAAAGATCACATAAAGGAACTATGGTACACAGAAACAAGAAAAAATATAATAGAAAAAAAGAGAAAGAAATATGGAGGAGGTATTTAAATGGGTAATTTAGTAAGATGTTATTGGAAGCCCCCTAAAAAATGGTGGAGATGTGAATACCAAGTTACCTTGGTAAACGGAAGGAGATATTGCAAAGGGGATACTCCTTGTGAATATCAAGATATTACAGACCCTAACTGTTGGTGTGCTCAACGTACAAAGGATTTTGAAGGATTGGTTTTGCGTGCCTATCAAGACAGTTTGGGCAATTGGACAATTGGAATAGGGCATAAGATTACGAAAAATGATACTTTTCTTTTTAATGAATCAAAAACAATAAACCTAATAGAAGCTGACAAGATTTTTGCAGAAGATTGGGCAAAAGCAGTAAAAGGAGCGAAAAGCTTGTCTTATTGGTTAGAAATGCATCACTTGGTGAAATGTGTTATAATAGATATGCACTTTCAAATGGGTCACAGAGGATATAAAAGTTTCAAAAAAATGGAAACTGCCCTAAAGCAAAGGAATTATATAGAAGCAGCTAAGGAGTTGATGGATAGTAGGTATGCTAAGCAAACTCCTGAACGTGCAAAAGAAAATTATGAATTAATGATGGAAGCGGCCAAGGAGGAAGAGCAAGATGATTGATAAAGTAAATGATTATTTAAAAAATAAAGATTGGCGAATTAAGGAAAATAGCAACCAATCCAGGGCGTACGCCCACATGCAGAGATACTTGGCTAGGCATGTAATAGCTGAGTATTGTTTAAGAGAAATATATAGTTTTCTTGCTGAGCAAGCCCATAGAAAGGCAATAATTCATATTCATGATTTAGGAGATGGCCTGCAGCCTTACTGTATGGGCTGGGATACTTATAATATTCTTGTAAAAGGTTTTGGCCCTGGCACTTTAAATTCACCTACCAGCTATCCTCCTAAACATTTTAGTTCTGCTCTAGCACAACTAGCTAATTTTATTGGTACACTTACTCTGGAGGCAGCAGGAGCACAAGCCCTGGTTAACTTTGATACTCTTTTAGCTCCCTTTATTGCGGTTGACAAATTGAATGATGAGCAAATTTATCAATTTCTCCAGGAATTTGTTTATAGTATAAATTCTGTTACACGTTGGAGTGAAAGCCCTTTTACTAATATTATGCTTGACTTAACCGTGCCATCTAATATGAAGGAACTACCAGTGGTTGTTGGTGGTGAACCTTACAAAAAGTTTACTTATGGTAATTTTGAAAAGTTACAATATTATATGAATAAGTTGAATGGAATGTTAATAAGGATTTTAATTAAAGGAGATGCAGAAGGGAGGCCTTTTACATTCCCTGTTATTACTGTAAATATGACGAGAGATTTTAAGGAAAGAGTATCTTATGAAATTCAACAGTTACTATGGGCATGGACAGAAATGAGAGGAGGCCCTTATTTTGCAAACTTCTGGAACAGCATTTTAAAACCTGAAGATGTGCGGAGCATGTGTTGTCATCTGAAATTAGAAGTAAAAGACCTACCTTTACAACGTAATATTACAGGTGGCCTTTTTGGTAGTTCTCCACAAACTGGCAGTTTGGGAGTAGTTGATATTAACTTGCCTTTTTTAGCTTACGATTCTAAAAATAATGAAAAAGAATTTTGGCAAAAAGTAGATATATATGTAAATTTGGCTATAAATACTCTTTTGGTAAAACGTAAAATTTTGGATAAATTATGGAATAAGGGTTTATTCCCATTTACTCAATATTATCTTAAAGATTTTGATAATCATTTTTTGACAATATCAGTACAAGGAGGCTATGAAGCTTGGGAAATATTACATCCTTTGACGAATTACACAAGTTTTGCAATTAGAATTATGAAAAGGGTAAAAGAAATACTTTTAAAATGGCAGGAGAAAACGGGCTATCTTTTTAATTTTGAAGCTGCGCCGGGCGAATCAGCTTGCTACAGGTTCGCAAGAGTTATACCTGGATATGAAAAATTGTATGTTACTCAAGGATTGAATTTACCAGTTGATTATTCTAATGAATTGGATGATTATTTAGAAGTGTATAATGAGATATTGCCAGAGTTTACTGGAGGTTCAGTTTTTCATATTTATTCTGACGAAGATGAGATATTAGGACAAAAATTGTGGTTTAGAATTAAAAAGGTATTAAAATCAAAAGTCCCTTATTTTACGATTACTCCTAATATGTATTATTGTCCTAAATGTAAAGTGACAAAAATGGGTAAAACAACCTATTGTCCAAATTGTGGGTCTCAGGTACAGATTTACAGTAGAGTTATAGGGTATTACCGCCCTGTGAACTTGTGGAACGAAGGGCAGCAACAGCAATTTGAGAAAAGAGTAAATATAAGTTAATAAGGAGGTATAAAATGTTTACTTTAGGCCAAAGAGTCAAAATTAAAAAAACAGATTTAAATCTGTTTTTTCAAATAGCAGGACAAACAGGGACAATAGTTAAACGGTATCAAAAATATGATAAAGAAGAGCCTATACAATACGAAGTAAAAATGGACAATACTGATAGGGGAGATGGCTGGTGGTTTTATGAGTATGAAATAGAGGAGGTAAAATGATTTATACAAAGAAATTTTATGCAATATTTTTAGGAGAAGATATTATTTATTGTGATTCTGATTTGGAATGTTTAGCTATTTTTAGAAATAAAATGAGTGCCCTGGAAAAGAAAGAAGAGATGCGAAATTTATTCCCAGGGTTAAATTACCAAATGAAAACAATAAAAGTAGAACGAATGACACGAGCAACAAAGGAGAATCAAGAAAAAATTATTGGAGTAGTACGAAAGTTTATAGAAGAAAATTTCTTAAAGCTTTTTTATGATGTAATGATGTTCAGGGAGGGGCCTCCAAGCGAAGGTCTTATTGCAGATAGATTAGCTAAAGAGTTGATAAAATTTCTAGAAAGTAAAAAATATTTAAAATAGTTAAGGAGCGTACACCATGGAAGACCAAGAAACTTATACAAAAATGAACTATGCCATTCAAGCAAGAGACCAAATCACATTTTTACTAGAGACTACTGAATGGCAAGAGGAAGACATAGAAGACCTTTTTATTATTAGACAGAAAATAGAAAAAATTATAAGGAGGATAACATGGGAGAAATAAAAATATTGGCAGAGATAGAATTAGACAAAGACTATTTAAGACCCGAATTAATTAAAAGCTATGTTGATGTTTTAGCCTGGTTACACTTTTTGCAGCATGTTATAAAAGATGCTCTTAATATTGGATTAGGGCCTAGAGGTAAGGTAACGAATATGTGGTATCCTTATCTAAACGAAGGTAAAGGATTATGTGATGCTCCCATGTTTTTTACTCAATATGATAAAAAGGAGATATCAAAGTGAACCAATTAGAATTGAATGTGCCTAAATTAGGGAGTGTGATTTTGACAGAAGAAGGATATATTGATATAGATATTGCAGAAAAAGTTTTTACTTATCATGAGTTTGAACTTCTTGTATCTACCTTGCTTGAATTTTCAAATATTATTATGGCTAATAAGAATTTTTTTTATTTTAGAGAAAAAAAATAAAGGAGATTTAAATGGCTAAATCAGGAGAAACGGTTTATTTAGTAAGTGTAGGGTCATATAGCGACTATAAAGTTATGGGAATTTTTTCTAGTAGAGAAAAGGCTGAAAGGTATATTGATGTGTGTTTAAAACAAAATGAAGATTTTTATGAAGATTCTATTTGGTATCTTGAGCCAGCTATAGAAACGTGGGAAATTGACGAAGCTGAGAGTTGTACTATTTTAATAAAAGGAGGAAGAATAGATGAGGAGGTATGTAATGATTTATAAAATTAAACAAAATCCTAAGAGGGAGGTATTGGAATCACTTATTGTAAGTTTTGCAAAAGGAGGTAGTAATTTAATTAAAATTCAGTATTTTGATGATCCTGAAAATAAAATATTAATCTTGCCAGAAGAGCTGGATAGTTTAATTGAAGTTTTATTGAAAATAAGGAGAGAGATACATGCGACTTAAAGATGTGGAATATAGGAAGCTAGACCCCTTACAAAGAGCTTTGTACATAAATGCCCGACGGATGTTTTTAAGAAAACCAGAAAGCAAAACGATATATGTAACCAGCCTTTTTACACCTATACGTCAATATTTTTTACGTAAACGCCATGGACGTGAGATTTGGGAAAATTTAAAATTAGAAGATTTAGATAAATTCTTTTGGGCATTAGACGGAAGTGCCATGCACGCATACCTCGCTAATTTCAAAGTACGCCACGCCTGGCAGGATGTAAAAAGATTAACTATGAAAGTAAAAGATTATACGATAGTAGGACGACCTGATTTGTATTACTTAAGAAAAAGAAAGCTTATAGATTATAAAAAAACATCTGTGTTTCATCAAAATCAAATAGTAAGTGATTCTTTATATCAATTGAATGCTTATAGACTTATGCTATGGATGCAAGGTTACAGTGTAAAAAGCATGCAATTAGAAGTTATTTATAAGGACTGGCAAGAAAGTAAAAAATTATCTGATTCTGATTATCCTCCTAGTTTTCATGCAACATTGCCCGTGCCATTTTTAAATTTGAGAAAATTGTATAACAAAATTTACCAAAGGGTATTAATGTTTGAAATATGTCAGGACTTAGATGATGACCTTTTGCCTTACTGTACTCCAGAAGAAAGATGGGCCAAAGCTGACACATGGGCAGTTATGAAAAAAGGACAGAAAAGAGCAGTGCGAGTGTTGAACAGCGAAAATGCAGCAATCAGCTATGGTAAGACAATACCGGGGGCGTACATTGAGTATAGAGCTGGCAGCAGCGTACGCTGCGAGAGATTTTGCGACGTAGCTCCGTGGTGTACGCAATATCAAAAGGAGAAAGAATAAATGCCTAGAAGTAAGCAAGAAGAAAGGGAACGCTTAGAAAAATTGCGTACCATGAAAGATAAGGAATTTCAAGATGCTTTATGGGCAGATAAGGACTTTGCTGTTAAGAAATTTAAAGAAAAAATTAGGAATCTTATAAAACATCGCCTAGCCCGTAATCGTCTGCCTCAATCACACGAGTTAGCTAGAGCAATGAGAGCAACTGATGCTTATAAATTCCAGGAGTTTATTAATGCTAAGCCTCATCTAAGGAAATATGTATTAGAAGAAATGAATAAAGCAAGAAGATTGCTAGTAGAAAAATGTGAAGCAGAGATATTAGGTATTGCCTTTGGAGATACAGAGAAAATGAGAGAAGCAAAAGCTAGATTGATGAGCCTAGAACAGGTAATGAAAATGTATAAATCAATGTTGACTGACGAAGAAGAGGACGAGATTATTGAGTTAGGGGGCGATGTTGTAGAGTTCATTCAACCTCAGAAAGGAAAAGAAAATAAAGAGGATAGTACACATGAGAAAGAGATGTGAGATATGTAATTTGGCTTTTCATTTATTGGAAAGTGGAATTTGTAAACAATGCTATGAAATGCTGCAAGAAGTGCAACATAAAATGGCCAGAGCATACCACACTTACAGGGATATAGAGGTAATTGATAATTATCATACATTAGTAAAACTATGTAAAAAATATAAAATTCCTACGGTAAAGCCGTTTAAAAGGAGAAAAAAGAATGAATGATTTAATGAAAAAGTTAAAATTAGCACGTAAGAAGGGCAAACAGCCTCCTGAAATTTTACTTTCTTATCGTGATATTCCTCCTAAAGTGATGATATTAAGAGAGCAAATAGAGCTAATTTTGGATATTTTGGAAATAATGGTAAAACAAAAGGAATGTATTGGAGGTAAAAATGAATCAAAGTAAAAATATTTTGATTTATTTTTTAAACTATTTACATAAAAAGAATATTCCCCTAGATGAGTTTGTAATTCAAAAGGGAATCTATCTTTTAAAGGAGATGGGACTACCAATGAAATTTTATTTTAAGTCATACATATATGGCCCTTATTCAATTGACCTTGCCTTGGAATTAGATGAAATGGTTTTTTGGGGTGAGTTAGCTCAGGTTGGTTCACGTTATACTATAGAAAAAATAGAAATGCCTATTTTTTCAAAATCAATGAAAGAAAAAATTGATAATAAACTTAATTGCCTGGAAAAAGCATTAGATAAAAAATTTGATTTTAATAATCTTGAATTAGTTAGCATAACAGTTTGTGCAATTAGAGCATTAGAAGCAGTTAAAGAAAAAATTAACAAAACATCTGTTATAAAAGAAATTCAAAGTTGGAAAGGGAAGAAAGTTTTTAGAAAAGAGATTGTATCTGTTTACGATAGAATAAGGGAGATTTTTTTATGGAAAACACACTGATAATTGTTTTAGTTATTATTATTTTATTTTTAGTAGATACATTTTTAGATTTATGGATAAGGAGGTGATAATATGAATGACAATGTATGGGCTAATTTACCGTGGATTGTTTTGATTGCTGGTATTATTTGGTTAATTTGGGATATAATTAAAAAAGATATAATAGATTGGGAAAAATAAAAAGGAGGTATTAAGATGATAAAATATTTTGTACTTGATTTTGAAACAACAGGTCTAAATTATAGTCTTGATTTACCTGTTGAAATAGGCGGATTATTTTGTGATGAAAATTGGGTGATTGAAGATACGTTAAATTATTTAATTAAATGGCAGAATTTAATGGATAGAAATGAAGGATGGGGACAAAGGTATTGGGAAGCAAGCGTTGTGCATAAGATTAATTATGAAGAATATATAAAAAACGCAATAAGTGTAGATGAAATTGTAAAAGAAATAATAAGAAAGACAAAGGGGTATAAACCTACTTTAGTATCTGATTGTATAAATTTTGAGTGGCATTGGATGGATATATTATTAAGAACTTGCCAAAAAGATATTAAAAATGTCTTTCATTACTGTGGATGGGATACAAGTTTATTACTAGAAGCAAGCGGAGTTAAAGACCCTAAATCTGCACATAGAGCATTTAAAGATGCTTGTTTGTTGTATAAGGCAATTATAAAAGCTTTTAGTAGGATAGATTATAAGCTTACGGAGGATTAGAATGTTAGAAAAAGAAACACTTTATATTTATGAACCCTGCGTACGCTGCCAAGGAAAGGGGGTTATTTCTAAGAAAGTAAAAGATAAAACATACAAGGAAGTATGCCCAGTGTGCATGGCGAATGGAGTGGGAAAATACAGAGGAGTTATAAAGCTTAAAACTGATGAGAAAGGGATAGTCAGGGGAACTATAAAGTTTTATCCTGGATACAAGGAAGAATTAAAGTAAATTTATCCTAATTAAAAGGAGGTAAGTTATGGGTAAAAGAATTTATATTTATGAGCCTTGTGCGATGTGCGAGGGTAAGGGAATATTAGTAAAGGAAGTACAAGGGGAATTAGTTCAAACTCCATGTCATCAATGCAATGGAACTGGTCTAGGAAGGTTGAAAGAAATTAGGAAATTTGTGGAGGATAAAAACTATGATGGAGATTAAGGAAAATGTCTGGGCACAATGTCCTAAATGTGGAGAGATGTTGCATAGGGTATATGAAATTGATGGGCAGGATATTAAATGCACATCATGTGGATATATAGATAGTCCTAAGAATTTTAAGCTTTGCGAATGGAGAAGCCTAAAAACGGGACAGAAGGGGACAGACAATGGATAAAATAAAGATAAAAGATGAAATAGTACAAAAATGTTTAGAATTTATGAGTGTAGAGGCTGGTAGTTGGAAATGGGAGGAATTAAAAGATGAGTTGATTAATAAATATAAATTCACACCCTGGAATCTATTGGCGTTACACAATGACCCACCTTTCATTGAATATAATGAAGAAAATATTGATTTGATAAAAGAGAAAAGTAATGCCAAAGTTTAAAAACAGGACGCAAGGAGACAAAAGGGGGACGTAGATGAAAAAAGGAGAAAAAGCACATAATAGAATAGAGCACAGGATAATAGCAGGTGTGCGGTGTAAGAGGTGTAGTAGATGTCAGAAGTGGCTTCCGTTGGATTGTTTCAATAAACAGAAGGATAAATGGGACGGATTGCAGATAATGTGCAGAGAATGTAAAAAACAACATCATAAAATTCATAAAGAGGAGGATAATCAAAAAAGTAGAGAACGTTATTATAAAAATAATAAAGAAAAATATAGGAAAGCAAAACAAAAAAAAGAAGAACTTATTAAATCAAAATGGGGTACGGTTTGCAAGATTTGTGGATGTGAACTTTTTGGAAAAACAAAAAGAAAACGAGCATTACATCATGTTAGCTATATATGTCTGAAACAATATCCAGGAAAACCAGCGAATTGGGGTATTGAATATTTAAAAAAAGTTCCAACAGATTGTTTGATGTTACTTTGTCATACTTGTCATCATAAATTAATTCATACGCTCTTAAATTATCAAAAATGGAATAGACCATCAGACACATTGACTATTATAAATAAATTAAAGGCATTATATTTACAGGGAAAATTAAATTGGACACATACTAAACCTATGAAAAGGGAAAAGAATGGCTAAATATAAGGTTTTGCCAACGTGGAAAGAGGTTCACAAGGATAGACATAGGATTAAATACGTCTCAGGGGACGTCGGGAGCGGTAAAACACGCGGAGCTTTCACTGATTTATATCTTTTGGGTCTTGAAAACGCATATCACGGCTTCAAAACTAACATATTTTATGTTATTAGAAGAACCTACCCACAGTTACGAGACTCCACTTTGGTTAGCTTTTATGAGTCTTTTCCTAAAGCTAACAAGAAAAACTTTAATTGGCAGAGAATGGAATACATTATGAAAATATCAAGAGCTCATACGCTGATTTGGCGTTTCCGTGCATTAGATGATAACATTAGGGAACTAGAAAAAATAGGGGGTTATATAGCCACAGCTTTCATGATTGACGAGGCATCAGAATACTTAGAGCGGGAAGTCATGGATAGATGCAACATGCGTGCACGCTGGCCAGCTAGATTAACCAAGAAAGATGGAACAGAAGTCCTTGCCAGACAAGAGGTTATTATGGTATCCAATCCTCCACCCTCAAAGGAGCATTGGTTGTGGCAAGTCTTTTTTATTAATAATCCTGACCCTTCAGTATTCAGGGGCTGGGTGCAACCTTCTAATGAAAACATTCATAATTTACCGCCAGATTATTATGATAAATTACATAAATCCTTGCCAATCTATCTGAGACAAAGATACCTGGAGGGCAAACCTGTCCCCACACCTACAGGGGCTGAAGTGTACAGGGGCTTTGATTCTGATAAACATGTGAAGCCCATTACGCCCATAGAAAAGCAACCTCTACTTAGAGGCTTTGATTTTGGAACAGCAAATCCAGCCTGTGTTGTTGCCCAGATAGTCTATTGTGATAAAGACCACGAGATAGTAGAAGAGCCAGTAGAAGGCGGTCATTTGCAGCTACGGATTTACGATGAGATATGTTACACTAATTTGGATACACGGGAGTTTGCCAAGATTGTTAAGCAATACTGTTTAACTAAATATGGCTATTGCGAATATTGGGATTTTATTGACCCGCATGGGGTAGCCAGAGGTGAAACTTCCCAAAATACATCTTTCCAAGAGCTAGTAAAAGAAAACATTCATCCAGTTCTAGGTGTTACAGAAATAAGGGCACGCATACTCAGCGTGCAATACTTCCTAGACATTGAGCAAGGTCTATTGATTAACCCTAATTGCCAGCGACTTATAGAAGGATTTGAAGGAGGCTATCACAAAGTTAAAATTAAAGATGTGGTAATTGATAAAATAAGCAAGAATAGAACGAGCCATCCCCATGATGCTTTGCAAATGATAACAACCCGATACCCTGCGATAATGGAAGAAGCATACAAGCAGAAAACCAAGGAACGCATACCTGAGCAAGCAGTAAGATTAATATAAAAGCAAGGGACTTGACAAGTTTCAAATAATATATATCTTGGAGGTAGTGAAACAATGAGACCATCTTCTTTTAAGGAAAAAGAATTAATTCAACGCATTACACGTGCATCTGACCAAGCTTTCAACAAGTTAAAGGATTTATATCCTAAACTGGAAGAAGCAGACGAGATGTACGATTGCTATGTTGAACCACTCACTGACCCTATTGCTAGAGAAGAAGAGCAAGAAGAAGAAAAAGTTTATGGTATAGCAAGTAGAATAAAGATACCATTCACTACAGCCTTAGTACAAGCCCTAGTATCTTATATCATGGCTATCTTTACATCCAGATTGCCCTTTATCAAAATTGAAGGGCAGGGGCCAGAGGATGTAATTCCCGCCAAAAAGCAGACTTTGGTTATAGCTCTTCAAATGCAACGTATTAAAGCCATAATGAAACTACATCAATTTCTTTTTGATGCAATTAAATATGGCATAGCATGGATGAGAACGGGATGGTTGGTAAAGACTAACGCCAAAGGCATTATTTATAAGGGTAATGACTTTGAAAATATTTATCCACAGTTTGTGCTACACGATCCCCGTGTATCTGCTGCCCATTTTCAGGATGGCGAGTATGTGATTGAAGTTGGGAATATTCATAGAAGTAAATTGATTCAGGGAGCTAGAGACGGTATTTATTTTGATGTTATAGACGAAATACCTCATCAAATTCCAGAGGAAAAGCTAATAAATGACCAAATGCACCCTTTCTTGAATAAAGACACTTATTTCAAGGAAGCTGATAGGGATATGGTGTTTTATGAAAAAGCACACATTAAAATAAGACCTCGTGAATATGGATTAGATGACAGCGATGACTATGAAATCTGGAATATCATGGTTGCTAATCGCAGCAAGATTGTATTAGCATTAAGAGAAGAAAGCAGTTTTGGAGGATTTCCCTTAGTGTGTGCTCAGTCTTATCCTGACCTGTACGTAGTGTACAACGAAGGATTGCCTCATCTTTTAAAATATCTTCAACAGTACGTAGATTTTCTTTTTAACTCTCATTTAGCTAATGTCAGGAGAGGCGTAAACATGGCTTATGTTTACGACCCTCATGCAATTGAAGAAGAAGACTTGACAGCCCATAAATACGTGAAGCTAATTAGAATGAAAGAGCTAAGTATGGGCAGAGCTGCTTCAGATGTTATTTATCAATTGCCCGTAAATGACGTCACTCAAAACAATGTTCGTGACGCCGTCCAGCTAATGGAACTTATGCAAAAGATTTCAGCAGTTGCAGATATTATTATGGGTATGCCCTATGTTGCAAGGCGTTCAGCTACAGAGATTGCAGGTGCTCAAAGGTTCGCTGCTAATAGAATAAAAACAATGGCCGAAGTAATAAATGAGCAAGCCCTGATGGATTTAGTAGAAATGTTTGTATTGAATAATATAGATAACCTTACAGGCAGAATGTGGGCTAGAATATTAGGAGGATGGGAGCAAGAGTATGCTCCGTTGCAAGCTAAAATAGAAAATCAAACTATTCCCTTTGTCCAGATGCAGTTACCTGATGACCTAGTGGGAAACTTTGACTATGCTTTAACAGAGGCTGTTTTGCCAACTGAAAAAGTCTCGCAAACTCAAGCCTGGCAGACAATTTTACAAATCATTGGTCAAAGTGAACTCCTTATGCAACAAATAGACGCTACTGCTGTTTTTAAAGAATTTGCTCAAACTTTGGGGATTAAAAATATCAGTAGCTTTTTAAGGCCAGTTCCCATTGTAACGCCTCCCGGTGAAACTGCTCAAGGGGGAGGAGAAAGAATAAGACGTCCTCTTAGTCCTGAAGAAACAGCCAGCAGGACAACAGAATCAATGGCAGGGGTAGTATAACATAAAAGATACACATGATATTACCCAAAAATAAAATAAAAGAAATAATCAAAGAATTAAATAAACAAAAAGAAATTAGAACACAAGAGTTAATTAATCTAAACTCTGAAAAATATCCACACATTACTCTTTTTACCTTAGAAGTCGTAAAAAAGCAGGAACAAATCAGAGCATATCAAATGTTGATTATGACTCTGAATGAATTTTTAGAAACGTAAAAAAGGAGGTATGTATGGCTGACAAAGACAAGAATGACTTAGATGAGTTTTTAGATGATTTAGATGTGCCAGGAGGTGAAGAACCTAGTGAACCCGAACCTCAACCAGAACCTGAGCCTCAACCTGAACCTGAACCAGAACCTAAACCTGCCGAACCCGAACCTGAACCTAAGCCTACTGAACCTGAGCCTAAATTAGAAATACCAGAAAAATTCAAAGGTAAATCACCAGAGGAAATTGTTCAAGCGTACATAGAGTTAGAAAAGAAATTAGGAGAGCAAGGAGGAGAACTAGGAAATCTACGCAAGCAAGTGGAAATTTTAACTAATGCCTTAGGTAGTACGCCAGCTCAGCCTACTCCACAAGCACAGCCACAGCAACCTACATCCTCTCCTGAAGAAGAATTAAATAAACTGATTACTGAAGTAGCTCCCCAAATGTATGAAGATACTCAAGGAGCTCTTAGCAAGCTAATAAAAGGCACAATGGAGTATGCTGATAAAATGGGAGAGCAGCGATACCATCAAGTAATGAGTTATTTGGAGCAAATAAGACAAATGGAAGAATATAGAACACAGCAAGAGTTTACGAATAAATATCCTGATTTGGCTGATAAGCCAGAACTGGTAAATGCTGCATACCAGAGGATACAACCGTTAGGAATCCAAAAATATATGGAGAAAGGATATTTTGACAGAAACGCATACTGGGAAGACCTGGCCAATGAAGCTAGAAAATTAGCTGGCTTAGGCCAGCAAAAGGTAACCTCTGTTCCAGAGGCACTAAGAGCAGCAGGAGCTGATGATGCTCTAATACAAAAAGTAGAAGCTCTCATTGCTGCTCGCAAAAATCCCTCACCTTCTCCTAGTAGTTTGAGACCCTCTCATCCTTCTCCTCAGGGGCAGCCTAGTATAGCTGACGAATTAGCACAAATGAGAGATTTATAAAAATCATAAAAAAAAGGAGGTGATGAGCATTATGAAGTGGATAAAGTATATACCTGTGGTCATTTGCGTGGCTCAAGTGATTGGCAGCGTAGCTCAGCAAATTGAAGAGGCTAAACAAGATGATGGAACGGTAGATTTTGAAGAAGTGCTGGACATGGTAGCTGTTAATGTAGGTAGCTTGGTGGAGTGCCTGAAGAAGATTAAGTAGTCATCAAAGTGCAGACTGGAAGGATTTAATTCCTTCTTAGTCTGCCATTTTTTAAAGGAGGAAAGTATGAAGAAGATTTTTTTGATTGTTTGTATGTTGATGTTGGTGTTTTTAAATGGTAAATCAATATATGGGTATCCTCCAGATTATGAAGACCATACGCAAGTAGTAGATTGTGATATTGATGATGATGGCAGTTTTGATATAACGGATGTACAAAGAATAATTAATAAAATGTATTCTTCATGGCCTTATGACTCCGAAATGGATTTAAATGGAGATTTCCATCATGACATTACAGATGTTAATATTATGGTAGACCATTTTTTGCATAATTTTCATGACCATCTTTCTGATTTTGATATTAGATATAATGGTTGGCCTTGGTGTGTTTGGAAATCAGGTGTTAAAATTGTTATTGTTAATCCTGATGAAACCGAGAATTATTTACAACAATGGTTAAACATTAAAGATTTAATACCTAGTTATCAATATGATTGTGCCCGAATTAGCTTAGATACTTACATAGCAGCTTATAGGGATATTGGATTTGGTCGTGTAGCAGTTGGAGAATCTATTGCTAGCGGAAATCATGCATACAATATGCTTTTTACTGGCGGAGATTTTACCGATTTGTGTAATTGGTTAATTTATGATAATGTTAAAACAGTTGGGAAGGGCAAAATTATTGGAAATGCTTGTGACCCTAATTTGAGTCCACGTTATCAAACAGAAAGAATTATTTATTATACACATAAACAATATGGGCAATTAAAAGGAAAACTTTTTTGGGTTTCATATCCATCACAATATGTAAATCCAAATGCTGTTAATTGTCGTTTTGTTAAAAGATTTGGCAAAGAACCCGTTCCTTCGTATTTTAACAAATATTGGAATGGACATGCAAATTAAGTAAGTAGGGGACTTGACAAATCTTGAGTATTTATTAGTTTATATTTAGCAGGGATAGCTCTCTATACGAGGCTATCCCTTGGGCCTTTCAAAGATAACCCTCCTTTTATAATCATTAAGTAATTTTAAAAATTCAAATGCATTTCTCAAAAGGGAAAACGAAGCCCCTAAGAGAAAGAAAAGGAAAAGAAAATGGCTACTATTTTAGGTTTGAAGGGCACAGGTAAGTTTGCTACAGGTGAAAGGCCAGAAGATTGGCATTCAGGGATTTTATATCTTTGGCCAATGGGAAAAGCCCCTTTGCTTGCTCTTATGAGTAAAGCTAGGAAAGAAAAAGCTTCAGATTGGCATATCCATTGGTTCGAACAAGATTTGGCAGCAACTAGAGAAATCCCCGCTGCTGATATTAATAGTTATAACACAACTAGTCTAAATGTAACTTTTGATTCAGTAAAACCAGTTAAAGTAGGTAGTATATTAAAACAAGCATATCAAACTTCAAATACTAATGCAGTTACTATTATATTGACAGGTAAGATTTCTGATAAAAAATGGTCTTTTTCGGTTGTTGATGGAACGAAGACTGACTTGAGTACCTCTAAACCTTTAACTATTTTAGGTTCAGCTCATAATGAAGGTGCAGTTTTGCCAGAGGCATTTTCTATTCAACCTGCTACACAAGAAACTTATTGTCAAATTTTCAGAACTCCTGTCAAGATTTCAAGAACTGCTAGTAAAACTACTTTAAGGACAGGTAACGCTATCGCTAATGAAAAGAAAAACGCTCTTCATTATATTGGCATGGATATAGAAGCTTCCATGTTTCATGGTAAAGGTTCTAGTTCAGAACCAAGAATGATGAAAAGTATTTTTGAATTATTGAAAGGAGCTGGGCTTGTTACCTATGGTATAAGTAGTTTAACAGATTTTTGGAGCATTCTTGAAAAAGTATTTGCTTATGGTTCTAATGAAAAAATAGCCTTTGTTGGTTCTACTGCTGTTAAAAAGCTAGTAACTTTGGTTGAAGGTAAGATAGCAACTCCCGCTCCCGTAGACCTTTACGGTATTACTTTAACTAAATGGGTTACACCTTGGGGTACGCTCTTTTTTAAACCACATCCTCTATTTACTGCTAATACTGAATGGACTCAGGATATGGTTATTTTGGATATGGCTCATCTTTCTTATTGCTATATTGATGATATTACTTATAAGGATTATAAAGATGCAGCAGGATACGATGCAGTTATAGGTGAATATTTAGCAGAAGTTGCAATTAGATTAGATAGTCTAAAGGCTCATCATTTTGTCTGCAATATTTCATAATTTTAGGGAGGCATACGCCTCCCTTGTAAAAAGGAGGTTTTAAAATGGCTACAGCTATTAGTTTAAGTGTAGAAGGTGGTTTTTTCCCTGCTCCGTCTTTGGTTAATAAAGACGCAGGCCAAAAGGGAATGGCTATTTGTAGTATAATGGGAAGTACAGGTAAGGAATACACTATAACTTCTACCGATAAAGCTGCTATGGGAATAGCTTCTATAGATGGTGTAGTAGTATTAGGTAGTGAAACAGCTTTGGCTCTTACTGGAACTACTCCCGCTATCCAAGTAGTAGGAGAAAAAATTAAAATGGCTGCACACCCTACGTGGAATAAAAAGATTACGATTGGTGTATTTGGAAAACCTGTAGAGCCTAAACAATAGCACGCTTGGGGGACTAACGTCCCCCTTTTTATTATGAAAAAACCAAGTCTTTTAATTGGTATGCCCTGTTGGGATAAACTGCATTGGTATAACGCAGTAAGTCTTTTTGTTTTGGCTACCCATTGGCAAGAATTAGGGTTAAGTAATTTGGTTCTTATGGTTATCCCCAGACGTAACATTGTTGATGGTAGACAAATTGTTTATGATAAATTTAAAAATGAAAAGGAATTTACTCATCTTTTATCTCTTGATGATGATATTGGTTTTGAACTTGATGATATAAAAGCTCTTTTTAGAAATGATAAAGATTTTGTAACGGGAATGTACAGATGGAGACGAGACCCTAATTTTGTAAATGCTCACATTGATAATAAGCCATTACAATATGAAAATATTAAAAATAAAGGATTATTAGAAGTAGACTCTTGCTCTCTTGGTTTTGCTCTTATAAAACGTTCTGTTATTGAAATATTAGGAGATTATACATTCTGGCGAAAGGTTGGAGCTGAGCAAGATGTAAATTTTACAAAAGCTCTTAAAAAGCAAGGTATAAAACTTTGGCTTAATACAAATGTTTTAGGAACGCACACAGGGGAAGTATTGGTACATGATGGTTTTAAAATTGTTTAGATGTTCATTTTTAAGAAATGTTCACTAAAAGTGAACAAGGAGATATTAATTGTCTAAACAAACCGATTATCAACAATTAGCACAAACAATATTAAAGCAATTTGATTTTGAATCAGTATTAGAAATAGGTTGCGGTGAAGGATATTTATTAAATGAATTTAAAAAAGCTAACAAAAGAATACGAGGATATGATCTTCCCCAAGATACTTGGAAATCTCTTAAAGAAATAGAAAGGGATGTTGTAATGACTGATATTAATAAGCCTTTTGAATCACAAGCAGATTTGGTGATTTGCTTAGAAGTTGTTGAACACTCTCCCACTCCTTTGTATATCTTTCAAAATATCATTAGAAATACAAAGAGATACATTATTTTCTCAGGTGCTCAAATAAATCAACCAGGTGTGGGACATATAAATTGTTATCCTTATTCTTGCTGGATGTATGAATTTGCCAGGCGAGGGTATGCGTATAAATTAAATAAAACAATAAATTTATTAAAAGAATTAAGTTTTGATACGTGTTGGTGGCTTTTAAATAATTTGGCTGTGTTTGAAAAGGAGGTATAAATAAAATGGCAAGTTTGAGACAAAGAAGATACGCACGCCAGGCGTACGAACGTGCACGCAAGAAGTATGCTCCTGGTGAAGGTGGAAGGTTTAAAGCATTAGCTAAATCAGCCAAGGCAAGTGGAGCTAAAAATCCAGAAGCTGTTGCTGCTTCCGTGATGTGGAAGAAATATAAGAAAAAAGGCGGTGCAGCTTTAATTAGAAAAGGAAGGAAGGGGAGGTGATAGGCATGGCTGCAACATGCATGATAGATGAGATGTTTACTGTCAATTTATCATCTTCTAACTATAATAAAACTACGACATTAGGATTTACAGGTAAGGTAACAAGGATTCATTTAAGAGTGCCAAATTGGAGTAATAATGTAACTCTAGATATTTCCGTAGAAGACAAGCGAGGTTACGAAATCTATAAGAGAACGGGGAAGGAAAGAAATAAGGTTTATAATCTAGTAGAAAGTGAAGTGTTCAATGCAGACTGTAAGATGCGATTGAAATTATCAGGTGACCCAGGCGATGCTAACGGGAAGGATGTGATTGTTGTTTTTTGGGGACACGTAGAATAAGCGAGGTAGAAATATGGATATAGTTTTAATGGGAGATTGGAAAGAAAAGTATATCTTTAATCAAAATTGCAAACTCTATCTCCCTATGCACGAGTGGTATGATGCAGCACATACCAAGGTTGAAGATATAAGTCCCCAGCGTAACCATTGCACGGTGTACGGGGCTGTGCGTCAGGGCGAAGGTTTTTACTTTGACGGAAGTGATGACTATATTGCAGATAAAGATGGAAGAAAGATTTTACGAGAGGGAACGAAAGGTGTTTGGCATAGTGTGAAATTGCACGATACGTTGATTCATCCATATGGTTCTGTGCAAGGAACGGGGACAAAATTATATTTTTCTAATGGAAATGAAACACCTCCTAAACTTACAGGCATATTGGTTTTTTATCCTGAGTTTTGTCCTAATATAACCCATCTTAATTGCGAAAGGAACTCTATTTCTACCCTAGATGTGAGTAATCTAACGAGTTTAACCCATCTTTATTGCTACAACAACTCTATTTCTACCCTAGATGTGAGTAATCTAACGAGTTTAACTGTTCTTTCTTGTGATAAC
>Ga0190284_1000549_pt1 | contig 20720 bp, 26 predicted proteins | sample 48691812_MG_FD_161668 | JGI IMG/M metagenome (GOLD analysis project Ga0190284, IMG submission 161668) | Hydrothermal vent microbial mat bacterial communities from Southern Trench, Guaymas Basin, Mexico - 4869-18-1-2_MG | ecosystem: Environmental > Aquatic > Marine > Hydrothermal vents >...
AAGGAGAAGATCTCTCCCACAAAGTCGGGAGGGTCGGACGACGACCTGGACGACGACGCGAAGGGGACGCTTGATCCTCTGTCGAAGCTCTCGGAAGGGCTGAAGGAGGTTCTTCCTCAGTAATCGGACCGAGTGAAGAACTGAAATCTACGTCAACAAGAACGAAGAATGGAGGAAAGAAAATGGAACTGGAACAGAAAATTCAGGAAGTCCTTCAGTCCATCGAGGCGCTGAAGGGAATCGGTGAGAGAGTCGCGTCCCTGGAAGAGATCACGAAGGCGAGTGACGAGGTCGCGAAGAAGGCGTTCGATGCTGTCCAGTCTCTCAAAGAGGCGAGGAAGATCGGAATCTCCGACTTCGATTCCGAAGCGGAAGCGAAGAAGTTCCTCGAATGGTTCATGGGCGCTGCGACGGACTTCCGGAAGATGAGTCCGGAACAGAAGGCGAACCAGGTGGGCGACGTGGACGCTTCCGGTGGATACCTCGTTCCGACCGAGTTCCTCCCGACCCTGATCCGGATTATCTACAAGTACGGTCAGTTTCGGCAGGGGGCGACGGTGGTTCCGGTGAATACGGACTCGATGAAGATTCCGTCTCTGTCTTCCGCGCTGTCCGTGGAGTGGCTGTCCGCTCAGGCGTCGAGCTTGACGGAGGTCGCTGCCGCGTTCGGTGAGGTCAACTTGACCGTGAAGACGATGGCGTGTCTCGTTCCGGTCGCAAACGAACTCATGGCAGACTCCATGCTGGACGTCGCGAATCTTCTCGCGACCCTCATGGGTGAGGCTGTCGCGAAGGAAGAGGATCGTGTCGCTTTCACCGGCGATACCGGCGGGACGGACCCGTTCGACGGGATTCTGAACGCAAGCGGTGTGAGTACCGTAACGATGGGGTCCGGCGATACGGACTTCGCGGATCTCGACGGTGACGATCTCGCCGACATGATCGCCGCTGCGGAGGACGATGACGGCGCGGTGTTCTGTATGCACCGAACGATCTTCAACCTCGTTCGGAAACTGAAGGACTCGAACAACGCGTATATTTATCAACCTCCGAACGCGGATGAACCGGGGTCGATATGGGGATATCCGTACATCAAGTCGAACGTCATGCCCGCGCTGACGGATACGGCGGCAGATACTCCGTTCATCTGGTTCGGGAATCTCAGGTACGCGTACCTCGGAAACCGGAATCAGATGTCGGTTGCTTCTTCGCCTCATGCCGGGTTCACGAAGAACGTGACTTATGTCCGGATGATTGAGAGGATCGCAATCGCTGTCGGTGCTGCGAGCGCGTTCTCTGTCCTGAAGACGTCTGCGACGTAAGGTTTCGCTTCTGGAATGAAGGATCGCTGAAAGGGGATTCAGACAATGTCCGAGATCGAGTGTATCGTCAAACGACCGTTTTTCCATAGGGGGAGCGGTCGGACTGTCGTTCCTGGAGACCGGTTGAGACTGAATCCCCATGAGGCGAAGGCGCTTGACCGAAAGTTCGTTTTGATCATGTCCCGGGGAATGAGGGGACCGGAAGCGAACAAGATGGTCGAGACCGCGTTCGACAAATAGAGCGATCCTGATCCTCAGCGTGTGAAGCGATACGACCGCGAGAGTTTCCATCCACAAAGGGGATCTGATTCGGGGCGAGACCTGGACAGATCCCCTTTTCCTTCCAGACGAGAACGCTCCTTGTAACGGCGAGGAGTCTGACCGATGCTACGAGAGAACGCGAGCTATTTTCCACGACAGAGAAGCGCGACGGTACAAGGCGCTGATCAGACGGTTGACTCGATCCCGCTGACGTCCGCGAGGTCGTGCTCGTGGGAGTATGTCCTTATTCGTGGGGAAAACGTTCAGAGAGGAACCTTTGTCGCCGGATGGAGTTCGGACGGAAGCTCGATCGTAACGTCCCGGGAGGCGACGGACGACGTGGGGGACTGTTCGGAAGTATCGCTCGGATGCGTACTCTCTGGATCGGAAATTCTCTTTCGAGCGACAACGGTGAACGAGTGGACGATCTATTTCAGAAGGAGTCGAATCGGATGAAACGGACAACCTGGATTCTGACGAGTTTCGCGGTCCTTCTCTTCGCGGGGATTGGATTCGCGGAGGACAAGGTCTTCTTCGAGGGGATCAGAATCGGGAACTCGACGACCTCGAAGGACGGTACTATTCGGTGGAACGGGTCCCATTTTCAGGGATATAAATCCGGATGGGTCGACCTGGACGCGGTTCTTGCGGGATACGCGCCGGACGACGCGAGCTATGTGACGGTCGAGACGGAGTCCGGTCTGTCCGAAGAGAGGGTCATAACAGAGGGCGAAGGGATCGATCTTCTGGACGGGGGCGTGAATACGACCTTGACGGTGTCCGGCGAGGACGCTTCCGATACGAACAAGGGGATCGCGAGCTTTGTAAGCTCGTATTTCTCTGTTCTTTCCGGCGCGGTGTCTCTGGTCCTTGCGGACGGAAGCGCGTATACGAATTTCGGAAGTGCGAGCGACGATACGCTCGACGAGCTATTCGCTGCGATCGACAGCGCTCTTCCGACGGCGGTGTCCCCCGGGGGAAGTGACGGGAACATCCAGTACAACGACGGCGGCGTGTTCGGCGGGGATGGTGATCTATTTTGGAACGATACGGACAAGAGACTGATCCTCCGTGGAGAAGAAGGTCATGCGTCGAACTGGGCGGTCCTAAACATCGATAACGTCGGCGGGAATGCAGGGGCGCGAAATATCGCATATTCAGACACGGCGACGGATCGCGCGAGCTACGGATTTTATCATCGACGAGGAACGCGAGCGTCCCCGGGCGTGTCGCAGTCGGGAGATACGTTAGGCGCTGTCTTTTTCGGCGGCGGGTATGGAACCGGGGAGAATGACGTTTACGCGTCAACGGCGATTTTCGGCGTCGCTTCAGAAGACTTCTCTTCCGGAAGTGGAGGGGGAAAGCTCGAATTCTATACGACGGACAACGGAAGCGTGACCCGGGACCTTCGGATGACGATCGACGAAGACGGATATGTCGGGATCGGGGTCTCGGACCCGGTCGCGATCCTTCATGTAAGCGGGGACAGAATTCAGATCTCCCATGTCGGAAGTCTGGACGACGTTCCGTTGATCGGGTTTACGGAAACGGACAATTATGACGAGTTCGAGTTCGTCGGGAACTTTTCCGGCGCTGGAGGGTCCGGGAACTCGATTTCGATCAAGTCGGATCTCGGGGGCGGGTTCCTTCAGACCTGGAGGGGGGACGGCGCGATATCGTACGGTGGACAGGATGTCAACGGGGTTTCGTATGCGGTCGCGGCGGCGGGGAAGTATAGGGTCGCGATGCTGGACGAGGACGGGAATCTCGTTCCAAGTGATACGGATCTCGATGATAACGATCTTCCGTATGAGTACGAGACGATCACGGTCGATATCGACTTCAGCGCTTCGAGTTCAGAGGATGTAACGATATCGCTCGGGAAAGAGATCAAGGAGATTATTCGCGGAAGACTGTACATCGACACGGACCCGGGCGCGAGCTTCTCACAGTGGGCGACCTGGACGTTCTATTCCGATTCAGATTATCACGGTGCGAATGCGTTCTATCGGACAGAGTCGAAGATCGTTTATACGGAACTGACGACCGCGACGACCGGAAGCGACGCGAACATCGATCCGGATGAATATGAGGATTTCACGCCGAACGACCTTGTCTATTTTCTGGACGGGGGAAGCTCGGAATTCGCGCGACTTCAGACGGTATCGTCGACCCTTGTCGCGGAGGACAACGTGGGGGCGCATAGTGCGGGGACTGGACTTGTGCGGGTATCGGAATTTTCCGGGTTCTCTGTGTTCAATACAGAGTCCGGGACGAGCGTATATCTTCGGGTCGGATGGACAAGCGCTCAGACCGTCAGTTTGAGAATGGAACTTCTCGCGAGGAAGTAAGAGGATGAAAACGAAAGCGACGATTTTGTTGATTGTTCTGGTCTCGTTCCTGATAGGGTCCCGGGCGGCGTACGGCGCTGATCGGTATTGGGTCGGCGCTGACGACGACTGGCACGACTCGAACAACTGGTCCACGACGAGCGGTGGCGCGGGAGGCGCGGGCGTTCCGACATCCAGTGACGACGTTTATTTCGACGGGAACGGATACGCACTCTGTTGGCCGTCTCAGGCGATCGCGTGCAACAACATGTATTTGACCTCTTCGATGACGGAATCGCTGATTATCGGGGAAGGGGGGATCATATACGGGGACATCGATCTCGACGATGGATACATATCGTTCTATGACAAGACGACGGAACTGAAGGGAAGTCTCGATATGTCCGGCGGTCAGATCGCGTATGGATTCGAGAACTCGAACGATAAACCGACGCTCGAACTCTCTGGAGCGTCGAAGACGTGGGCGATCACGGGCGCGGTCTCAGTTCCTTCGGTTCCGAATCTTTCCGTAACGGGTTCGTATACGTTCTCGAACTCTGCGGCGGCGACGACGATTCTCGTGAACGATTCACTTGACGTCAGCGGAACCGCGACGATCGAGAAAGACGACTGGTTCACTCTGGAAGGTCCGTTCGACTCGATCACGGGAACGATCGATGGGGCAGGGCGCTTTCGGTGGTATTACGGGGACACATACACGGTTCCGACCGGCGGGACGATTGAACCGAGTTATTTTCGCTTTATTCACGATGGATCGGACAGTGAGTCCGTGGACGAGGATCTCGACGTTGACGGATGGTCGAACGTAAATGACGACTGGACGCACGAAGGGACGGAACCGTGGATCGATTCCGATGACGGGGACACATCCAGGATTTTACTCGATGCGGACGGTTCGAGCGTCGGACTCTATGATGAGTATTATACGGTCGAAGATCTTCCGGCGGGGGATCCCGTTTATACGAGCTTCACGCCGACGAAGGTAACAATCCATTTCAAGGCGCGACTTGTCCCGGGCGCTGGAGGGTCCGCGACCCTTGTGATTCTTCGCGGGTATCTGTGGGACGGGTCGACGTGGCAGGACGGCGGGACCGCGACGTTCCATTCGACGACGTACACGGATGACGATTGTTCGACATCTCTTCATGGATCGATCGATACGCTCTCGAAGATCAACGCGATGCGGATGAAGATCGAGGTCGATACGGTGATCGGCGGGGGCGCTGACAAGGGGGATATCGCGATCACGTACGCTTATGTCGAGGTCCAGGGAACGGCATACTACGGTCCGGAAGTAACGATCAACGCGCGAACGTGGGACGCGACGGACACAGAATTCGAGTATACAGAGGACGAACAGACGTTCATCTTCGAAGCGGACGCGCGACACAGATTCAACGGGAAAGTGACGATTCACGGGAACGATACGGCGATCAACAACGCGTATCTCGATTTCGCGACGAATGACGCGGAGGTATGGGTCGACAACTCGTTCGGCGTGGACAACAACGCGTTCCCGAATGGAACGTTCAACGTGGCGTTCGGAAATGGAACGCACGTCTTCAGGGGGACGGTCGAGTTCTTTTATTCGTACAGTTCGGCGACGGCGCATCTGTCCGTTGACCCGGGCGAGGGGACGATCATTCTGTATCCGAAGGGAAGGATTCTCGTAAAGAGTCTGGAACGAAGAAATCCTGTTGAGAGGCTGTTCGCCTGGATTTTGAATCCGAGACCGGCGACGGCTCAGACCGGGATCATTCTTCTCAACGTTCAGTATAGACTCTCGCGCGTGTATTCGGGCGGTCAGGATTATCAGACGTATTATCGGGTCTGGTGCTATAATCCGGCGTTCCGCGCTGGAGCGGGTCCGTATTTCGTGGAAGGGTTCGGGGCGCATGAATTTCTCGTGGAGTCTCACGGGACGACCTGGAGCTTCAGAAAACAGACGCTCAGTCCTCAGATGCTTTATGATTTTGATCGGATAAGGGTGATCGGGGGCGAGATAAACGATCCGGTTCTGCGATCACGGTTGTCGCTTACGACCGCGCCGTTCGGTCTGGACGTCGGTGAGGAATACGATATCTTCAATGTTCAGATCCGGGACGCGGACGCGTCGCATGGAATCGACATCGACGTGTATAACGGCGTTGAGGCTGGGACGAACACGAGCGTCAATTTCTATGATAGGGACGTTCGGACGGTAGTCGGACAGAGGAACGTTCTCGGGGCGCGGGCGCGCTTGTCGCCGACTCCCCCTCCGGAAAAGATCGTTGAACCGATAATGGAGACGCTTTGAGATGGTAGACGAGAGAGACCTCACCGATAAGATGAAACCGGAAGCGTACGCGCTGATCGGAGACCCGGACAAGTGGAGTCTCGGGGTCGTACCGGACCGGTGCGCGGTTTGCGGACAACTTGTCGGGGACGACGAGATCCCGTTCCTCTTGTACAAGGACGCGGGGGACGATATTTCATGTATGGCGTTTCATTTCAAGTGCGCTGTCCTCGACGAATATGTAAGCGAGTTCGAGGAAGAGAGCGCGAGCGCGTGGGTGTTTGACGAATAGGGCGCTTGCGGAAAGGAGCGAGGGGAGATGTGGACACCGATCCGGCTCGCGGTGGAACTCAGAGGGACCGCGAGGAAGGCGAAGCAATACAAGGGGATTCTGAAGGATACGAAAGAGCTTCTCAGAGAGTGTCAGGAACTCTTAAGGAAGTATGCGAAGACGCCGGGCGTGGAGGACAAGGAGAGAATCCTTGAAGCGGATCGAAGGTGCGGTCAGACCGGCGCGGCGATCGACAACGCTCTGAAGGACGAGAAGAAGAAGGGACTCGGACATCTTTTGTTCGGGTCGAATGGATGAAACCGGGAAAGAACAGGAGAGGAGACGAACATGAAGTTCGCGATTCCTGTCGTGATGGTCGTATCGATCATGATCGCGGGTCCGGCGCTTGCCGGTGGAAAGAAAAAGGTCGAACAGAAAGATCCGAGAGTCTACCTCGAAGATATCGATCGGTTGACGACCGCCCGGGACAGACTTCTCGGGGAAATGTACATCAAGAAGAAAGAGCTTGAAACGCTGGAAGAGAGACTCAACGAGATTATGATCCGAATTCGTGTCCGGAACGATGCGGAGCGGAAGATCCGAGAGGACGAGAGTGAATGAAGTTCGTACTGAAGGACGAGGTCGCAAGAGACTATTTTCCGGTTGTGGACTCGGAACTCGCGCGTCGAGTGGACGGTTTGACAACCGGACTGTTTCAGACATCTCTTTACGGACCGGACGGAACGACATCTCTTGTTCCGGTTACGCTGTCCCCTCTTCCGAACGGATTGTTTTCGATCGAGTTCACGCCGGACGAAGCGGGGACGTGGATTCTGAACATAGATCATCCGGACTATTTTCCGTATGGGAAGAGCGAGTCTTATCATTCCTTGGAATCGATGTCCGGTGCGTTTGTCCCGGAAGGCGAGACGTTTTACGACGGGGTCGTGTTCGTGGATCTTGTGAATGGAGAGCGGGTAGGGGGATTGACGGACGCGGATGTGACGATCTCTCTTTACGGACCGGATGGGTCGACGAGTTCCGTTCCTGTACATTTCGAAGAGATCTCGAACAAGATATATCGCACAGGATTTCAACCGGACGAGGTTGGGAGATGGGTCCTGAACATCGACAGTTCGACGTATTTTCCCTATGGAAAGAGTTCCGGGTACGACGCGGGAACTCACAGTGCGACCGGGGACGGAACGACACATTACGTTCTGACGCGGTCCGTAGACGTTTCGCAGCGGACGAGATCCTCGACGGTGTCCAGGACGGCGCGGGAATCGGACCTCTCGAAGAGAACGCGGACAGGGACAGTCGAGAGGACCGCGAGGTACATCGAAGTTTCACGGACACGGACGAAGAGGACGATAACGGTCTCTCAATGATAGGGGGATAAGAGATGTCTCTGACGGAAAAGTTCACGTTCTATATGGGGGACAAGGACAGCGCGACCTTTAATCTTCGAGAGGACGGGTCCCCGAAGTCTATGGACGGATTGACGGCGCGGTTCGTCGGGAAAACGGGATGGAGCGCCGGGGCGACGGAGTACCTCTTCGACCGGGTCTGTTCGAAAGAAGGAAGCGGGGTCGTCCGGGCGACGCTGACGAGCGCGGATCTATCGACAGAGGTAAAAAACGGGATCTGTGAACTCGTTCTGATAAACCTTGACGGAAGTCACGAGACATGGGGTCAGTGGGGTCTCGTGATTCTTCCGGACGTATACAGGGGGTGAACGGATATGTCGAGACTCTGCGAAAAAGACGATGTTCGAATGATCATCGATATTCCGGACGGAGATCAGAGAGACGACCCGCTTATCGATCGTCTGATTCAGTACACGTCCGGACTCTTCGAAAGAATGACCGACCGGAGCTTCGAAGAACAGACGTTTACGGAATACTTCGATCCGCTTCCGGGACAAGACAGACTGATCCTCCGGAACTATCCGGTCAGGTCGTGGGCGGGATTGACGGATATCGACGGGGGGACGACGTACGCGTCCGACGAGTTCCAGGTGAAAGAGGACTCGGGGATTGTTCTTCTTCTGGACAACACATTTCCGAGTGGGGACAAGAAAATCGTCTTCACCTATACGGCGGGATATACGAGCGGTCAGATTCCGTATGACGTTCAATCTGCGATCGCGCTCCAGACGGCGAGCTTCTACAACAACGCATCGAAGCGCGGATTCAAGGAGGACAAGCTCGATGCGATGCGGACGATCGCGCTCGGAAGTTTCGAACCTGAATTCGAGGAGGCGGTAAGGAAGAACCGGAAGTGGGGGCACCGAGTCGGGTAAACTCCGAACGATTCCGAAAAGGAACAAAACCGGAGGGGGTAAGGATGGAAGAAAAGAAGATCTCAGTCGTGACGTGTCTGTGGAACAACATGAAATATTGGACGGTGTTTTATGAATCCTTGAAAGAGATGTCAACGAAGATCGACGAGATCGTCGTCGTGGACAACGGAAGCGAGGACGGCGCTGAAAGAATCGAGAAGGAATGTCCGGATGTCAGGTTCATTCGATTGGAACAAAACACGTTCGAAGGTGGAGGGGTCGCGAGAGCGATGAAAGAGGCGACCGGGGACCTCGTGTTCAAGTGCGATCCTGATATCCGGTTCGTGTTCAACCGGTGGGAAGAAGCGATGATCGAGGAACTGAAGAGGGACGGTGTCGGCGCGGTGGTTCCTGAACCGTATTTCTGGCCTGTCTCGGAACATTCAGACGGATTCGTGGAAGCAAGCGTCCTTGTGGGGACGCTTTTTCTCATAAAGCGGGAGGTCCTCGATCGGGTCGGCGTATGGGATCCCGATCTGAAGTACGGGACGAACGAGTTCGACTATGCGCTTCGGATGCGCCGGGCGGGATACTCGATCGCTGTCGGGAAAGTTTCCCCGATCGTTCATTACAATCATCATGCGCGTATGCGCGAGATCGGGGTCTTCGACGTGGGTCCTCTTATAGAGGAGTCGTGGGGCGCGTTTCACGCGAAGATCGGAACTCGGGATTATTGGGCGATTCCGGAAAACAGGAAGTTCAAAGGGGAATGGGATGAGCGGTCAGAACCTCCAGCAGCGTGAAATCAAGAAGGTCATTGTCCATTGTTCTGCGTCGATGTTCGGTGACGTTTCGGTCATAGACGAATGGCATAGGGAGAGGGGATGGAATGGGATCGGATATCATTATGTGATCCTGAACGGAATCAGGAAGAAGGGGGGGGAGTATCAAAAGGAACTCGACGGAACGATCGAGCGTGGAAGATCGATCGAGAGGATCGGCGCGCATTGTAAAGGCGAAAATCAGGATTCAATCGGGATATGTCTGATCGGAATGCGGTTCTTCAGTCTGGAACAGATCATCTCTCTGATAGGACTCTGTCGGGATCTTATGGGAAAGTTCGAAGAAATTGGACCGAACGACGTATACGGACATCGAGAGTTCAACAGTCATAAGGAATGTCCGACGTTCGATATAGCGTTCATACGAATTCTCTTGAAACTCTTGTCGTCGGGGGACTTGAAGAATGGTTGAAGCTCTCGTGAAAATTCTTCCGGAATACGTCGGACCCGGTTTCGCGGTCCTGTTCTTCGGTTTCATTCTCGGAATTATGTACATGCAAAAGAGATGTAAGTCTGTTCAAGATGCGTGCGAGCGCGTACGAGAGATAAACAAGGAAGAACTGTTAAGCAAAATAAACGATGTCGGGGAATCTTCGAGAATGGCGATTGACGAACATCATCCGGCGTGTCCGAATACGGCGTCCCTTTTGGAACTGAAGACGAAGTATGAGGGGGAAGTCACAAGGATACATCACCGAATCTCGGATATCGAGCGACATTCCGAGATGACGCGGAAGGACGTCAAGGACGAGCTTCGCGGACAGCGGGAGTTCCTGGACGCTCTCGCGAAGAAACTGATCAACGGGAGTATGCGAAAATGATTCTCTTTTCGCTCTCTGGAACGTTCAAGGCGCTTCTCCTTCTGTTTCGGGAACGTGTGGAGATTATGCGCTTCGGTCGGTACGGATGGGAACTCGCGAAGCGCGTGTATTCTCTTATAGAGGGCGAAGCGGAGAAGGACAAGGGGTCGTCCAGGGAAAAGGCGATTCGCTTCGACTCGGAATATCTTGAAGCATACGAGAAGGCGTTAAAGAGTACGCTTACGAGCGAACAGCTTCAAAAGGTCAGAGAAAAGGTGTGGAGATCCTTCAACCGGGGGAAGAAGCACGTTCCGGTCGGGCGGTTCTCTAAAACAGACATCCGACGCGTAGGAAAGGCGAGAAGACGATGAAATATCGTTTACTCACGGACAGGGGGATTCTCAGGCGACCGACGAACGTCCTCCTCGATTCTGTCGATGGGAACACGAACGCGACGTTGACGCTGGATCTTTCTATGCCGGATCCGGCGTATCTTTTGATCGAAGCGGATGACGGGGGGACGGGGTACATCTCGGGTGTCGTTGACGGCGTGACGACGACCGAACAAGTATCGATCCCGGGGGATGGAATCGCAAGAACCGAAAACGAGTTCTCTTCCGTGGTCGGAATGACTTTCTCGGACATCTCTGGAGAGATCTCTATTCGAGCGGTCGAGAGAAGCGGACAACCGAAGATGTTTTATGAGAATGTTTCGGAATTCGTTCCGTGTCGGATCTTCGACAAGTCGATGAGTCATTCGCCGTCACCGCGAGGGGAGACAGACCAGGACGCGTTCGCGATTTATATCGATTACGATCCGGATTTCAGCGTGTATATGCGAGACGTCCTTTATGTCTATGATCCGAACACACCGGCGGTCGAAGGGATGACGTTTCAACTGGACAGCGTTCTCGTTCAAAGGGGTCATAGACGGCGACCGAGTTTCTATTCAGCGTGGGGGAGACGATTGTGATAGGTTCAACGGAACGAGGGACATCGGCGCTCGTGATCGCGACGGTTCGGGACGTAACGCTTCTCGAACAGTGGGGTCCGATCCTGGACGACAAGACAACGGTCTACGTCGTTGAGGACAGGGAAGAGAAGGTGATTCGCGTCCCCGACATGAAACAAAAGGTCGTTCACGTCTGTCACGGGGATATTGACGAGGACCTGAAGAGAAATTCGTGGGTCATTCCACGACATACAAGCGGGATCAAGTCGTACGGGATTCTTCTCGCCTGGAGGGACGGACATGAATTCATCGAAGTTCTTGACGACGACTGCTTTCCTTCCGACTCTTATCCGGATTGGCAAGCGCGACATGAAGCGATCCTGTCGTCCCGGGCGGTCGTCGGGGAAAGGATCTTCAACACGGCGTTCGGATTCTATCCGAGAGGGTTTCCGTTCGGACCGAGAGAACGGGAAAGCGACGTCGTCCTGAATGTCGGTGGATGGGAACAGTATCCGGACATCGACGCGAAGACGGAACTTACGAGCGGGGTCCCGGGGGAATGGTGGACGACGGACGCGATTGTCCCGTATGGATATTATTTTCCGCTTTGTGGAATGAATATCGCCTTTCGGCGCGAGATCGCTCCGTTGATGTATTTCGGGCTTCAGGGGCGCGAGTATGATTTCGATCGATACGATGACGTATGGATGGGGGTATTCGCAAAGGCGGTGATCGACGGAATGGGTCGCGCGGTCCATGTCGGAAGACCTCTGATTCGACATTCCAGGGCGAGCGATCCGAGAGAGAATCTGAAGAAGGAACGCCCGGGATATCCGGTCATGGAGTTCCTGTACCGGGACGACTTCTTCAAACCGATGCCTTGCCGGTCCTGGACCGAAGGAATGGTTCGGGTCTCGATGAGACTGAACGCGCTTGTCGAGCGCGACGGATACTTCGAGAGGCTCGGGGAAGCGATGAGACTGTGGACGACGTTCTTCGCGGAGGACTGAAGGAATCATGCGCGGTCGTCAATGGTGGATCAGGAAGCTCTTTCAAGGCGAGGATCCTCTGAAGGGAATTCATGGGGAACCGCTCCCGGGCTACGCGTATATGTGGGGCGGCGATCTCGCGGTGTTCGCGGCGCTTATCGAGGAAGAGAAACCGGAACTTGTTGTCGAGGTCGGAACGTGGCTCGGGGCGAGCGCGGTGACGATGGGGTCGAGGATGATACGACTCGGGATTGACGGGGTTGTGGTCTGCGTGGATACGTTTCTCGGGGATCCGGAATGGCGGGAATGGAAGGAAGAGAGGGCGGCTCCCTGGAAGATGGACGCGTTCAAGTCTCTGAACCTCGTGAACGGGTTTCCGAACATGTACGAGACCTTTTTGAAGGGGATTATCGCGAGCGGACTTGAGAAGCGGATCGTTCCGTTTCCGGCGACGTCGATTCAGGCGTACTTCTTCATGAAGCGAGAAGGGATCGTTCCGGACCTGATCTATATCGACGGGGACCATTCGGAACGTCAGGTATACGAAGACGTCGAGACCTATTACTCGCTTCTCGGGGGCGGTGGACTGATATTCGGTGACGATTTCAACGATCCTCGATGGGAGGGGGTGACGATCGCTGTTACGAGGTTCGCGCGCGAGAACGGATTGAAGGTCGAGCTTAGTGTCGACGAGGTAAGAAACAAGAAACGGTTCTGGAAAATCCGAAAACCTCTATAAGACGGACGCGAAGTCCGCGAGGGAAGGAGGGCGAGAGATGCTTCAGGGGAAGGACATACGGGTCGGAATGGTGATGACGACGTACTCGACGGAGAAGAACAGAAGCGAGCTTGCGATTTCGTCCATTCGATCGCTTCTGGATCATACAGACATGTCGAACAAGTACCTCGTGATCGTGGACGACGCTTCAACGGACGGACACAACTTCAGGCTATGTCAGGACTTCTCGATGATGGACGGTGTTACGCTTTTGTTCCGGGACAAGAACGAGGGGGTCGGGCGAAACAAGAGGGACGGGATCGAGTTCCTCTTGACCCGGTTTCAGAATCCGGAGTTTCTGTACATCTGTGACGACGATCTGATCTATCAAGACGGATGGATGGATCTCGCGCTTCAGATGTTCGTCGACCTGGAACGAAGCGGAAGCGCGGTCGGGATGTTCGGAATATGGAGACATCCGGCGCACAAGGTCCTTGACGGCGGGGTCTATCCGAACGATCCGCGATACAACCTGATCCGGGTTCGGGATCTTCCAGGATGTTGCGTTCTCATGAGGACGGAAGTGTACCGAAGCGCTGGGGGATGGAATCCGGGACGACGGGAAGACAGGCGAGGGGACGATGTCGCGACGACCCGGAACGTTCAGAAGCTCGGGTACGATCTGTTCGCGTGTACTCCTCCCCTTGTAATTCACGAAGGATTCGTGTATCCGAACGGCGCGCCGGTCTGCTATATGAAAGAACAAGAGTTCGAGAACAGTCAGTGGATCAGTATTCAAGGGGGTCCGATGTGACGCGGTCCAGGCGAAAGGAGAAGATTCCATCCGTGGACGGCGGGACGACGGTGAAATATATCTGCTATGGGGTCAAGGAGGTTGACGCGCTTGACAACGAGGGGACGCTCGCGAGTCTGGTATGGTTGCTCGCTGATCGTATAGGAATGAAGGGCGTGGAGGATTTTCGGGTGAATTTCGGAAAAGGGTTCGGGCGATCGGTGGTCCTTGTGATCGCCGAAAGTCATATCGCTGTCCATACGTGGCCGGAATCGAAAGCGTGTCGCGTAGTGGTGGATTCCTGCAGATCCTTTTCCGTAGAAACCGGGGAAGAGTTCCTCCGGGAAACTCTATCAACAGAAGAGGTTTTCACAACGGAGACGTTTCCGAATCGCCCATCGAAGACGTTCTTCGAAAGGGTGCGAACGGGGTCAAAAAGGTTCCTTCAGTAAACCGCTCGACGTCGACGGACGACGCAAGAGCAAAAAAGCGAAGGGGAAAAGAGATGTCTGATTATTCGATCATTGTTCCGAACTACAACGGGCTTCAGATGTTGTCTCAGTGTCTTCTATCCATGATGAAGACGACCCGGAATTTCGAGGTCATCGTCGTCGACAACGGGTCGACGGACGGAAGCGTCGGATATCTGAAGGATATGGTCGAGCGATACGGTCATGTCGTAAAGGCGATCTTCAACGAGGAGAACCGGGGATTCGCGCACGCGCTGAACCAGGGACTCGAAATCGCAAAGGGCGACTTCCTCGTGTGGCTCAACAACGACACGGTCTTAACGCCGAATTGGGCTGAACAACTACGGTTCGCGATGAACAACGCGCAACAGGTCAAGAACCTCGATCGAGTCGGACTCGTCGGCCCGGCGACGAATGCGGCGGCGGGTCGTCAACAGGTCCGGGACAGTAACGGTCGACCGCCTCAGTATTCGCTCGCGAACCTCGATGAGTTCTCAGAGCGCGCGCACAAACAAAATCCGAACAACTGGTACGATACCGGATTCCTGTCCGGATTCTGTCTCATGATGAAGCGGGAAGTATACGAGAAGGTCGGTCCGGTGGAGGACTGGAGCGAGTTTACCTCGGAAGGGAACTACAACCCGGGCGGGTACGAGGACAACGACTATGTCCTTCGCGCGTGGCTTGCCGGATACAGGTCCTTGATCGCTGCGGATACGTTCATTCATCATTTCGGGTCCGTGACGATCCGGAAATTTCCGGAGATGAGAGGCGGGGTCGCGAACGGAGATCTCTTCCTGAAAAAGTGGAAGAAGATCTTCAATAAGGAATCGGCGAAACTGATCGCCGGAATGCGGATCAAGTGGACACAGAAAGAAGCTCCCCTCGGGAACGTCCTGGACGGCGTCATGCGGTTCGCGGATGGAATCGTCATCGTGGACAACGAGATGAGCAAAGAGGACCGGGCGATCGTCGACAGACATCCGGGGGTTCTGAAGGTCGTCGAGACGAAGGGACTCGACGAGAGACGGGACCGGAACATTCTGATCGATCTCGCGCGAGAACGCGGTGGGGACTGGATGATATCGGTCGATGCGGACGAGATCTTCGAGGACAAGTTCGATCGTGCGTACGTGGAACGGTTGATGCGTCCCCCGTGGCCTCAGATGCTCTCGTATTGTTTTCACTGGTATACGTTTTGGAATACGACGAATCAGTGGAGAGTCGACGGGACGTTCGGGGGAATTGCGGGCGCGAGGATGTTCCGGCTGACGCCGGGGCTGAAGATCGTTCTCGGGAATGAACAGGGGTTTCATTGTGGAAATATACCGAACCATCCTCCGGAATTCGTCAGATGGACGAACGTCAGAATCAAGCATTACGGATACATCGATCCGGAGGAAAGGAAGCGGAAATACCAATGGTATGAAAAAAACGATACGGATAAGAGACCGGAATTGATCGGGGGGACGAACTATTCACATCTGATACAACCTCGGGTCGAGGTCGCGGAATGGAAGGAGGACAACGGTCTGACGCTTTGCATGATGGGATCGAACGAAGAGGAGTTCGTCCTGGACGCGCTTCGACAGTATTGGGGCTTCGTCGACAAGATCGTGTTCGTGGATACGGGGTCGACGGACCGGACGAAGGAACTCGCGCTTCTCGCCGGTGCGGAAGTTTACGATTTCGAATGGAAGGACGATTTCGCAGCGGCGAGGAACTTCGCGAACTCGAAAGTCTCTTCCGCGTGGGTCTGGCACATGGACCCGGACGAGGACTTTCCGATGGGGTCCGGTGCGTTTCCGGAACTCAGGCGAATAATGGACAAGGAATTCGACTGTATTCTGTTCTCGTTCCAAAACCTTCATCCGACCGGAGCGGTGACGTTCTCGGAAAACATCCGGATGTTTAGAAACATCCCGCAACTATGGTTCGAGGGATGCGCTCACGAGACGTTCGACAAGGCGATCGAGAGGGACGGAAGAATCCGTACGACGAAGACGACGTTCAGCGTGACTCACAAGGGATACCTTCGGGCGCGCGACCGGGTAGCGGGGAAGATGAAGTATTACTATGACTTGAACATGAAACAGATCAAGAAGGACCCGAAAGATGTTCGGGCGATGCATTCGATCGCGACGCATCTTCTGAACATCGGAAAGATGAATGAGGCGATGGAGTGGCTCATTCGCGCGGATCTGATACGACCGTCGCTTTTGGTAAAGCGAAACCTTGCTCAGATATACGCGCGACTCGCGTCGGACAAGTGTCGAGAGGCGCTCGCGACATGCGCGATTCTCAGGGACGAGGATCGAGGGCACCTGGAACAGTTCATACGGGCGATGGATCCGTTCAAGTTCGTGAACGTTCCTGTACCTCACGAGGGTGAGAAGGAAGTCAGGGGATGAGGAACGAAGGATTTCGTCCAGGCTGCGGATTGTATTGGGTTCTCGCGGGGATTGTGGGTCTGATTGCGTGGGTATTGATCATCGAGCTTTTCCTCCGGCTTTGGAAGGGATAAAGGTCATGGCGGTACGGTTACAGTTCAAGAACAGAGACAAGATCCTGAAAGACATCGTCGTCGCGGAGGATCGCCTGATCGCTGCCGGTGGTGCTGCGGTCAACGAGGTCGTCGGAATGATTCATCACGATTTCAGGAACGCGGCGTCGCTGACCGATCATACGCTTCGAGATCTTCGGGCGCTCGGGCATCCGTACGCGACCCGGGCTCCGCAACCGATTCATTCCCCGATGTGGCTTGTTCATAAACAGAGCGGAACCCTGTATAACGCGATCAGAAAGAAGAGCGCATCTCTCGGAAGCATGATTCGCGGTGAAGTGTATCTCGACATCGGTGAAGCGCCGTACGGGATCTTCGTTCTGTTCGGAACGAAGAAGATGGTCAGACGCGACTTTATGCGGGAGACGCTCAACGAGAACATCGATCTATATATCGACGGATTCATGGATGTTCTCAGAAGCGCAAGCGTGAAGTGGCATCGATAGACCGGGAGGAAAAACGAGATGATCGTCGACAACCTGGAAGAGCTTCTTCAACAAACGATTCAGAAGGACGCGAGCGTCCGGGGATACGTCTCCTTCCGAGTGTATCCGAGTGAGATCGCGCTCGTGGAACCGCAGTCGTTTCCGGCGATCTGTTTCACGCTGAATTCTGCGACGCTGACATACCAGGGGATCAACGGATATGTCCCGGGGACGATATGGGTTCATTCAACGAAGGACTACGCTGAAGCGTTCGAGATCTTCGATCTTTTGTTCGGGCTTCTACATTCGACGAGAATCTTCGATGAGAGGGTCAGGGCGGTGGGGCGAATGACGTCCGGACCGACGAGGTATACGGACGGCGAGGTCTTCTCGCTTGTGTCTCAATGGAATTTCAACGCGATAGAGACGGGGGTCTAATAGGATGGGAACCGAAAGTCCGAAAGACGGACGCAAAGGGCACGGGAACGGCGAACGGATGACGGAAGACAAGGTCGATTTCTTTATTCGGTGCGCTTGTGACAATCTGATCGTCAGACAGGACAAGCAAGATCCGACCGTTTTCCGGTTCAAGGAGAAAGAGTTTTACCTGGAAGTCGTTGATCCGAGAAGGATGTCAACGCGGTGCCGGAGATGTTCTCGGACGGTGATCATACCGACGAGAGAGACAGCGGAGAACTTCGACGTTGTCCGGGAACTCAGACGGACCGCGCGAGATATCGAAGAGAGGCGAAAAGGACATCAGAGTCCGAAGCTCTCGGAGGGAAGTAAAAATCCAAAACAGGAAGGAGGTGAGACAAAATGACGACGTTCAATATGCCGGGGTATGATTCGGACAAGCTCACGTTCGGTCCTGCGGTCCTGTATCTCGGGCCTGCGGACGGAACAACGCCGACGGTGGATGTGGGCGCGGTAAGCGAGGCGATCTCGATTAACGTGACTCGCGAAGTCGCGGACGTGGTTCAGGGGAATCCCGCTCGGATTATCAAGTCGTACGCGATCTCTGAAAAGGTCGAGATCTCTTTCGAAGCTCTTGAGATCGATCTGACGAAGCTCCCGTACGCGCTCGGGGCGGGTGAGACGAACTATTCGGGCGGTGTTCAGACGTTCGAGTTCGGCGGCGACGTGAATGTGAAGGAAGCGGCGATGCGGCTCGTTCACATTCATCCGGACGGTGCGACGGAAGAGCTTATGTGCTGGAAGGTTCGCGGAAGCGGAAGTCTCGCGAGAGATTTCGCGCGGACACCGACACACGCTCATCCGATGGTTCTGACCGTTCTGGACAGTTCGACGGATTGGGCGGGCGCGTCCCTGGACGGATCGAAGAGATATCTGAAGTGGACGCTCACGGAAGCGTAAAGACCGAGAACAGAAAACGAAAGAAATGGAGGCACGCGAGATGCCGACGGAAAATCATCCTTCCTCAGAGGGCAAAAGAGAACTCGCGTTCGCGGACGCGATTGAAAGCGGTCTTCCGAAAACGGTGGAGACCGTGAACGGTGAAACGATCACGGTTCCGAAAATCTCATGGAGAATGAGGATTACGGGACTGAAGATCATCTCGGAAGTGTATAACGAGATATTCAGGGGAACGGAAGAAGGGGAGAAGTTCACTCTTACGGATGCGTACAGTGCGATCGTGACCCGGTGTCCGGAATACTTGACGAAACTCGTGTCGCTGGTCATCGGACAGTCGGAAGAATGGGTTCTCGACAACCTGGACGATACGACGGTCCTGGAGGTCGCGCTCCCTTTTTTCGTGAGATCGATCTCTATCAGAGATCGGATGATGCGGGAGATGGTTCCGGAAATCGGATTGATCGCAGAGGCGGTGAAGAGCGGGTCCATCAAGACGTCTGGAGAATAGAGGCGCTCTTCCTGTCCAGGCTAGGAAAGAGCGCGCTTGACGATTTCACATACGCGGAGGTTCTCGCGCTTCTTTATGTTCTCATGGACAGACCGGGCGGGAAGAGTGCGGAAGAGATGTCTGAAGAGATTAGGGGGTCCCGGGACAAAGCGAAGGATCTCGGATTCTTCGAAAAGGGGTAAGACGTAATGAGACTCGAAGACATTATCGTCGGTTGGAACATCGACCTTTCCGGTCTGAAGAAAGGGTTCGGGCAGGCGGGAAGTCAGTTCAAGAACTTGGACAAGAAGTTCTCGGATATGACTTCGAGACTCTCGAACCGATGGACCGCGCTCGCGGGTACGATTGGAACGACGGCGCTGTTCAAAAAGGCGATCGGTGAGGCGGTCGACTTCCAGAAAGGAATGAAAGAGGTCGAGTCTCTTCTCGATAAGGACATGAGACCCTTAATGAAGGGATTCTCTGAAGACGTCCTTCGTCTCGCGCAACAGTACGGGGAAGGAACCGATACGCTGACGAAAGGTCTGTACGATATCATTTCGGCGTCTGTTCCAGCGGATCAGGCGATCAGTGTCCTCGATACGTCGGTCAGGGCGGCGAAGGCGGGACTCGTGGATACGGGGGTCGCTGCGGACGCGCTGACGTCTGTTCTGAATGCGTACGGACTCGCGGCGACAGAAGCGGAGAACGTTTCCGACGCGCTCTTTCAGACGGTGAAAGCAGGGAAAACAACGATGGGGGAACTCGCCCCGGCGATAGGTCGAATCGCGCCGATCGCGGCGAGTGTGGGGATTTCGATCGAAGAGGTCGGCGCGGCGCTGTCAACCGTGACCCGCGCCGGTGTGTCAACGGATGAGGCGGTTACGGCGGTTAGACAGGCGCTTCTCCAGTTTATCGCGCCGACGGACGAAGCGGTGGCGGCGGCGGCGAAGTACGGTGTTGAGCTTTCCGCGAATACGCTGAAGCAAGAAGGATTCATTAACTCGATCACGAAACTGTCCGAACATGCAGACGCTGCGAACGAGGTATTCGGAAAGAACGTTCGGGCGCTCGTCGCTGTTCAGGCGATTACTGGCGACGTCGAGGGCGCGATGAGCGACCTTGAAAAACAGATGAGTAATGCGGGCGCAACAGCGGAGGCGTTTGCGACGAATACAGATTCTGCGGCGTTTGCGATAGATAAATTTCGGGCGGCGTGGGAAGTCTTCGGGATCCGGTTCGCGGAAAACATCCTTCCGTATTTGTCGAAGCTCCTGGACTTCTTCTCTCAACTGGACCTCGTCCTTCCGGCTACGATTATCGATGTCCAGGAATGGGGGATGAAGGTCGCGCATTTCTTCGGACAGATGATCGCGGACATCGAGGGGGTAATGGGGAAACTTCCCGGGGTCCTTGGAGCGCCGTTCCGGGAAGCGGAAGCGGAGATGCGTGTCACGATGGACAGACAGAAAAAGGAGATGATGCTTCTTCGCGAGACGCTCGAAACCGAGATGGGAAAGAGACTCGGAATTATAAAGGA
>Ga0190284_1000550_pt1 | contig 20664 bp, 21 predicted proteins | sample 48691812_MG_FD_161668 | JGI IMG/M metagenome (GOLD analysis project Ga0190284, IMG submission 161668) | Hydrothermal vent microbial mat bacterial communities from Southern Trench, Guaymas Basin, Mexico - 4869-18-1-2_MG | ecosystem: Environmental > Aquatic > Marine > Hydrothermal vents >...
CTCTGGAGGATTATCCCCAAGTTCGATAGAGATTTTGAGGAGCTTCCAGTAGTCGGCCTCTTCGTATGTAGCTTCGCAAAACCAAATAGTATCGCTGGGAAACAGACCCACCACCCATGGATTACTATATGGCATCATTCCTTTAATATCTATATCGATCATGTACTCGTGCCACAGACCGCGATGGATTTCGTACAGGTCAGCCCCATCATCTTTGTATTTATAGCATCTCTGGCAATGGCATTCGGGCATATCATCTTCTGAGTAGAATCCCGTAACACCAAGGGCGGCATAGTTTTCAAGGTCCCAAACGACGCCATCTATATGGCCGGTGTAATACAAGTCTGATAAAGCATTAAACCGTCTCTCAAAAAACTCAGCGCTTGTTGGGCATGGTGTGCGAGACCAACTCCTTCCGTCGGAACTTATAAATTGTTGGTTCTTAGGCAGATCGAACCAATTCTGAAAATATATTGGCACGATTAGCATTTCTGCCCGTCCTTGAAACTTATTAATTATGTCAAGCGTCCGTTGGTGAGACGGCATCTCTGGCGTCTCTATCGGTACTGGTGGAGTGTTATAGTCAGGGATTAATAGGGTATCGACACCTGACTTGATTAGCCGCTCAACATGGTTATCGTCCGCCCACAATAAATATGCTGCTCTCATGGTGTTATACCAAGCTCCCCGCTGGCATCTGTTTTCGTCGTAGCCGTCTGGGTATGAGATCCTTCGGTTGTTTCCTTTTCAACCAATATCTCTATATTAAACATTCCCATATCCTGAGTGATTTTAATGCCAAATGGATCAATGGCTTTCAGTACGCGCACCAACCTTGCTACCTGTTCATCTGTCAAGGATACTATTTGCAGGACACCGTCCTTGTCAAGCTCAAGGACTTGGGTAACATTATCTATTTTCAGTACCTGGCTTGGCTTTAGCCCGTATTCTCTTAGGCCTTCGCTCTCCTTGATTGCTGGGGTTGCGCATCCAACAAGTATCACCAATATGAATATAGTTAGCAAACGTCTCATTAGCTTCTACCCATTAGTCTTTTATATGCGTATTTGGCTGGCACAAGAGCAGCCACGAATACAGATACAAAACTCTTTAGCGTAAATTCCGTACCAGCGATTTGCCCGGTTACAAACATTGTCCCAATCGTCACGGCTGCTATGCAAAAAAGGAAAAACGTTTGGGCTTTCCCTTTTGTCCATTCCATTTTTAACTTGACATAGTTTACAAAGCTAACCCCAAAGTTTGGAACACCGAACATAATAGCTACAACGATCATGTTCATAATATCTGCTGCCGCATATCCCTGGAAAAAATATCTCAAAGATTCCATTAAAGCTTCCATTTTAGCCCTCCCATAGGTGGTAATTGTCCCGTCATTATAATATACCAAAGATCGTCGGCTCTTCGTCCGACCTGCCTCCACCACTTGCTGTCTTTCATCTCGTCGCCGGCACGAATAAAGTCTTCTTTCCTCAAGGCATCGATGAGCCGCCAGCTCTTTAGCTGCGGGCCAAGGTTAAAGCACATATCGATCATTGCCGCGCGGCGGATTGGGCCAAGGCCGAGTGCCATGGAGTTGTATAGGCTGATAGCATCTTTTACGTCGTTATTGAAGAAGCCCTGGACGGCAGTTTCTGGGACGTGAGATCCGACATGAAGAGCGTGCCCAATTCCACATGTTAGAACATCCTCAGAGTCAATGTATACTTTATTTTCGTGCCCCTCATGGAATTCTATTAGTTTCTTAGCCAGATCCACTCTTTCTCTCCAGTGCCTCTATTCGTCTGTCGTTTCGGTCAAGCTGCTTGATAATTGTATCACTCTGCATAAGCGACCTGTCCATTTTGTTCAAAAGTTGATTTAGCTTATATGTGTCTATTCCATCCTTTTTCTCGATGACTGCAACATTATCCTTAACGTCCTGGATCTCTCTGTCTTGGCCGCTGTTTACGTTAAAGTTGAATAGGGCGGGTGTGAACACAATCCCTGCCGCAATGGCAATTATAACAAAGAAATGCTTAATGCTAACCTTGTTATCAACGCGACCGCTAACCTCTTTTACAGCAGAGCAATTCCTGTCTGACTTTTTCTCAACGGTTTCCACTTTTTCTGACAATTTAATATATCCACCACAATTCTCGTATTCCATATCTACCCCGCTATGGCCTTAACGCTCTGGAGTTCGCCCTGGTGGTCCCGTGTAATTTGGAAGTTCCATTCTTTGGGATGCTTAGGGATCGTTATATCTAATTCCTGGGATTTTATTGCCTTGAGCTCTCCCAGGGTAATGCTAAGAAACTTATACAATGTTTTTATCTCATCGTATAAAGGGCCGGTATCTACCTGTTCAGCGCTTAGTTCTATACTATCTATCGACTTCTTTATCCCAGCCAATATCTCAAGCTTTTTATCTATCGGCTCTGGCTTTTTAAGCAAAGATGTCGCCTTGGTTACCAGCCCTTTTTTTTGAAGCTTTGATACTTCTTTTTCTGATAGCATTAATATATCCTCAAGCAGGACATGATTTTTTCATATGACCTGATTCTATCGTTTGTATCCTTAGCCGCAACATCCGCCTTAACGGTTCTTGTATAAGTGCCCTCTCTGTCAGCAAATCTTTCGCTTACAACAATATCTACGCTCGGCGGGAGTTTTTCATCCAAGGTGACCGGCTCTCTCTTTTGAACCGCTGTTTCACCTGCCATGATTGGAATGTAGGTCTCAAGCCAGCGAGTAGCGAAGCGCTTTAGCTCTTTTACATCAGTGCCTGGTTCTAACCCGACGATATCGTTCAGCTCGGCTATTTCCCTTGGTGTCGCTTCGTTAACCCATTTGTCGCTTGCAACGGCTGCAAACAAATCAAATGTTATGTCTTCCGGGGTCGCTTTTTGATATTTTCTCTGGATCTCTTTATCAAGCTCACGATCTTCTTTAGCGCGACCGCGTCCCTCGGTGGTAACTTCTGGTAGTTTAGTTTCATCTCGAAGGCCCTCCAATGCGGATTTAGTGCCCTTCATTGGGGCTTTTTCTCTAGTTGCCTCATTATAAATCGATTGCGTCTCTGCAAACGACCTAATGATAGACGCCGACCGAATCGTTTTTTCTTTACCGTTCTGGTCGGTGAATATCGCGCTTACAAGCTTACCCTTGTCGTTACGGTTAAAGTCAGTCAATAGCCACGATTCGCCGTCGGGTCGTGTTAGCGTCTTCGTTTGGGGATCATACGCGCCTACTTTATCTGTGATAGATGATTTTTGTGGCGCCTTTGTTTTTTCGTCATATTTAATTGTTGGACGTTTCATCCTGGTTAAACCAATTTCGCCGATCGGCCGTCCAGCTTCGCCACCTTCTACAAGAACGTCCTGGTCAGGAGCGACAACGTGATATCCGTCCTTATCCTTCCGGAGGAACCCCTCTATCCCCTGGTAGTCAACATATTTGCCCTCAAGGGCGTCTATCTCATTCGTTTTTTGCTCACCTGGCTCCGTTGCGGTAGTCTTTGGTTCATCTACTGCAACTTCCTGGCCCCCTTCTTTGAGCTTTTTAGCCGCTTCTGATTTAGTTATCTCTTCCGTCAACCGTTGCTTCTCTGCAAAGCGCTTGAATTCCTCGTGGCGTAACTGTGTCTGCGCAAAATCAATTGCCATCTTACCACGGGCATCGTCAACAGACATGCCCTCTGTTTCTGCATATTTCTCTATCTCTCTCCCTGTTTTTTCCGTTAGGGCGGAGGCGTAAAATTTCCTTTCCTTATCCATCCGGTCGATTTCTGATTTGAGATCTTCTGGCTTTAGCTTGGATGGGTCTTTTTCAAGTTCAACTGGTACTATCTGCTCTTTTGGCGGCTTTGGCGGCTTTGTGACAGGTTGTGCTTCACCTGATACCGGGAGCTGGTCTACCTCTTCGATTTCTTTTTGAAGGAAGTCTTCCATTAGATCAGGGTTCATCGGATTTTTGTCGAGGGCTACCTCAAGATCATCCTTCGATTCCCCAAGGCTGTCGTCGTCAACCAGTTTTTCGCTTACGGGAAGATTCTTCTTTACGGTTTCTGTGGCATTATCCCGCCATGCCTTGGAATACTGAGGTGCAACCCTATCAAGTTCCCTGCCAACTGCCTCAACGGATTTTAAGCGTGTTTCTTCGTCAACCTTAACATTCTCAAGGATCTTTTTGTGCATACTTATGTTCGATCGAAATCCAGCATCACCAAGAGCTCCAAAGATTGTGGATGCTACCAGGGTAGGCCCAAGGGCCTCTTTCATTGACTCGAAAAAGTGTTTTTCCTCTCCGGTAATAAGATTGTGAGGGTCTGTTTGTACGGCGGCCGTAGCGAGCTCTGATGGGACCTCTGCTGCCATAACCATGCCTATCCGTTTCGAGGTGCCCTTGATTCCTCCGGTAATAAGCTGTTTCCAACTTTCCTTTGCAGCCTTTCGAGCCCCGGCCGTTAAAAACCTTCCGCCGCCCTTTAGGAACAGGATGTCGAGTAGATTAGATGCAAATTCAAACCCAGCCTCTGCAACGCCAGATTTGATAGCGGCCGATTCAAGCTCTTCCCTGGTAAATTTACCATCCTTGAATCCCTCAGAATTCATTCCCTCTTCGATAACAGAGTCATATTCTGCGAGACCGAACAATGGAGCCCCGGCAATCCATCCGATTACACCGCCCACTATCGTACCAGGGCCAGGAGCTATCGCAGACCCAAGCGCCGCACCAGCCATTGCTGTAGTTAATGAGGTTGTGGCGGACTCAACGCCCTCTCTTAGAGATCTACCAACAACACCCTTGGACTGTTTAGCCCGGAGAAATGGGGTGATCTCTTTGTATTCGTCTATGGCCTCAAGGCCCTGTGTGAAAATACCCTTTTCAATCGGATCATCGCTGGCTAATCGTTTTATCCCCCTTGCCCCACGCAAAGCCATCTCTGCGCCACCGACAATGCCCCGGGTGACAGATGAAGCGGCGCTACCAAAGAAACCACGATTTTCGATTTCCCTGTTTTGCTCTGCAATCATCTTGGCTCGGCTTATAGATGCATCGTCAGCTTCCCACTCAGCCCTTAGCCCTTCCCTGTCTTGCCATTCGTCTACGCTACCATACATAGACCTGGCAATAGGGTTGTTTATATATAGGCTATTTGCTATTTCGCGCAGAGACTTTGAACCGTAGACACCTGGATTCTCTTCTCTTATTTTTTTAAGATCGAATGGCATTACATTATTCCGCCCATTTTGGTCCTATCCCGCAAGACCTTGTCGTTGAATAATTCGTCCCACATTTCCTTAAATGATTTTATAGGGTTGAATCTTCCTTGTCCTTGCGTCCACCGCCCCGCCGGCTGGTTTCCGCTGCCACTTGGTGCCGTCCATGCATCAGGGGCTTTAAATATCGGCCCGTCTTGCTGATTTTTTTCAATTTCCTGCTGGGCCTCATATTCCTTGCTGGCTATATTTTGCTCTGTCTTCCAGTCTAACATCGAGATAGAAGGACCCTTGCGAATGTCCTTTTCGTTTTGAGTAGCTTCTCTTGGGTACATTTTTTGAATTGACTTTGGATAGTCTGTAATATTCTTTAGCCCTGGTTTTTCTTCAACGGTTGTAGTATCAGGCGGAGGCTCCACTGGCCCGCCGCCAAGGGGGCTGAGATTCTGTATTCCCTTTTTCTTGGCGAAGTCGCCAGGTGATAAACCAGCCTGCCCTGCCGCGCCAGTATTAAAATAATATGGGATTGTCTCTGGCCTGGTTGGTCCGAGATCTCCACGGATAGACCGTGTCATCTCGCCCTTGTAAATATTATCTATTGGCTGTTGGGCCTGGGCGGTTTCCCTTTCTTGAATTACTGATTTCGCCATCGAGATCTTATCGGCCGCAGGAACGTCGTCTCCCATTTTGTCCATTAATGAAGCAATATCTTTGACATAGTCCCCTCCTGGTTTCTGTGGGGCCTCTGGCACCTGGGCGGTTCCTCTTGGAGCAAGCAAGCTTTGCCCTTGGCCCCAATAATCCTTTTGGGCCTCTGTCCTTTCAGGGGCAACAGCGGCAGGTAGGTTTCTGTGTTTGTCAGATCGAGAGTTTAGCGCATAGGGTTTGTTGTCTTTGTCTTCTTTTTTAGTAGCCATTGTTTACCTTTTATGCAAGTGTGATGTTGCCAGATCTCGACGTTATAAAGTTATTCCTCTTGGTTTTGGTGGCAATGTGTTAATTTTTACGCTTATCCTGTCGATTGAAAAATCAGACCCGCTTGAATTTGCGAATTTAAACGTGTAGAACCTTCCTTTTATGTCCCTTGTGAGAGGGACTTTATTTCCGTGCTGCTCGTTCCCACTGTGCACTGGTGGCATGGTGAAGGTCCGCGACCACGTTTCGTCGGCGGTGACCGTTATGAGGAGGTCCCCGTCGCATTCATATCCTATAAACATTGATCTCAAGCGCTTAGAGTTATATATTCCAAAGTCTGTTTTGTATATAATAAAATATGCGTCAATGTTGCTTCCAGCAGCACCTGCGTCCCTGTTGATAGAGTAAATTCCATCCTCATTCGCAGCTAAGTAGTGATCTCCAATTCGACATAGACTATTAAAATTGTTAACCGTTGACTGTGTTACAGCCTTGATCCCCAAATCCATTACTAAGCTGAATCGTTCCTCGGCCATTAGGCGATCACCTCAACTTCTTCTATTGTTTTAGTTGTTTTGCAAAAATGATGGTATATCTTACCGGAAAGTCCCTCGTCCGCAGGTCTCGGACTTGCGAGATCGTATTCGCTCCAGGTCTCCTGTTCCTTGTTATAAACAACGCCTCTTTCACCTGTCAGCCACAGCATAAGCGCGGATTCAAGATCTGCACTTCTTTCCTGTATGGTCGGGTTATGCTCGGTTGCCTTCGGGTTCTCATTTGCTAAGTGGGCATATGGGCCATCAGGGTCTTGAACGCCAAACATACTGCAACATGCAGCCACCTTGATGTCTTTAGTGTACGTTGTACCCGCCGGGTACCACACCGCAGGATGCCCATCGTATGAAGACCCTTCGCCGTATTCCCAAATATCAATAACTGTCCCCCATGAACAGTAAAATTGATACATGACATTTTTATATACACCGTCCCTCGGCACACAATACGGAGCACTTAGGTTGTCACCATCCTGGGCATACCTACGAGTATGCCTACTTGAAGACGTTGCGGCTTCTCCAAACATATTATTGCCATCAGGGGTTATCCCTGTAGCAGTAGTCCCGTAATAAACCATTTCATCAAATACTTGGTTTAAGTGTCCCTCGTTTCTCAACCTGATGAGCCCGCTGCCACCAAAAAGTGGTAAAACAATGCTTCTTTTTGTACCTGAATCTGCGGTTTTGTTATGCTCGTTCAGATAATATAATTTGCATCCTGCCGGGTTTGCATTGTAGGTTCCAGCAATATCAACGATTTCTATATCGTCCCCGTAGTTATCTCTGTCAACACGTAAGCAAACCGTGTTGCCCCTCCCGTTATTGGTGTTAATCAGGCCAGTGTGAGATTGCTCAAAGACTATTTCTGCCCCAAAACTACCAGGGTTTGGTGTTGGTAATACGGCATGGACATAATTATGCGTAATATTGTGGTACGGCATCCCAGCAATACCGGTTCCTTGACAAGCACTTCCTGAATAGCCATCATAATCAACAATCCTAAGAGAGCTTGCAAAGTCATTGACAACCCCAGCACACGCATAGTTAAATGGATAATAGTTTGGCTCTACATCGCTCTGGCAACTGTGGTGGTACCCTATTAGACACGGTGGCCCGCCATCCGGGTAGCAGTATCCAAGTTCCGATGTGCAACCTGGTGGTAGCGTAACCGCTGGCGGATGCATCTCCTGCATATCGCCGTTGGTCTTACCGTATCCAACCCATAACCGATAGCACTCGGCCTGAAAAATTTGGGCATCCTCATTTGGTAACCCACCGTCATAGCTCACCTCCTTGCCAGGATTGTGACCATCACCCTCGACAAATTCCCTTACCTTCCTGTATTCACAAGGGTACGTTAAGGTCTGCGGATCATCCGCCGGGTCGTCTGGATCGATAAATGGAGCAAAATTATTCTTGTTGACATCCCAGATAAAAGTTGCAGCATCATCTGGCTCGGGCTCAGCAAACGAAGCGCCACCAGTCCAGTTCCCCATAACAAAGACGATGTAGTAATTTTCTGTTTCTTCTTCCTTGGCCTCTTTCTCTTCCTCATCGGCGCCATATGGCATAAATATCTCAACCTGAGAGTTGTTCCCCCTTATTTTAGCCGTAACAAACCCGCCGCCCGGAAGCTCTTTTGTTACAGAACCGGTCATTAAGGGCTCGTCATACATTCGTGACAGGTCGAGTCTCAGCTCGGACAATATTTTTTGCCCAAACCGAGTGTAATAAACAGCGGCAGCCTTGTCCCCGTCAAGAATTATTCGTGGTGGTACGTGGATCATCCGTCGATATCATGCCTTTCTGTTAGACTGTTACCAACGCTCTCATCGTGCCGATAAGACTCGGAAAGATTTCTTGACAAGCTATCGCTCTTGCCGATACTTGTGTTGATTGCGCCAAGAATCGAAGCAATAATTTGCCCGAGAATTGCTGCCAATGCCTTTGATGCCTCTATGTTAAGCCCAAGAGACGAGATATACGCCTGTAAATTAACCTCTGCTTCTTTTACCTGTAGTTCTGTTAGATCTGTTGACTGTTGGATTAATGCCCTTAATCGATCAACCCTGGCATTCAGTTCCCCCAGTTCCAGCTTTACGAACTCCCCGAAAACACCGCCCTCGGCAACGTAGACTTTTGCCTCTGAATCGACAATTCCCAGAAGAGCATTGATAAGGGCGCTATAACCAGTTGTTTCTGCCGTATAAACATCAACCACACCCTTGTTGTATCCAAGCTGGGCATCAAGAATCATCTTTTTCGCATCGACTTCGGACTTAACTCCTTCCATCCTAATGCGATATGCTTCAACTTTCTTACCGTAAATATCATAAATTATTTCAACAATTGCTTTTGCGGTTTCAAATGCCCTTTGTGATATTTGATTGAAAAAATTCATCAATACTGTTTCGTATTGAATAGCTGCGTCTATCACAAATTTTCTGAACTCGAATTTCAGGCTGGATTGAAGCTCTGCAATTTTATTTTGAAGGTCTGCCTGTGCTTCCCTATACTTCTCGTTCACTCTTTCCAGCAACGCCTGGGTGCTGAGGTTTGGAGTGCTCCAACCCCTGGATGGATAATACCCCTCTGCTTCTGTATAAGCCCTTGCCCTTGCGTCATTTATCCTTGAAAGCTCACGTGCATAAATAGCATCAGATATTGTTTCTGCATAGCTTTCGCCGTCATCGTCAAGCATTGATCCAATTGCGGACTTTAATGAAATTGCAAGTTCGGACACATATGCGCCTTCTTCATAATCAAACGACTCTGTTGGCGTCTCTACGTTGAACAGTGGAAAGCTCGGAAAGTCCGGAATCGTAACAGGAGTTAGCTCGCCTTTAATTGGCTTATCAGTTGCTCTAATTTCTGCGAATTCTTCCGAGAAATCAGGTTTGACAGGAGCATTGGGAATCTCTCCAGCCTCGATTACCCCGGTCACATGATCATAGTTAATTGATTGAGGTGGAAAATTAGCATCAGAAAACTGCTTCTTTAGCTCATCGATTGCTTCATAAAATGTTTCTAACAACCCGCCATCGCCAGTTACTAAATCGGTAAGATATGCGATTTGTGCGGTAACCTCCTCAGACGCATCATTGATGCCAACATGATTATCTCCCATTGGAGAAATCTTCGAAACATATGTACCCATCAGATCACCTTTCTAAAATCTTGAGTGCCTTAATACATCAAATCTGTCTGATATTGTTGCTGTAAATTTTCCTCCAGGGACACACAGGCCACCAACAAACATTGCAATCGGTGATACTCCTCCGTCGAAACTCCCGCCCGGAACAGGCATACTGCCGCTAAACGTTGCAAAAATACCACGTGAAACAAAATTACCAGATGGTACCGGCAATTGTCCGCTAAACGTTGTGCCGGTCCCAATTGCTGCTACAAAATCACCACTTGGAACAGGTAGCTTCCCTCCGAATGTTGCAGAGACGCCAATTGAGGCAATAAAGCTACCACTTAGAACTGGAAGGCCACCTGAAAAGATTGCAGCTCCCTGGAACGTGCCCCCAGGCACAGGCAACTCGCAGCTAAACTCTGCAATAGGAAACTCGTTAACAGTTGCTTCTATTGCCGTGTAGTACTGTGCCTGATATTGATGGCCTATTGCAAAGATCTTGGTTGCGATAGCGTCAGCATCATCTCCGATACCAATTTCATCAACATCTTTTGGCGACAAATCAAAGGCGTCAGACTCGTCGTCAACCTTAATTTCGTCTTCTCCCGTAGGGGATAGAGACATTGCATCAGATTCGTCTGATACACCAATGTCGTCCTCGCCATGGCCTTTTTGGATAACAGCATCAGACCCGTCGCCAATCCCAATTTGATCTGAGTCGTCAAAAAAGTAGGGGCTTGCTTCGGATATATCCGATATACCGATACCATCCGTGTCGATTGGCGAGATTTCAAGATTTACAGCGGATTCGTCTGAAATACCAATTGTGTCGGTGTCCGCCGGCTGGTAAACGGCAGGTGCCCCGGATTTGTATTGAACTTCAATATAGCTATAATAAGGCTGTGAATCATATGTCTGAGGTGTTCGGTAAACAAACGCAGAAGTCCCGTTATCTTCCCATAACATCATCACGGGACTACCCGAGACCCAGCCAGGCAATGTAAATAGTTCTTGCATGACTGCCAAAATACTTGGGGACTGGTAGACCACATCATTCACCCAAGCGCTGGTAATATCCCAACCGACTGTTGCCGATGTCTGGTTTGCTATTGCCGCGGAAAGCGTTGCACAGCTGCTTGGCTCTACTGGCGCTAAAGAATTTTCTGCCGACAAGATCATTTTTACCGGCGAGCCCGCTGATCCGCTTGCGCTGGTAAAATTTACAGTAGCATCAAATACCGTATAGGCCGAATCAAGATACAACCCTTTATATAAATAATATCCATCGAACGGGCCTGTTACGCCAGTCCTCATCCCAAAATAAAAACTGTTGTCCCCATACCATGTTGATGGGTCATCACACCCCCCACACTTGTTTATGTTAACGCTTATATCCCAATCCCTTATAGCATAGGCATACGATGTTGAATCATCATTCCATCCGACATAAGACCCTGGCGGTGAGGTATTCCATGAGTCTTGACCGGCATTAATTGTAACCTGCTGAGACGAACCGAGATAAACAGCAGGTAGCATTATACCGGTTACACTGGAATAAGCTGGGTTAACTCCGGTTACCGGGTTGCCGGAATTTTGAACAACTCCGTTTTTAGAAAACCATATTTTTCCAGCGCCGGGATCGTAGAGAAGGGTAATAACATCACCAGTGGTAAATGTATCCCCGTAGGCGCTATAAGACCCTGCGTGGCCTTTTTGGCCGTCAGCCCTGTATGCATAGGCATTTGACTGGCTTGCATGCCCAAGCTGTAAATTTGTTAATAATTTAAATTCGGTTATACCGATTTCAATGCCTGTAGCAGCAGAATCAATTGTAAATTCAACCTGATAGAGCCCAGAGTCCTTACCAAAAAGACCAGCCCCACAGCAAGAACTCGACGCAAGGATGGTCTTGTTACCGTTGCTGAATGCCAGCCGGTCTTGATAATGAATTTCTGGATGGAAGGTCGCGTAACCCATTTACCACTCCTTATATATCAGAAGCAGTTAACGTAATTGTAACCTTTAAGGTATCTCCATTCTCAACAGACTTTGATCCTGACGTAAACCGAACAACGTTAAACAGGGTACCACCGCCGGCTTGGTCATCCTTCGTGCTTGCAGCAGACCCACCGCCCACTAAAGCACTGCCGTAAATGGTCTTTGTGGCATTAATCGACAAAGTGGCCTTACTGGCAGAATTGGTAATCGATTTTGCCGCAACGCCGGCCTCAACCCATGCCTGCCGGTTGGCCTCTGTATAGGCCGTTGACTCAGTGAACCCAGGGCTTGCATATGTTGATCCTGCTACTGGCGTAAAATTGTCCTCGAACACGATCACGTACCAAGTACCAATAGCGGTTCCTCCTGAAAAAACAACATCGAGCATATGCGTCAGACCTTCATCGGTGCACAGGTTGTGCTCGCTCCATGAATCAATAAGTTTACCGTCTCGAAAATGTTCAAAGCTGTGGACAGACCCGATTTTTATATCTCCACTTGCTATTAATTCCTTGATGATACTTGCGTCGCTTGAGTCCCCTAAGACTAATTTTTGGTTCGTCATTTTTTTTCTCCTATGTAACTTGTGTTGGAAACCCTTCTTCAAGATTTGTAGCCGGGACTTCGATTGTTTCTCCTGGATATAATTCCTTTGAGAATGTCCGTGCTAATGATCGCCACAGTACACTTGTTGTTGTATTCACAAAAGCTAAATGTTGGCCACTCCCAGCAGTAGCAGCAGTGGTTGTGAATGCCGTTAAAATAACCTTCTGCCCTAATGGGTCGTGTGATCCCTGGAATGGGCCAGTGAAAGACCAAAAATTAATGGCTTTCTCGGCTAATTTTTGAGCAACGGCCTCTGTATACGTCTGCGGATCGCCAGAGCAAATATAAACATAGTCAACAGAGTTCCTAAGCAGAATATTGTTCTGCTGCATTAAATCAACTTTACAGAATGGCATAATAAACCTTTTTTTTACGAGCAAGCTACGGCCGGCAATGTTAAATTACCTGACTGAACCTCAAACGGGGTTGTTGTTTTTACACTCAGAGTGGTCACAATCATATCGGCATCGCTTCCTGACGTACCGAGCGTCATTAAGATTCTGGCGGATCGAAGGTTCGTGCTATCGTCACCAGTAATATAGCCGTTATCGTAAATAATAGCAAAATAGGCGGTGCCGTCAACCAGCCCGGCGCTGGCCTTCCAGGTTTGAGACGCATCGATGACGATATTCCCGGCTGCATCAAATGTGAATAAAAGACCATTCGTTGAAGAACCCGGGACAACGGCGCCACCGCCATCTGTGACCAAGGCAAGCAGGGTCGCCCCTTCGGTAGCATCTGGATCGGTAAGTGTTGGAGACCCATAAATCCCCATCACGCTGTACTGAAAAATATTAATCCATGATCCGGTGTCCATTTGGTTGATAGTCGGCGTATCAACTGCCGCTGCCTCTGTGACTATTCCTGAGCCCACAGTTATCACCCCGGCGGTCACCGATGCGATTTTGTAAAGCCCTGCATTGGTGGATGAGCCGCCATCGACTACCTCGATGACTCTGCCGGGGCGGAAACCCTTGATAAGAAAATCATTTTGAGTTGTGTTGATCAAATTCGGTGCTGTAAATGAAATTTGGCTTCCGGCATCAGTCACCGTGGGTTTATACCCAGCGCTTAAATTAATTGCTCTGGTTGAAAATTTGAGTGTCATTGTCTTTCTCCTGTCTAAGGTTCAATCGTCATAAGAAACTTTTCATTATCAATAATTATTCCTGAGCCATGTACCCCGTCAGGAAGATACGTTGCCCCAAGACGGCTTGAAAGCTTATCTTTTGTCAGATTAATGAATTGGCCGCCAGGCCCAGCGAAACAAATACCCTCTGGAGTATAACATATGATACCCTGGCCGAATCCCTCAACCCCTATGTCCTGGGCCTCAACGTAGGCATGGCACCCCTGAACAACATAAGAATTAAAAACTTTACGATAACTGAACGAACTCCACTCGCCGAGTGGAGACATATCTTGACCAGCTAAGAATATTGTTTCCGTTCCGGCACTTACATAGATTCCATCGATAACCGGCTTCATCATAGTTATCCTACCTGGAAACATCATCCCGTTGTCTGAATAAATGAATTTGCTAAAATCATGATGTACGCTACCGTAGATTATATTGTCTACGGCAAGATAAATTCTGCCGTTATAAAGACATATTCTGTGAGCGGCAGCCGGTGGGTCTCTATGGACCTCGTCAATGTCTGGGCCATTGTATGTCGTCACGTTCCATGTATAGCTAACTTTCTCAAATACACGCCCACGCTCGAATCCGTTTACGTAGTATACAATGTTCCTAAGGCCATCATTGGCCATGACGTAGTCAATTGGAACGTTCGGAGTCATTCCACTTCTTATCGCGGTCTCGTTTCCATCTGTGTCTATGGCGTAGAGCCAGCTGCCTCTCATAACAATAGTATACCCGCCACAATCAAACGGACACATATTATAATAGTCTCCAGACTTGAGTAGCGAATATCCTTTTTGTCGGCTAACCCTTCCGGACGAATCCACCTCTACGTTAATCGCTTCGGATAACTCCGCAACTCCGCTTTGTGGATCAAACTTTAACCGTACTGGGTCAATCTTATTATTTAACCCAGTACTGCCTGAGAAGATAACTGTCATTATTCCTTCATTATATCGTCGAGAATTTTATTGCGTCTTTCTATTCCAGCGATGGCTTGCCCGAGATAACCCGTTCCTCCGCGAGGAGTTTTCTTTTTCTTTTTCTCCTTCGGCTTCGGCTTCGGCTTTGGGGTCCCTGGTTCAGATGTATCTCCGCTAACCCAATCCTTGAAATCCTTGAATATTTTCTTTAGTCCCATAGCGTGCTCCTTATACCCTAAACGAATTACGTTTTACATAGGTGTAGTGCTCTCCAGTCCTCGGGTAAAAATCCCGAAGCATGGCGAGCCCAAGTGCAAACTGCGCCCGGTTAAATTCCCAGTTGACCTTTTTCCCATCAATGCCATCCTCGATTAGTTCATAGGCCGCCTCGACAACCCGGTTGACAAGTATCTCTTTGTGTAAGTGTGACGGTATACACGAGCAGTCAGCATCAACTGCGAGTGTGTCTGCGTCTTTGGTATACCAAACTTTTATGATTTGCTCTGATTTTACTTGGAACGGCGCCCACATAGTTTTATCTTCTACCGCAATATTTTGAAGATTTATATATTTTGAAGTTGTATAGCCAAATTCGTCTAATAGATTTCTAAGGCTTGGCCACACCGTAACTGGAAGATCGTCTGTTGTGTTGTGAGCGCTTATTACATTCCAGGCATAATCGGTAGGCATTGCGTGGCTGTCTTCGTCAGCAGCAAATGTAACGGTTGATGATGTAGTAAGATACGGCAGTGGGAATATTGATGATACAAAAACGAGGGCCTCTTCAAGCCCGTCATCGATCCACCCAGTATCAAACGATTCGTCCTGCAAGGCATACGCAACCGCCGTGTTCATTTCAGTGAAATTCATACAAAGATCCTTGGGAAATGCCCAGCCGATGAGCGGTGGGGGGGAGCGGGGGGGACCGCTGCCGCTCATTGACCAGGCATAAATTACATGTAAAATAAAAGGTGGTCTTTTAAATTACACAGTTTCAGCTCCGATAACACCTATTTTCTTATACGTTACAACAAGATATAATACAGCATCTTGTGGCATTGTATCGACATTAACCAGAACGTCGATGGTGTCGCCAGCAGAGTACTTTTTAGGAACGACATAAGCTGCGTCGCCATCGGCAAACAGGTCGGCCTTGCCGGCGGATGAGACATCGAGCCCGTCGAAGTATCTGTCCGCCAAAACGCCAGTTTCTCCGATGTCCAGGGTCCGAGCTGCGCCAAAGGCGGTAAAATAAACCTGCATCCCGAGAACAACGAAGTCCTCCTTCACCGGCACCATCTCAATAATACTGGCAGCCGCCAAAGCAGCAGAAGCCGTGTATTTGGCGATTACGGTTTTAGTTTCGCCTGCATTCAACATGTCAGGAACGACATCGTTGATTACGAGGTCACTTTTATAAGTAGCCATGTGTTACTACCTCCTTGGTAAGATTGGTGGGGGCCGTAGGGTGGCCCCCTGTTACGATTAGCTTAAATCTGTGCAAGCAGTATCGACAGTGAATAGCCCGAAATCCTTGCTGTTAAACCGTGTTTTTTTGCAACCATAAATCGCGCCAGCTGTAATTGCCAGGGCGTTCCCACGGTCATCCTTTTCCTCGTTCCAGGAATACCGGCCATACGTTCCGCCGCCACCCCATGCAATCATTCCGGCCTGGCCACCCAAGAACAAGGCTCTGGCGCCGTCAACTGCATAGGTACCGATGGTATTGTCAAACCGCACAACATTACGATGTTTGTGCAGAATAACACCGGCATACTCACCCAGCGCATTTTTGTAAAGCAGGGATTTTTGCCCATCGGTATTCTTGCGAATGTCTACCCAGTCATTGGTAGTCACTGCCTTACGGAAATCGTAAGCCTGATAGTTATGCATCAGAAAGACGAACTTGCTCTCGCCACCCTTGGTAACTACTGGCTGCACCATCGGATCAAGGGTCTCTGCTGATGCCACAAGGCGCTCAATCAAATCGATATCGACAGTGTCATCACTTGCCATATCGCCAGGGGTTGTCGCGTCGCCACCGTAGAACAGATGCGCGGCGTCAGGAGCTTGCAGGGAGTTATTCGCACGACCAGTCCATGAAGTATCGACATGGCCAGACGTGATCCCTCGAAGCCCTGAGAGATAGTAAAACAACTGCTGGTCGTAATCTTCTCCGTACCATACTGCAAGAGCGTTACGGCCCTGTTTACGCATATTGTAAGGCACCCTTTGCTCGGACATCTTGCCCTTGCTCTTTGTGCCCTTCCGACGCTGGTCGATAAACAAGCTGTCTGAGAAGAATTCGAGAGCCTCTTCTGCCGAAGTACCCTCGATGACATTGTCACCTTCAACACCATCTGATCCCAGTTTCTGACGGAACCCGACGATGATCTTCTCACCGGCCTGCTTGTTCAGCTCGGTTTTAATTTTAATAATGTTATTGTCACCCTTGCCCATGAATTTACGGAAGTACTGATATACTTCTGCTTCAATAGCAAGAGACGTGGACCATCTCTGGACGGCTAATGCATCGCCCAACGGAAAATCAGTTGCACCCATTTTAGGTCTCCTTAATTAGAGCCCCCTGAGCGCCTCCTCTCGATCCTTTTCTGACATCTTACGGAAAGAGTCTTCCGTGAATTCAGCCAGCCCCCCCTCCGGAGCTTCGGAGGACGCAGGAGCATCCTCTAATGATTTGAAGTTAGATTGATCTTTCTTGAACTTTTCCAATAACTCAGCCTCAACATCCTTCCGTATATCCTTCTCTAAAGTACCTTTCATATCTTTCTGTGATTTCATAGTACGATGAAGAAGCAAAAGGAAGTCGGCAGCATCTGTTCCAAGGGGACGTTGCCGACCATTCTCGACAATCATTGTGTTCGGATTTGCCATGGCTAAGAAAACCTTTGAGTCAATACCCCTATCAGAGGCAAAATTCTCTATGTCTTCCGCTACGGTATTTTCATCCTCGGCAATCTCCGGAAGCTCTTCGAGCACCTTGTCAAAGCCGGATCGGATACTATTTACCATAGCTTGTTGGTTAGCCTTAATTTGTCGTTGCTGGTCTTTGTGTTCCCTTAGATCGAGCTTGTACTGCATGGCCGCAATCGGGTCTTCCTCGTTCAAGGTATCATACTCTTCTTTGGTGAGTATTGTTAGTTCACCGTCCAGGGTGGATGAAGGATCAAACTCCTTTTCTCCGTCGTCCTGATTCTCAAGAGCGTCCCTTAATTCTTGAATCTCGTCTTGCAGACCTTGTCTCGCACGTCTTTCTTCATGCAGAGCCTTGATAGATACAAACCCTTTAGGAGGCTTTGAAGGTTTTTCCTGGTCGTTATCGTCTTCGGCCTTGCCGCCGTCGTCGCTATCGCCTGGCTTATTGTCCTCCTTGTTCTCCTCTTTCGCCTTCTCTTTGGTATCGTCTGACGGCTCTTCCGTAGCCGGTTTTTCCTCGGAAGTTGATTCACCCCTCAAGTCGGCGTCTGAGATAGATTCATCAAATAATGACGATTCTAACCCTGGATTTGTTTGCTGTTCAAGTATCTCCTCTTTAGACGTTTGTGACGGATTGTTGTCTACCCCGTCAGTCTTAGATAACAGACTTTCTTTCCCCATTTCTACCTCCTTTTAACGCCGCTTGGGCGAAGCGAGTGTAGGCCCTCGAAGCCACTAGATTCCCTTACCGGGGGCATCCGGAAAAATAGAATCGAACTTATCCCGGTAGCCTTTGTTATTCTGGAAGCGCCAGGTATTCCAAAGGAAACTCCTCCCGTTTGGAATTTCACGCTGATGCTTATCGATATCCTCTATTTTTTTGTCTATTTCTGCGTCACTTAACTGTTCCCTCTGCACCTTTCCCCCTTCTTGCTTCTTTAATTTCTCCTACGGCCTTGGCCAAAACAGCAATCTTGTCAGCACGTTTTGCCTCGGCATCTGCTAAACTTTCCTCGGCACTGGCTCGGTTGCGATCAATCTTCGATTGAACCTCATCCATATTAAGCCGATGAAGCTCGTCATTTTGCTTGTCATCAATAAGCTTAAGAATATCTTCAAGGCTCATATCATCCGCGTCCGGATTAAGACCAAGCAGCGGTCTTAGTTTTTCAAGAATTTTATCTTTCTGCGGAATATTAGACAACTCAATGCCAAGCTCGAATAACACCGGTATCGTATCCGGAGGTGCGCGTTTTATCCATTCAAGGATAAGGTTAAGGTTTTGTTCCCTGACTGTATCGGTGTGAGGTGTCTGTGATATTACAATGTCAAATCTATGCTGTGAAATATTGTTAAGAATCTGAGGACCGCCGCTCTCGTTGGATATCTTATTAAGCGTCATGATCTTGTCTTGACCTGTCAACTCGTCGGTTATGCGTATCACTTTTTCTTCTGTCCAATATTGCTTGATAGACGCCTGAGTAAGCTCTCCTATCCGTTTACTTGACCTGCCAAGATTATCGAACAGCTTGGCCTGCATGATATCGCTTCTACCAATTTGCTTCTCTTGCGCAACACCGCTCATCTCTCGTTTAGTATCATACCCAAGGCTTGGGTTATTTACACCAGCGATTTCTTTTATCTCATTCTCTGATTGCTCCAGTATCATTTGCTGGGCAGGAGCAAGCTGGGATGCCTCGTCAACCTGGATCTTTTCTATCTTGCCAGACTTAACAATTATAAATGAATCGATCTTGTTTGCTTCGTCATGTATATTTTGCAGATCACTTTTTGAGTCTACAATGTCCTCTTCTGCTATCACCCGAGCACTACGAAGCATTGCGAGAGACATCGATCGCCTTGCATTTACCTCTTTGTCCTGCTCTCTAATTTGTTTTGGCACTCCGTATGGGTGGCCGAATCGATCGAGGTAACCAACAAATGGTACGTGTGGATACAGGTCGTGGGCAAACGGAGTGTTCTGGTGCTGAAGCTCAAGGTCTCCGAGAAATGTGCATACTTTCATTTTTTGAACATTAGCCTTGACTACCTGCCTTGCTTGCTTGATCATTTGAAACTGCTGCCGTGGGTCTGTATCGTCGTTAAGCTCAATAACCATATCGTTCGGCATGATAGTAAAAAACGCCGTTTCCCACTCTGGGTACCACATTTCAACTGGGCGAACCCTCTTGCGCTCTCGGTCAAGCCAGTATTTGCCACTATAAGTGTTCTCTCTTACACGGTCTTCTCTGTACCAGTCCTCATCGTCAAGCTCTGAGTATTCAAAGTCATCATCTTTTAGCTCCATATAGTAGTTCCGGAGCTCATAAGCTTTATCTGGGAAGATGGCAGCCAGATTCTCAAGATCCATATAGACCTGTTCGAAAACATATCTTGTGCTTGATGGAGTAAACCATGGAGTTGAATAGGGGTCCCACCAAATAGTCTTCCAGTCCTTTGGCTTCCAGTGGATTTGCTCGTATCTCGGGTCACTATGGTTTGCAACCTTAATGCATCCAAATCCTGGTACTATCTGGTTCTGCCAAGCGTCTGCTATTAGAGAAGCGCCGTCACATTGATCTGATACAAACTTGATAGATTCTGTCATTGCCTGTCCAAGATCGGTATCTTTTACAGTTCTCGGCTTAGCAATTATATCTGTTTTGTTTATACTCTGCAGGCCGAGCAATAGTTGAACGACAGGGAATGTCCTGTTTATTACTTTAGGGTCAACACCTATATCTTGTAAATTATCAAGTTCGGTTTGTGTATATTGGATACCGTCGAACATTTCGGAATCTATCCAAGACTCAGCCCTCCAGTCCTTGGAGCCAAGCTGTGCCTCGTATACCCATGATGTTAAATGCTTAAGTTGCTTCATCTTCGCCTCGGTTTGAATCCTGCCTTAGATGGCCCCCCAGCGATAGTTAACCCACGGACGAGTGATCGCATTGCTGCCTCCGGGTCTGCGGTCCAATCGTGATAAGGGTGATCCTTGTATACCCCGTGAGACTCATCCCATTCCTTCCTGTATTCCTTTAATGCTGTAACAAGGCGAGTAGTCTTTGCCTTGTCAAACCAGCATATAGGAAGGAACATTCGGACCTCGTCAATATCATCCGCGATATTCTCAGTTCTTGGAACAACGATAAACCGTTCCTTCGGGAGCATTTTTTGGAGTGTATCAATTCTCTTCCTGCCGGTCCCAAGCTCCATGACCTCGATATCA
>Ga0190284_1000552_pt1 | contig 20622 bp, 15 predicted proteins | sample 48691812_MG_FD_161668 | JGI IMG/M metagenome (GOLD analysis project Ga0190284, IMG submission 161668) | Hydrothermal vent microbial mat bacterial communities from Southern Trench, Guaymas Basin, Mexico - 4869-18-1-2_MG | ecosystem: Environmental > Aquatic > Marine > Hydrothermal vents >...
CATTACCTCGATGTCCCCTGCTGTCATTGCCATCCCCGCCGTTGCGCCCGATCAATGCAATTACCAAATTATAATATTATAACTGAACCCGCGCACGGTTGAGTTACTGGATACAACACTGGAACTAATGGATATACTACTATTCAGCCTGGATCCCAACCCATGAAGTCACCACTTGATGTCCGACCCATGAAAATTCTGTTTGCCAGCAGTGAAGCCCAGCCATTGATCAAGACCGGGGGGCTGGCGGATGTGGCCGGCAGCCTGCCGATCGCCCTGGGACACTTTGGGCAGGATGTGCGCCTGGTGCTTCCGGCCTACCCGCAGGCGGTGGAGCAGGCCATTCCCCTGAAGCCGATTGTGAGCCTGCAGCTACCCGGTTCCAGCGAGCCCGTCAGGCTGCTGGAGAGCCGCCTGGATGACCATGTCCCGCTCTACCTGGTGGATGCCCCGGATTTCTTTGAACGCACCGGCAATCCATATACCAACGCCAGCGGTAATGACTGGGCTGACAACCCGGAACGCTTCACCCTGTTCTGCCGCGCCATCGCCGCTATCGCCCTGGACCATGCCAACCTGGACTGGCACCCGGATATCCTCCACTGCAACGACTGGCAGACCGGCCTGGCTCCGGCCCTGCTGGCCGGTGAGGGCAATCGCCCGGCGACCGTATTCACCATCCATAACCTGGCCTACCAGGGCGTGTTCGAGCGCACCATCTTCGACCGTCTGCAGCTGGATCCGCCACTCTGGTCTCCCGAGGGCCTGGAGTTTCACGATAATTTCTCCTTCATCAAGGGGGGCCTGGCTTTTGCAGACTGGATCACCACCGTCAGCCCGACCTATGCCCGGGAAATTCTCACACCGGCTTTCGGTTATGGGCTCGAGGGGCTGCTCAGGCATCGGCAGGAGCGGCTCGATGGGGTGTTGAATGGCATCGACTATCAAGTCTGGGATCCGGCTTCCGATCCAGCCATCCGTCAGCACTACGATGCCGGCAGTTTCCAGCTGAAACGAATTAACAAACGGAAGCTGCAGCAAGAACTGGGACTTCCCGAAGATGAGGAGGCACTGCTGTTCGGGCACATCGGGCGCCTGGTGGAACAGAAGGGGGTAGACATGATTCTGGAGATCCTGCCAGGCTTGATGCGGCGCCCGGGCACCCAGTTGATCCTGCTTGGATCCGGCTCAGCCTCGTTGGAGCACGCCCTGCAGGAGGCCACCAGGAAATTCCCCGATCGGGTGGCCGCCTTTATCGGTTATGATGAGCCCCTGGCCCATCGGGTGGAAGCCGGCTGCGACTGTTTCCTGATGCCGTCCCGTTTTGAACCCTGCGGCCTGAACCAGTTGTACAGCCTGCGCTATGGCGCCGTACCCCTGGTGCACCGCACCGGCGGTCTGGCAGACACCGTGATAGATGCGACGCCGAGGAATCTGCTGGACAACCTGGCCACCGGTTTCGTCTTCGACCAGCCCTATAGCACCGACCTCTGGAAGGCGATGGAACGGGCCATAGACTTCTGGAACAGACCGAGGATGTGGTGGGAAAAGCTGGCCATCAACGGCATGCGCCAGGACTTCAGCTGGGACGCCAGCGCCCGACGCTACCTGGATATCTACAGCCGGGCCATGGACAACCCGGCACCCAATCCATTGGCAAAATAACGTAACTATTCACCACAGAGACACAGAGTACACAGAGTTTTCTTACTGAAACGGACCCGGACAGCGCTAACAATAAGCAGTGCCAGGCGGATTACGGGCTTTTTTCAGTAATCCAGACAAAATACAAAAATCTCTGTGCTCTCTGTGCCTCTTTGGTGAACTGAATAGTTACAAAATAACAACCGTCCGGGAATTCCTGTTGGAAAGAACAGTTCGCAAAGATCGGCAGAGGGCGCAAAGCGATCTATTGTTCAGGCGAAAATACCTCTGCGTACTTTGCGCTTCTCTCCGCGTTCTCTGCGTCCAAAAAAGGAGGTTTCGTGCAATCAGGCCGCCGGAAACCTGACCGGCGGTGGCCTGACGCCACGCCCCAAAGTCTCTTCAATGATACCCAGCGCTGCCTCACGGCCGCTTTCGAAGGCCTGTTCCTGAGGCATCTCCTGTTCCGGCAGGGCATCCGTTTCCTCCGACTTCATATAGATAGTCTGCGTCGGAAATGCGAACTCCACGCCCAGACGACTGGCCAGCCGCAGGATATCCAGCAACAGGCGGTGGCGTTCCCGCAGTTCTGTGTTCCAGTCCGGCGTGGCCCAGAATACATACAGCAGCACGTCCAGAGATGAAGCGGCAAGCTCGTTCAGATAGACCTGATAGTAGTCCTTCCGCATATACGGGTGCTGTCGTACCAGTTCGCGGACTCCCTCACAGAACGCCTCGATCCGATCCGGCGGCGTATCATAGGTCAGGGACAGCTTGCAGGAGAGCCGGCGATAGCGCCGCGCCCCCATGTTGTCCACGCTGGCGGTGATGAAACGGGAATTGGGAACCGTCACCAGGGAATTGTAGAAAGTGCGGATACGGGTGCTGCGAAAGCCGATACGCTCGACGCTGCCCTCCACGTCATCGACGACGACCCAGTCCCCCACCGTAAAGGTGCGATCCATCAGCACGGTGATCGAGCCGAACAGATTTTGCACCATGTCCTTGGCGGCCAGGGCAAAGGCCAGACCACCCAGTCCCAGGCCTGCCAGCAGGCCGGTCACATCCATGTTCAGATTGTTGGCGATGAACACGAAGCCGGCCACTGTAACGAAGATCTTCAGCGTCTTGGGGATCAGCGGCACCAGGGCGTCATCCAGCTTGCCTTCGCTCAATTCCGCCCGACGCAGCAGGCTGGCCGTCATCAGGTCCACCAGACGATAGGCCGCCCAAACACCGGAGATGCTGGCCAGGAACTTCACCGCCACCAGCAGGACCAGCAGCGCGCTCTCCGGCAGGCCCAGCATGTTCAGGCCAACCCACCAGATCACCGCCATTGCCATCAACCCCAATGGGCGCAGGATGTTATCGTCCACCTGGCGGTATTCCAAGTGGGCAGTACGCTGCTTCCAGCGGCGCACAAACAGGCGCATCAGCATGCTTAGCAGCCGATCCAACACCACGCCGACCATGATGATCAGCAGCAGGCCGATCCACTGCCAGCCCTCCAGGGTCAGGATCCTGGCCCGCAGCTCATCCGGCATCTGCTGACGCAGGCGGATATACCAGGGCAGAAATGCCTTGCTGCCTTTAACCCCGGCCACCAGACTCTTATCTGAAAGCTCATCCATGATCCGGGGCAGAGTCTCGATGGTCGCCTGGTCGAACAGCCAGCGCCCATCCTTAACCTGACTGATGCTGACCGTCCCGTTTTCATAGCGATGGAACAGATAAGGTTCCCCTGTTGTCCGCTCAGGAACCCGCTCCAGCTCGATCAGGCGGGTGCGATCAAGTACCTCCAGCAGCATCCATGCCAGATCACGGCCCCGCTCCCGGCGCACCAGGGCATTGATGTCCGCCAGGTCCAGGGTAGTGACGGCATCATCGATACGCTCCGGCTTGCCCCGCTTGATATCATTCATGGCGTGCAGGAAGGTGGCCAGGGTGGCCCGGGGGCTGCTCAGCGCATCAGGAACCGTAGCCGGTTCCTGTGCCTGTGCAGGCGTCTGCAGCTTGGTCCCGCCATCGCCGGCGGCAGACTCTGCCACGCTCGCTCCGGCAATCGCCAGCAGAAAAAAGGCGAAAAACAGAAACCGCGGTTTATATGGCCGAAACACGAGAATCAGTTACTCCAGAATCAGTTGCGCATTGTCGATCAGCCGGGCACATCCCAGATAGACCGCCGCCAGAACGACCAGCTCACGGTCACCGGAATCTGCTGGCAGCAGATCGGCGGCCCGGCAGATCTGCAGATAATCCGGGCGCAGACCCGCATCCTGCAATACCTTCAGGCCATCACGCTCGAGCCGACGGTAGTCCGGCTCCCCGGCCTGAATGTCTGCAGCCAACTGCTGCAGTGTGCGGTACAGGGCCGGTGCCTGGCGACGCTGTTCTGCAGTCAGATAGGCATTACGGGAACTCAGCGCCAGTCCATCCGGCTCCCGCACCGTCGCCACTCCCTCGATCTGCAGCGCAACACACAGATCATCCACCATGCGCCGGATGATCAGCAGCTGCTGGTAGTCCTTGTGGCCGAACAACGCTAGATCCGGCTGCGCCAGATTGAACAGTTTGGCGACCACCGTCGCCACCCCCACGAAATGACCAGGACGGGAGGCGCCGCAGAGGCGGTCTGACAGGCCCGGCACCTCGACCCGGGTCTCCTCGGCGCAGGCCCGATGATAGATCTCGGATACCGGTGGGGTAAACAGCAAATCCGTGGCGATGGCCTCCAGCCTTGTTCGGTCCTGGTCCAGGGTGCGGGGATAGGCGTCAAGATCCTCCCCTTCACCAAACTGCAACGGGTTGACGAAAATCGAGACCAACACCCGGTCGGCCAGCTCTCTGGCTCGCCGCACCAGCTGCAGATGGCCGGCATGCAGGTTCCCCATGGTGGGAACCAGAGCAATGCGCTCTCCCATGCCGCGCCAGTGTGCCACCTGCTGGCGCAAGTCCTCTGCAGTTTCCACTATGATCATTCGAAACTCTCTTCCTGGGCCGGGAACTTTCCTCCCTTCACCGCCTTTACGAAGGCCTCGACGGCGCCGGCAACAGAACCGGCCCCAGGCATGAAATTGCGCACGAAGCGGGGCCTTCGTCCCGGCGTGATGCCAAGCATGTCGTACAGGACCAGCACCTGTCCGTCGCAGCCCGGCCCGGCGCCGATGCCGATCACCGGGATCGACAGCGTCTGGCTGATCTCTGCCGCCAGCGCTGCCGGCACACATTCCAGCACCAGCATCTGGGCACCCGCCGCCGCCAGCGCCAGCGCATCTTCTTTCATGATGCGCGCCGCCTCTTCATCCCGCCCCTGGACCCGGTAGCCGCCCAGCTTGTGCACCGACTGGGGCAGCAGTCCCAGGTGGGCGCACACCGGGATACCATTGGCGCATAGCTGATAGACGGTATCCAGCTGGGTAGCCCCGCCCTCCAACTTGACCATCTGGGCGCCACCGTCCTTCATCAGCCGGCCAGCGGTGCTCAGGGCCTGGTCTGCCGAGCTGTAACTCATGAATGGCATATCGGCAATCAGCAGGGCACGGCTGCGCGCCCGCGCCACACACGCAGTGTGATAGACCATCTCATCCACCCCCACCGGCAACGTACTCTCGCGGCCCTGGATCACCATCCCCAGGGAGTCACCCACCAGAATCACGTCCACCGCCGCGGCCTCGAGCAGGCGGGTGAAGCTGGCATCGTAACTGGTCAGGACCGCGATTTTCTCACCCTGTTGCTTCATCTGCTGCAGGGAAACCGTGGTTATATTGGACATGGCGTATACCATTCAGTTTGATCTGTTTACAACGGCCGGGACGGCTCCCAGTCGGCGGCTCATCACCACACCTGGGAAGCGGCCACGGCGGCCCGGTTTTGTGCAGCGCAATAGTACACAAATTTCCCACGGGATTCAGTCCTCTTTACTGGCGGCCGTCACCATCGACGGGACCTGTATCTTCACCACATCCTGGCCGACACAGGCAGCGGCCAGCATCGATACCGATCCGTGGCCCGGCACCCGGAGTTCCGGGGCAATGTCGCGCAACGGATAGAGCACGAAGGCGCGTTCCGTCAGGCCAGGGTGTGGCACCTCCAGATCGCTGCTGGAGACCACAAGGTCGCCGTACAGCAGCAGATCCAGATCCAGGGTTCGCGCCCCCCATTGCTGCTCCCGAACCCGGTGATGGGTCCGCTCTATCCCCTGCAGCACCGTCAGCAGATTACGGGGTGACAGCCGGGTCTCCAGGGCTGCCACAGCATTCACATAATCGGGTTGGTCGCGGGGTCCCATGGGGGGGCTGCGGTAAAGGGGGGATCGCCGCAGGCAACGGCTGTCCGGGATATCCTGCAGCTCATCGAATGCACGTTTGATCTGATCGAGCGGCCGATCCAGATTGCTGCCCAGGCCAATATACACGACAAACCACCGGTCAGACCGCTGCGCGGCCGTCGTCATGTACTGCTGCTGGTGGCCGGATTCTTCGGCCGGCGGCGGCGCCGTCGACGCGGCCGTTTCCGCACCTCCGGCTGCGCCATCTTCGATCGATCGGCCCCCTCCGCGTCCTGAAAATCGGTCCACCACTGGGCCAGTTCTGGGTCCACTTCACCCGCATCCGCCCGCAGCACCAGAAAATCATAGGCGGCACGAAAGCGGGGGTGTCCCAGCAGACGCTGCGGGCGTTTGCCGTTGCGCTGGGTAAAGCGGTGCTGCAGACTCCAGATTTCACGCATCGGAAGGCTGAAGCGGCGGGGTATGGAGATCTGCTGCACCTGGCTCGCCACGATCTCTGATCCGGCTTGCTGCATGGCCGGCGCCGACGCTTCCCCATTGACCATCAGTTCGTTGGCCCGCAGGCGCACCGGCTCCCACAGCAGGACGGCAAACAGGAAGGCGGGCGTGACCGGCTTGCCTTCGCGAACACGCAGGTCGGTATTGTGCAGGCCACGCACCACGAAGGTGATGGGGAATTCGTGGTCCTCGTGGGACAGCGCGTCTTCGGTATCCGGGAACATCTCGCCAAACAGGTCATAGTGGCGCAATTTCTCAAAGGCCTGAACCGCCGTTCCACCCATGAACAGCTTCAACACCTCATCGAACAGACGGGCCGCCGGCACGCCGTGCAGCAGGGTGGCGGATTTGAACAGTGGCGCTTCACAGCCAGGTTCGATCCTGAAGCCAAGCTTGGAGGCAAAACGCACCGCACGGAGCATGCGAACCGGATCTTCCCGGTAGCGGGTCATGGGGTCTCCGAGCAATCGCAGCACACCGTCGCGCAGGTCGTCCAACCCGCCGTGGTAGTCGATGAGCGAGAAGTCTTCGATGTTGTAGTAGATGGCATTGATGGTGAAGTCGCGCCGCTGGGCATCCTCCTCCAGGGTGCCGTAGCTGTTATCCCGAACCAGCATACCGTTTTCCGTGGAACGGTCACCGGCCTCCTGGGTGCCGCGAAAGGTGGCGACTTCGATGATTTCGCGCCCGAAATGCACATGGGCAAGACGAAAGCGGCGACCGATCAGACGGCAGTTGCGAAATACCCGCTTCACCTCTTCCGGGCTGGCATCGGTAGCCACATCGAAGTCCTTGGGCTCCCGGCCCAGCAGCAGGTCACGCACCCCGCCGCCGACCAGGTGCGCCTGATATCCCGCATTCTTCAGGCGATAGAGCACCTTGACCGCATTCTCGCTGATATTGGCCCGTGAGATCGTGTGCTCGGAACGAGGTATGATCACGGGTCCGGTGCTTTCAGCCGTCGGGTTTGCAGTGGCAAGTTGACTGACACGCTTCTTCAGCCGATGGATCCAGCTTGACATAGAAAAAATCCAGTAAGACTCTAAAGGCAGGATAAAAGCAAATTGTAACTATTCACCACAGAGACACAGAGAGCACAGAGATCTTTGTGTTTTGTCTGGTTTACTGAAGATAAGGCCAGCTATGCGCATGGCACGGCTTGTTGTTGGCTATGTCTATACCAGATTTTAGTAAAAAAACCTCTGTGTACGCTGTGTCTCTGTGGTGAACTGAATAGTTACGGCAAATTTACCCTTGAGGCCTGCACAGGCATGGGTATAATACACCTCCTCGCAACAAGACGCTCCCTTCGTCTAGTGGTCTAGGACGCTGGCCTCTCACGCCGGTAACAGGGGTTCGAACCCCCTAGGGAGTACCAAATAACCAGGGGTTTCCGGATCGACCCGGAAGCCCCTTTTTTATGTCTGAAATCCTCAAGGAGAACTCTGGTGGAGATTGCCTGCCTCGACCTGGAAGGGGTGCTGATCCCCGAAATCTGGATCAACTTCGCGGACCGTACCGGCATCGACGAACTGAAGGCTACCACCCGCGACATCCCCGATTACGATGTGCTGATGCAGCAACGGCTGGGTATTCTGGCTGAACACGGCCTTGGGCTGCCCGACATCCAGGCGGTGATCGATGGCATGGGTCCCCTGCCGGGGGCCGGTGAATTTCTCAACTGGCTGCGGGAACACTTCCAGGTAGTGATCCTGTCTGACACCTTCTACGAATTTGCCGCGCCGTTGATGAGCCAGCTCGGCCACCCCACCCTGCTCTGCCACCGGCTCAGTATCGATGAGAATGGCCTGGTCAGCGACTACCATATCCGTCAGAAAGACCCCAAGCGCCAAGCGGTCAAGGCCTTCCATGGACTCAACTACCGGGTGATCGCTGCCGGGGACTCCTACAATGACACCAGCATGCTGGCAGAGGCCGACCGCGGCATCCTGTTTCGGCCACCGCAGAACGTGATCGATGAATTCCCGCAATTTCCGGTGGTTACCGACTATCAGGCCTTCCGCCAGGCGTTCTGTGATGCCAGCGAGCGGGATATCCGGATACCATGAAGTAAATTCCTCGTAAGTCATTGTATTTAAAGTCCGACATCAGAGTGCCGATATAGTTCGAGTCGTTGGCTGACACAGCGGATCAAGCATACTATTGCCCGTATCGAGCGACCACTATCGCTCATACCGGTCTGCAGCAACGCCCACCCCCGTTCCCTGACACACATCGGTAGCGAACGTTGAGGTACCCTTGCTGAAGGATTGAAAATGAATTTGAACCGCCAGCTATCATTATGTTTTTAAATGATTTAAACTCAAATAGCTTGCATCTGGATCCAGGGATGTATCCAACAGTATCGAATCCAATACCACCGCCATAATGCCATGACGCTGGCAAGGAGCTATTGATGTCGACTGTATTGATACTCGATGATCAGTCGATCAGCCGGATGATTCTGGAAGAGTTGATACGCTCTATCGACAAGGAAATCCACGTCGAGAGCTTTGCCGATCCGGTAAAGGCCCTGCAATGGGCCAAGGAAAACAGCCACGACCTGGTCATCACCGACTTCAAGATGCCCAATATGGACGGCGTGGAGTTCACCCACTGGTTCCGCCAGATCCCCACCTGTGCCGATGTCCCGCTGGTGATTATCACCTGCGTGGACGACAAGAGCGTTCGCTATCGCGCCCTGGAGGCCGGGGCCACCGACTTCCTGTCCAAACCGATCGATCACTATGAATGCCGCGCCCGCTGCCGCAATCTGCTGCAACTGCGCCAGCAACAGCAGATTATCAAAGATCGGGCCCGCTGGCTGGAACAGGAGGTATTCGACAAGACCCATGCGTTGGAACAGCGCGAAAAAGAGACCTTGTTACGCCTTGCAAAAGCCGGCGAGTATCGGGATGAGGACACCGGCAACCACGTGGTACGCATGGCCGAGTATGCTTTTCTCATCGCTCAGGAGATCGGCCTCGACAAGGAGGTCTGTGCAATCATCCGGCATGCGGCGCCGATGCACGACATCGGCAAGATCGGGGTGCCCGACCACATCCTGCTGAAGCGGGGCCGACTGGACCCCGACGAATGGTCAAAGATGCAGACACACACCAGCATCGGATATGAAATTTTGCGGGACAGTCCCTCTTTTTTCCTCAAATCAGGCGCTATTATTGCACTCGGACATCATGAACGGTTCGATGGCGGCGGTTACCCTCAGGGGCTCACGGAGAATAACATCCCGATAGAGGCCAGAGTCGCCGCGGTAGCCGATGTTTTCGATGCCCTGCAGTCAGAACGGCCGTATAAGAAGGCCTGGAACATCGAACGGACGCTGGAGTACATGCGGGAACAGCGGGCACAGCATTTCGATCCGGAATGCATCGATGCATTTTTCAATCGCCTGGAACAGATCCTGGCGGTAAAGAGCCGCTTCTCCGACGAAGGAATCTTGCTCAGCCTCTGAGACACCACTGGATGGATATGCAATGGACAGCTCACCGGGACAACAAGAGACGGAGCCGGTCACAGAAGACCAGCCACCGGGCGCCTTGAGGCGCTGGCCGCTCTCCCTCCCCCTGGCCATCTTCGGCTTCGGGCTGGCCCTGGTACTCACCGGCCATTGGTTCGGCACGACCGGGATGCTGTTGCTGCTGCTGTCGACCACATTGCTGACCATCACCTACCAGCTTGTCGATCAGCAAGACCCAGGTGAGGCGCAAACGCCCCTGACCCCGCTGGCAATCGATGAGGAGCTGCCAGACGCGACAGATGAGCCTGCGTCGCCCACGCACCAGACTGCCCTCTCCGGCGATGCCGCCACACCGCAGCCGGGCGGCGAGCTGGCCGGGGCCAGAATATTGCTGGTCACCAATGACACCACCGACCGGCATGAGATCAAGAGCTGGTTGTCTTCCTGGGGCGCTGAAGTGACGCTCGCGGCCAACCCGGCCCGCTCCCTCTATGAATTGATAAGGGGTGTGCAGGGTGGCACCCCCTATCGGGCAACTATCGTTGACCAGGGGCAGTTGGGCACCAGCAGTGACCAGCTGGCTATCCTGATCCGCTCAGAGCCTCGCTTGCAGGACCTGGCGCTGATCCATGTTGCATCCCCGAACTCGGAACAGCGACAGGCCGGGCTCAGAGACGCCGGCTATTCCCGGCTGCTCAACGTCCCGGTCGACAAAACCCTGCTCTACACGGCGCTGCACGAGTCCACGGCGGGACCGGCGACAGAAGACCCGAGAGTAGTACGCCTGATTGATCGCTACACCAGCAGCATATCGCGCCAGCCACTCAGCATTCTGCTGGCCGACAACAGCAGCAGCGACCGCCATCGTATCCGCAGCATGCTCAAACGCATGGGCCATGAGGTGTTCGTGGCCGATGACGGCATCCGCATTCTGGATGCCCTGGACGGTCATCGATTCGATCTCGCCATCGTCTCCCTTGAATTGAAACAGGCCAATGGGCTGGAGACCTTCAAACTGCACCACTTTACCCGCTCGGGTCAGTCCGAAGTACCTTTCATCATGCTGCTGGAAAAGGCCGATCGCGGGGCCCTGCAGGCCTGCGAGCTTGCCGGCGTACAGGGCATGCTGATCAAGCCGCTGGACAGCCGTAAATTATCGCAGACAGTAGAGTCGGTGGTCAGTCTGACGCAGCAACGCAATCATGCGGCCCTGGGCGATCGCACCAGCACCACCCTGTCCCTGGGGGCTCGGGAGATCAATGGTGTGCTGCTGGATACCCAGCGCCTCATGGAACTCGACCGGCTGGGTGGCAGCCCGGACTTCCTGGAGAAACTGATTCACGGCTTTGCAACAGAGGGTCGGAAACTGCTGTATCAGATGGAGGAGACTGCCGCGGCCGGGAATATCAAGCGGCTTCGGGATCTGGGCCAAGCCCTGTCGGACAGCGCCGGTAACCTGGGCGCATTTGAATTACACCGTTCCAGCCTGGCGGCCAGTCGATTCGGGAGCCACGATTCCCCGCAAAAAGCCCTCGACCTGGTCAAAGAAATCCGCCGCAGCCATGACAGCACAGAAAAGGCCTTACAACAATTTCTGTCAGAGTGTGATCATAGCCATCACATGTAATCAACTTCGTCTTCTGTAAGGCCTGCTTCGCCCTCGCCTCGGGCGCCCTGTTCGGCAATGGCCACTATCTGTTCAGGAAACACTTCTAACCACCAGCACCGCATTGAGGCCGCCAAACGCGAAGGAGTTGGAGAGCGCGACCGATATGGCCATCTCCCTGGGGGTGTTCGGCACATAATCCAGGTCACAACCCTCGCCCGGAGTGGTAAAATTCGCGGTTGGCGGTATCAGCGAGTGGCGCATCGCCAGCACGGTGGCGACCAGTTCCAGAGCGCCCGCGGCGCCCAGCGCATGCCCATGCATGGACTTGGTCGATGACACCGCAAGCCGTTGCGCATGCTCTCCAAACAGCTGGTGCAGTGCAGCAGTCTCCGCCACGTCATTGGCCCGGGTGGCCGTTCCATGGGCACTGACATAGTCCACTGCCGCCGGCTCCAGTCCCGCGTCACTGAGCGCCGCCGTCATCGCCCGCATTGCCCCATCCACCGAAGGGTCGGTCACATGCCCGGCATCGGCGGACATGCCGCAACCCGCCAATTCAGCGAGAATTCTGGCTCCGCGGGCGTTCGCATGCGATTGTGATTCCAGCACCACCACGCCGGCCCCCTCCCCCAGCACCAGGCCGCTCCTGTCACTGGAAAAGGGCCGGCAGGTATCGTTTGACAGCACGCGCAGGGCCTCCCATGCCTTCAGCAGCCCATAGGTGAACGGGGCCTCGGCACCGCCAGCAACGGCCACATCCACCAAGCCTGCCCGTATCATCATGGCCGCCTGAATAATGGCATGATTGGCCGACGAGCAGGCGCTGGTCACGGTAAAGGCCGGCCCCGCGATGCCCAGCTGCATACTGACCTGACTGGATGCAGCACTCGCCATCGCCCGTGGAATAGTCAGTGGATGGATGCGTCTGCGGCCTTCCAGAAAAAGCTGCCGATAGCCGATCTCATTGGTCTCTTGCCCACCGCAAGCGGTTCCGATGACGGCTGCAGCGGTACTCAGCTGCTGCTCGTCCAAGCCGGCATCGGCTATCGCCTCACGCGCAGCAATCAGAGCAAACTGGGTGTGCCTCTCCAGCAGCGGTAGTTCGGCTTTAGAGAAATGCTCTTTAGGATTAAAGTTTTCCACCTGCGCACCGATCTTCACCTTTAAGGTGTCGGGGAAGTCACCCGACAACGCTCTGATGCCGGGCCGTCCCGCCGCCAGCGATGACCAGAATGCCTGCTTGTCCTGACCCAGACTGGAGATGGCACCCAGTCCGGTGATGACGACATCTGGCACGACTGTCAACCCGTGACATCGATCAGCGAGGAAACACCACGAACGATATCATCGACACTCTTCAGCTTATCCAACTTGTCGTTGGGGACTTCGACATCGAAATCCTCCTCGATGTCATAGATGATGGTGATGGCATCGAGTGAGGAGATACCCAGTTCCTCCAGCGTGGAGTCCTCATGGACCGTGTCGGGATCGATCCTTTTCTGCTTTGCGATGGCCCTGATAACTGCTTTCAGTATTTCATCATTCATTAAGATATATCGTCTCTAACTGCTGGTTTTTTGGAAAGAAACAGAGTATTGGTGTAACTTTAACATGGTGTGGTCAACTTTTTTCGTTTTCTGAGTGTCCAGAACAGGTTGCCAAAGAGGCTTCAAATCGGTCATTGATCCCTGCTGCTATGAGTGGCAGCAAGTATATAGAGCCAAACGCCCACTATGCGACATTTTTATATCAAAGACATCGTCAAACGCCTTAGCCGCCGGGAAGACTCTGAGCTGGAACAGTCGCTGGTCCGGGTGATCATCACCGCCTGCATACTCAGTTACCTGCTATTCATCACCCCCGGCGATGTGGACCGTCACTCATTGCTGCTGTCAGGCATCCGCCTGAGCAGCTCTTTTCTGGCCTTTTCCATTTTTCTCCTGCTGGCTGTGATTATATTCCCGGGCCGCTCAGTAACGCGACGCCTGATCACCATGTTCCTCGACATCGCAGCCCTCAGTCATGGCATAGCCATCACCGGTGAAATGGGTGCCCCCTGGTTTGGTGTCTACCTGTGGGTCACCTTCGGCAACGGCTTTCGTTACGGGGAGAAGTATCTCTATCTTTCTGCACTGCTGTCGGTGATCGGCTTCTCATATGCGATCAGTCAGAATCTTTTCTGGCATGAACACCTGGCACTCGGAATAGGCTTGCTGCTGACACTGATCATCCTGCCGGGCTATGCGGCCGTACTGACCCGACTCATCCACCAGGAAAGGCAAAGCGCCGAGGAGGCAAACCGGGCAAAGAGCGAATTCCTGGCGCGCATGAGCCATGAGATACGCACACCGCTCAATGGCATCATCGGCACCTCGGATCTGCTCACCTCCTGCAACCTTGGAAAACGGGAGAAGGCCTATGTGGAGACCATCACCACATCAGGCAAGACATTGCTCAGGCTGATCGAGGATATCCTCGACATCTCCAAGATCGAGGCCGGCCGGATCGTTGTTGAAGAGACCGATTTCGACCTGCACAGTCTGATAAAGTCCACCGTGCGGATGTTCAATCCGGAGGCCGAGAGCAAGGGATTGAAACTGATCTCTCATATCGGTCTCGAGATCCCCTATCGCTTGATGGGCGACCCTCACCGCCTGCAGCAGATACTGATCAATCTGGTCGGCAATGCCGTCAAATTCACCGAAAAGGGCTCCGTAGAATTGCGTTGCCGCATTATCCGCAATCAGGATGACCTGTCGCTGATTCGCTTTGAGGTTATCGACACTGGTATCGGCATCGCCATGAAGGAGCAGGAGAATATCTTCGAGAAGTTTACCCAGGCCGATGAAAGCACCACCCGGCGATTCGGCGGAACCGGCCTTGGAACAGCCATCGCCAAGAATCTGGTTGAACTGATGGGGGGACGTATCGGTCTGGACAGCACGCCGGGAATCGGCACCCGTTTCTGGTTCGATATCGAATTCTCACACCAGCAGGAACTGGTGGGCGACAACGAACTGGAACAGGTCAAGACCTGTGCGGTGCTCCGCCTGTCAGCATCCGCCGATCGCGAGACCGAGACATCCCATGCCCTGCGTGGCTGGGGCGTTCAGTACAGCGATGCCTGCACTGCCCGGGAAGCACTGCGGATGTTGATCGGCAACCAGAGCCGAACCACCTCTTATGAAGTGATCATTCTCGATGGCGTGGCCCCGGAAGGTGAGCTTCGCCATCTTCTCATCTCTCTGGAACAGGAGTTGTCACTGCCGGACCTGACCATTCTTCTGGTTCAGCCGGCCGGTCACAATGCGGCTGCACCAAATCTGGGCCATATTGCCAACCCGGTCTACACCATCGACTCCCCCTTTGACAAGACGTTGTTGTTCAATGCGCTGCACGCCTCGAGATCCAGCACCTATGAAGAGAAGGGCGTCATCGATCTGTCCCGTCATTTTACCCGCAAGCAGCGGGCGGTGCGGCCACTACGGGTGCTGGTGGCAGAGGACAATGCCATCAACCGAATGGTCATCGGCCGCATTCTGGAGCGGGCCGGGCACGATCATCTGCTGGTGGAGAATGGACGACAGGTGCTCGACGCCTTGGAACAGGCGCCGTTTGATCTGGTGATCGTGGATATGCACATGCCGGAGATCGGCGGCATCGAGGCGTTTCAGATTCACCGCTTCGCCCATGCCAGCGAGCCGCACCCCACGCCCTTCATCATGCTGACGGCAAACGCCACCGCCGAGGCGCGCAGGGAGTGCAAAGAGGCCGGCATCGACTATTTTCTGACCAAACCCATCGCCTCTAAGAAACTGCTGGAGATGATCTCTATCGCCATGGACAAGGCATCCGGAACATCGGCCGCACCATCACAAAGGAGAGAGCAACCGACCCAGCAGGACAGTGAACCCCAGCCGGTGATCGATTATGACACGCTGCGGGAACTGACGGAGCTGTCCGGCGACGGCGCCTTTCTCTACTCACTCTACGAAAAGCTCGAGCAGGACAGCCTGCAACTGTTGCAGGGTATGGGCGATGCGCTGGATACCCGCGATCAGAGGCAATTCGCTGACCTGGCCCACGCCCTCAAGGGGTCGGCGTTGAATCTGGGATTGAGTGAACTGGCCAGGATCGCCCTGGAGGCGGAAAAGATTCCCTCCGAACAACTGGAGGACGGGGGCAGGGCTTGCCTGGAAAGACTTCACGCTGCGCTGAGCAGGGCGAAACCACTATTTGCCCAGGCCATCGGATACCAGAAAGGACACATCCCTGCCTGAGCAGGGCACTACCTTCTAATTAGTTTCCATCCGGAAACGGCCCGTTGGGATGCAGCGAATCATTATGCTTGAACAATCGATTACCTTGCGTTCTTTGCTTAACTCAGCGAGCTTTGCGTCCAGTTTTTCTGTTTCTGGTTAGGCACTGATTGCTGAACTGCCGGGGATTGCATCAATCCTTCCTGGGACAACCTCCTGTCGTCCCGGCTTATCCGGATAAGCGACAGCGGGCTTTCAGAGCGCAACGGACCGAGGCATGAGATCCTCTTCGGGTTGCCCCCAACGCTTTTCCTGGGCACGCACCAGGTACTCCATGAGACGGATATTTTTATCTGACAACTGCATCGCCGTATCCACCCAGATGGTGACGACATCCATCAGTTCCTTGTAGGAGATCGGGTTGAACTGGTCCACCACCTTGTCCAAGGCCAGAAAACCGGTACTGCGGGTGTGTTGATGCTGGATGAACTCATACACCGCCTCTTCACCACCACCATCGGGGACCAGTACATCCACCACCCCCATGTCGTAGAGTTCTTCGGCGGTGTAGATCTTGCTGCTGGTGATCACCCGCTTGGCCAGCGCCGGGGCAATACGCCTGGCCAGGAAACTGAATGCACCCATGCCAGGGAACAGCCCGAACACGGTTTCCGGAAAACCGAAGCGGGCTCCGCGCTCGGCGATCATCACATTGGCCGACAGGGCCGCCTCGAAGCCGCCGCCCAGGGCCTCGCCCTGAACCAGGGCAATGGTGGTAAACGGCAGGTCATAGCTGGTAGTCGTCCGATAAAGGATATCGATGCAGGACTTGGCGTAGTCGAACAGCTTCATCCGGTCGCGGGAACGAATCAGCCGGATAAAGTGAGCCAGGTCGCCCCCGAGATTGAACACATCCGGCTGGCTGGACGCCAGCACCTGGTACATCAAGCGATTTTCCACGCCCTGCTCATAGGCACTATGGGCACGCTCTGAAATGATCTTCTGAGCACTCGCCACGTCCCGCAGGAGCCCCTGGCTCATGCACGGCCGTTCCGGGTATTTCATATTGGCCCATACCACCTGATATTCCGGTTCGAAGACCAGGTCCATGTGTTGGAAACGAGTTGTTGTGATGGCTCTGCTTGCTTTGATCATTTTTATAAACCCCTCATCCTCTCAAAGACACTTGAAACCCGTGCAATCAGCACATCCTGCTAACGGTTTCACCAGTTTTCTATCTATAATTAATGTCCACAACCAGGCACTTATCCGAGTGCTGGTCGACATTTCCATGTTGCTCTCTGGTCGATCTGAGAGCGAATACACACTTCCCTGGTGATCCGTTCCTTGTTTTCAGCCAAGTCTCGCCGAGGCGCGACCTGAAATCGTCGTGAAGGGTATAATCCCTCTCACTTCAACCTGGCAATACAGGAGCCAGATTTGCCCACTTCCGCTCCCATCAGCGGCATTATCCTCGCCGGTGGCCGGGCCCGTCGCATGGCTAGCCAGGACAAAGGCCTCATAGAGCTGGCAGGTCGACCAATGATCGACTATGTCATCCAGGCACTCCGCCCTCAGGTCGACGAACTGCTGATCAACGCCAACCGCAACCTTACCCGGTATGGGCAATTTGGATGCCAAGTCGTCCCTGATCAGATCCCCGGCTTCGCCGGCCCCCTGGCTGGCGTTGCAGCAGGGCTGGAGACGGCCCGCTATGACCTTCTGCTATCGGTCCCCTGTGACGGCCCCTGGCTGCCTCCCGACCTGGTCAGCCGCTTGTTCCTGCAACTGCAGACCGAACAGGCCGATCTTTGTGTGGCCCATGACGGTCAGCGTCTGCAACCGGTCTACGGCCTGTTTCGGCGGCAACTGGTGGCCGATATCAGGTCATTTCTTGCCGCTGGCGATCGCAAGATCCTGCTCTGGCTGGAGCGGCAACGCACCGCCGTAGCCGATTTCTCCGATCATCCCGAGGCCTTCGTCAATCTCAATACGCCCGAAGAGCAGCAGCGCATCGAACAGCTGATCATGGAATCCGCGCCATGGTCCTAGCGCGGCCTGACCCTGGCGGTCGCCTCGGCCTGCCAGGGGTCGTCCGGCCAGTAGTGTTTTGGATAACGCCCCTTGAGCTCTTTCCTTACCTCTGGATAGGTCCGTTCCCAGAACCCCCGGAGATCCTGCGTCACCTGCACCGGCCGCTGCGCCGGCGACAATAGATGCAGTGTCACTGGAATGGTTCCGTTGCATACCTTCGGTGTCTCCCCCATGCCAAACAGCTCCTGCAGGCGCACCCGCAATATCGGCGCTTCGCCGGGCTGATATTCCAGGCGCTTGCACGAACCGCTGGGGACTTTCAGAGCAGCCGGCGCCAATCGCTCCAGTTGCTGCAGGCCCTGCCAATCGAGCAACCCCTTGAGGATCGTCATCAGGTCCAGCCGCTTCAGGTGCTGTCGTCGTGTAACGCCATCCAGCCAGGGGGCCAACCACGCTTCCAGGGATGCCATCAATCCCCGGTCAGACAGATCGGGCCAGCCGGATTCAGGTTGCCACTGGCGAAGGGATAACACCCTCGCTCGCCATTCCATTGCAGTACGGCTCCAAGGCAACGCGTCCAGTCCCATCTGACGAATGCCCAAGAGCATCGCCTCCCGCACCTTCTCGGTGTCGGGATCTGCAATCTTTCGCCGGGAGAACACCAGCGCCCCCAGCCGGGTTTCTTCCCGCGATACGACAGATTCAGAACTTGCTTCCCACTCTACCGTAGAATAGCGTTTAATTCCCGCTTTTATTATGTGCTCAATCTGCGTCAGATCAATAGCTGCAGCCCGATATACCCGCCCTTCCCGCTGCCCCGCATCGAGATCGGCCACCACCAGATAGTCGAGACCGCCCAAGGCATCCCCCTTGGCCAGCCGGACACCACGCCCGTTGACCAGCAGATAGCGGTCGTGGCTGCCCGGCCGGCGCTGTGCGATGCGGTCCGGGTAGGCCACCAGTAGCAGCTCACCGGCGCTGACCCGAGCTCCGTGATCCGCCGGCTGCACCCTGCTCCGGGACCGTAGTGAGCGGGACACCCGCTCCACCCTGGCGCAGGCAGCCGGGTCACCGGCGCACGCCAGCAACGCCCGGCGTCCCTGGCGCCGCCAGCCATGCAGCAACTGCAGACGTTGCTCCAGATCGGCGGAATGCTCGATTCCCTGTCCCCGCCGCAGGATGTCGCGCTCTCCCAGGAGAGCTGCCAGATCCGCCGCCAGGGGCCGTTGCCCAAGGGTATCTGCCGCCACCAGCATGCGCCCGAGCCGGGGATGCACGGGAAGGGCCAGCATGGCTCGGCCAACCGGGGTGATGTGGGTCTGCTGATCCAGGGCACCCAGCGACCGCAGCAGGTCGGCGGCCTGCCCCAGGGCACCGGCAGGCGGCGGGTCGATCCAGTTCAAACGGGTGGGGTCCACCACCCCCCACTGGGCCATTTCCAGCAGCAGGGGAGCAAGATCGCTGCCCAGAATCTCCGGCGGTGTGTGATGGCGCAGCTGCGCCTGCTGGGCCTCGGTCCAGAGCCGATAGCAGTGGCCCGGCCCAAGGCGCCCGGCACGGCCGGCCCGCTGATCCGCCGAGGCCAGCGAGACGCGCACCGTTTCGAGTCGCGTCAAGCCGCGATTGGGATCGAATCTCGGCAGCCGTGACCAGCCGCTGTCGACCACGCAGTCGATGCCCTCGATGGTGAGACTGGTCTCGGCGATCGACGTGGTCAGCACCACCCGGCGGCGCCCTTGCGGATCGGGGCGAATAGCCTGGTCCTGCTGCTCACGGCCCAGGTCACCATACAGGGGACAGAGCAGGATACCGTCGGCCAACTGCTCGGCCAGGCTCCGAGCCGCCTGCTGGATCTCCCGCACACCGGGCAGAAACACCAGCAGATCCCCGGCCTGCTCGAGCAGGGCCCGGCGCACACCGGCTGCAGTGGTGGCGGCAATTCCGTTCTGGGTCGGCGGGCGCGCCAGGTAATGGTGGGTTACGGGGTAACAGCGCCCCTCCCCGCGGATCACCGGCGCACCGCCCAGCAGCGCACTCACCGCATCGCAGTCCAGGGTGGCCGACATCACCATCAGTCGCAGATCGCTGCGCAGCCCCTCCATGACATCCAGGGACAGCGCCAGGGCCAGATCCGCCTGCAGGTTACGTTCATGGAACTCATCGAAGATAAGCAGCCCTACTCCTTGCAACTCCGGATCCTGCTGCAGCCGCCGGGTCAGGATGCCTTCGGTCACAACCTCTATGCGGGTGGCAGCCGACACACGCTGATCCAATCGCACACGATAACCCACCCGCCTGCCTACCTGCTCATCCAGCAGCGAGGCCATGCGCGCCGCCGAGGCCCGCGCCGCCAGGCGGCGAGGCTCGAGCATGAGGATGCGGGAACCCCCCAGCCAGGGCTCATCCAGCAGCGCCAGGGGTATGCCGGTGGTCTTGCCCGACCCTGGCGGCGCTGACAGCACCACCCGGTTACGGGCTGCCAGTGTCTGCTTCAGCTCCGGCAGGACCTGATCGATGGGCAGTGGCTCAATCAAAGGTCAGCGCTTCGGCCTGGCGATTTGGATCTGCGCATGTCTACGTCCATTATATTCCCAGGAATGATTATCTTGACCTGGAAGCCGGTTGGCAACAACCTTGGGGGTCAACGAATCGCGGAGAGCCATGCATGAGCAAGCTGCCGGTCACCCGGGCCATTCGCCTGCTGCGCCAGCACCGGGTGGCCTTCAAAGACCATTCCTATCGTTATGAAGTGGGCGGCGGGACTGCACAGTTCGCCCTGGAACATGCGGTGAACGAGCACCAGGTGATC